>Ga0210387_10003679_pt1 | contig 11792 bp, 9 predicted proteins | sample IncBWC7OmetaG_FD_160108 | JGI IMG/M metagenome (GOLD analysis project Ga0210387, IMG submission 160108) | Forest soil microbial communities from Barre Woods Harvard Forest LTER site, Petersham, Massachusetts, United States - Inc-BW-C-7-O ... | reverse complement strand
AATTGACGCGTGGAAGTCGGTGGAAGCGATTTGTGAACCGAATGGTGACGGTCCGTTGTGGGCGCAAGTGGATGGCGAGGCGATCGGCTGCCTTCCCGTGAAATTTTCGATTGTTCCAGACGCGCTTTCACTGGTCGTGCCGGCGCGGCGGAACGCGTAGGCGGGGCGCTCGTTCTGGTAGGATGCCAGCGTGGAACCGGTCACGCATGCATTGACATCGCTAGCACTGGCGCGAGCAGGACAGAAACGTCTTCCGCGATTCGGTACAGCGATGTTGGTCGCCGCTGGCGTTGCTCCCGATCTAGATTATGCGAGCTATTTTGGCGGTGCAGGCTCGTTTCTAAGATTTGATCGAACTCTGCTGCACTCCCTTCCCTCTTGTGTTTTGCTCACGTGTGCAATCGCGGGCGCTTTTTGTTGGTTTGATTACAGGCACTTAACGAAATCAAGGGATCGAAATAAATCTGATGCGGAGTCACGACTGACTTTTGGAACAGCGCTTGCCGTCTGTGTCGTCGGCGTCGCTGGGCATCTGCTTCTCGATGTTCCGAGTGGGGTGGGGGTGCGATTGCTGTGGCCGTTTCGCGCAAGATGGTTTGCACTCGATCTTCTAACGGAACTCGATCCTTGGATTCTGATCTTGCTCGGTCTGGGCCTATTGCTGCCGGCTTTGTTCAGGCTGGTCGGCGAAGAAATTGGCGAGAAGAAAAAGAGCAAGAGTGTTGGGCGCGGGGCGATCGTCACACTAGTTCTACTGCTGGCATACGTTGGTGCGCGTGGATATTTGCATAGCCGAGCCGTTGATCTGGTCGAATCGAGCGACTATCACGGCCGGGCGCCGCTTGCCGCAGGCGCGTATCCGACGTCAGCGTCGCCACTTGAGTGGCGCGGCGTAGCCTCGACTGACAACACAATCGAAGAAATGGAAGTGTCACTCGAGCCGGGAACCGAATTCGATCCGGGGCGCAGCGTGACGCACTACAAACCAGAGGACTCACCGGCGCTTGAGGCGGGGCAGAACTCGGCAGCCGCTCGAAGATTTTTGGGTTACGCGCGATTCCCTCTTGCGAGTGTGATGCGATCGGAAGAAGGCGATCGGTTTGAGCTGCGCGACATGCGTTTTGCGGAGAGCGATAGCAGTCCGGCGAATATCGTATTGCGAGTGGAGCTGCGAGGCGATCTTCGAATCGTGAGCGAGGAATTTCGATTTGCGTCGTCTGGAAAATGAGCAACCTTGTGAACCAACTAGCGCGCGGATTTGGGATGGCCAAGGGACAGGCGGCTGATAAGGAAAACGAGCAAGAGCACAGCGACCATCGATGCGCCGAAGGCGGCGCTGTGCGTCATTAGAAACCGTAACGCTGCATCACCGTAGCGTACCGCCAGAAGCCCTTCCACCAGGTAGCGCAGTCCACGGCCGAAAAGAATCGAGAGAACGAAGGTTCGCAGAGGAACCTGAAATACACCTTCCGCCAAAACAAAAATCTTAAAAGGAAACGGTGGCGGCAAAATCGCCGGGATGAAAACGCTGAGAAAAGCGTGGCCTTCAACCCACTCCTTGATTTTTCCTGCGCGCCCGCCCGCGTGGCGGTGGAAGTAAGCTTCACCGCCTTTTTTAGCCAGCAGGTACAGCCAGACGCAACCCGCAAGTGAACCCGCGGCCGCCATTGCCACGTAGTACGGCATGCGGGCGGGATTCGTGAAGGCGAGCTGAAAAACGAGAGCGTCAGTGACAAACGGAAACGAGAGGACTGACGAATCGAGGAAGGCGACAACGAATAGACCTCCACCACCCATTACGGCGACGAATCTTTGCAGCCACGGAGGTAGTTTGGGTTGCTTCACGCGCGAATCGGACGGTTAAGAAATCGCACGATTGTAGCAGAGATGGTGATAGCGTCCGCTGAGTCTCGATGCTCGTTCGAACAAATTCGCGATCGTGGAATCCAGCGCAGTGATTCGAAAATTGCCGATTCGGCGGCGGTCAGATAGAATTCACGCTTGAGCACCTCTCCTCAGGCAATGTCACTTCTCGATCAACTGAACGAACGTCAGCGTGAAGCTGTGCGCACGACGGACGGGCCTCTGCTTGTGCTCGCCGGCGCGGGCACGGGCAAGACTCGCGTAATCACCTATCGCGTTGCGTACCTGATCGAAAAGGGAGTACCGGGAAACGCGATTCTCGCGGTTACGTTCACGAACAAAGCCGCGGCGGTGATGAAGGAGCGCATCGGCGATCTGCTGCGGTCGAGCGGCCGCGATGGCTCGAATGTTTGGGTCTCCACGTTTCATTCGTTTTGCGCGCGCCTGTTGCGACAAGAAGCGGTGAATGCCGGGCTTCCGAGAGACTTTGCGATTTACGATGACGACGATCAGACTGCAGCGGTGAAACGGACGCTGATGCTCCTCGATCTTGCGGCCGAGGATTACCCACCGCGAAGCATGCGGGCGCAGATCAGCCACGCGAAGAACCACGGCGTCACGCCCGACGAGATGGAAGCCGGCGCCGTGACTGCTCGCGACGAACAGCGAAAAGATGTAGCCAACGTATTTCGCGCGTACAACGAAATGTTGCGAAAGGCCAGCGCGCTGGATTTCGACGATTTGCTGATCCGCGCGGTAGAGCTGCTCCGCGAGAATTCGGGTGTGCGGACGGCATGGAACTCGCGATTTCAGTATTTGATGGTGGATGAATTTCAGGATACGAATGCCGCGCAGGAAGAGCTTGTGCGGCTGCTCGCGGGAACTCGCAAAAATGTGTGCGTGGTCGGCGATGAAGACCAGTCGATTTACGGCTGGCGCGGAGCCAAGGCGGGCAACCTGAAACGCTTTACCGCGGATTTTCCCGACGCGAAGATTATCAGGCTCGAAGAAAACTACCGGTCGACGCAGAAAATTCTAGATGCTGCCGCCGCGGTCGTCCGTAACAATTCCGACAGGCTTGGAAAAACCTTACAGGCGACGCTTGGATCTGGGGCTGCGTTGCGGTTCTTCGAGGCGCAGGATTCGTACGGTGAGGCGGAGTTTATCTGTGGCGAGATTTCGTCGGTAGTGCGCAATAATCCGGACGCAAGGGCTGCGGTTCTGTACCGCACAGGGTCGCAATCGAGATCGTTTGAAGAAGTCCTGCGCCGGCTGGGAATTAGATACCGAGTGGTCGGCGGGTTCAGCTTCTACGAAAGAGCTGAAGTGCGGAATGCGCTCGCATATGTCCGGCTGATTCTGCATCCGGAGGACGATGTGGCGCTCCTTCGTGTGTTGAATGTGCCGCCACGGGGGATCGGCGCCGCCACTGTTGCCATGCTTGAAGCGAGCGCACGAGAAAAGGGAAAATCCCTTTGGGACGTAATTCGCGCTGGTGAATTTGCGACCGGCAAGAAACTGAGTAATGCGCTGCATTCGTTTCGCGAATTGATCGCGCATCTACAGGAACAATGCGCCGATTTGGCTCCCGCGCAACTGATCGAGAGAGTGCTCGATCGCACTGGATATCTGGGTTGGATCGAGCAGCAGGACAATCTGGAGCACACTTCGCGGGCGGACAACCTTCGCGAGCTTTCGAACGCGATGGCGGAAGCTACCGAGCAGGGGCAGACGCTCGAAGACGTCCTCGATGCCGCGGCTCTTGTAGCTGATTCAGATGAATACGATCCGACGATTCCAGTTTCGCTGATGACGCTTCACAGCGCGAAGGGTCTGGAGTTCGATGCTGTGTATCTCGCGGGACTCGAAGAGGGGTTACTGCCGCACAGCCGATCAGCGAATAGCCTCGGAGAGCTGGAAGAGGAGCGGCGGCTTTTTTATGTGGGAATGACGCGCGCGAAGCAGTCGCTGGTGATCTCGCGCGCGATTTACAGGAGAAGTTACGGCGAAGAACGATTGCGTGCTTCGATGCCGTCGCGCTTCCTTGCGGAAATTCCTAGCGAGCTGATCGAGGCGGCTGCTGGTTCGCTTTCTGAGCCTGGAGAGACGCGCCGGTACGAAGTTGATCCAGATTATTCGGATGGCGATTCGTACCGCCGCTCGACCCGCACGCCTTATGGCTCCAGCAGGACAGCTCGGACTGCTGCAGGCGCAACAAGCCGAAACTCATCGCGGGGCGCGAGCAAGGATCCACTTATAGGGGCGCGCGTGCGACATTCGAAGTACGGGCTTGGCACGATAATCGAAGTTGAAGGCGAAGGCGAGGAACGAAAGTTGACGGTGAGTTTTCAAGATTACGGCCCGAAGAAGCTCATCGAGAGGTATGCGAATCTGCAACTCGCGTAATGAGGGTGCGGCGCACTCTGTCACAGATTTGAAATCGTGCGTACGTGGGTACAGTGAGCCGTACCGATGCGGAAAAGAAGAATCCGTCGGTGCAGCGTGCGGTAGGATGGGGGCTGGTTCGGCAACGGGCTGGGCCGTACTGCTCTCGATACTCCCGGCGCGATGCTGTTTGTCGATATCGAGGCGCGTGGTTGCGCGGATTTGCGGCCCGTTATAGAGTTTTTTTCTCGTGCACGGGAAGGTGCTGATTGGGCGCACAGATTTTTCGCACTAAAGATATCGATAAACTGATTTCCGATTCGCAGGAGCCGGACAAGCGGCTGAAGAAGACGCTTGGAGCGCTCAGCCTCACGTCACTCGGCATCGGAGCAGTGATCGGTTCCGGAATTTTTACCGTAATTGGCACCGCGATCGCGGGTCAGAAGATGCAGTTCAGCTCGATTCTGAACGCTCCGCTGCTCGAGTATCTGATTTACCACTCCGCGTCTTTTGGACGTCCAGGCGCGGGACCTGCGATCGCGTTGTCGTTTATTCTTGTCGCCATCGCATGCGGATTTGCCGCGCTGTGCTATGCGGAGCTGGCAGCGATGATTCCAATCGCGGGCAGCGCCTATACCTATACATACGCGACGATGGGCGAATTGATAGCATGGATCATCGGCTGGGACTTGATTCTCGAGTACGCGGTTTCGAATATGGCGGTGAGCGTAGGATTTTCTGCACACGTTGTAAACCTCCTGGACTACTTCAATATTCACGCGAGCTTGCGATGGATTTCTCCCGCCTATCTTCCAGCGGGACTTTCCGATCTGGAGAATAATGTCCTCTACGCACCGGGTTGGCACTTTGGCTTTAATCTCCCGGCATTTATCATCGTGATGCTGTTGACGATGATCCTGGTGCGTGGGATTCGCGAGTCGGCAGAAACGAACAACGTGATGGTGATCATGAAAATCTGCGCCATTATGGTGTTTATTATTTTCGCTTCGCACCTTATTCACCCCGCGAACTGGCATCCGTTTGCTCCAAACGGGTGGCCGGGAATTCTGACGGGCGGCTCGATCGTTTTTTTCACGTACATCGGGTTTGATTCTGTATCGACCGCGGCCGAAGAGTGCAAAAACCCGCAGCGCGATCTGCCAATCGGGATTATTGCTACCCTCATTATTTGCACGCTTCTGTATATCGGCGTCGTCGTGGTACTGACGGGATTGGTTCCGTGGCAAACACTTTTAGACGACGCCGCACCAGTTGTGAACACGATGAAGAAGCTGCACTTCGGTACCGTGCAACTCATCGTGCTGCTTGGCGCGCTGATGGGAATGATCTCGTCATTGCTGGTATTTCAACTTGGACAGGCGCGAGTATGGTTCGCAATGTCGCGCGACGGCCTGCTTCCGAAGCTCTTCAGCCGCGTGCATAAGGAATATCGAACGCCCGATTTTTCGACGTGGGTTGCGGGCTTTCTGGTCGGAATTCCGGCGGGTCTCCTGGATATCGGGACGCTGACCGACCTCTCGAACATCGGAACTCTTTTCGCGTTTGGTTTGGTTGCGGCGGGCGTTCTGATTCTGCGATATAAACAGCCGGAGCGGCACCGCGCGTTCCGGGCTCCCGGCGGATTGACGGCGCCGATTGCGACGATTGCAACGTGCTTGCTGCTGATGGCTGGCCTTCCGATCGTTAGCTGGATTCGATTCTTTGTGTGGCTCGCAATTGGATTGTGCTTTTATTACTTTTATGGCCGACGGCACAGCCAGCTCGCGACGGCCAATATGCCGGCGCCGCCCGTTTCGAAAGGCGGGGAGCTCTAATGCAAGCGCGACTCTGCCTGGCGCTCGCGTTGCTGGTTCTCGTTCTTGCCCTGAGCATGCCGTCGACGTTTGCGTGGGGAGAAAACGCGCAGCGCCTGGTGACGAACAAGGCTGTTGACACACTGCCGGATGAGATTCGGGGATACTTCGAAGCGAACCGTCAATATTTAGTGCAGCATGTGGTGGATGCCGAAGAAGCCGAGCAAAAAGACCCAACACTCGCAAACACCGATTTCATAAAGCTGGATCACTACGGCCCATTCCCGTTTATCAATCTGCCGCGCAGCTATGCAACGGCCGTCACAAAATTCAGCCGGCGAAGCGTTTATCAATTCGGAGTGCTTCCATGGCAGGTGGGGACGTACAGCAAGAAACTGACGGATGCGTTCCACGATCACGATTGGGGCGATGCGAAACTATCGGCGGCGTTGCTGGCGCACTATGTGGCCGAATCGCATGATCCCTTCAACACAACGATGAATTTCGACGGCAAGCTCTCGAATCAACAGGGCGTCAACCAGCGGTTTGGCACCGGACTCGTGGGCCGCTTCCAACTATTCTTTTTCGTGAAACCGAATGAGGCGGTTTTTATTCACGATCCAACGGACCACGCATTCGAGATGGCGCTTACAGCTCACTCATGCATCGAAGAAATCCTGCTGGCTGACATGCGCGCGCACGAAGGGATCTCCGGTTATACAGACGAATATTACGACCGTTTCTACGCGCAGACAGGGGCGGTGCTGGTTCGCCAGCTCTCGGACGCTTCGACCGACATTGGCTCATATTGGATGACGGCATGGATTAACGCTGGGCGGCCGCAGTTGCCGGCGCAGTAGGTATAGATAGACGTGGTAAAAGAGCGAAATTCACAACCCTCGATCGTCGCTGAGCTTCCCAAAGCCGAATTGCACCTGCACCTCGAGGGATCGATTCGTCCCGACGCGGCGGTTGAGCTAGCTGCGCGCCATGGAGTGAAGCTCACGCGCGAAGAAGTTCTTATTCGCTACAACTATTCCAACTTCACGGGCTTCATCGAGACGTTCAAGTGGATTACTTCGTTCCTGCGGACGCCGGACGATTATGCGCTCGTCACCCGATATCTCTGCGAAGAACTTTTACGCCAGAACGTGGTGTACGCCGAAATCACGATCTCCGCCGGCGTGATGCTTCGGCGCATGCAGAACATTGAAGCGAATTTTCAGGCCATCCGGGAGACGGCGGAGAGCGTTCCATTCCGCCAGTTGCGTACGGCGTGGATTTTTGATGTGGCGCGGCAATTCGGACCTGAGGCAGCGATGGAAGTAGCGCGGTGGGCCGCGAAGTTGCAGCCGTCTGGCGTAATTGGCTTTGGAATGGGCGGCGACGAACTCGCGGGGCCGGCAGTAAATTTTCGCCCGTCATTCGATTATGCACGTAGCGAAGGATTGCGCATCGTTTGTCACGCAGGAGAGATTGGCGGCCCTGAGTCGGTCCGCGATGCGGTGGAAATTCTTGGCGCGGAACGAATTGGACATGGGATCGCGGTGATGCACGATCCGGCACTCGCGGAATCCCTGATCACGAGGCGGGTCGTCCTCGAGAACTGCCCCACGAGCAATTTGTGTACGGGGGCACTGGCGAAGCAAACCGGCAAGGCTACTGCGTCACTGCAAGACCATCCGCTGCCGAGATTTCTCGAGCAGGGGCTTCTCGTCACACTTTCAACGGACGATCCAGGACTGTTTCATACGGATTTGCTAAATGAATATTCGCTCGTGGAGTCCCTTGGCCTTTCGAAAAAGCAGATGCTCGACTTGGCGGAAAACAGCGTGAACGCAGCCTTCTTGCCTCCGCTCGATAAGCGGCAATTGCTCGAGAATTTTCGTGCGGCGAGTAAGGCTGCGGGGTTGGTATAATCACAGCGATGAAAGCACACGTCTGGGTAATGCTGAAATCCACGGTACTCGACCCGCAGGGTCAAACCATTCAACGCGCGCTTGCTTCGCAGGGCTTCTCAACCGTGCAGGATGTTCGGCAGGGGAAGTTTTTCGTTTTGAATCTCGACGGGATGGGGCGCGACGAAGCGAAGAGCCAGGTGGAGCGAATCGCTAAGGATGTCCTCACAAACCCCGTCATTGAAGAATTCCGCTTTGAAATTCTAGACTAGCGAGTTTCCACGCCGGCTGCGCTTCTGTGCTTCATTTTGGACGATTTGGACAATGAGTCGCAGCTGCGGCTTGTCTCATCAAACCTGTGTGCTAACCTGATTGTTGTCGAAGTGCTGCGGGTATTAATTTAGAGCACGGTTCCAGGAGCAAATCAGCATGTGCGGAATTGTGGGATATATCGGCCCTAAGGATGTGGTGCCGCTCATTGTCGAGGGCCTCCGCAAACTTGAATACCGAGGATATGACTCCGCTGGGATCGCAGTCGTCGGGCAGGATTGCAAGCTCAACGTTCGACGAGCGTCGGGAAAGCTGAAAAACCTCGAAGAATTGCTCGCGAAGTCACCGATCGATGGCGTCTATGGGCTCGGGCACACGCGGTGGGCCACTCATGGCCGCCCCACAGAAGAGAACGCGCACCCGCATCGCGATTGCACGGGAGACATCGTCGTTGTCCATAACGGGATTATCGAGAACTATCTCGAACTAAAGCATCAGCTCATCGAAGAAGGCCACAAATTTCAAACTGAAACGGATACGGAAATCATCGCCCATCTGATCGAGAAATATTCGAAGAACGTGCCGCTCGAAGATGCAGTGTTGAAGACGGTGAAGCTTTTGACGGGCGCTTACGCCCTTGTGGCTATGTCGACGCGCGACCCGAATAAGATCGTGGCCGCGCGGCTTGGCCCGCCCGTGGTTGTCGGACTCGGGGACAACGAATTTTTTGTAGCCAGCGATATCCCGGCAATTCTTTCGCACACCCGCGAAGCGTTTTTCATGGGCGACGGGGAAATCGCGATTCTCACTTTGAAGGGGGTGCGAGTCATCGATTTCGAGAATCGTCCGGTGACGCCGAAGGTCCAGCATATTACGTGGGACCCGATCATGGCGGAGAAGGGCGGTTTCAAGCATTTCATGCAGAAGGAAATATTCGAGCAGCCTCGGGCGGTGCGCGACACTCTGCTCGGAAGGATCTCGCAAGAGACCGGAAAAGTTTTTCTCGAACAAATGGATATTAGCGAGGAAGAGTTCCGGAGTTTCGAAGCGGTAAAGATCGTAGCGTGCGGCACGAGCTGGCATGCAGCGCTGGCCGGGAAATTCATGATCGAGCGGCTCGCACAAATTCCGGTGGAAGTCGATTATGGAAGCGAGTTCCGGTATCGCGATCCGATCATAGCGAAGAATACGCTCGTGATCGCGATCAGCCAGTCGGGCGAAACGGCGGATACTCTGGCCGCGCAGCGAGAAGCCAAGCTGAAGGGCGCGAAAATTCTGGCAATCTGCAATGTCGTCGGCTCGATGCTCACCCGCGAAGCGAATGGGACGATTTACACTCACGCGGGTCCTGAAATCGGCGTTGCTTCTACGAAGGCTTTTACCGGCCAGCTCACGGCATTGGTTCTGACAGCGCTATACCTTGCGCAGGTGCGGGGCAAATTGACGCCGGCGCATGCGCAAACGCTAATGCAGGAGCTGACCCGAATCCCGCACAAGATCGAAACTATTTTGCAGCACGACTCAGAAATCGAGGAGCTCGCAAGACAGTTCTTCCGTCACACGGATTTTCTCTACTTGGGCCGCGGCATTCACTATCCGATCGCGCTGGAAGGCGCGCTGAAGCTGAAAGAGATTTCGTACATTCATGCCGAGGGGTACCCCGCAGGCGAGATGAAGCACGGGCCTAACGCGCTGATAGACGAAAATCTGCCCGTCGTGGTGATTGCAACGCGAGACGAATCCGATACAGCTTCTATGACGCGCTACGAGAAAACGGTATCGAATCTCCAGGAAGTTAAGGCCCGCGACGGGATCGTAATCACGGTTGTGACCGAGGGCGACCGTCTTGCGCGCGGCTCATCCAACCACGCGATCGAAATTCCGGCTGCGCCCGAGCTACTCTCGCCAATCCTCGAAATCATCCCATTGCAACTCCTTGCCTACCATATCGCGGTGCGTCGTGGTTGCGATGTAGACCAGCCGCGAAATCTCGCAAAGTCAGTCACCGTCGAATAAACTGCGCATGTAGCTCGTATTTTCATTAGAATACGTAGTATGAGCGTGACTCGTACCCTGCGCCGCGGCTTAAAACTTGGTATTGCAATGGCGGTCGTCTCGGCGGCGGGGTTTGGTGCGGCTTCCTTCGGGATGGCGCAGTCTGCTCCCCAGAGTTCCTACCGGCTCGCGGCGATTAAGTTTACCGGGCTTAATCGATTTAGCGAGACGCAGGCCGAGAAGGCTACCGGTCTTCAAATCGGCGAGCCGATCAATCAGGCTCAGCTCGCGGCTGCTGTCGACAAACTCGTGAAATCGGGCGCGTTTGAAAGCGTCTCATTCCGTTATGTGACGGAGAAGAATTCACTGAGCGCTGAGTTTCAGGTGACGGAAGTCTCTCGCTTGCTTCCCTGCCTTTTCGATAATTTCGTATGGTTCTCCGACGCGGAATTGGATAAGGCGCTGAGAAGCCGAGTTCCCTTTTACGCGGGCGGGGTTCCGGAATCCGGCACGACCGTCGAAGAGGTGCGAGTCGCGCTCCGAGACTTGGTTCGCGCCAATGGCGTTCCAGGAGACGTAACGGCGACACCATCCGTTGCAGGATTAGGGCAACCGGTGAGCTCATTCGCTTTCTCCGTCACTGGAGTCGCAATGCCGATCCGAAGCATTCGTTTCGAAGGCACGCGTGCGATTCCCGCCGGCAATTTACAAGCAGCTTCGTCGCAAATTATCGGGCGCGATTACTCAGTAAGCTATGTGAGCGAGTTCGCCGCCGCAGGGCTTGTGCCTCTCTATCGCAAACAAGGCTATCTCCGCGCGCGATTCGACAAACCGGGCGCTAAACCCCTGCTTTCGGAAAATGCCTCCGCCGTTCAGCCGATCGCCATCACCGTTTCCGTGGAAGAAGGCCCAGAGTTCTACTGGGAGAAGGCGGAGTGGACGGGCAATCGCGTATTATCCACGGAAGAGCTCGACCGCCTGTTGGGCATGAAACCGAAGGATGTGGCTAATCAGGAAAAAATTGACGCCGGCCTCGCCGCGATAAAGCGCGCCTACGAAACGCGCGGATTCATCGAGGCAGCCGTGAAGCCGAAGGAAATCCTTGACGATAACGCGCGGCTTACGACATATGCAGTCGCCGTTGACGAAGGCGCGCAGTTTCATCTCGGCATGGTGCACTTTGAAGGCGTCACGGAATTCGCAGCCAAAGAACTGATCAAGAGTTGGCAGCTGAAGCCGGGAGACGTTTTCGATGCTTCTTATCCGGCGAGTTTCGTTTCTAACGTAGCGATCGATAAGCTTCGCGCGATGGGAATCGAGAAAACTAGTGCAGTTGTGAACTCTAAACCGGAAAAGCAAAAGGCAAGTGTTGACCTCAACATCACGTTCCACTGATCCTGCCATCTATCTCGGCAGCTTCCGCTTCGCGATTTTCGCTTTACTCGCAGTCTTTCTCGCGCCGGTCCACGTAAGTGCTGGTCAATCCGCTCAGGCGTCACAATCGGCGAGCGAGAAACTCGCGTCCGTTGCCGTTACAGGCTCGCGTCGATTTAAAAACCAGGAAATT
>Ga0210387_10003673_pt1 | contig 11803 bp, 8 predicted proteins | sample IncBWC7OmetaG_FD_160108 | JGI IMG/M metagenome (GOLD analysis project Ga0210387, IMG submission 160108) | Forest soil microbial communities from Barre Woods Harvard Forest LTER site, Petersham, Massachusetts, United States - Inc-BW-C-7-O ... | reverse complement strand
GGATCGTTACTCCAGTCGTGGTAGTAAACATTGTCTATACATTCATGAAGCCAGACAGCGGATTTGGCAAAAATTCGACTCAAAGATTCAATGGCTCGATTAAGAAGCTCTTCGCGTGAGAGATTGACCAATTTTTCACCTGCTGGTCCACCCGCCCAGCCTGTCAAGACATTCGAGATTAGAGGCGCCTGCGTCCACCAAGTCGGTATGCCCTCGTCGAACGAAGTAACGACCGCGAATCGTGCGTCGGATTCCCAAAAGCGCTCCTTAAAGCAGATCATGAGCTTTATCACGTGTCCAACTTCCAGATGTTCGAGCGCCGCTCTTTTTTGAGACAGTGTCGGAATAAATTGGATGGCTCCTGGTGTGCCTGACGACGCCTTTAGGACACCAAGCGGTACCGTAACAATTAGGCGGGTTGCAGAAAAGATACGTTCGCCGTTTGGAGTGTCAGCCAATACTTCGACCTGGTTTTGCTCCCAGCGAATTTCCCGCACTGTCGTTTGCAAATGAAGCGCATCACATGGAAGACCCGTAACAAGCCACTCGATGAGCGATGCGTAACCAACCTTAATCCGAAATTGCCTCCCCCCCTCGATGTCGGCGGCTGCGCGATCCGCCATCGCGATCGCGGACGTGCTAATTAGTTCAGCACGAGCTGCGTTGAAGCCCTCTATGTACGATTTTGTTATGCGTTTTTCAAACGCTGATGCCTCAACTGCTTCGAGAAAACGCTCATATGAGATCTCCCGAGTAGGTTGGATCTTTCCGTTGACCGTTTGGATAATTCTCCAATATTCAGCGCAGGGACGCAGGCCTCCTTTTTCGAAGATCATACGAGCATCAGAACTTTCTAGCACCTCCAGACTTGCCTTCTCGAGAATTGGCCAAACAGCTTTGGGTTTTCCGTGTACAAATTCGGCACCCATTTCGATTGGCGAAGGTGTCGAATGGTCCGTAAGGATTCGTCCACCAATTCGATCACGGGCTTCCAAGACAACCACATGAAGCCCCACGGAACAAAGTTCGCGCCACGCGATGAGACCGGCTGCACCGACGCCAATAATCAAAACATCGATGTTCTGTTTAGATTGCATAAGGCATTACCGGGAGTCCTCTCTGATCGGAGTGGCAGAGTCTGGGATGACTCCTGGATCTGGGCCTTTCCATACGATTCGAGAGCACTCGGTCGCGAAAACGACCGCACAACATGTCGAAAACTCAAATGTGTTGTCGCCGACTCGTGACCAGAGTGACTAGCAAGGCGCTCGTCGGTCCGAAATGTTCCAGCTGGAAAATGCGGCGGTGTTATCATAACCCACCTTTCAGCACATTCTTGGCAATCTGCTTCAACGTGTCACGCCGTTGTGTTGTCTCTAAGAACTTGGATAATAGTTGAACTAAATCAGTATATAATACACAAAAAAAACCCAGGCCGTCCTTTCTCAGATGCTCTGTTTTAAACTCTGAAAAGCTCAGATGTAAAAGAAGTTGTTTCCCTTCCCTCGTTGCCGCAAGTGCGTAAATATTTCTGATTTGGTTTAGAGGACATACCCTGGAAACAATCTCAGCAAACTGGGAAAGCACATGAATAAGAATTTTTCCTTTCAAATTTTCGGATGGGTGTAGAATCGCAAGGCTTTCAACGTAAAGGTCCTTGATCGACCGTCGGCTTGCTGGCGTATAAATGTCCGCTGCTTTCGCATCCTTCTCGATCACCTTTCCTTCGTTAAACTTTGTTAGGAAGTCTTGGTTGAAAGGAAGCAGGGTGAGATGTCCAACTTTCTTGTCATCGTAGAGAATGATGTTAAAGCCAGTGCGATTTCGCATATACCACTCGCGAAGAGTGGGCTCCGGAACAGCATCATCCTCGGAATAGACGGTACGCTCTTGGGATGCGATAAGCTCCATGTCTTCTAATGCAGATGATCGGATTTCAATAGGGCTCAACTCGCCGTTTATTTGGCCGACAACCGGATTTGCTGTAAGCCGTCCTCGCAACATCTCGCCTAGCCGGCCACTTACCACTGCCAAGACCCGTAGCCAGCCCGTATTGTTGGGGTCCTCTTCGACTACACGCCAGATGATCGCAAGACCCTCCTCAAACGCTGCCTGAGCCTCGGCCAATTTGCCTTGCGCCTGCAGCGCGTGATCCAGCCTGCTGTAGGTCACTGCCAAGTTGCCAAATGCAGTCCGAGCATCGGCCAGCCTGCCTTGCGCCCGCAGCACATCACCCAACCTACTGTAGGCCACCGCCAAGTGCCGCTGCCAACCGGCATTTTCAGGATCCTGCTCGGCTAGACGCCAGCGGATATCGCGGGCTTTCTTAAACGCCGCCTGTGCCAACCCTAGTTTCCCTTGCGCCTGCAACACATCGCCAAGCAGGCATTGGGCATCGGCTTCGCCTTCCGCACACGGATGCTTTGCAGCATCGTCTAGAATTTTGCCGACTTCGTCTTCTAGTTGGGCGACTTCGGCTAGACTAATTTTTACCAATTCCTGCACCGCGGTCCGCCGCACATCCGGATCCAGATTGTCTGAGACGCACCGCTTGAGCCATAGCAAGGTCTCTTCTTTAAAGCCACGGGCCAGTTCCCGCACGGCCTCTTGCTGCAAATCCGAATCCCCCTCGGAAGAGGCGCACTGCTTGAGAATCTCGGGGGTCTCTGGATCCTCTTTCCAACTGCGGACCAGTTCCCGCACAACCGCCTGCCGCACGTTCGGATTCTCATCCGAAGAGACGTGCTGCTTGAGGATCACCAAGGTCTCAGCGGCATCTCTCCAGCCACGGGCGAGTTCCTGCACGGCCGCCTGCCGTACATCCGAATCTTCATCGGAAGATACGCGGTGTTTGAGAATCTCAAAGGTCTCTGGAGCGTCCTTCCAACTGCGTGCCACTTCATGCAGGGCCGTCTGCCGCACACTTGAATCCTCATCGGAGGAGACGCACTGCTTGAGAACAGTGAAGGTCTCCGCGTCCTCTTTCCAGCCACGGGCCAGCGCCCGCACGGCAGTCCAGCGCACGATCGGATTCTCATCGGAAGATACGCACTGCTTGAGAATCACCAAGGTCTCTGGGTCCTTTTTCCAGCCGCGAACCAGTTCCCCCATTGCCGCTTGCCGCACGGCCGAATCCTCATCGGAGAAGACGCGCTGCTTGAGAATCGTCAAGGTCTCTGGGTCTTCTTTCCAGCCGCGAACCAGTTCCTTTAGGACCGCCTCGCGCACAGCCGAATGCTCATCGGAAAAGGCGCCCCGCTTGAGAACCGCCAAGGTCACTGGGTCTTCCTTCCAGCCGCGCGCCAGTTCCTGCACGGCCGCCTTGCGCACATTCGGATCTTCATCGAAAGCTATGCGCTGCTTGAGAATTACTAAGGTGTCTAAGTCTTCTTTCCAGCTGCGGGCCAGCTCCCGCATGGCCGCCTCGCGCACATTCGGATTTTCATCGGAAGCTATGCGCTGCTTGAGAATTATCAAGGTGTCCGTGTTCTCCTCCCAACCGCGAGCCAGCTCCTGTACGGCCGCCTCGCGAACGTCCGAATACAAATCGGAAGTGGCTCGTTGCTTGAGAATCTCAAAGGTCTCTGGGTCTCTTTTCCAGCCGCGGGCCAGTTCCTGCACGGCAGTTCGACGCACATTCCAATCTTCATCGGAAGAGGCGCATTGTTTGAGAATTGCAAAGGTGTTTCGATCCCTTTTCCAGCCGCGGGCCAGTTCCTGCACGACGGTCCAGCGCACCTCCGGAGCTTGATCGGAAGACACACGCTCCTTGAGAACCGCCAAGGTGTCGGGGCCCTCTTTCCAGCCGCGGGCCAGTTCCCGCACCGCCGCCTGCCGAACGTTGTGATCTTCATCGGAAAAAATGCGCTGCTTAAAAATCTCCAAACTCTTCGGGTCTTCATTCCAGCCGTGGGCCAGTTCCTCCACTGCCGCCTGCCGCACAGCCCAATGCTCATCGGAAGAGGCGCGCTCCTTGAGCCATGATAAGGTCTTCGGGTCTTCATTCCAGCCGCGGGCCAGTTCCCGCACGGCAGCCTGCCGCACAGTCCAATACTCATCGGAAGAGGCCCTTTGCTTGAGAATTACCGAAGTCTCTGCCTCCTTCCATCCGCGAGCCAGTTCCTGTACAGCTGCCCAGCGCACATTCGGATCCTCGTCGGAAGACACGCGCTGCTTGAGAACCGCCAAGGTGTCGTCATCTTTCCAGCCGCGAGCCAGTTCTCGCATGGCACACTCGCGTACAGCCCAATACTCATCGGAAGAGGCACTTTGCTTGAGAACCACCGAAGTCTCTGGATCGTCTTTCCAGCCGCGAGCCAGTTCCTGCACGGCCACCTGCCGCACATCCGAATCCTCATCGAAAGAGATACGCTGATTGAGAGTTACCAAGGTGTGGGCGTCTACTCTCCACCCCCTGGCCAGTTCCCGCACAGCTACCTGCCGCACACTCGGATCTTCGTCGGAAGAGACTCGCTCCTTGAGAATCACCAAGGTCTCTGGGTCGTCTTTCCAGCTGCGAGCCAGCTCCCGCACCGCCGCCTGCCGCACATTCGGATCGGCATTGGATTCCGCGCAGACCTTAAGCCATATGCGATTGTCAGGCTCATCCCACCAAATCGACGCCACTAAATTAACCGCACGGATGCGGATAGGGGTGACTCTCATTGCCTCTGCGTCCCATTCCCCGTAGAAAAAATTCAGATCGAAACAGGTGAGTGCTTTCAAACGGTCTAGGACCTCGCCTTTACTCGAACCCAGCTCGGCTCGCTTTCTCACCTCTCCCACGCAGCGAGCAGCCAAGAAAGTCGCGTGACAAGTCTGTTGGGGGTCACGCTGCTTGAGCAAATATTCAAGAATTTCCGCCACGAAGCTCGGGGCAATCATTCCCGCCAGAAGGCAGAGGACTTCGTGCCATGACTCCTCCTGCCAGTGACCGAAGATTTCCTCTTTTAACTGCTCGATCGAGAGCTTTCGGTACTTTTCGAAGCGCTCCACAATTTCCAAGGCGCAGAAGTATTCCAGGAAAGTACGATGGACGAAGGCGTAGGAGCGCCCTCCCGCGAAGCAGAGCATGAAGTTGCGGCCGCGCAGTTGGTCGAGAAGGGCCCGAGCGGCGCGTTCTGGCCGCAACTGGGGCACACCTCGCAGTCCCTCGGCAAGAGCATTCTCGAGTTCGGGCTCGTCGATCAGATTGCCGGCCAGGCTGCGCTCGCTAGTTTGCATGACGCGGGCGACGCGCAAGAGCAGGTTACGTTTATCTGTGAAATCCAACGTGGCGCCGCGCAAGACAGCATCTGCCTGCAACGCTTCCTGCGCTTTCCACTGGTGGAGCAGCAATTCGGCGCATTTCTCATAGAGACGGACGCGGTCGCGCGGAAGGTCCTGCGTGCGATTCAGGATTGCCATCATGGTCAACAGCAGCGGATTTTCCGCTAACTGCCGAATGGCCAAGGAGTCCGCGATGGCGCGAGCCAGTAATTCGCGCTTAGTGTTGCCCTGGCGAACTTCCTCGTAGGCGCCGAGGTGCCAGCGGACAAGAAAATCCTGGATTTGTGCATCCTCCAACTCCTGGAGCATGAAGTGGCGGAAACCTTCGTCACGCCAGGTTTGGTGCTGGTATCCGATGATGCGCGAGGTTACTAGGACGCGGGCTAGCGGATATTTATCTGCAAAGCGATGGATGGCCCTGGTGACTTCTTTGCGCAGCGCGGGATCGAAGACTTCATCGAGACCATCGAACATCACTACGCACGGGTTTGCCTTTATCCAAGAGTCGAGTTGCGCTTGGTCAAAATGCCAGCGCACCGACTCGCCCTGATGTAAGTATCCCAGGAAGCTGGTGACGTTGCCCTCGTGACGGAGCCGGGCGTATTCGCGCAGCTCGATGAGCAGCGGCAGTGCGTCCTGCTTAAGATCTGGCGCGACTTTCTCGGCCCACTGGATCAAGAGGTATTGCAACAGGGTGGATTTGCCCGAGCCGGGATCACCGAGGATGACGAGGCGACGCAAATCTGGGTCATTGACCACCTTCAGCACGGGGCGCGTCGATTGGTCTAGGTAGGCACGACGATGCTGCGCGAGCGTTTCTTCGTCCAGTTCAGCGGCTTCCAGTTCTCCCGGCCACCGCAGACGCCGTTGCAATTCTTTGGGCAGTTCGAAGACGCGCGGGACGAACTCCGTGCACTCGCGTACGCTCTGCTCGATGAATATGCCAGCGAGCATGAGTGGCCAAATATCGTGTGTGGTGGGATCGAGTTCTTCGAGCTTTAGCCGGCTGTAGCAATTGCGCATCGCCTTCTGGTAAGCGTCCAGCTCGACAAAGCCGTCAATAGGAGCACCAGTTCGTCCGCTAGAAGAAGGGAAATATTTGTGTAACGCGGAAACCAATTCGGCGATTGCGGAGCTTGGATCACGCCAGTATGACGACACGCGATTACCGCAGGCAATCTGGTCGATATACGCATCCATCTCTATCTGAACGACAAAAACTCGTGTTGCGGTGTACGGTTTTGCTGCATTTACCAAACGATGTGCCCACCCTGTACCGAGCGCACGTATTGTGGCGCATACAATTAGAGGGCTACCGGCAGCGAGAATTTTCGACGCTTGCTCAGCGAACGATTCGCCTACAAAAATCGTACCTTCATGCACGATTTCGTAACCTTCTTGCCGAAGCGGAACGGCGAGGTTTTCGGCAACTGCTTCCTCACCTTCCGCATGGGCAATAAGAACAATACGTGACATTTTTGGCTTACCGTATTGCCCGAAGAAGCTCGAGCACTCCTCTATCCCAGTCTTTCACTAAGTCCGCGTACTTGATGTCTTCCAGTATAGCAGGAGCATCGCCTCCTGTTAGCCGTACTGGTAGCAATTTAATGCCTTTGCCGTTCAGTTGACCGGCCAAAGCAGACATCCACTCTCTTCCCATCCAAGGTGCCTCGACCCCAGATGATGAGTAACATACGACTACGTACGTAGCTCTATCTAGACCTGCATTGATCTGCTTCACAACGGAATCGCCGATGCCAATTTCCCAAACGTCTAGCCATACAGCGTGGCCAGCGGCTCTGATAGCCTCGCCCAGCCTCTGTGCGTCGATTGTGTCGGCACCACGATGGCTTATAAAGACGTTTCCCACACCGTTACTCTATGCTTCGCCCACGAATATTGTCGATAAGATCACCCTGTCCCGGCGGATTGTGAGGCACTCGAAGGTCGATCGACGGGAAACTTTCGCTCTCGGTGATAACATCAGCCAACGGGTTCTAATCAAAAAATAGCGGCTGACGAAAAGCAGTTCAGACCGGCGCTCCCCTGCTCTCCCCTTCCCCACCCTACTCGCCACGCCCCCCGAATGAATCCCCCTCGCTGTTTCCATGGATCCCGCTCAAGAAACCTCCCGATAAAGGAAAAGGAGAAACGTACTCAACGTTCACTCGTAAACACCGGGCTCCTGAGCATATTTTGGTCTACAATTTAACGGAAATCGACACTCGCCGTCGGCTCGGCTAATCTAAACCAATGCAACTCACTCATGACGAAATCACCCGCCTGTCCCCGGATGAACGGCTTGCATTGATCGCACAGCTTTGGGACAGCCTGGATGACCACCAGGTGAAATTGACGTCGGCCCAGCAAGTCGAGCTTGAGCGTCGTTTGACAACGCTCGATCACGACCGCACCCAAAGCCTCACTTGGGAAACCCTTAAGGCAGAACTCGAGCAGCGTTGCCCGTAGTGTGGCCGGTTCGCTTTACCGAAGCCGCTCGCGCGGAACTCATCGACGCGCAAGATTGGTACGAGGCTGAAGCTCCCGGTTTAGGCCGTCGCTTCCGCGCCGAAATCGACAACGTCGTTCGACGCATGGCTGAAAATCCGCGGCAATTCCCCACCGTCTTTAAGACTCTCCGTCGGGCGCGCGCGAAGAAATTCCCCTACGCGCTCTTTTTCCTCATTGAGCTCGATGCCCTCCTGGTCGTCGCCTGCTTTCATAGCAGCCGCGACCCCCGCCATTGGCAAAAGCGCGTGTGAAAAAGGCTTTCGGTCCATTCCCTGCCCAACGCACCAACCGCACTTAAGTCGTAAAGCGCGTATCGCGTTGAACATTCAGCCTGCCTAGAACGAAATCATCGAGGCCATAATGCGATCCTTCAATCCGATCTACCAGATCTTCAAGCATTTTGCCGATCGTGCCGCGCGCCCGCGATCACCAGAACGCCGACAGTCAATTTGTGCAGGATGAAGAAATAGTCACTGTAGCGATCATTGGTGCCGGCGCCGCCGGCCTTGCCGCCTGGTGCGAACTTAAATCCGCAGGCATCAACGCGGTTCTCTTGGAAGCGCGCGATCGGATTGGTGGGAGAGTGTTGACGGACCGTTCGATATATCTGCCAGTGGAATTGGGCGCCGAATTTGTGCATGGAGAACCACCAGCAATCTGGTCAATCCTGAGGGAGGCGCAGTTGGAAGTGGTGCAAAGCTGCTCCGGGGATCCAATGGTATTGGGAGAAGAGGGTCTTCGACCGTGCCCCAAGTACTGGGAAATCATTGAAAAAGTCGACCAACAGATAGACCTCACGCGCGACATGGCATATGACAGATTCCTCGAGCGGGCTCAAGCGTCGCCATTTGAAAAATTGTTATCCAGATCGCATGTCGAAGGCTTCAATGCCGCCCATGCCGAGTTGATCAGCGCTTCCGCGATCGCCATCGGTGACCGAGCGACACCTCTTATTGCTAGGCGAAAGCAATTCCGTATCGTCAGCGGTTACGGGTCTCTCATCGATTGGCTTGCCGCAGATGTTCCCCGTGAATTAATTCGTTTGCAAACAGTGGTGCGGGAAATCCGAAGGCATCACCAGATACGAGAGGAGCCGTTCGATTCGTTCCGCCACTTGTGCAAAAGGAGACGGCTCTCGAAAACTTGGAAATGGGACATGTGGTCAAACTTATTATCAGCTTTCGAGAGAGATTTTGGAGAAAGCATGGAACGTTTGGGTTTGCAGTTTCTTTCGATGAGAATGTGCCGACTTGGTGGACACAGGATCCAACGCCCTCGAATTTTCTAATGGGCTGGGCAGCGGGACCAGCGGCTAAAAATCTAAATGGACTTTCGTACAACGAGCTTCTCGATCGGGCTATTGGCTCGCTCAGCCGAACTTTTGACAAATCAGAATCTTGGTTGCGTAAATGCATATTCAGGCTTCACTATCATGACTGGAGCAAAGATCTGTTTTCGCTCGGTGCCTATAGCTATCCGAAAGTAAACGGGCTGCAGGCGGCTGAAATCCTTGCGGAACCGATAGATGAGACGATCTACTTTGCCGGCGAAGCTACGGATTTTACCGGGGCTAATGGTACCGTGCATGCCGCGGTTCAGAGCGGGAGATCGGCGGCGCAAAAAATTGCGGGAGTTTCCTGGACACGCGTGACCGTTCGGCTTCTCCAATTTTGTCAGCTAAAGCCTAATGAGTTGAAGATTTCGCGAGAGATCTTGTTTTGAGCTGCCCGGTGCTCTTGAACCGAGTCCGGTGTATCTCTGCCCCAGAATGAAAGGCATCGGCAGAGCTCCATTTCCACTCCGCGAGGACTAAAAGCATCCCGCTCTTGCCGCCCACGTGTCCTATCGGATTCGTAGTTTTGGCGTTTTGATGGCCAAGCTCAATTATTCTTTAGAGCGCACTCCGGATTGTTCACGACGGTCGCCCTCTGAGGCCGGTAGGATCTTCTGGATAAACTTGTCCGAACCCGATAAAATGTCGCCCTACTGAATGTCCGCCAATGAGTTTTCCATTCAGCGCGGCCCGACTCAAATTGGCTCAGAGGGAGTCGCCAGTAAATTTTAGAAACAAATTTATATGAAAATTGATCCGGTGAGAACCCAGACAACCGACGACGAGGGTTTGCAAGACTCGAACTCATTGGGTAATCAAAGTCGCGAATCGTCACAAATAGCATCGTATGTCGTTGAAGTTTTCCATACGTTCGGCAACAGCAAATGACGCTAGCGCGTACACGCGGATTGAAACTGATGCATATTCACTGCACCTTCAGGAACCTTCTCAGGTGTTCCAAGCCAAACTGGGCTTATTTCCGTCCGGCTGTAAGATTGTGGACGTTGATAGCGAGAGTGTGGCGTTCTTGATCTCTCATCCGTGGACTTACGAAAACCCGCCAGAACTGAATTCAGAAGAGTTTGGGCTCCCGACATGCCCGGATGTTTTCTTCATTCACAGCGTGACTGTAATGAAAGCATACCAAAAACGTGGCATCGGCTCTGCACTAGCTAAGGCAGCTATTGGTCTCGGCCAAAGCCACGGATTCTCGCGTTTGACGTTGATTTCTGTGCAAGACTCAATTTCATTTTGGGAAAGGCTCGGTTTCAAACGGGTCGAGCGCTTGCCACAGTCGGTCTGGAGGGTTCTCGCTGGTTATGGAGATTCTGCAAAATTCATGGTTGGCCACTTCGGATTGCTTTGTTGAGACATCGAATTTCCTGGCTGGTCGCTGTTTTGATACCGGCGACGGCCGTCGCTGTTCAAGAAAACTTACGGCGTGGACGCCTGCCCGGCATCGGATGACCCGACCCTGCGAGTAGGTAAACCCTCGAAGCCGCTCCTGATTTCGTCGTTTTCCGAAATCCGCCGACAAGATAAAACGCATTTTGGTTTGGCCCTCCACCAGTGGTTGCCGAATTACTGACCTTGTCTTTATGGGGAAGATGACCCATCGCGTCCGCTTTCTCAAAGATCCGTTCGAGCGCAACTATGAAGTATCCAAAGTCCGCGTTGAAAACGATTATTGGTAAAGTCCAATGCATGGCGCCGAACCAATAGCTTCAAGTCCTCCAATTCAGTCATCTGAGGCCGAGAAGGCCCGGCGGCCGCCGGGAGTTAGCCGGCACGGCATTGACGCGCCGAGTATGACCTGGAATAAGGAACTCTCTGCAATGGAGGCACTTGCATGATGAAAGCGAGTTTTTGGCGGCGGCCACGACACCAGGCACCGTGATCGCGACAATTTAGCTTCCGGCTTGACGTTAGATGTTGATAAGCCTTAAGACATTCCTGGCCGACATGTAATCGAGCACCCAAAAAACTTTATGTAGCTCATGACAGATCCGGCGTGGACTCACACGATCCCCGCGATTGCCAATGCAGCTTCTGCGTCATTGGCACTCATAGGCTTATCTTCACTTTTGTGGGCGCGCCTATCTGTCCACACAAGCGCTGTTGCACAGCTGTACAACCAGCAAAACACTCTCCACATGTTTTTTTTGGCGAACAAACTTTGGCGACCATTCTTTTATGAAAACCGTACAATCACCGAAGCAAAAGGGGCGCAAAAAAAGGAATTAATGACGATTGCAGAAATGGTCACTGACTTCATGGAACACGTCTTTGTGCAATTGCCGAGTTTGAAACGTGACGTCAGAAAGGGATGGAAGGCTTACATCAAAAACTTATATGACCAAAGCCCTGCCATCCGAGAACATCTAAAGGTAAACGGCAGCTGGTATAGCATTAAATTTCTGAAACTTCTGGGAGCGCATATAAAAGCCGAGCGCTGGTATGCTGATTGATATTCATAAGTTACTCATAATAAGTATCTTAAGATTTTTACAAAAATTGTAGCCCTCAACGTAGCCCAACGGTTTCCCAGCCATTGATAAAAAAAGTCGAGGACGGAATCCACCATTTGGTGGGAATGATGCCCGAAACCAAAACTCCCCATATCTCGCTTACTGTATCTGCCCCATAACATCAGCCAACGGGAACTAATCTAAAATAGCGGGGACCCGGTGC
>Ga0210387_10003671_pt1 | contig 11805 bp, 14 predicted proteins | sample IncBWC7OmetaG_FD_160108 | JGI IMG/M metagenome (GOLD analysis project Ga0210387, IMG submission 160108) | Forest soil microbial communities from Barre Woods Harvard Forest LTER site, Petersham, Massachusetts, United States - Inc-BW-C-7-O ... | reverse complement strand
TTTCCATTGACTGCAGCTATGTCACCCTCTGTTGAAGACTTCGAGAGGCTGAGAAGCTCCTTCCCAATCTTATCCGCATGCTTGTCGAAAAATCGATGTAGCACAATGAAATCCGTATCATCAGAAGTTGTACCAAGCCATTCATCAACTTCCTCCTCAGCCACGGCTGCAGGGTATTTCTGTAACCAATATCAGCCGCATTAGCTGGGCAGGGGGGAGTAGATTGACTTACATTGACTTCACTCAAGAAGCGTGTCACATTCACAATGTTATCTTCTAGAAACTTGTTGAGAACTATCATATGCGCCTCTTTTCCAAAGAAAATGTTGTTTGCCAGGTTTTGGATGATCTTGGCGATGACCATGAGACCTCGCCGCATGACGAGGCCGTCGTCCTTAGGTACTTCCACGTCGACGATCTCAGGAGCTACAACTGCGGGAGAGATGAAGCTGGGATATGTTTTGAGCCAGAAATTCAAATCTGGGAAGAAACTTGACGAACCGCAGAAAAATGAAAGCACCTAGAGCTGCAAATTTCGCATCCGGCCAAACTTCATTGCTGCAAATTCATATTAAACGATGAGTTTGGAGTAGGATTCCGAAGTGGAAACAGTTTCACTGACACTGATTTAGCTATATGAGCACAGATCTCACGGAACACGCTAGGACATAGTTTGAGCATTCAGTTTCAATGTGTGAGATATGACTCACGATGGAAGGGCAGGAATGGAAGAGGAAACAATTTCCAGAAATGACGATGCTACCAGCTCCACGTTTTTCTGATTTTGTATAACATCCTGCTCTCCAGCTTTCGCAGGATCCAGATCATACCCATGTCCAGGCGGCATAGCCGCCATGACTTTGATAAGCGGTATAATAAGACTCCTTAGGTAATTGTAGCCGTGGATTTTGGCGAACGCAGACAGAAATCTTGTACATGTGGAATTGCTGCGAAATAGGGATGCTTCATTCTCTACGATATGGGAAGTTGAATATTGTTCTGGACGTTGAATCGTGGAAGTCATACCTGTATTCGCGATTTCGCGGTCTATCATAAGTTTGAGTAGACTCATCAGCGACGGCCGGGTGTCGAAGAGATTTAGGAGGACCGAAATGATGATTTCAACTTCGGAAGGGGGGCAGGCCTCGCACATTGCAATGGCGAGCACCATCTAAGTTGTTGTAAGTTGGAAATTTGCGAAATATGGCTGAACAAAAACTTGCATCTGATCCCTTAACCAACTGATGTGGAAGAACTTCAATCATCAAATAGGAAGCGCAGAAAGATTCGCTTACCTCACGAAGCCGAGCTTGACGAGCCAAGGTAACAGAACGATCTTCTGGGTCAAATTTAGCACCCTGACCCAGAACGCGAGCAAAAACGTTTGCAAAGATTGCTCGCTTTCTGGAGTCTTGGTCATAAGCCAGAGGCAGGCATTGCTTAAAACCGCTCTCGGTGTTAGCAATGACTAGATGCGATAACCCTGTAATCACTAGTTCGCGAAGCTCCGCTTCTCTTTGTGATACGCGCATTCTCTAACAAGGAAGTTAGTATCATACCACTTTGTGCAAATTCTTGTGCTTACCTGTTGTATTGAACCCACATCCGACGCTGTGTCGGAGGTCTGTAAAACATTTATTGTGTTATTCGCTGGAAATGGGTCATTCCTGGGGACTTACAGGTAAGTCTAGCTGGCACGCTTCAAGCCCTCGAAGCAAGGTTCCCGAATATTTGTTAAACACCCTGGACACAACATGTATAGTGTCGTCACCAGCAGAGGTATCAAGTGGCTTGAGCTGTAGTCGATCAAGAAGTTTGACAATTGTGCGCAGACAAGACAGGTTCAGTTCATTCTGGATTGGTATCCAGTCTCCATCCAGGACCTATGCAGTTGGAAAGTCAGAATGTTAAAGCAGAGATGCGAACAAACCATACGTTTGTTGGCTGGATCCATTCCATAATAATATCAAGGATGCTGTGTCGAGCGCTGCTATCTTTATGTAACGTCAATGTATCTGGACGCTCGCAGACGCTGTCGCACAGATTGCAAAACTTGATTTTAATACGGAGAGACGTCAGAGAACCGAAGCGTGCTATGAAAGAAGCGAGCGTCAACATGGTAAAGCTGATATCGATGCTCGTCATATCCTCTAGAGGTACATGCGTATGTTCGACGAGTAGTTTCAGAACTGCAATGAACTGAAACGAAACGAATAAGAGACGAGTCGCGGACGTTTCACAAGGTCACTTACTTGCTCCAAGAATAATGAATAGCCATCTGTAAACTCCGCGCCTGCTCCCAGATTAATCCCACTAATCACTCTATCACGCAGAGCATGAGCTATGTACATACAAGTTAACGAGTGTTGACTTACTCATCCAGGTGTTTAATAAGTCGAGAGTATAGTCGAGGGCTCAACTCAGCTCCTAGGGCATCCCTAGCAACTTCGCGGACTTGTCTATCATCGGCCACCAATAAATTCGTAAGATCGGTGACGAAAGTTTCCACCAAGTTTGCAGGATTCTGCAAAACGCGCATTTCATCTGGGAGAAATTGAGCGGGTATTGCAGAAGTGAGGGTGTTCACATCTTGACCATCTTGTACGCATGTGCCACCGAGAGCCGCTAAAAATAAAGTCAGATTTTGCCACTGGAAATGTTTCTCCTGTACACATCGTTATTATTAGCCCAATCGAGAATACATTAATATGGACATCGTCAGACCTGCATTGATATCGGCACATGATTTTGACGATTTTGTGGATCATCTGTAGCTTCTGGCATCGACTCAATTATCAGTTCAGACAAAGAGCGCCACCTCCAATAGCATTCTTCCCAGACTGCAATGTGTGCCGCAGAGGGATAAGCAATCAGGCGGATAAGTGTGCGAATGCGCTTTTGATGTCCAACGCGTCCTACATCGTAAGTGAGTCCCCCCGGTAAATTCTGTAAAAAATTTGTATAAAACATACCAACAACCATTACATTAGGATCTCCCAGTTGCTCGTAAATCGGATTACGCTTCAATCTATCCTCTTCGTGTATACTAGTGTTCAAGGGTGCGCCTGGTTGACGTTCGGCATGTGATAGAAGGCGAAGTCCTTTAGCAGCCAAGTGAGACACATTGCTATCCGCGGACGTGAGCGATACAAGGAAAGCAATCTCTGCCAATGCAAATGCAGGCAGCCGACCAGGATCAAGTTGAATCTGCTTCACGTGCTCCACCTAAAGCAATCAGTCATTCTATGAATAGTGTCCTAGAAAAAAGCGAATGGTACGGTACGTACGTCGCTTTTGCGGATGAAGAGCTCTAGAAGTTGGTGAGCAATCGCCATCCACAGCCGTTGGGCTTCAACATCCGTCCGAGCGTGAATCAAGTTAATGACTATGCTGAGGAGGGTTGGTGGCCTGCAAGACAAACGTAAGAACGACTGAAATTTGTTAAAAGGAACACCGACAGCGTGAGCTTCATCAAGCCAATCATTTTATCGAAATTCGGTTCAGTAGCAGTGAGCCTATATGTGATCTCCACCACTTGCCAGAGAGTGCACGCAGTAGAAATCTTGACGGAAGAATCGATTGGGGCTTCCCAGACCTTGACGGCTGCCGGAATCCAATCATCGATTTCTGAACTCTCGATATTCTTCAAGTAGAACTCCGTGCTGGCTCGCCAGAGCGATAAGATACCAAGAAGTAAGACTTCTCGATCGGAGAGTGGTTGAGGTGATATTCGCTTGGCCTTGGGCCGTAGGGCTATCCTCTTGAGGTTTCCATACTGGTCAACTTCGGTGCGTCGAACAGCAGCAGTCTGAAGATGCAATGAGATTGGTCGTGTGGACTTATCATAAACATTGCCGAATCACCTTGTATATGTTCCGGAATCGAGGAGCAAGAGATGCTTCCAACTTTTCCAAGGGTTTTTGCCAAGGGACACGAGAAGCCTTGGAATTCTGTCAGGCAGAAGCCTAGACCGAGAGTCAAGTGTACTCACCTCTTGAATAAGTGTCAAGCAAGCACGCACGGCACATGTTTTCACCGATTCAGAACGTTCGGGTTCTACACAAGCACCAAACAAGGCAAGGGCATCCTCCTCGGGCAGAAATCGGAATACAGACACCAGTGCCTCCGCAAACATTGCAATATCAATCTCTTCGTTGGACTCCCAGAACGGCTTCCGGGTAGGACTCATCCACAATGCACTCTGGGGCGATGGCCGTTAAGAAATGTTCCGCCGTGAAGAAAAATCTCTAGCACCTTAATTTCGTGGGCGATATCATACGCAACTATACGTAAGGGAACTTCCCCCTCAGGTCGGACATGCGTAGCAGCTCGACACATATCCAGGGCGCAGACAAGCGCCACGTCGGATAGCTTTGACATAGTATTAGCATGCTTTATTATCTCATCACCAAATTTGAATTCCTAAACGATAAGACGGTTAGTACGATCAAGCAAACACGGCCCATAGTCAACATACTTTTCGAGATGGCTTTTGGCTTGGTCCAGCGTAGCCGAAATGGTTCACATGGAAATCGGACGACAGCCTCTCTGAGGTGATGCAGTTGAGGATGATGAGTGTGGGCCAGACCCCTCTCTCGGTTCCCGGCTGATTCATTGAATACAGAAGATCGAAAACGCGTTCGGGAGTACCTTCCATTCGACCTCTCGAGCGAATGGCATCATTAAATTCTGCGGGAAAGAGATCAATCCAATTCCAAACTGCCGTTCGAAGAGGGATGGCGATAGCCATTTGTGCTTCCGGTTTCATGTTGATAAGCAGCGACGAAAGTTCTAAACATTGCAAATTAATATATAAAAGCGATGGACTAGGGAAGAAAAGTACCATGCAAGACCTGAAGGAGCCTTTGTCTGTCTAAAGCGCTATGCGACATCAAATGAAGGTCAACCGTGTCAGGGTTGAGTTCAGAATTGCTGGCAAGAAAATGAATCTTCGAGCGTAGACGATGGAAGACAACCGTCCAGTTCGAGGCGGATAAATGATAGACAATCCGGCCTGCGAACTTCGCAACGAGATTATTGACGGAGAGTGAAGACTTGACCAACGACATGTGTGTCTTTTCATACGTCAAATTGTTCGCAGGAATGGGAATTCTAGAGTTGATACTGAACTTTGCAGATTTGACAGAATTAGATGATATGCGGGTCCGTAGAGCAGGCTCTGAAGGCTCAGAAATATTCGTAGGGACTGTTTGTCCACTACGGTGAGCATACAACGCTGGTGTTGCAATCAGCATATCAAGCGACTCAAAATCGCGGAAAGAAATGTCGGAAGACCGATTTGTCGACATGAGTGGGCTATCAGGCGAAGCTGTCTGGCGCAAAAACAAGACCATCACACTCAAGATGTACCTCGCACAGTTGTCATCCAGGGGTGGAGGTTCGAACAAGGGCGGAGGACTGGATGAGTGTTCTGAAGATGCTTGACGATTTATTTTTGTTGCGCCAGTGGGGAGGGGAGAATCAGGAGCCGAGGATGGCGGGTGATTGCTCGCACGCGAGCTGGGCCGAGCATTTTGATTCCAGCGTGATGCCATCGCGACAGATAGTACTTTCAGAATGAATAATTGGGATTGCAAGACTTCAATGGTCATGTGCCCAATGTTGTCGGTTTGCTGAAGGGCAATTGGAAGGCAACTCTATCCGCAATGCAAGACCAAACTCACCTTCGCCAATCTCTCCAACAGCTCACTCAAAGCCCACGCGATAATGTCAAGTGAATCATGAGATAGCTCAACGAGTGCTTCAACTGCCTGCTGAATAGCACTGTCCGCCTCTAGTCGGTCCAGGGAAACACCTGAATGACATGGAAGCTGAAGAAACGAGTGTCAGCGAATCAGCGTGCAGAACCTAACCTACAGCCTTATCCAGCTCTTTCTGTCGTAATAGAGTGATTTACTCACCTTTTGTTTCAGCCTGTTCACCAAAACCTGGACTATTTTTTGTTGCGGAGTGGCTGAGGCACCCAAAGAAAGAAGCGAATGTGGCTGAGTGTTTGCTAGGCTACTGAGAGCGTGATGGGAGTCACTGCTCTTGTGCACACGAGCTGAAGAGCCTGCTGTAGAAGCGGACGAAACAAGGTGTCCTGCAGACGCAGAGGGCCTGCGAAGAGGCATCTGTCGAAGCAATGTGATCTTAGGCTCAAAATCTGCTTGGACTCCTGGAGAAGACGACCTGTGCGTAGGGGTCAAAGATATTATGAGGTTCTAACGAGAGTCAAGCCAGTCTATACCACGAAACCTTGCGAAGATCCAACACGAACCCTGGCAGGCCTAGGTGTTGCACGGGTCGATGTGGAACCGGGGGACTTACTGTAATTGAAAAGAAGTCTGATGCTTACGTAAAATTGTAACCCCACGTGCAAAGTGAAAAAACTATACGTGACACAAATCTATAATTACGGATTTCCCAATTGAAGTTGTTCCCAAGAGTCAAGTTTCCTGCGACTTGTGACACCAATTCATCCTTCATCGTGATGGCGTCGACGTCGATGAACTCTTGCGTTACATGGTGGGCACAATTCGCAAGGGAACGAACCAGAACCAAAACTTCAAACTAAAATGTAAGTAGTAGTAACAGACCAAGCTTGCGTTTGTATGTATGTGAATTGAGGAGTAAATCAGACTGAATTTCGAAATGAGTTAGAAATACATGCAGTCTCAAAACATGGCATACACAGAATATGGGATCAAAAAAATGTTCGCAAATGCGGCAATCCAACTGAGATGTTTAAGCGGAGCCGCTGCGATTCATTTTGGAATGAGTATATATAGAGCAACATGTTTCGCCGAGTACGGGTATTTTGTCAGCGGAGGCTTCGAGCACAAGGGTTCGAGCCTCCTTCTAACATAGATACTTCGCACCGTTGACTGAGGGAGATCGGGTGAGTGGGTGAAGTCAGACTGAGAGGACGGGTGGGCGTGATGGTCAAGTCAGGGGAATGGAATTCCGCTTCTCCGCCTCAGTCACCGCCAGACACCGGGCACTGCCGATGCACAGGCACGCTGGAAGCCCGCGCTCCATGCAGCTGGGGATATCGGTCTAGTGTGGTAGTTAATAGACCGTTGACGCGATGAGAGACGGCTTGCAATTGGGGAAAGGTAGACCAGGATTCCATTTACTCCAGTTGAGGGGCTCTCGTCGAGTCGTGAGGCCTGGGTATCTGTAGCAGCGGCGGGACAAGGAAATGGGCGAAGCGTGTCTGGACTGTATAGGATGTCGAGTGAGCTCTTGTGAAGGTATTCGTAGGCCTAGGGCAGGCTAATGTTGGCCGACGCGGTGTGGTGGGCCCATAGTTTTTGGCTGAGGTGTTATTTGGTTCTGTATTATATATATTAGTATTTATTGGGTCGGAAGGCGGAGAGGCGGAGTTCCCAAAGTCCGATCTTTCTGAAGAATAGTCATTACCTGTAACATACCTGTGGCTACTACACCAGTACGTTTAGCAGAATGATATCAGATCCAAAATTATTCGGATCCAAGTCGCTCAAATTTGACACGAGACGCATCTCGACTGAGCCTAGGAACCAGGGTAAGTTATCAGCTCCCCTGCAGATTGCACAGAGCGTTAACGAGTCGAATACCTGGTATATGTGCACCTGGCGAGTTCGAGGATGATGGATATTGCTGATATTGCTGGGCGTAATTCCACCCTCATGGCAACCTCGGTGATCAACTTGAATAGGACCGGCTGCTGTCACACGGTGATCCTTAGCCGGTATTTTTGAGTCATAAATGGTGAACGTTTGAACACCTGATGTGGATATACTTTTGTATACTTACGATGCACCCGGCGCCTTTCGGAATTCCCAAGTTCAAGAATCGGGATACATTTTCCCTGCGCGCGATCCGACGTTGAGTCGGCAGCTCACTGTCATATCGCGGAATTAGCGATCACGTACTGCGTGTGCGCCACACGGAGGAGGTAAAATTACGTCTGGCTTCAACCCAAAATCGGTGCAATAATGAGGCTCTGTGGTACACAAACTGATGTATGATGCTTCCACGATGGCCGATGGCCGGGTTTACGCGAACGGGATACGTGTCCAACGGTTTATATACTATGTAATCCATATGCACGTCGCGCCAATGTGACAGATTCCGGAATTCCTGCGTCTCCATTCCTCGTACGCGTACTTCCTGAGTGGACAGATTGACTCGAGTATTGGAGTTCGAGTATTGGCGTCGGGGCTATTCACTACCATCTTCATCGCTTGCACAGGGGTACCTTCCGTCCTTATGGAGATGCTCAACTTGGTTCTTGAACGTTGACCAGACGAGTCCGAAAACTCACTAGTACTCGTGTAATCATAGGCAATGACAGGACAATGAAAGGACCCACGTGTCGATTATACTGGTGTTCACAAAAGGAGTGGGCTGCCGCAAAGATCAACGGTGATTTCTGTGCAGCGTCAGAAAGCACAGCGGCCAATGTTACCTAGCAATCACACAGGTTCAGTTCGAATGCAGTTTGATAATTGACATATTGGGCCTACGATTTGGAGAAATTGGGTCAGCATACTGTTAGCGTTTGTCGGGGTCGATATTCGCTGAGCCGATTGAATAAGTTCCAGCCTGAAAATGGAAGTTGCACCGCCACTGGATCCACAAACGTCCACAAAAGCATTGAGTCAGTGAACCGATCGATATCTTGATTCGGCCTCACCATTCAGTAACCCAAAAGTGATAAACCACTGAGACGCCTCATCACACCCCCATTGTTCTCCGTCATGATGTCCGAATACTGTCCCTCTTCCATATGTTTACTATCTGCGAGAACAATGGTAATGATGGAGAGCAACTCCTAGGATCCGGTTAGTCTCGTCGTGGCGGTTGAACATCGAAATCGTCATGCTGCCAGCCAGTCTGGATGGAGGCAATGGGCAGGCAAATATCGAGGGTTTACGCTGTTGAAAAAGTTGACTCAGGAGGCGCTGGAACTCCGCAATTGTTCTCCGCAGAATTTGAAACCCCCCCTAGCATAACCTGTCAGCCTCATCATTGCTAGTGCCTGTCTCCCTCGCATTTCCTACCTACCCGTCTACGCCATCTCCTCCTTAAATTCCCGTATCTCACCGCTGTCGCCATCCAGTTTCGTTTTTCGGTTGCTCTCCAGTCGATAATCGTCGCAATAGTATATCTTGTTTCACCTCGCTTTTTCCTTCTAGTGTCTCCTTTTCCTTCGTGCTGTCGAATTTTCTCTATCCTCGTTGATCCCAGGCCTTGCATTGTCTTATAAAAAGAAGGAAAAAAGTTTATCAGTTTTCGCCTGCTTTCAATCTCCCGCTGTTGCAACATTTTCGCCTGTCATTTTCCTCGCATTTACCTGCTCCGCATCCCCAAATCTGAAATGTCGCGTACCGATTCTCACGAATTCGAGTATCCTCCAGGATTGGGTTTCCTACGCAACAACAACACCACCGGCGACAGGGGGCACATGAACGGATATCAATATGGAGTAAACTCGATGTCATTTTCGCAACCAGATCGTCGACCACCGATGGGTGTGCAGGGGTACTCGATGTTCACAGGATCGATGCCGCGGTCGATAGCAATGCAAGAGCGAGAATACGTCGGTATTGCAGAGATGGCGCCAAACAGACACACACCCGCCGGGTCCAACTCGCAGATTCCAGCGCAACCCTTCTCTTCCTTCCACCACCACCAACACCGCCCATCTCCTCCTCCTCCCCTTCCGCCTACTTCAAACGCCCTCTATCATTCTCCTCTCTATAACGACCGCGACGCCCATTTATTTCGTCACATTCATAATTCCCCTCCTTCAAACCCCCCCTCACACCCCGCCAACCTAAATTCCTCGCACTCTACTCTTTGGTGGGGCGAATTAGAACCTTGGATGGACGAAGAATTCACCAAACAGGTTTGCGCACTTATGGGTTGGGACCCGGTAACGGTAAAAGTCCCTCATCCAGCCCCTGACCCCAACACGGGCCAGCAGCCAAACAACCCGGGCTATTGTTTCCTCACTTTCCCTACAGCTGCGCATGCTGCCTCCGTTCTTGCTCAAATCAATAACGGCGGGAATGGTCCACCGGTTACAATGCCAAACTCGTCCAAACCTTTTAATCTCAATTGGGCATCCTCTGTTCCATCGCCGTTGCCTTCAACGTCTTTTCCTCTCGGCGGTGGCGTCATACCAAATGCTCAGCAGCATTACCCAAAGGAATACAGCATATTTGTAGGCGACCTCGCACCAGAGACGTCTAATTCCGATCTTGTGGCGGTGTTCCGTAATCCAGTGCTGGGACTTCGGAATGATCGGGAGCCAAAGTTCATTCGACCGTTTGTGAGCTGCAAGAGCGCTAAGATTATGTTGGATCCGGTGACGGGCGTCTCGAGAGGTTATGGGTTTGTGAGGTAAGTGCATAATGCATGCAGTTTGCGTAAATTTACTAACGAGGCGCGTAGATTCACTGATGAATCTGATCAGCAACGAGCGTTAATTGAAATGCACGGTCTCTACTGCCTCTCTCGGCCAAGTAAGTACATCTATTTCTTCTCAACTATGGCGCATATACTCACTAATGATGCCTGCTAGTGCGAATATCTCCTGCTACTGCCAAATTTAAGGCCCCGCCTGCGATCTCTCCCCTCGATCTTCCTCAAGTGCAGTTCCCAACTTCGATGAATGGTAATGGATCAGAACATCAGTCGCACCCCGTTACCATTGCTCTCCCACTCCCCAACTCGAGCCAGACCAAAAGCGTATCAGCCCCTATCGCAGCTACGACTTCCTCAAACTCGTCTCTCAATTCCAACACTTTCTCAGAACCAGGATCTGTACCCTCGTTGGGCGGATCGAATTCGACTAATTCGCTTAGTTCTGGTACTGGTTCAAGCACAAGTATTTCGTCGTCTTCTTTCGAGTCTGCCACCTCCGAGGATATGATGAATCTGCCGAACAACATTCTTGCACAGATCGCTCAACAGTACGCGAATGGCGGTACTAGTCCTGAAAAGGTCAATGGCGGTAGGAACTCCATTACTACACCCTTTGTACAAGAAGGGCAGCAAGGTCAGGGTCAAGGAGATGGTGGGGCTCCGAGATACACGATTTCGGAGGAGTCTTGGAAGCATCACGCTCAGGCCCGAGCGATTTTGGGAAATCTTATTGGGCCGAACGGGGAACAGCTCACGTCGACGGATCCGTACAATACTACGGTCTTCGTGGGCGGTTTGTCGCCTTTGATCTCGGAGGAGACCCTGAGGACTTTCTTCGCCCCCTTTGGAGATATTCATTATGTGTGTTTCTCGCCCCATTTCTTAAGGAGTTTTGAGCTAACTGTCAAGTCATATAGGTGAAAGTACCCGTCGGTAAACATTGTGGTTTCGTCCAGTTCGTCCGCAAGGCAGATGCGGAAAGAGCCATCGAGAAGATGCAAGGTTTCCCCGTCGGAGGTAGCAGAATTCGTTTGAGCTGGGGAAGGAGTCAATGTAGGTCTTTGACTTATGAATCTTCGTCTATCATCTACTCAACACTTTCAATAGATAAAGCTGCCCAAGCAGCGGCTCAAGCAGCCCAAGCATCTGCTCTCCAGACCAACTTCGTCGTACCGCCGGCAGCTGTGAGTGCGATGACCCAAGAGCAGATGCTACAGCTGTTGCAGACATTTACTACGAAAGGGTATCTCGACAACACTGTAGGTTCTAGTTCGGATGGCAGTGGCAGCGACAGTGCGACGATTGGCGGGCGGGTTGTGAATGAAACATCTGCTGGGCAATACACCGAGGAGAAGTTCCGATCAGCTCATATCGCTGTGAGGGAGG
>Ga0210387_10003670_pt1 | contig 11807 bp, 13 predicted proteins | sample IncBWC7OmetaG_FD_160108 | JGI IMG/M metagenome (GOLD analysis project Ga0210387, IMG submission 160108) | Forest soil microbial communities from Barre Woods Harvard Forest LTER site, Petersham, Massachusetts, United States - Inc-BW-C-7-O ... | reverse complement strand
GTTCACGGCCCGCTCTGGCGACCAATTTGGCTTGATCAGCGACATGGAGACTGGACCATAGTCACGCGAGTCACGTGAAAATGCGGCGTTGTCCAAACATGTCCCTTTGGAATCATTATATGCTCTGTGGAAGGTGCCTTCACTCCAGTTGGATCGACACATATTGCATCCCCAGAAAGCCCGATAACCCATTTGCAAATGATGCGGGAGGGTTCTAATGGTGACCTAAGAGTTACGAGATCACCTCGAGAAATGCCGTTTGGATTGAGTCGATGGAACAAACAGTCTTCAATGACGATTTCGCCTTGTTCGGCTAAAGTCGGTAACATAGAGGGACCTGACATCTGAATAAAGCTGAGGTAGGCTAAACGATATACAGATGATGGGGCTTACCAAGGAAGGTTTACCGATGTATTCGGTAAACAGATGGATTGCGCATGCGATATTGACGAGCTAATTTGATAATTTGAATAAATAAACAGGGAAACTTGAAGTAGATGTAAATCCGTGCCAACCTGTAGTTGAATCCTGCCCGCTTTCCTATGTATGACCAAGACTTTGAGCGCAAGTCACGACACAGTTGAACTTGAAGCTTGAAGAGCTTAAGACCTGTCATATCATAATAGCGAAGATCTAATTCGGAACGTAGTCACAGTACAGCATGGTTGTTCATGTTTACTCATGATCAGTTTCGCGGAATTTGAATTGTATATTGATCGTAGAGCAATCGTAGTGGACAGTTATGTAAACACACTGAACTTGACGTATTATACAGAGAGGAGGTTGATCCAGACAGTAAGAGAATATTCGCCCACATCACCAACTACTACTGTGATAAGTACAGTATTGGCGGTAGTGCTTCCCAGTGCTTGCCCGCCCGAAAGAGGCAGGTAAGTTCATAGGAATTCCCACGGCTGTTTTGACTAGTACTCATGTCTTCATTCAAAAAGAAGACCGCAGCAAAACAGCCAAGTTCGCTTCCGGGCACGCGTCCATCTCCTTCATCGCTGTCAACAATCATCACGTCCACTGGTATACCGTCTCTGGATGACATCCTTGGTGGTGGACTGCCGCTATCTTGCTCGTTACTCGTACTGTGCCCTGATCTTCATTCTGCATATGGAGAACTAGTACAAAAGTATTTTATCGCGCAAGGCCTTGCATGTGGGCAGAATGTATGCATAATTGAAGACGATGCGAGAGAATTTGTGAAGGATTGCATGTGGATGCCGGGGACTGCCACCGCGGCAGGACTATCCAATAACGGGGCCAATGGCGAGGAAGACGAAAAGGCAGAACAACAATATGGCGATAAAATCAAAATTGCATGGAGATACGAGCAGATGAAGCAATTCCAGACCACGATCCCCTCTTCAGCGTCGTATGTGTTTCTTTCATCAGGAGTAATTAAATGATGTACCTTGCTTCCATCCTATTAGGTCGACGGAAGAATATTGTCGTACTCTTGATTTAACATGTCGAATACCTCGTTCTGACATTGAGGATGCCCTTCGTTCGGGACAGTTATCATTTTTGAGTGTGGATGGCGTTGATTCTGAAGAAAACTCGTCTACGAAGATCCTTCGTCAGATAGCGCAGGTCCTGAAAGCGGAAAAAGCAAGGCCGTCGTCTTCCACGCCCCTTCGAATATGCATTCCCTCATTCGGCTCTCCACAATGGGGTGCACTCAGGAGCCAGGTGAAACTGGCTTTGATACATTGTAAAAAGATCGGACTAACTTGAAACCTCTCCCAGAACATATTGCATTTCTTGTATTCGTTTCGATCACTCCTGCGACAGTATCCACACGTATGTGCTTCCCTATCTCTTCCTCCCTATCTTTCTACAGATGTGTGGGGTGGTCCAGGGTGGATCCAAAAGTTAGGATGGCTTTCCGATGCTGCGCTCACCCTGACGGCGTTTACCGGCAAGTTTCTTATCTGATAAATTTACCGCCAACAAATAATAATCTACCACCCAGCCAATCCTTCACTCTCTGCCATCTTCCCATCTCATCACGGGCTTCTCCACATCCATACATTGCCTTGCCCCCATACACTTCTTCCTCCGAGCGATAAATTCTCCACATTACGTGGGCTGGCTTCTTCTGCGTTGTCCGCCGGAGGCAGCGGTGAAAACAATCTCGCATTCAAATGTACCCGAAAGAGGTTGATTTTTGAGACCCTGCACCTTGACCTCGAAGGTGGGGTTGGAGAGCGGCGAACGAAGCCCCCTGCAGATGCACCCGGATTAGATGCGGGCTTGATGATGCATGATCCAGCTACGTCTCAGGAGACGCATGCGTTCAAAACCGCTTCTGCGGCTGTGCAAGTTCAATTGGAAGGAACGGAAATGGGAAACCCGGGAGTCGCTACGATTGATTCAGAGGTCAAGGATCCGGCCGTAATGGTGGACGCAAAGCCCAAGAAGCCCAAGAAGAAAGTCGTGTTCCGGTCAGATCGACCAGAGTTGTATGATTTCTGATCTATTCCTCATCGTGCTTGCATATGCTAGTACCTGTGAGTATGCATTCCAACATTGTGTTCTGTTCGAGTGCTTGAGAACCGCATTTTGACGGGAAGTTCCATACCTTGGGCTAGGTGCTTCGACAGCAAACAGCTTGTGGGGGAATGAACAGACGATCTCCAGGTTGGACTAGAACCCCGCGGGGAATAATTATCACTGAAAAGAAGATAAATATCACGCAACGAGTACGCATGTGACCTGACTGTAGGGATTCCGAACGTCATCAAAACACTGTACCGACTATTCATCCGTCCCTGGTACAACACAGGGTGCTCGTTCTATGATTTTAGTGGTGAGATACTTGGTCCTGTCCGGAAATTTAGGGGGTGAAATATATAGATCTGTGTTACTCGACGTTTCAATGCGGATTTCCATTGTCCGACAATGCTATTCAAAATAAATACGAGATGGTTATGAATATCAAGGTGAACGTTGAATGTTCGTTTAAGTTACTAGTGCATTGGAAATACAAAACAAGCTCGTAACGTTGACAGCGGCACGACGACTGTGTATGTAATGTTCTCACACATAATTGAGGGACAGATCATGAATGCAAAAACTACCGTAAATTTGGAGTCTCTCTTGGACTCGGAGGTCATTGTATTTCGGGGATATGTTGATCCGGTTGATGGCTAGGAGCTTTTGATAATTGATCAAAAATTCCTCCGGCAAAGAGCAGAACACGTCCCCGAATGTACATGGCTACGGATTGCAGATGGAATGCAGAACACCTGAGGTAGCCCCTCGCTTTGCTCTTGAACCAAACCCCTGCCCTCGCTCTCCGACACAGGTCGTACAAGGACTCGGACGGTCGATATTGTCATTGGACGAAGACCAGCACATGGCAGAAGTTCCACGTGGATGTGTGGTGACCAACCAGGGAAGTGACATTCCGAGTTCATGGATTGATATGAATGCAGAGGAGGATTTGGGTGAGTGGCAAAATTGGGGCGGCTTTTTTTTGAATTGGGGTGGGGGGAAAGGGGGTGATTTGGGTCAGACCTGGGAATGAATTGGCATGAATTGGCAATGAATTGTAATATATAGTGGAAATCACAGAGGAGGCGGCTATAAGTGGAAATTTCAGGGTCGGGGTCAGACTCTGCCTGGTTTCCAACTTTGCAATTTCACACATCTCTCTCCTCCCCCTCGCCTCGTTCCTTTGAATGCTTTCCTCGCCTTTCTTTCATGCTGAACTAAATCCTCTAGACGTAAATCTTGACTATCTACGCAATCACCCCTCGGCTGCTCTTCCACCTTCCCCCATGTCGCCAAGTGCATATGGCCGTCCTCGCGCCCCAACTCCTTCAGCCTCGGTTGCTCCAAACGATGATCTTTGGTCCCCTCGCGCAACCTCTCCATTACTTTCAAAATTCTCACCTTCCAGTGATTATGCCTCGGATTCTCCTATCTCACTTAATTCTCCGTCGTCCCCTACCTTGTCGACCCAACTTCACTCACCCTTACTCCGTTCAGCCTCGGAGCCCGAATCGTCCTTTCTTGCCAACCCCACACCTGCTTCATCCTTTGCGCGTCCACCAAAGTCCATGCTTTTACCAGACCCTTCACAATTTCCTGACCCCTACCCTTTTCGGTCTCCGCACCACCATCTAACGTCTGCGCCTCCGGCTCTTTCTTCTGCGGGTTCATCTTCTGCGTCTACCCGTTCATCGGCATACACTAGCTCTGGAAGCGCCCTTGCCTCTGGTGACTACGGTCATGTACACGTCGCCTCGGGTGACGACGATGCTGCTGTGGGTGTGGGAATAACGTCCGACTCTGTGGTTCAGCTGTTGGCAGGTGATAGCATCGCGTCCTCATCTTCTCGTGTACTACAATCGCGATTACCAGTCGATCAATCGCGATGGTCCGAGTCGTATTCGGCAAGCAGTCGTTCCCGTTCATCCTCCGTTGGGAATGGAACGACCAACGGCGCTGGTTACGAGAACATGGCACCTAGGCTACGCGAGAAACCTAGCTATGATATGGGATGGCAAGCGGTTGACGAGAGAGATGAGGTGGGGATGAGTGAGGAAGAAACAGACGAGGATCACGTTATGTGTGGGGACGAGGAAGATGAAGATGAGAGGGAAGAAGAGCGCACGTCTGCCATTGTAATCGCGGAAGAAGGGCGTGGCCTGATCGTAGAGGGGGACGGTGTTCCGGTTAAGCAGCTCCAAGTTCAACCTGGTGGGTCATCCTACATGACATTCAGCCTCGAGAACCATAATAATTATCGTTTTTGAAATAACCTAGGTACCACACATCTTCTTGTTGGATCGTCAAGCACCCCGAATGGAATGCCCTCGTTTCTAACCAACACCATCCCGCAAATCTATACCACTCTTCTCGCTTTGGACATTTCCGCTAACTTCTTGGGTGCATTACCTCCTTGTCTCGCCATGTGTACGACTCTCGAGGAGTTGAATATCGCCTCTAATCCTCTTCGCGTCCTTCCCGTCTTTCTTGCCGATCTAACGTCTCTCCGGGTCCTCATCGCGGATTCCACCGGTATCAGTACATTACCTGACACACTTGTTGACCTAGACAAGCTCCACACCGTAAGTGTTCGGAGAAACAAGATGAACGCACTTCCTAGTTGGTTTTGCCTCCTCCCGGCCTTGCAGACATTATATGTCGACGGAAATCCTTTCCAGGGACCGTGGAAGGCCCTCGTGGAACCCCTGTTAGCGAAAATCCCAATGACACCTCTTTATCCTCTTTCCACCCCAGTTTTCCCCTTACCTTCTGCAGGGAACGAAACAGACGGAACCGACATGGACGATTTCTCCGAACCCCCAAGTTCGGACGCATATGGACAGTTTCAAATGTCCCCTGAGGAGGAAGAGCAGACCATCACGCCGGAACGGGCTCATTTCATGAGGAACGCATCTACAGCTCCCATAAATGGGTCTTTTGGTCAGGAGCGGGGTCTCTCGCGGACACGGACAACCCCTAACCGCGTAAACTACGACCAGACACGAGCGAAAAGCACCGTCCCGACGATTGACCCCCGAAGCCAGTTTGCTTCACCGACCACCAAAGCAGTTGAGGACTCTGGCTACTTAGGCGATCATGAATTACGCAAGATGAAGAGCGCTGGTGACCTTCGGAGAGGCAAGTCCGGGGCTGCGTCGGCTAATTCAGAGGTACCGGCGTCGTCGAGACCCGCATTGTCTCATTACGCGACTTCGCTCTCGAGTTCAAATCTGCTTAATGTGAAACCCGCAGCGCCCCAACGCCCCGGCATGGCGAAGCGGTATGCTAGCTTAGGTGCTGCATCAGCCTTGGGCAGCAGCACCAGTAGTGGGTCAAGACCCGCCCTCACAAAGTCGCTTTGGGAGGGAAGTGAAGACGAAGCTTCAAATTCTCCAGAGTCAAATCGCGTATCGTCCATGACTGACAATACGTTCACGTCTCCCAAATTGCCCAGCGGAGGAGAATTCACAGATGGGAAAAACACCATCCGACCCCGACATGGCAAGGAAGGGAAGGAGAAGGCGAGCCGGTGGGGATTCTTAAAGAAGATGTCCATGGGAAAGTTGAGAATTGATTCGCCGCCCTCTCGACTGCCACCCTCCCAAGGCCATCTCGGGTCTATGACTAGGCCACAAACTTCCGCGGGTCTATCATCCAGCTTCGTCACAGCATCGGCATCGGCGCCTGGACGTCTCACGAAATCCCCACAAATCGATATGCGCTTCTCCACGACGGGGACTTTGGGTGCTCTTGCTCCTGCATCGAGTCTTTCTGCCATTGTGACCACACCCAAACTCGATAATCAACCATCGACAAATGCACCGAAAGCGCCATCTACTATTCCTTCACCGAATCTTCTCGCTCCTCCTTCGCTTCCCAGATCGTCCAAGCGGAGAAGCTTCCTCCCTATCGATACCCCGCTTTCACTTAATATCCCAATTCCAGAAGCATCAACGTTTATTGCAGGCGTAACAGTCACCAATGGCGCAGACGATCTGGATTCACGGAAAGGGACTCCAAGTCCAGTTATCGACAGTGAACAGTATTTGCGTAGGGAGGAAGAGCGAGCAAGGGAAGGTTACATGAGAGCTCTTCGGTCTGTGATGGCATACTTGAAGGACATGAATGATCTGGGATTGTCACAGCAACCGAGCCCTATAAGTTTGTATGGCTCATCCACAGACGAGGTCCTCACCACTCGGTCACGACGTCCGACCGCTGTGGAAGGCTCACGAGAGGTCTCGATGGCGTTGAGTGGGTCGACGGTCGTGTCATCAGATTCTGGGCAGCTGCGATCAACGGAGTCGATGGCAGGGTTGCGGGATGGAAGTGGTGCTCAAACGTTGAGTGTCGCAACGACGGATAGTAACGGTTCCGACGAACGCAAGTTCAAAGATGACAAGGGCAAGCGAGCAATGGTTGTTCGAGAGATCGTGGCGTATGGCAAACTATCATCTCCTCCTGGTTGCACCGCTGACGGATAACTCACAGAACTGAACGAACATACGTCAAGGGTTTGCAAGAGCTCGTGGACATATATATCAAGCCTGGTTGTATGCAAGTCAATTTGCTCAGCGGAGTAGGATCGAGTAAGGATACTGTGATCCCGGCGCCGGAGCGAAAAATAGTTTTCAGCGGCGTCGATGCCCTCTTTTCCTTCCACAAGGACAGTTTCTTGCCTGCCTTGGAGGTTGCAGCAGCGCCCTTGATGAAGACATCTTCGGCCTTGCAAGAGGCTGATGTGGACGGACAGCTCTCGTTGGATGTAGCAAAGGCCGTGGGTAGCATGTTCCTCAAACATGCCGCCTTCATGAAAATGTATTCGAGTTACATCAAGTCAGTGTCTTTTTTCGTGAACTTGTAGTGTGTCGACTAATACCCCTCTAGCAATTTCGATAACTCTGTACAGCGTGTGAAATATTGGACGGCGGAGCGACCTGCGACTGGGAATTCGAGTCCAGGCTCCGTCATATCGCCCTCCTCCAGCAATGCCCAACTTGTCGGCCTCGGATTGTCCATGTCCGCCATCTCACTTCCCGGTCTCGTAACCGAAGGTGGACCAGCAGCAACGGGTGTACCAAATCTAACTACAAGTCAGCGAAAACGGATAAGGTCTTATCTGAAACGGTGCCGCATGAACCCCCGACATTCACAGCTGAACTTGGAAGGCTATTTGCTCCTTCCAGTACAGCGAATACCCCGATATCGGTTACTCGTGAGTGCAATCGCTTCGATTACATGACATTCACTTTGAGCTAATGGTGGACAAGCTGGAGGAATTATTAAGGAGTACACCTCCAACATATGAATACATGGATGATCCTTTGGATCGTGCACTAGCAGAGATATCCTCTTTAGCCAATAACATGAATGAAGGCAAGCGCGAATCAGAATCTCGCCGAAAGCTCGTTCGGTGGCAAGCTAGAATACGAGGGAAATTCCCTAGTCCTTTGGTGCAACCACACCGGTAAGCTTCCTAATGCTTACGCAGTCGACTAGTTTAACCACGATTCACAGCCGCCTTATCATGGATGGACCACTCCTCCTGACTCGAGTTGTGCGTAAGGCCATGGTATCGTTCGAAGCAATCAACGCCCAAGGTGATGCCTCAACAGTGCAGGTAGATTGCCTTGCCCCGGAATTGACTCCTCGGCCACTTGTTGGCATTCTATGCAACGACCTATTGGTTTTATGCCGAGATCCCTCCGAAGGCAAAGACCCAACATCTTTCGTTGATCTATGGGCCGTTCTTCGAATGCAAACTTTGCCCCAACCAGCGAGCATCGTACACGGGAATGGTGCGTTCATATATACACATGTGACACATGCTCTGACGACCATTGATTATTGCAGCCCTTCGTCTTGTTGATAACAAGGCTATATTGTACTTCGATGCACCTTCCCCATCCGATGCGTTGAACTGGTATAGAGGTTCGTTGGCAGGACATCTACCTCACTGACCACCTTACTGAACATTGTCATCTAGCCATTAACCTTCATATTCCAGCATCAAAAACGTAGACCCCGGCATACTTGCCTTATATCCGCAATAATCGCATAACGTTCTATTATTCCCATAGACTCCATTATCGTTAGCCATGATCTGTGCAAATCTCAATCTGCATAGCGTCCTTTCATTCTGCACTCTTTAGCTTTTCCCCCCTCACATGAACTTTATTTCTATTGTACCCCACCATAGTAAACTATTTGCAAAAAGTTCTTTTCTCTGCCTCTTCGATGCCGATTTTAGCTTGTAAGACAACTGCCTTTTGAGCTGCATAATATGACGAAAATGTATGTATCAGTCTTTCCGTGATGACATTGCAAAGCGATGACCACATCCCCGAGTCCGCCTTGCTGATGGTACAACGACACAGCCCGGGAAACAAGGTTCCTTGATCCTTTGCCCCACTAATATTCCCCGGATGATATCGTGTTCGAGTACTGGATGCCAACAACCTTGCAAATCCTTGACCTTGTAATCCACATTTATTAACACCAGTGCGAGCATAACCTACACCACGACCAAAAATAAGACGAGACACTCTTAAAACTATACGAAATCGTCCTAAGAGTGCATGTATAATGGAAGCATTAGCCATAACAATAAATCACATCTAGAGTTGTGTGAGCATATACATATTGGGGATTTCAGGGAATACAACGTACCAACCAAGCCCAGAATGCTTCCACTTTGTTCTTGGGAGGAGGCTCGTCATACCTGTTCGCAAAATCAGTAAATGTGAATACAGTTACGGGAGAGGAATTAAACATACATATCAGCTTCAATCTCAGCAATGTCAGTCACAAAGTCCATTTCATGCGGCTTGATGAGGGGCAATCGGTAGTAGGCCTTCGCACCAATGTAAACGATAGGGAAGAGGGCGAATGGTAGATAATTGGTGATGAATGTGTCCTTTGCCCATTTGCCTTTGAGGAAGACGGAGAATCCGCTGAACTGTGGTCATGGAATGAGTAACTTGATTTGGAACGAATTACGGCGAAGACACGTACGAAACAAACAACGAGACAGGCAACAGCAGCATACCACGCAGCATAAGGCTGTAGCTTCGATGCGAAAGGGAGAGTGCTCCTATCGTAGCCTTGGGCTAGGAGTCCCTTGTGGAAACGGATGTAGGTGAAAGAAATCCCAAACCATGTCATTAGACCGGCGACGGCGGTCATGTTGACGAACCAGCCGAAGACCCGCCCGGATCCAGCGTTGATGCCCATGTATGCCAAGGTCGAAAACAACGAGCAAAAGATTATAGATACGAAAGGTAATCCGTTGCGCGCTGTTTTCATCAAAATCCTGGGAGCATTGCCCGCGACGGCGAGGCCATCTACGAGAAGTGTAAGTAATGACTTTAAAGAGTAATCAGACGCACTCACATAATGCGCGTGAACTTGTATACAAATCACTGGACGCAGCTGACCATGCTGACGTCAATAAACACGCGTTGATGACCTGTGCATCCAAAGTTAAGTTGAACCGATGGTCTGATTGGACAAAAACAACCGTTACGCACGGATGGAAGTCCCTTGATGCCAGCACGTTTGATAGCAATGACAAACGGCGACGAAGCAGCGGTCCCAGAGTCAAGTTTGAGACCCTCATCGTTCGATGGGACGAGCAATCCAATGATAAGGGTCCCTACACCAAGAACGTTCAACACAGCGAATCTGTTATCATGCGACTATTTACGCACCCCCAATATAGAACAAAAGGATACGGATGTATACTCGTCTGATAGCTTTAGGCAAGTTGCGCCTGGGGTTCTTCGCTTCGCCAGCAGCGATCTGCGATTGACGAATTCAGTGAAAATTGGGACAAGGAGAATCGCAATCTATACCGCAACAATTTCCGTTCCAATAAATGAGAAAGCCGCCTGCGTCATTACAGCCCACCAACCCAGGAATTGACCTTTGGTTCCACCGATACCCTCGAATTGTACAAAGGGCCCAGGATGTTTCCAGTAGCGGAATCCAAGACGGTCATGATTGGGACCACCTTTCGATGATTGTCGGGTGATCAGAACATACTAGACAAGATGCAATGCTGGACTCACCTCCAAGGTCAAGTATGATTCCAAGGATGATTAGACCTGTGATTGTGATGACTTTGATCGACCTAATAAGCGAAGCCCATTAGGGGTTTAATATCGGGACCAACAGAAAAACGCACGCAAAGATGAATTCTGCTTCTCCGTAGGCACCTATTTGAGTCGCACGTTCAGTCACGTGATTTAACAGTCATAAAATATCAAAAGAACGTACCAGCACCAAACATATTGATGGTGATGACGACGACCAAGCATATTGTTATCCATGCACCGTTGTTGACAGTTTTGTTCCAGTAATTGATCAGGACGGCTGCTGCACTAAGTTCCGCAGGTAATATGAAGGTCCAGTTGTACCTATAACGCGTTCAGGGATTATTGAGCAGGGAAAAATGTTGACAACATTTACCAGTAGTTCCATCCCATTGTGAAGGAAAAGGCGGGATCAACAAAGCGCTCGGCCAACTTGATATGACCGCCGGGAATGGGGAGAAACGCCACCATTTCACCAAGAGAGATCTACATGGATCGCGGGGGGCGAATCTGGAGGAGCGCGAGCAAAGATAAGAGATGGACATACCATAACGCAATAGCAGATGGTGCCCACAACCATATAACCAAGGAGAAGACCTGTTGAATCGGGGAATGTTCAGTTTCTCCGCCAGGCAAGAATGATACACGCCTACCTATGGGGCCACCATTTCTTAGGGAAGTAGCGGTACCCAGGAAGAGACCAGTACCGATGACACCTGAGCGGGAAAGCCATGAGGAAAGAGAGACGGAACTTGCTTCTGATACGTACCGCCGATACTAAGGAAGAGAATGAGCCGGTTCAAGAGAGAGACGCATAAGATCGACGAACCTGATCATGGCAATGTGTCGATTTTTGAGTTGTCGCACAAGCTTGACTTCTTGTGGAAAGGCCTGGCTTGAAGGTGACTCTGCGTCAAAGGTGGACTGTGCCTTTTTGACATGATTTGGGTCTGAGGCATATTCCTTCTCGGTGGAGAACCCATCGCTGGCCATCGTGGTGGTGGAAGAGCGCGAAAAGGGCGTGGAAGCGAAGGAAGGCTGGTGTTATATAGCCCAATAAAAACATTCATGTACCAGGTGATGCCAAGACGACGACCGCGGAGAGACGCTTGTTTGAAAGAAGCGGACGCATGGAGCGTCTATCAGCTGGAATCTCAGAGCCGAATACCAGGTGTGGAGTGAGATCGAAAAAGTATCTGAATCTGAAAG
>Ga0210387_10003669_pt1 | contig 11811 bp, 9 predicted proteins | sample IncBWC7OmetaG_FD_160108 | JGI IMG/M metagenome (GOLD analysis project Ga0210387, IMG submission 160108) | Forest soil microbial communities from Barre Woods Harvard Forest LTER site, Petersham, Massachusetts, United States - Inc-BW-C-7-O ... | reverse complement strand
ACGCGCGGAAGAATGGGGCGCCGCATTCGTTGGCGAGCCGGTTCCCAGGCATCGAATGGGTGGGGCCAGATTTCGTCGTAGACAGGGCCTAATTCGGAATAGGTATTGGGTTTGGGAAAAGGTTTCGCGCGGGTTGCGGGCAATTGGCTCTCCGTGAGCCGCCGTTATACCAGCGCTCGCCGGATTTGCCCACAGATAAAGCGAAAAACGTGTGAGGGGCTGAAGGAGAAGGCGATTGGGAAGCGAGTCGTTGAATAAATCAACAGGGACAGTAAAATTCAACGCTCGGATCTAGCCGTGAGCCTCGCGTTTTAGAGTAAGCGGCCAGGTTAAATGCTTTGAATTCAGCGACGGCGCAGACGGAATCGTTTGGAGCGCGGATTGCAATGGCTAGTGCGGGGGAGCGAAGTCCCAAAATCTCTGAGAGGAAATGAATTGCCATGAACCCAACAGCGAAGCCGATAAAAAAGAACAAGAAACTCGAAAGCGGAAAGAAGCTTGAACAGAAGAAGACGCTAACCGTGCGTTCGCTGACTATGAAGTGGTAAACGCCAACCAGATTCTCAAGACGTAACGATCTTCCGACCTCGCGCTCCGCTTGGCCGGGAGTTTTAAGCAGCAACCCCGAAGGGCCGCCGTCCCAGGAACGGCGGCCCTTTTTCCTTTTCAGAACGCCTCGTGCCTGTCCCCACATAGATCCAGCTAACTTTGCGGAACGGCCTCACTTCTAAAGCGGTGAGCTACATTTGGTCCTGGTGGTGTGACTGGTGACGGTGTAATCGCCGCGCGAGCTTCCATTCAGGGTGCTACCACCACACTTGAGAGCGGAGCCAGTGCCAGGCGGTGCGGGCCGCGGTGAGGCCGATTGAGCGGCTGTGCCCCTGGATTTTTGCTGTGCCGGTCATGCCTGCGGTGAGCGTTCCATCCGGGTTCGGAAATTCCATTACCACTGCGATGTGATTCGTTAGCTCCTGGCCGAGACGTGTGAGCTTTTGCGTTTGCGCGACGGGAACGTCCGCTGCGGCTGCGGGGAGGATTTGGTCGACGTGACCTGAGTATGTGCGGAACGGGTAGGGGAGGACTTTTACTCTTGCGACGGCGCCGGGACGGACATCGGCGAAATCGCGGTCGGGGACGAGGATTCGGGCTTTCATCGTGCGATGGTCGGAAACACGGCAGAACTCTTCGCCGGCCGCGAGAAACTGGCCGACACGCTGATCAATCGCGGCGGTGGTGACGGTGCCATCGATGGGCGCGCGGAGTTGGAGCGCATCGGCATTCGTTTCAGCGACGGCAAGTTCTTTTTCGAGACGGAGGCGTTCACGCGCCGCGAGCGCGGATTTGCCGGATGCGGGATCATTTTGATTCGAGCGGAGATTGCTGCTCTCGAGAGCCAGTTGAGCGGTAGCGATTTGAGCGTCAGCTTCGATTTGGGGATTTTTGAGGATCGCGAGAACCTGCCCGGCCTTTACTTCCTGGCCTTGATGCACGAAAACCTGTGCGACTGAACCCGCGACCTGCGTTCGGAGGTGCGCATCTTTTCCCGGCTCGAGAATGAGATCGGTGGAGACGCTTGAGCGAATCGGGGGCAATAACAGCAATAGGACGATTCCGAGCGCACCAAATGTTTGGACGCGCGTGAGTTTCCAAGTCATGTAAGACTCCCGCTGTTTTCTAATCCAGCCACGGACGGCCGGCATGGAGGATTTCAATCCTTTTCGCACGAAGAAATAAACCACGCATGCGAATAGGAAGTAACCCCAGTCCCCGAATTTATTGACGAGCACATTTTTTGCAAAAATGAGCACGACGGCTAGGAGGGCAACGCTGTAAACGATCGCGGCGACGCCAAAGAGGAAGAAAATGCGGCGCTGGCGGCGGCTCGATGCAGGCAGGTCGATGTCGCGTCGAAGAATATATTTTTCGGCCCAGACACGTAGAAATGCGAACGACTCTTCGCGAAGGTTGTCGATATCGAGAACCTGCGAGAGGGCATAATACCCGTCGGCCTTGATGAGCGGGTTCAGGTTTAAGACAGCACCCTGAATGCCGCTCAGAAGCATCATCTTATACGCGAGATCATTGACGATCGTTCCGGGAGGAGTGAAGTGCCACACGACTGCGGACAGGCTGCAGACGACAAGTTCGACCCAGATACCAGCAAAGATCACCCACTGGCGGCGGGACGTGCGGTCGAAGAGCAGAATGTCGGTGGTATCGGTGTAAAACGCGGGCGTCAGATAGATGAGCAGGAAACCCATCTGATGCACGTCACCGCCGAAATGTTTACAGGTGAGACCGTGACCGAATTCGTGGATTCCGCCGAGGAGGAGGAGTAGCAGCCAGAATGCCCAAATGTCGTAGGCACTCTTGTCGGCGAATGAATACAGGGAGGAGGTGTCGTTTTGCACCCTGACCCAATCGCCCGCCACAAAATACATCGCGGTGACGAAGAGGAATAAAGAGAAAACCACAAACTGGGAGGTGAAGAGCCAACCCATGTACGGATCGAGTTTTGCGAGTGTCTTATTGGGGTCCCAGGCTTTGAAGCTGATGTACAGCATGCTGGACTGATCGATGCGGCCTTTGCGCTCGTCGCGAATGCGCTCGAGAACAGCGAGATTTTTTTCGCCTAGGGAACGCTCCCACATGGCGGGTTCGATGGAATCGAGGAAGTCGAGCACTTCGGATTCGGCGATTGGGGAGTCAGGGTCCTGTTCGCACATCGCTTCGGTAATTTCGGCAGGGGTGCGAGTGCCGTCGCAGAGTTTGAGCAGCTGGTATTCGAACTCACCGTAGCGATTGTAGGAATTCGTTTCATGATTCTTGATGACGTAGCTTTTTTCGCCGTTGACCGTCTGTTCGCTGATGCGCATATCGGTGCGCAGCTTGGGGTGGCGCAGTCCTTTTGCGAGGACGCTTGAGACTTGAATGCTGGTGGGGCCGAAGCGCATTGGGGCGTCCGCCTAAGGTTTTGCGTGTGAAGTGCCGGGCCAAATGACGCGGACGGCCATCCCGGGACGAAGATCGGAGATTCCTGGGCCGGAGAGCTGCGCCGTGACGTCGTAGCTATCGCTCGCGGGATCGACGGTGGGACTGACCTTCACAACGCGCGCGGAGATCGATCGACTTGAATCGCCAACAAGCGCGAGATCCACAGGCGCGCCGGTTTGCGGGCGCTTGGCAGACGACTCCGGAACTTGAAATTGAACTTGTAGCGGAGCGAGCTGGCTGATGCGGAAGCATTTATCGTTTTTGCTGACGGCTTGACCTTCGCGAACGTAGCGGCGAACTACGACGCCATTGAAGGGAGCGCGCAGGCGCGTTTGGTCGAGTTGAATTTCGAGGCGGCGGATTTCGGAGTGACTGCTTTCGACCATCGCTTCCCAACCGTGAAGGTCGTACTCGGCGCCTTTGGCTTCAAATTCGGCGGCTTCAAGATCGGCTTCGCTGGAAAGCCCGTAAGCGCGCAACTCTTGCTGGCGTTTTAAGGCTGAGCCTTTGGCTTTCAGCTCGGCTTGCTTGAATTTCACGTTGTTCTCGGCGACGGTCAGGTCGTTGCGAGCTTTGTTCAATTCCATTTGCAAGGTGCGATCGTCGAGTTGGCCGAGAATATCGCCGGCTTTCACCGCGCTTCCTTCGTCTTTCGCGATGGAGACAACGACGCCGTCGCGTTCTGTTGAAAGGTCGACTTGATGTTCAACGGAGAGGACGCTTAGAACGTCGCCCGGTTGATTTGATTTGGAGGCAGACGGAGGAGCGGCTGGGCGCGACGGTGCCGAAGTGGTCGACGCACGAGCGGGAGCAGCAGCGGTGGAGTCGGGACCTTTCGAGGAGTCGCTGCAGCCGGCGACGACTAGCGCCAAGGCTGCGGCCGCGAACACCGCAATCGCCGAATTGGAAACATTCGTTGTACGTCTCATGATCCCGCCCCTTCACGCATCATATGCTTATGGCAGCCAGCTCCAAATTTTCTGCCAAACCCAGCGAAACGGATCGCGCAGCAAAGCGAAACCTACCGGATACCAGCCACTTTTGAACCATTCCAACTCGCCCGACGCGCGGATACGAACCCGGCCGACCATGCCGTCGCGAGCACGGCCGCCGGGATTCGCGAAGAGAGCGCGCACCAGGAAGTATTGATCGCCGGCGTCTGCATGTGTTTGCGCGCCAATGCGGTCGACGGTGCCCGTGAACGTGGTCGTCGGGAACGCATTCAGCTTAAGCGCGACTTCTTTTCCGGGGTGAACGAGCGGGAGATCGGTTTCGGGCACACTCATTTCCACCGCCATGCGGTCTTGATCGACGATTTCGCAGAAGGCGTCACCGGGTTTGACCAACGTTCCTGTTTTTTCTTCGATTTTTGGAGTGACGACAATTCCGGCGATCGGCGCGCGCAGATCCGCGGAGTCAACTCGCTGCTGCTCGAGCTCGACTTCGGCTGCATGTAGGTCGGCGCGAATTTTTGCCTGTCCGGCAGCCGAAGGATCGTTGCGAAATTCCGCTTCGGCGGACTCGCGGCGAGCTTGCGAGAGAGCAGCCTCGTCCTGTGCGAGTTTGATGCGGTCTTCGCTGTCATCGAGATGCGCGAGCAGCTGGCCCTGCTGCACGGCTTCACCTTCGTGGACGAAAACGCTGCGGACGACGCCGCCTTCGATCGAACTCACGACGCGGCGCTCGGCGGGAACGACGGTAGCGTCCGTGCGGACACGAAGAGGCCACGGAATGAGTGTAAGAAGCGCGACAACAATGGCAGTTCGCTCAGCATAGAGCCGCCAGCGTTCTTTCGGCATGGCAGCCATCAGGCGCTTTTTCTGGTCGGAGAGCGGGGCCAGAAAATTCGCGAGCGGCACTTGCTGATACAGCTGGGCGTTGCGAATGGCGACGGTCGTCTGGTTGGCGAGGATCGAGACGGTTTCCTTGTTCTGGTCGGTGAGAAAGTCAGCGTCACTGCTGAGGAGGACCATCGCGCCGAGAACGCCCTGGTCATCTTTCAAGGGCAGAGCGTACATGCCATTAAATTCGTTCGCTTCGAGGAAGGATGTGACTTGCGCACGAGCTTCCTCGGGGTTGGCGTGCCAGCCGTCTTCATACATATCGGCGGAGACGGGACCTTCCTGCTGGGAGACCCATTCGAGACGATCGCGCAAGTCGCTCATCTGGCGATTTTTGGGGACTTCCTGTTCACCGGAGACGGCGCCGAGCACGAAACGGCGGCGGTCGAAGAAGCCAATCACCAGCTTGTCGAAGGGCACCACGGATGCTGCTTGCTGTGCGACGGTGGAAAGCACGTGGTCGAGATCGAGCGTGGACGTGATTTCCTGCGAAATTTTGAGAAGAGCGTCGAGAGCGTGAACCTTGCGCTCGGATTCGAGCAGGTTCGCGTTGTGCAGCGCGACAGTAGCCTGTTCGCTGACGCTTTCGAGAAAGAACAAATCTTCCTCGTTGAATGGCGTGCCGCCCGCTTTATTCACGAGCTCGACGATGCCGAGCACTTCATTTTCTTTACGCAGCGGGGCGGCCATCCAGGACTGAATTTCAAATTCTCCGCCCTCTTTCATCCGCTCTACGAGGCGCGGCTCTTCTGCGGGCACTTCCACAAGCTTGGGATTGCCACTTTGCGCAATTTCTCCGAGCAGACCTTCGGTGACGGACACGGTGGAGTCTTCGCTTACGGTGGGATCTTCCCCAGCGGTGTTTGCGAGATGGAGTTCATCGCCCGCTGCGAGCCACAAATTGCAGGCGCCTGCGCCGAGAATGTCTTTGATTTTTCCGGCGACGATTGGAAGCAGTTCTTCGAGTTCGAGGGTGGAAGTGAAGGTGCGGCCGAGATCATACAGTGAAGTGAGGCGCTCGAGAGTGGCGAGCTGGGCATGGCGTTCGCCTTCGATTGCGCCGAGGTTTGTGAAAGCCTGCCCAACCAGGCGGCCAGCCTCTTCGAGAAAATGTGCATCTTCCGGAGTGAAATCGCCGGAGCGCTTATTCAAAACCTCGATAACGCCTTCGGGGCTGTGAGCGCCGGGGAGAGATGCAAACATAGCGGATTTTACGCGTACACGGCTGGTCTCTTCGAGATGTTCGAGGTCTTCCAGCGACAAGTCACCTGCGGCGAGGCGGCTCGTGGAAGCCGATTCGAATACGATTGCCAGCGGGCCTTCGCTGACGGCGTCCGTCACGGGAACGATGCGCTCGCCCGGTTCAGTCCAGCGGGAACGGCAAACGAGGCCTTCGGCAGCGGGATCATTGATCCACACGAAGACGGCGCGCGCGCCGAGAGTGGCGCCCACGCGAGCGGCAAAGGTCTTCAATAGCGTATCTTGATCGCGACAGGCTAAGGAAACGCTCGCGATCTCGAATAGCGCCGAAGTTGTTTCCATTGCTCTCCCTGGAGGGGACGTCCGGGTTCGCTCCCACGCCGAGCTCGAAAAGCAAGGGGAGAGAGAACGCGCGAGCCTAACAAATGCTGGCGTGGCGCGTCAAGGAAGCGCGCGCTCTGCATCATCGAGGTTCGAATTAGCTCTGCTGACCCGTTGCTGCCAACTAGCGGCTATCTTCGGTTACTATGAATCGCTTTCATTTGTGTGACAGCGGGAAGACACCGTATCGCTTGCGTCTGGAAGTGCAAGTCCAGCGACAAAGCGAATCAGCTATGAAAACTTGCGAATGAGGCAGTTCAAAAGATGGCTGGCTGCGATCGCTACCGTGGCAGTGATTGCCTATGTGGCCACGGGGCTGCGCTACGCGCTGTACGCGCCGCACCGCTCCGATGCTTATCTGTGGGCGGTGTATCACGTTCACTCGAGCATGTCGGATGGTTTGCAGTCGCCGGAAGAAATCGCTTTGCAGGCGCGAGCTTCTGGCGTGAGCCTCGTCTTGCTGACGGATCATGGCGCGCCGAATCAGGCGTCGTCCAGTTTTCGCGAGATCGTCAATGGTGTGACGATCGTAGGCGGATCGGAAGCGAACCTTCCTGATGGTCGACTCACCTTTTTTGGCGCGCAGGAGGCGCCGGGATACCGGCTGTCGTCCTTTCCGCCGGAGGCGATCGCCGACGCCCGGGAGTGGGGCGCGTTTTCCGTGTTGGCTTATCCAGATGATCCGCGATACCGATGGCGCTACTGGAACAAGGATCTGAGGCCCGGCGGGATCGAGGTCCTGAATCTATTCACGAGTCTGCGCAGCGGTTCGTGGGCCGAGCAGCTGCAACTCGCGATGTACTATCCCTTCTCGCATTATTATTTTCTGAAGAGGATTTCGGTCCCCGCGGAATCGCTTGTGCACTGGGATGGTTTGCTACGCCGAGACAAAGTTTGGGGTTTCGTCGCGTCCGATGCACACGGCGGAGTTCACGTCACTCCATTGCTTTCGATCAAGCTTCCTTCGTACGCGGATACGTTTTCGTTCGCAGGGCTGGGCATTGATAAAAAGTACCGATCCGATCCGGAAGCAGCGGTCCGCAGAGGAGATTTCTTCAACTGCATACGCGGCGCGGACGAGCCCGAAAAATTTGAATTTTCGGCGCGTCATGATTTCGAGAATTTTCCGAGTGGCAGCGACGTGCCGCTGGGGTCGAGTCTTCACGTCGAAGTACTAGCCGGCAATCAAAAGGTTCGATTGGTATTGAAGAAGGATGGCACAGCGGTACGTGAAATTGCTGGAGACCACTTGGACCTCGAAAACGTCGAAGTAGGCGTCTATCGCGTCGAGGTGTTCCTTGTGAAACACCCTTTGTTTCAAGGAAACGTGCCGTGGATTCTCTCGAATCCGATATTCGTCGGCGTGATGCGTGCGCCGCTCCCGGCGCGCACGTTCACAGCGATTCGGGCGCAACTGGCCCGGCGCGCGGATTCGCTCTCACCCCGGGCTCGAAAAGCAAGGGAAGAGAGAATGCGAGAGTCTGATAACGCGGGCGCAGCGCGTCAAGTGAGCCTGGTTCCGATCTCTTGAACGGATGGAAAACGGACGAACCATATCTCCGGTATAGAATGGCGGACACGAATCGCCATCCCTGATGGGAGAACCGACTTCGCTACGGCGTCAGGAGAGCGGGAGAGCTTCATTGCATAATTGGAACGATTCCTTGAAAGGGGTGCTGGCCGGTGGGCTAATCGGTATCGCAGTGGGCCTCGGAGGATTTCTTTTAGCAGAGATTCCCGGTACACACGCGATGGGTGGAGTCGTATTCCTGCTGGTGCCGCTCGCCGCTGGATTCGCGATCACGTTGGTCTCTCACAGCTTGCAGAGGATATCCGCAGCGGCGCTTTTGGCAATGATTGGCTCATTTGCTGTGTTGATCGCCACAAAAATGGAAACTCCTCTTTGCGCCCTTCTCGCGCTTCCCTTACTTTTCCTCGGCCTCATGATTGGGGTTGGGCTCGGATATATCTTCCTTAAAATTAGAACCAAGCTGGGGAGCGAGAGCTCCACGTTTACTTCTGTCGTTCTGCTATCAATGCCGCTTTTGATTTTTGCGGGTCACCGATTCGAGATGTCCGCGCTAGTTCACCCCCGCACGGAAGTTGTCGTCTCCGCGATTCGAATCCCTGCGGAGCCCAGCCAAGTTTGGGCTGAGCTCCAATCGTTCGATAGCCTCTCAGGGGAGAAACCCTGGTTGATGTATGTCGGACTTCCGGTACCCGTGAAATGCGTGATGGATGGCAAAGGAGTAGGTGCCAGGAGGACTTGTTACTTCGACCGCGGCTACATTCAAGAAACGGTAATCCAGTGGGCGCCGCCAAACGTCATGCTCCTTTCGATCGATCGCACAAATATGCCAGGTCGCCATTGGCTCAACTTCGAAGAAGCCAGGTACGATTTGCGAGAGGAAGGGCCGGAGACGGTTTTGACCCGAAGCACGGCGATCGTTTCCAATCTTTATCCCGCCTGGTATTGGGCACCTTTTGAGCGTTGGGGAGTAAGCAGTGAACATAGCTACATATTCAGTGACCTCGCGCGTCGCTCTAAGAAACAATAACCTCGGAAACCGTGCTGCTGTTTTCTGAACAGGCTGATAGATTGGGGGATTAAACAGCGCATCCCCTTGATTGCCGGGCGTAATTCGGTTAGCTTTGCAACTCGCGCGAGGAGCCTGTGAATATTAGTCTTCGGAAAGCTGGGCAAGCCACAATCGTGGATTTGGAAGGGGCGCTGAAACTTGGGGAGGCGGAGGAAGCGTTCCGCACCCAGATTCAGCAGCTGATGGATGCCGGGTCGACACATGTGGCTGTAAATCTTGCGGGCGTCACGGAGCTGGATAGTTCGGGAATCGGCGCGCTGGTGCGATCGTTCACGATGCTCAAGCGCGCCGGCGGAAAGTGCACGTTTTTCGCTCCGAGCAAGCGCGTGATGATGTTGCTCAAGATGGTGCGGCTGGATTCGATTTTGGATCTGTCAGAAGACGAAGCCACGGCGCTGAGCCGGATTTAGATATTTTTCTGCGTGGCACATCCAACGAATAGCAATTTCTTCAGTAATCAGTCTCCAGTAAGAATGGATGAACCCGGACGTCCGGCGCGATTCGCGTTCCCTCCGTTCTCCCTTATAGTACTAGTCTGAGATGCGTGCGTCGGAGTGGGTGCAAATTGGATTTTCTGTTGGACTCGCGTTGCTTGCGTGGGTGCGGCCACTCGATGCGCGCCACAGATTTCGTATCGCACTCCTCGCGATTGGCGTGGTGGCTTCAATTTTGGCTGTGCGGTTTGCGCTGCATGGATATTTGTCGTCGATTGTGCGGGACTGGCTGCCCGCGGTCCTTTTGTTATTTCCATACTGGCAGGCTGGCGAGTTTTTTACCGGTGCGAACAAGCGAATTGAAAAGCGGCTCGGGCGAATCGATGAGCGGGTGATGCGATGGCTCGGTGGAAGTGGTTTGATCGGCGAGGAAAAAGGCTGGGCGACATATTTTGAGTCGGCTTACTTGATGTGTTATCCGCTGGTGCCGGTAGGGCTTGGAGTTTTATATCTGGCGCATCACCGGGCGGCGGCTGATTTTTACTGGGTCGTGGTGGTACTGGCGAGCGATATCTGTTTTGCGATAACGGTTTTTGTGCCGGCGATGCCGCCGCGTTTACTGCCGGAACAGAGCGCACCGCCTTCCGACGAGGCTGGGGACGTGCGCAAGCTGAACCTTGAGGTATTGAATCGCGGCAGCATCCAGGCGATTACGTTTCCGAGCGCGCACGTGGCTTCGACGATGGCGGCAGCGCTCGTGCTGGTGTGGTTTGTGCCACCGGCGGGCGTTATTTTTCTGGCTATCGCGATCAGCATCGCGATTGGCGCGTTTCTGGGGCGCTATCATTATTTTTTGGATGTAGTGCTGGGCGCGATCGAGGCGTTGCTGGTTTTTTTAGTCTGTGTGTGGATTCTGCGGCATTAGATCCCGCCTGTCTTACCGCATGTGCCGCGTCGGGCAGCGTGGCGCAAAGGGCACGGTCCTCCTGCGGCGGATCTTCGACATGCCCTGCCCCTACTGGTGCGTGCCGAGGAGTTTTGTTGAACTGCTAGCGGCGATCGAGGGCGGGGTGGCGGACGTCGCGGCCGGCGACGAAGTAGATTACGTCTTCAGCGATATTGGTGGCGTGGTCTCCGATGCGTTCGAGGGTTTTTGCGACGAGCACGAGTTCGAACGCAGCAAAGACGACGGCGGAATTTTCCATCATGTAGGTGAGCAATTCGCGGAAAAGCTGATCGCGAAGGCGATCGACCTGATCGTCACGCTGCAACACGCTGCGGGCGAGATCGATATCGCCGCGAACAAGCGCGTTCAAGCTATCGCGAACCATTCCTTCAGCGAGCTCGCTCATCCGCGGAAGGTCGACATACGGCTTCACTTGCGGATGCCGGAGAACGCGCATGGCAGATTGCGCGATGTTGACGGCTTGGTCTCCGATGCGCTCGAGATCGCCATTGATTCGCGAGACAGCCAGGAGAAATCGAAGGTCGGCGGCCATGGGTTGTTGCAATGCGAGAAGGCGCTGGACGCGTTCGTCGATTTCGATTTGCATTTCGTTGATGGCGTCTTCTTCGCTGAGCACAATTTCAGCGAGGTGCTCTTCGGCATCGAGCACGGCGTGGACGGCCTGGTGCACAGCACGCTCGGCGAGGCTTCCCATCCAGAGCAGGCGCTGTTTCAATTCTTCGAGATCGCGTTCGAAATGGCGTTCCATGTAGTTTCAGTCCCTTTGGATCGAACAACTCAATTCCGGGGCCCAAGTTCTGTGTGAGCTTCTAACCGAAACGCCCGGTGATATAAGCTTCTGTGCGTGGATCGGTGGGCGTGGTGAATAGTTTTGAGGTTTCGCTGTGCTCGATCAGTTTTCCATCCAGCATGAAGGCGGTGAAATCGCTGGCGCGCGCAGCTTGTTGCATATTGTGGGTGACGATTGCCATCGTGCAGCTGTCTTTGAGCTGGAACATCAACTCTTCAATTTTCGCGGTGGTTACGGGATCGAGCGCGGAGCAAGGCTCGTCGAGCAGTAGGACTTCGGGATCGACGGCTAGCGCGCGCGCGATGCAGAGACGCTGCTGCTGTCCACCGGATAGAGCGAATGCGGATTTTTTCAGGTAGTCTTTCACTTCTTCCCAGAGAGCTGCGCGGCGCAAGCTGTGTTCCACGAGGTCGTCAAGACGGCCTTTGAAGCCGTTGATGCGCAAACCGTATGCCACATTTTCGTAGATGGATTTCGGGAACGGGTTCGGGCGCTGGAAAACCATGCCAACGCGGCGGCGAAGACCGACAACATCCATTCCGTGAATGTCCTGGCCGTCGAGAAGTATGTCGCCTTCCACGCGGGTGTTGCGGATGGTCTCGTT
>Ga0210387_10003668_pt1 | contig 11813 bp, 9 predicted proteins | sample IncBWC7OmetaG_FD_160108 | JGI IMG/M metagenome (GOLD analysis project Ga0210387, IMG submission 160108) | Forest soil microbial communities from Barre Woods Harvard Forest LTER site, Petersham, Massachusetts, United States - Inc-BW-C-7-O ... | reverse complement strand
ACGGAGCCCGGGGCTCGTCGTCTCGCGCTGCCCAGCACGCCCAACAAACAAAAGAACGCCCCGCGACACCTAAAAGCAGCGCGGGACATTCTCGAACCGCCGGGCGCGGACAGCCTGGCAGCAGCTCAGCAGCTCAGCAGCTCAGCAGCTCAGCAGCTCAGCAGCTCAGCCAGCGATGCGCTTGATCAGGTCGATGCACTTGTTCGAGTAGCCCCACTCGTTATCGTACCAAGACACGACTTTGACGAACGTCTTGTCGAGCTGAATGCCCGCTTCGGCGTCGAACACCGAGGTGCACGGCTCGCCCACGAAATCGGTCGAAACGACCTTCTCGTCGGTGTAGCCCAGGATGCCCTTCATCTTGCCTTCGGACGCCGCCTTCATGGCCTTGCAGATGTCGTCGTACGCGGCTTCCTTGAGCAGCTCGACGGTGAGGTCGACGACCGATACGTCCGACGTGGGAACACGGAAGGACATGCCGGTGAGCTTGCCGTTCAGCTCCGGGATCACCTTGCCCACGGCTTTGGCCGCGCCCGTCGACGACGGAATGATGTTCTCGAGGATGCCGCGGCCGCCGCGCCAATCCTTCTTCGAGGGGCCGTCGACCGTCTTCTGAGTCGCGGTGGTGGCGTGAATCGTGGTCATCAGGCCGCGCTTGATGCCCCAGTTGTCGTGCAGCACCTTGGCGACCGGCGCGAGACAGTTCGTGGTGCAGGAGGCGTTCGAAACGATGCTCTGACCCTTGTAAGTGTCGTCATTCACGCCCATCACGAACATCGGTGTGTCGTCTTTGGACGGCGCGGACATCACGACCTTCTTCGCGCCAGCGGCGAGGTGCTTTTCAGCGCCCGGCTTGTCCAGGAAGATGCCCGTTGCTTCGAGGACGTTGTCTGCGCCGACCGCACCCCAGTTGAGCTTGGTGGGATCGGTCTCGGCGCTGCAGCGGATCGGCTTGCCGTTCACGACGAGCTTGCCATCGCTGACCTCGACGGTGCCCTTGAAGCGGCCGTGCACGGAGTCGAACTTCAACATGTAGGCGAGGTAATCGACCTCGAGCAAATCGTTGATCGCGACCACTTCCACGTCGCCGCGTTGCACCGCCGCGCGGAAAACCATGCGACCGATGCGGCCGAAGCCATTGATGCCGACCTTGATCATTTTTCGTTCCTTTTCGATTTTTCTGACGCTGAGCGTGCTGAGCGTGACGAGAAGCCTTGGGGGTCCGCTTATACAGAAGCTCTGCCGAGGTTCCAGCGTTCTCGGTCAGGAACCCGTGGGCTGTGGCAGAACGGTGCATCCATAGCTCCGCTCGGGCGTCTCGCCCAGATCGAGTGCGCACTTCGCGTCGATTCGCCGTACGAAAATCGCGATTTAGGCCCGGAACGGCTGGCATGCGCCATGTTTCCAAAATGAGACGCACTGCACTCTCGCTGAAATTCCGGCCGCTTCTGGGTGGCGAGCCGACGGACGGCGCGTTTCCGGCGCGCCCGTCGGCCCTGAGCGCGTTTAGTCACTGAACGGGCTGGTCGCCGTGTCCGCGGGGCGTCTCGGCTGCGGGAGCGCGGAGGCATTCGCCGCGGCGTCCAGCGCGGAGACGACCGGGAGCAGGCGCTGCGTGCCGGCAGGCGAGCGCTCGGCCACGGTGCCGTTGCTCGCTTCGCGCGCACCGACCACCCAGAGTAGCGGTACGCACAGCTCGTACGCCCTCGCGACGCGGCGACCGAGCGTCGCGTCGCCGGCATCGCAGCTCGCGCGCAGTCCGCGCTCCCGCAATCGCAAGACGAGTTCTTCGGCGCAGCCGCGCTGTTCGCGATGCACTGGGAGCACGCGCACTTGCTCCGGAGCGAGCCACGCCGGGACTCTTCCGGCGTGGTGCTCGAGCAGAATGCCCAGAAAGCGTTCCAAGCTGCCGAGCATCGCTCGGTGCAACATGGCAGGTCGCACTCGCTTTCCGGAACCGTCGTCGTAGCTCAGCTCGAAGCGCTCCGGCAGCACGAAATCCAGTTGGATCGTGCCGCACTGCCAAGCGCGACCGTGCCGGTCGCGAAGCTCGAACTCGAGCTTCGGTCCGTAGAACGCGCCTTCACCCGGCTTGTGCCGAGTCTGCAGGCCTGCGCGGCGCGCCGCGTTCTCCAGTGCGTGCTCGGCGCGATCCCAGAGCTCGTCCGAGCCCGCCCGCTGCGGGGGGCGCGTGGCGAAGCTCACCGCGATTTCCGAGAAGCCCAGCGCTTCGTAGAAGTCGTGCAGTGAGCTGCAGAAGCGCGCGACCTCACGCTCGATGTCCACTTCGGCCAAAAACACGTGCCCGTCGTCTTGGGTGAATTGCCGCAGGCGCATCAACCCGTGCAGCACTCCGCTCGGCTCGTCGCGGTGCACCACGCCGAACTCCGCCAACCGGAGCGGCAGATCGCGATGCGAGAGCGACCGTTTTCTCACGATCTGAGCGTGACCAGGGCAATTGACGGGCTTCATCGCCGCGCTCTTGCCGTCGTCTTCGAACGCGAACATGTGCTCTCGGAAGTTTTGCCAGTGGCCGCTTTGCTCCCAGATCGCGCTGCGCAAGAGCTCGGGTGTGCGCACCTCTTCGAAGCCGTCGTGGGCCGTCCAGGCTCGCACCACGCTTTCGAGCACACGGTACATCGCGTAGCCACGCGGGTGCCAAAACACCATGCCGGGCGCCTCTTCTTGCAAATGAAAGAGGTCGAGTTGTTGGCCGATGACGCGATGATCCGATGCTTCGAGCATGACAGTTCCGTTTCGTTGGCCGGCGAAACGGGACTCGACGAGAATCGAAAAGCCCGCGTCTTCCGGCGGGCTTTTGTCTCTTTTGGTGCTTATGCGAAGAGCGCGTACACACGAGACGATGCCCGGGAAATTCCCGTCGTGTTCGTCGTCGTGAACGTGCTCGGAGCAAACATTGCAAACGGAGGATGCCACGAGCCGTGAGCTCGAGCAAGCGCCGAGCGGTGTTTGGCGCGCAGCGCAGGTCGCTGCGCCGGACCGTGTAAAATCAGCCGAGCGCGGTATTGTCGGCGGATGGCCTACGAGTACCGCGACATCGCGAAGATGATCGACCATTCGATGCTGGCTCCCAGCACCACACTCGCCGAGTTCGAAGCCGGCATTCAGCTCGCGCTCGAGTGCGATGTGGCGAGCGTGTGCATCGTGCCGTCTTACTTGAACCGTTGCGCTGAGGTTCTTGCCGGCTCGAACGTGAAGGCGAGTACGACGATTGGCTTTCCACACGGTGGCCAAGCGACTGCCGCGAAGGTAGCTGAGGCGCGCTTGGCACTCGGTGACGGCGCGGTCGAGCTCGACATGGTGATCAATTTGCACCAGGCGTTGAGTGGGGATTTTAGCTACGTGCGCGCCGACATCCGCGCCGTGCTCGACGAAACGCACGCTCGCGGCGCTAAGTTGAAGGTCATCTTCGAGAATTGCTACTTGAACGAAGCGCAGAAAGTGGAGCTCTGCGAAATCTGCGGCGATCTGAGTGTCGACTGGGTGAAGACCTCGACTGGCTTCGGCAGCTCCGGCGCCACACTCGACGACTTGCGCTTGATGAGGAAGCACACGCCCGCAGCAGTGCAGGTCAAAGCTTCGGGCGGCATCAAGGATCTCGACTTCGTGCTCGCGGCGCGTGAAATCGGCGTCACTCGCTGCGGCTCCAGCCGTACCCGCGATCTGTTGGGTGAGTGCAAACAACGCCTGCAAGAAAGTACATAGATTCGCGACCGTTTCGCCTATCGCGAGCGGTGAGGCGACATTGTCAATCGAGCTTACGAACTCAATCGGCGCCACTGGACGGGATCGCCACCGTTCCCGTGGCGTAGACCTGCCGGGCCATGTAGCGTGTGACGTGTTTTCGGCGAAGGGCACGGTCGAGCAAGCGCGCGTGGCGTGCCAGCGCGCTTGGTGTCAAACCGAAATGCGGGATCCCCTGAGCTCGCTGAGCCACGAGCGAGTCAGGCGACGTACGCGCCGAGCTTGCGGAAGCGCTGGTAGCGGTCCTCACGCAGCCCTTCGCGGGACAAGGACGAGAGCTCAGTGAGCGTGGAATAGAGCGCGCGATCCAGGCGTTTTGCTGCGTCGTCGTGATCCTGATGAGCGCCGCCCGGTGGCTCCTCCACGATCTGATCGGCGATCCCGAACTCGAGCAAATGGGGGGCTGTGATTTTCAGGCGCGCAGCCGCGTCCGGCGCGCGTTCCGCGCTCTTCCACAAGATTGCCGCGCAACCCTCGGGAGTGATGACCGAGTAGTAACTGAACTCCAAGACCAAGACGCGGTTGGCGACACCGAGCGCGAGTGCGCCGCCCGAGCCGCCTTCACCGATCACGCTGGTGATGATCGGTACGGTCATGCGCGACATCACCTCGATCGCCGCGCCGATCGCTTCGCTCTGGCCGCGTTCCTCCGCGCCGAGCCCGGGGTAGGCGCCCATGGTATCGACGAAGGTGAAGATCGGCAGATTGAAGCGCTCGGCGAGCTCGTACATGCGGATGGCTTTGCGGTAGCCCTCCGGGTTCGGCATGCCGAAATTGCGCGACATCTGCTCCTTGGTGGTGCGGCCCTTCTGATGACCCACGACCACCACGCTCCGGCCGTGGTATTTGCCGATTCCGGCGATCAGCGAGGCATCTTCCGCAAAGCGTCGATCGCCGTGCAGCTCCACGAAGTCTTCGAATAGGCGCTCGATGTAGTCGTTCGTGTATGGCCGATTCGGGTGCCGCGAGAGCTGCACCTTCTGCATCGGTGACAATTTGGCGAACACTTCGCGCGCTAGCTTCGCGGCCTTGTCTTCGAGTCGCTTGAGCTCGGAGCCGAAACGGTCGTCTTCACTCGCGAGCTCTCGCAGCTCGCGAACACGCGTGATGAGCTCCACGACGGGTCGCTCGAAGGCCAGGATGTGCGCCATTCAGGGCGGGGACTCTGTCGCGAGTCCGCAGAGCTGTCGAGGGGAGTTGTGGCGAGTTTGCGCCGCAACGCGTCAGGCCGGTTTTTTGGCTCGCTGCGCGCTATCGGAAAAGCGCGGCCGCACGGGGCACCAGAGCCTCCCGGCTGGTTGATGGTCACGCAGCCGATGCGGGCTGCCCAGCCTTCGGCGTCGAATTACACGAAGCCGCCCAGCGCGAAGCGCGCGCGCCGAGCACCCAATTTCGCAGCGGTGCCGGCTCGCAACCAGCTCCGGCGCGCGAGGCGCGCGAGGCGTGGAGGCGTGCAGAGCTCCGCCGCGGCGTTGGAGAGCGCGTACGGCCAATGGAGCGCGCGTTGGAAAAACAAGGCACGCACTACTCGTGGTGCGAGGCGTTCGAGACGGGCGCGCTTAGGCGAGCGCAGAGCGTCCGCGACGCCGAAGGCTGGGTGAGCACGCGCCCGCTTTCGGTGACCAACAACGAACGGTCAGGTGCCGACGGCAACCGGGACCTGCACGCTCGGGTGCAGGCCTTTTACGTCGAACACGCGGAACGGCTTTTCTTTGCCCTTGAGGTGCGCGGGCGGCAGCTCCTCGTACACGAATTTGCCGGCGAGCTTGGCGAGTGTCGCCTCACTGACCAACACTTGGCCGGAGTTGGCGACGCCGCACAGCCGTGCGCTGGTGTTCGCCGTGTCACCGATCACCGTGTACGACAATGCCTTCGAGCTGCCGATATAACCTGCGACGAGCGGACCCGTGTGAATACCGATGCCGATGGCCAGCGGCATTTGGTTCGCGTCGATACGCATGCGGTTGAACTTGCCGAGCGCTTCCATCTGCTCGAGCGCGCAGCTCACGCTGCGGAACGCGTCGTCCGGGTGCACGACGGGCGCGCCCCACAGCGCCATGATGCCGTCGCCCATGAATTTGTCGAGCGTGCCTTCGTACTTGAACAGAATCTCGACCATCTGCTCGAAGTAGTCGTTCAGGAGATCGACCAAGGCTTCCGGGCGTGAGCCTTCACTCATCGGGGTGAAACCGCGGATGTCCGAGTTGAATACCGTGCACTCGCCGACGAGCTGCCCGCCCTTCTTCACTTCCAGCTCGCCGGACAGCACGCGTTGCGCGATGTTCGGCGAAAGCAGGCGCGTGAAGCGCTCGCGATTGACGATCTCGAGCTCGACCTTTTTACCGAGGATGTTGATCTCGATGAACATCGCGGCCTGCGAGGCGATCGCGGTCACGATTTCCATGTCTTTGGGCTGAAACTGCGCGAGCGTTTCGCTGTCGAGCCACAACACGCCCAAAATCTCGTTGTTGTGCAACAGCGGCGCGACGATGGCCGAGCTGATCCGATTCAGGATCATGCTCTTGCCTTTGGACGCCGCGAAATCCATCGCGGCATCGTGCGTGAGCACGGTCGCTCGCTCCTTGATCACGTGGTTCATGATCGTGGATGAAACGGGGATCGGCGCGTCCGTGCCGTCCCGGCGTTGGCTCGCGCCCGGGACCAGCTCGCCTTGCGGGTTCATCAAGAAGATGACGCCGCGATCCGCGCGCACGAATTTGAAAATCGTGAGCAGGATTTTGTTGAGCAGCGTGGGCAAGTCTCGCTCGAGCGCGATCTCGCGTGACAGCTCGTGGCTCAGGCGCAGGCGTTCATAGTCTTGCGCGAGCTGGTCGGTGTTTCCGGCCAGCTTGTCGTAGGGCATGAAGCCCTTGCCGGTCGCCGCGATTTGCGTGCCGATTTGGCGCGCCTTGTCGTTCACGTCCACGCGCGTTGCGGGTACTTGTGGGATCTGCGCGGTCCCCGTTGGACTGGGCGCGAAGCCGGGTGCAGGCGCAAACCCCGGCGTCGCCGTAAAGCCGGGAGCCGGGACGAAGCCGGGCGCGGGGGCGAACTGTCCGGGGGCTTGCCCATATTGCGGCGCGCCGATCGTCGATGGTGGCGCGCCGATCTGGGATTGGGGCGCCGAGGGCTGCTGCCAGCCAGACTGTGGTGGCCCTTGCGCTGGCACGCCGTAGGCCGGGGGCGGCGGCAAGGGACGGCCCGAACCGTCGTCGTAGCGCGCGCGCGTCGCGCCGAGCGCGATGTCGTCGCCGTGCTTGAGGTCTTGCTCACCGACGACGCGCTCGCCGTTGATGTACGTCCCGTTCAGGCTGCCGAGGTCGCGCAGCGTGAAGCCATTCACGCGACGCTCGAGGATGCAGTGCTCCTTCGACACGATCTTGTCGAGAAGCTGAATGGTGTTCGACGGATGGCGACCTAGTGAGTTGTGATCGCGCAACTCAACGACCTGCTGGCCTTCGGGTGTCGCGAGCAGAATGCGGGCCATAGGGGCAAAAAGGCTACCGTTCTCAGCACGCGCCGACAAGGGTACCGAGCGCACTCGGCGCGAAATCACTACTCGCTCGGCGCTGGTGGCTGGGCTGACTCAATTGCTGGCTCGCTGGGTTCGATGTAGGTGCGCGAGCTCGGCGCGCAGTATTCACGGCCCGCGCTCACGCCCGTCTCGCTTGGGCGTCGGGCCCCCCGGCCGAGGTACGCTCTGATACGCTCGCCGGCCGTGGCAGGTCATATTCTCGCAATCGATCAGGGCACGACGGGCACCACGGCGCTCGTCATGGCGCTCGATGGTTCGACGCTCGGCCGCAAGAACTGCGAATTTCCGCAGTACTTCCCCGAGCCCGGACAGGTCGAGCACGAGCCCGAGGAGATTTGGCAGAGCGTGCTCGCTGCGATTTCGGGTGCCCTCCAAATTTCGAACGTTCGCGGGTCGGAGATCGCGGCCATCGGTATCACCAATCAGCGCGAAACCACGCTGCTCTGGGATCGCGCGACCGGGCAAGCCGTGCAGCGCGCCATCGTTTGGCAGGATCGACGGACGGCCGCGCGTTGCGCGGAGCTCAAGGCCGCGGGCCACGAGGCGCGGGTGCGCGAGCTCACGGGTTTGGTCTTGGACCCGTATTTTTCCGGCACGAAGCTGAGCTGGCTGCTCGAGCACGTGCCGGGCGCGCGTAGCGCCGCCGAAGCGGGCAAGCTCGCCTTTGGCACGGTGGATTCGTTCTTGGTTTGGCGTCTCGCGGGTGGCGCCGCGGCCAACGCGCCCCACGTCACGGACGTGACTAACGCGTCGCGCACGTTGCTCATGGATCTCGCGCAGCGCACTTGGCACGAGGAGCTGTGTGCGCTGTTCGGCGTGCCGCAGCGCGTGCTCCCCGAAATCGTCCCGAGCGCGGCGCGTGTGGCCGTGACACGCAATGTGCCCGGTCTCCCCGACGGCATCCCGATCACGGGAATTGCCGGTGATCAGCACGCGGCGCTCTTTGGCCAGGCTTGCTTTGCGCCAGGAGACGCTAAGTGCACCTATGGCACGGGGGCGTTTCTGCTGGTCAACACCGGGCAAACTCCGACGCCTAGCCGCTTCGGTTTGCTCTCGACGCTCGCGTGGCAGATCGGGAGCGAGGTCGTGTATGCGCTCGAGGGCAGTTGTTTCATCGCGGGCGCTGCCGTGCAGTGGCTGCGCGACGGCCTCGGTATCATTGCCTCGGCCCAAGAAATCGAGGCGCTCGCGCGTCAGGTGCCGTCGAGTGGCGGTGTTGCGTTCGTGCCGGCACTCTCGGGCTTGGGCGCGCCGTATTGGGATCCGAATGCACGCGGCCTGATCACCGGTATCACGCGCGGCACGACGCGTGCTCACCTGGCGCGAGCGACGATCGAAGCCATCGCGTTTCAGGTCAATGACGTGACGGTCGCCATGAGCGAAGATCTCGGTCGTCCGATCACGCGGATGCGCGTCGACGGGGGCGCGGCAGCCAATGATCTGCTGCTGCAGACACAAAGCGACCTCGGCTCCGTGACGGTTGAGCGCCCGACCGAGCTCGAGTCGACCGCGCGTGGGGCAGCGATGCTGGCCGGCCTCGGGGCCGGGCTATTTTCAAGCCCTGAAGACGCTGCGCGAATGATTCGGCTGGACCGCGCGTTCACTCCCCAGATCGACGCTGCGACGAGAACCGCCGAGCTCGGTCGCTGGTCGGACGCCGTGTGTCGGGCGCGCTCGCACTGATCCTGGCATCGACGCGGAAAGAAGCGCGCATTTCCCCTTCCCGGTCGCCGCCCTCGGCCCCAAGATGAGTAGTCAGGAATCGATGAGCTTTGGGAGAAATAGAAATGGCTGACTCGGACTCGGGCAACGGTGGTGCCCAGCAGTTGCGCGACATCCCAGTCGACTGGGAGGCGCTCGAGGATGCCTTCGAGAACAACGCTCCGGAGGTACACAGCTACCTGCACCTGATGACCGGGGAAGTCCTGCGGGTGGTGGACGGCATTGCCGACCCGGAGATGCACTCACGTATCGCGTCCGATACCACTTATATGCGCATCGAACCGGTCAGCTCACGCGAGCAATACCGTTGGATGGAGCGCTTTATCCCCATGGTGGACGAAGGCGAGCTGCGTGACCAACTCAGCGCCGCCATCGACGGCAAAGGTGCGTTCCGCCGCTTCAAAGACGTGCTGATGACCTACGGCACCGAGCGCGAGCGCTGGTTTGCCTTTCGTAGCGAACGCTTGCGCGTTTTCATGGAAGCCTGGTTGAGTGCCCACGGGCTTGCGCCGGTGGCTCGCCCGGTTTGGGCCGCGGAGAACCCGCCACCCGAGCCGGTGATCTCACAAGACGCGCTCAGCGCGCGCCGCAAGAGCGGCGCAGAAGCCTTGCGCAAGCAACTCCGCGAGCTGGCTGACACGCTCGGTGCGCGCGATCTGGAGAAGGTGACGGCATTTGCGGAGTTCGTGAAGGCGCGTCGCGCTGCGCGTGGCTTCGCGCATCGCCCAGAGTCGGGAGCCGCGAGCGGTGACGTGGAGCAGGCCACTGAAGACGCAGACGGGGACCCGCCGGACGCTCCAGTGGTTGCCGTAGTCGCACCCGCAGCGAGCGACGACGAGGCCACGCCTTCGTCGCGCAAACGCCCAGCCGCGCGATGAAACGCGGTCTCGCGGTCTCTCTCGCTGTCCTCTTGTGCGCGCTGTCTGGCGCGCTCAACGCCGAGCCCGTTGCCGTCGATCGCGCCGTGGTTCGCTTCGTCGCGCCCGAAACCGGCGGCGCGCGTCGGCCGCGCTTCGTCTTCCAGCGTGAATTGGCCTTCGAAGCTCGCCTCGAGGCGCTGTCGGATCCGGATCGCAGCACTCTCGGCGACGCGCCGTATCGCGAGCGGCATGTCAGCGCGGCGCTGGACCGCCATATCGCCGAGACGATTCTAGGTACGTTGCGCATCGAGCCGGAGCCGACCCAGGCCGAGCTCGAGCATCAGAGTGAGCTCGCGCATCGCATGCTGAGCGATCGCGCGGGTGGCGAGGACGCGCTCGACGATGCGCGCCGCGCCGAGGGCATCAGCGATCGGGAGTTTGGCCGCTTCTTGGCGCAGAAGGCGCGCGCGAGCTTGTATCTCGATCGCATGGTCACGCCGATGCTGCAGCCGAGCGAGGCGGAGCTGCGCAGCATTCACAAGACGACCAACACGCCCTTCGCCAACGCGCCGTTCGACGAGATTCGCCCCGCGCTGTTGCGCTGGTACGTGTCGCGTCGCTTGAACGCCGCGCTCGCCGCGTTCTTCGAGAACGCGCGCTCGCGGATCGAAGTCGCCATCCTCCACTGAGCCGCTCGCCCCGGCGTTTGCCGAGCTGAATTCTGCGGCTCCATGAGGGGAAAGACCGGACGAGGCCGTCAGTGTGGTAGGCAATGTTGATGACGAACCGAAGCCGAGTACTCGTGGTTGGAGCAAGTGGCAGGCTGGGCGCGAAGATCGTTCACGAGCTCACCGCGTTGGGCGCGGCGAATGTGCGGGTCAGCTACCGTAGCGCCTCGAACGCCGATCAGGTGGCGAAGCTCCGGGCAGGAGGTGCCGAGCTCGTCAGCGCAGACCTCGCGGACGAGGCCTCTCTGCTGCGGGCCTGCGAGGCGGTCGACGTGGTCGTCTGTTCGGTGCAAGGCCTGGGCGACGTGATCCTCGACGGGCAGACACGCTTGCTCAGGGCGGCTGAAAAAGCAGGCGTCGCGCGCATGATTCCCTCGGACTACTCGGTCGACTTTTTCAAGACCGTCGAAGGGGACAATCGCAATCTCGACTTGCGACGGACATTCAATCGCACCCTCGATGGCTCGCCAGTGCGTGGTACGTCGGTCCTGTGCGGTGCCTTCATGGATCTGCTCAAATTGGGCATGATTGGTCCGGATCCGAAGACGGGCATCTTCAAGGTTTGGGGAGACCCGAACCAAGCCTACGATTTCACGAGCACGGACGACTTGGCGAAGTACGTCGCTGCCGTCGCGCTCGACGCCCAGGCCGGTCGCGTCGTGCGCGTCGCGGGTGATTCGAAGTCGCCCAGCGAGCTCGCCACGCTCTTCGCGGAGCTTCGCGGCACGCCGGTGACGATCGAGCCGGCAGGGTCGCTCGACGATCTCGATCGAGCGATCGCAGGCCTGCGTGCGGCCGATGAAGCGCCGAACAACGTGTTCCCAGTTTGGCAGCAACTACAGTACGCGCGCGACATGGCGAGTGGCCGCGGCAAGCTGTCACCCATCGACAATGCTCGCTATCCGTCCGTTCGCCCGCACGGCATCTACGAATTCCTGCGCGCGTAGTGCCTGGATTCAGCCGAGGTGGCTGGCTCGTGCGCTCTCCAGAGCGCCGCGGTTTGCTTGAAATTCAGCCTGTGAGTCGCCTAGCGGGCGGCTTCAGACCGTCGGCCACTGCAACGCTCAGCGAAGCTGATGTTTAAGTTTAAACTTAGTTTAAACTTCAGATTGAAAACGAAATAGCTGTGGTCCGCGCGCCCCAGCTGGTGGCTTAGCTTTTCGGCGAGCGGGTGCCCTGTGGCGCGCAGCGCGGCTTGCCAGA
>Ga0210387_10003667_pt1 | contig 11813 bp, 11 predicted proteins | sample IncBWC7OmetaG_FD_160108 | JGI IMG/M metagenome (GOLD analysis project Ga0210387, IMG submission 160108) | Forest soil microbial communities from Barre Woods Harvard Forest LTER site, Petersham, Massachusetts, United States - Inc-BW-C-7-O ... | reverse complement strand
GCACAGATAGGCATCATCCCCACGCACGAAGCGCTCAAGCTGGCCGAGGAGGCCGGGTTCGAGCTGGTCGAGGTGAACCCGCGCGCAGCGCCGCCGGTTTGCAAGATCATGGACTTCGGCAAGTTCAAGTACGAGACGTCGAAGAAGGAGAAGGCCTCGCGCAAGCACCAGACGACGGTCGTTCTCAAGGAGATCAAGCTGCGTCCCAAGACGGACGAGCACGACTTCGACTTCAAGGTGAAGCACATCCGCCGGTTCCTCGGCGAGGGGAACAAGTGCAAGCTGGTGATCGTTTTCCGCGGCCGCGAGATCGTTCACCCCGAGACCGGGCAGGCGATGCTCGACTCGGTGGTCAAGGCGGTTGGCGACATCGCGATGGTCGAGCAGCGCCCGATGATGGAGGGGCGCCGCATGGTCATGATCATCGGCCCGCGTGGCGGCGTCATTCGCCCTGCTTCGCCGGTCACCGGTTCGGGCCCTGGCCCAGGGCCGAGCCGTCCGCCGACGGCGCCGAGCGCGCCGCCCAGCAGCGCGCAGACCAGCGCCGCGACGGCAACGAGCGGCGCCCCGGCACCGGCCGCCGCAGCAGCGAGCGGCGCCCCGGCATCCGCCAAGCCTGCCGCCCCGGCACCGGCCGCCGCAGCAGCGAGCGGCGCCCCGGCGCCCGCCAAGCCTGCCGCCCCAGCACCGGCCGCCGCCCCCGCTCAGGCCGCCGGAAGCAAAGCCTGATTCGTCTGATTCGGCAGTAATATGCGGGCGCGATGAGGCGCCCGCGCAGCTTGTCCCCGGCCGTCGCGCTCGGGGCCCTGACGCTCGCGGCCACCGCTGCGGGCTGCCACCGCGACGGCTGCGTCGGCGGCGACGATGGAGAGTGCGTTCCCCCGGCGGCCTGCCCGGCGCTGGTCTACGCGGCCTGCGCGGCGCCCAAGCTGCGCGTCGAGCAGATCGGTCCCAATGATCCCGAGCGGGTCGCGGGGCCGAAGGCGCTGGCCGCCGAAGGGGACTATCTGCTGGAGAACGATCTCGTCCGGGTCGTCCTCGACGCGCCCGATCACCCGCACTTCATCGGCCCAAGCGGCGGCGCGATTCTGGATCTGGCGCCGCTCGGCCAGAGCCTGGGCGATCAGACCAACGCCATCTACCACGCTGCCGGCGTTCTCCCGCGCGACGCCGTCCATTATGAGACCGCCGCCATCCTCGATTCCCAGCTCGACCCCTCGCTGCCCGGCGCCTACGCCGCGGTGATCTTCCGCGGCCACCTGGAGGGCGATCCGAGCGTCACCGTCGTCACCCGCTACGAGCTGCGCCCGTGCGAGCCCGGCGTCCGCGTCCGCAGCGATCTCTACAACGGCGCATCGCAGCCGAACACGCTCTTTCTGGCCGACGGGTTCTTCTGGGGCGACAACGGCCTGGCGCCCTTCGTCCCCGGCCCTGGGCTGGGGTTCGTCGAGCCGAACCTCGATCTGCAACACCTCGATCAGGCCTGGCGGCAATGGCCGTTTCTGGCCGCCCGATCCCAGGCGGCGCCCGACACCGCCTACGCGGCGATCGCCTGCGATCGTTCGCAGTCGGCCGGATTCAACAGCTCGTCCCTCACCGCCTCGGGGGTCCCGCTCGACGTCACGCAGCCGGGCGACGGGTTTCATGTCGAGCGTTTCATCCTGGCCGAGGCAGGGCCGGGCCTGGCCCCGGCGGTGGCCGAGGCGCTGCACGTCCGGACGTTGGTGCACGGCGATCCGCCCGCCGTCACCGTGAGCGGCCGCGTGGTGGCCGACGGCGCCCCGGTCGACCCCCGTTCGGGGCGGGCCGCCTCGCTGCTGTTCTACGAGCCCGCCGCCGGCCCGAACGTCGACGATCCACTGCGCATCACCCCCTGGAACGAGGTGGTCCCGGCCAGCGACGGGACCTTCCAGGTGGCGCTGCCGCCCAGCCGCAGCTATCGGGTCCAGCCCTACGCCTTCGGGCTGCCGGCCGCCCCGGCCGCCTCGTTCGCCGTGGCGAGCAGCGACGTGTCGATTGGCGACGTGACGATCACCGCGTCGGCCAACCTCACGGTCAAGGTCGAATCGGCGCCGGGCGTCCCGGTCACCTTCGCCGAGGTGGTGCTGATCCCCTTCGACGATCCGGCCACCACCCAGGCCCCGGTCCCCAGCCTCTACAGCCTGTTCCCCGGCTGCGCGCCGATGCTCGGCCCGCCGGACGGCGGCTCGCCCGCTTGCAACCGCGCGCTCACCGTCAACGGCAGCTTCGACCTGGCCGTCCCGCCAGGGCACTACTACGTCTATGCGACCCGAGGACCCTTCTCCAGCCTCGATCGCGCCGAGGTCGAGCTGGGGCCGGGCACCTCGACGTCGGTCACGCTGCAGATCGAGTCGCTCGCCTCCCAAATCCTGCCGAGCGGCGTCGTTTCGGGGGATTTCCACGTCCACGGCGGCGCCAGCTTCGACTCGTCGATCCCCGACCTCGATCGGGTGGTGAGCTTTCTCGCCACCGGCGTCGACGTGATCATCGCGACCGATCACAACGTGGTCACCAATTACGCGAGCACCCTGGCGACGCTGGGCGCCACCGGCGCGATCGTGGTCATCCCCGGCGTCGAGCAGACGCCCAACATCCTCTGGTACTACGTCCCTGGCGACACCTTCCCGAAGACGCTCGGCCATTTCAATTTTTGGCCGCTGGTCCCCGATTTTCTGCAGACCCGCAACGGCGCCCCCTGGCCGGAGCTGCGCGAGCCCGGACAGCTGATGGACGACATGGACGCGGTGTTCGCCGACCCCACCACGGCCGTGCGGCAGCTCAATCATCCGTATCTGCTCGCCAAGCTGGGGCGCGACCAGGGCTACCCGCAGGCGATCGGTTACGACCCGACCAGGCCGATCCCGGCCACGCCGAGCGACGGCTTCACCTTCGCCGCGAACGCCCTGGCGCGCGCGCCCGGTGGCCGCCACCGCAACATCGACTGGGACGTCGAGGAGGTGATGACCGGCGCTTCGCGCGCCGATTGGCTGCGCTACCGCGCGCTCTGGTTCTCGCTGCTCAACCAGGGGTTCAAGCGGGTCGGCACCGCCAACAGCGACTCGCACACGCTGTCGGTCGAGCGAATCGGCTACCCGCGGAACCTCATCTGGGGAGGGCACGACCAGGGGACCTTCGACGTCGACAGCTTCGATGCCGACGTGCTCGCCGGGCACGTCGAGGGGACCAACGGTCCGGTTCTCGACGTCACCATCGACGACGGCCCCACCACGATTTACCGCCCGGGGACCACGCCGATCGCGATCGGCGCCGGGGCGGGGCTGAACGTCTCGATCACCGCCGCCCCCTGGATCCCCGTCGAAGAGCTGCGCGTGTTCGTCAACGGGAAGCTGGCCATGCAGACGGACATCTCGGGGAGCTTCTCGCAGGGCGACCGCTTCGGGACGGAACCCGGTCGGTTCAGCCCGCAGCGCTTCGAGCTGTCGACGCTCTTGCCGGCCAAGGGGGACGCCTGGATCGTCGTCGAGGCGGGGCTCCATCAGGACACGCCCCCGGACACCGACGGCGACGGCCTGCCCGATCTGCCGGACGCCGACGTGCCGGTGCGGCCCCAGAGCCCGGATGATCCACAGTTCGATCTGCAGGCCGTCGCGCCCGGCGTCTGGCCCACCACGTTCAGCAATCCTTTCTATCTCGATCTCGACGGCGGCGGTTGGACGGCGCCGGGCCTGCAGTGAGGGGGACACCACCGGCGGCCCTGCTCGGGTGCCTGTTCCTCTGCGCGGCGGGCGCCGCGCGCGCGGATCTCCCGGGCGGCGTCTGTCCGGGACGGTTCGAGGCGGCCGCCGGGCCCCTGGCGGGAGGGACCGAGGCTGAACAGCCGGCCGACTTCGGCGCCGTCCCCGAAGCCTGCCCCGGCTCCGATCTCTCGCTCCGTCTGCGCGGCGAGCTCTTCGACGGCAGCGCCGCGCCCGACTTCGACGGCCGCATCATCGCCACCGCGACCGCGCGCGGACGGCGTCGGATCAACGCGCGGAGCGCGATCTCCATCGCCGTCGACCTCGTCACCTACCAGTACGTCAACAATGCGGGGCTGGCGGGGACGGCCCTGTCATTCGGGCCCGCGACGGTCGGCTACCACCTGCTGCTGGCGACCGGTTCCAAGGCCGCCGTGGGGGTCTACGCCCGGGTCCTTCTGCCGATCGATACCTCCCGTCAAAGCGGAGTCGAGACCGGGCTCGAGCTCGGCGCCAGCGGCCGCGCCCGGCTCAGCCGGCGCTGGTCGGCCGATGGAGGGTTGTCGCTGGCCGGTCCACTCTTTGTCACCGGGGGACAAGCGCGCGGGGAGCTCGAGCCCGCTGCCCTGGCCGAGGTCTGGTTCGCACCCCAGCCGGCGTTCGCGCTGTTTGGGGGCGGTGGCCTCCGGCTTCAGGCTGCGCCGACCTTCACGCTGGTCACCGTCACCCCGCGCGTTGGCATGCGTTCGGCGCTGGCGGGCGGCCTCTGGCTGGCCTTCCTGGCCGAGGCCCCGGTGGCGGGAGACGACCGCACGAACGTCGTCGCCAGCCTCTTTTTGGGGTGGACCCCCTGAATCTCTTGCCCAAAGGTTCGAGATCGATATACTTCCGCGCTCCGTCATGGCCAAGATCAAGATGAAGTCGAACAGCAGCGCGAAGAAGCGCTTCAAGCTGACCGCCAACGGGCGCGTCAAGCGGAAGAGAGCCTACCTGCGCCACAACCTCGGTGCGAAGTCGTCCAGCGCGAAGCGAAAGCTCCGCCGCGGCGCCTACGTCAGCAAGACCCAAGAGCATCAGATCAAAGCGATGCTCCCTTACGCTTAGGAAAGTCATGCCGCGCGCAAAAGGTGGTTATAAGTCCCGTCATCGCCGCAACAAGATCCGGAAGGCCGCCAAGGGCTTCCGGGGCGGTCGGTCCAAGCTCTGGAAGGCCGCAGTCGAAGCGGTTCATCGCAAGTGGCGCTACGCGCTGTTTCATCGCCGCAAGCGCAAACCCGACTTCCGCGGGCTCTGGATCATTCGCATCAACGCCGCCGCGCGCGAGCTGGGCGTTTCGTACTCCAAGCTGATCGCCGCGCTCGACAAGGCGAACATCGCCATCGACCGCAAGATCCTCTCGGACCTCGCCATCAGCGACCCCGCCGCCTTCAAGAAGGTCGTCGAGACCGCGCGGGCCGCGGCCTAGCCGCGCGCTCCGACGACGCGGGACGGGCGAAGCGGGACCGGGCCAAGCGCCGTGTCCAGCGGTGAGACATCGCCGATCGCGGCCGGCCTGATCGCCGATCTCGATCGGCTGGCCGGCGAGTTCGCGGCCGAGATCGGCGCGCTCGTGACCGAGCAGGAGATCCGCCTGGCGCAGGCGCGCTTCCTCGGCAAGAAGGGGAAGGTCTCCGAGCTGATGAAGGCGCTCGGCAAGCTGCCGGCCGAGGCGCGACCAGCGGTCGGCGAGGCGGCCAACCGCGCCAAGTCCGGGATCGAGACCGCGGTCGCCGCCCGGCTGGCGGCGCTCGACGAGGCCGAGCTGTCGGCCGATCTCGGGCGCGTCGTCGACGTGACGCTGCCCGCGCGCGGGCGGGCGCTGGGGACGCTGCACCCGCTGACCCTGGTGCGGCGCGAGATCGAGGAGATCTTCCTGGGGTTGGGTTTCGAAGTCCGCACCGGCCCCTGGATCGAGACGGAGTGGAACAACTTCGACGCGCTCAACACCCCGCACGATCACCCCGCGCGTGACATGCAGGATACGTTCTTCGTGGAGGGGGGGCGGATCCTCCGCTCCCACACCTCGCCGGTGCAGATCCGGACCATGCTGGCGGGGCCGCCTCCGATCCGGATCGTGGCGCCTGGAAATGTCTTCCGGCGCGACGACGACGCCACCCACACCCCCATGTTCCCCCAGATGGAGGGGCTGCTGGTCGATCGCGGCGTTTCCTTCGCCGAGCTGAAAGGGACGCTGCTCCACTTCATCCATCGGTTTTTCGGCCCCGGCCTCGGCCTCCGGCTGCGGCCGAGCTACTTCCCGTTCACCGAGCCGTCGGCCGAGGTCGACGCCGACTGCTACCTCTGTCAGGGCGGGCGCAAGGTCGGCCCCAAGGCCTGCCGCCTCTGCAAGGGGACCGGCTGGATCGAGATCGGCGGCGCCGGCATGGTTCACCCCAACGTCTTTCGCGCCGTCGGGTACGACCCGCGAGAGGTGTCGGGGTTCGCCTTCGGCGTGGGCCTGTCGCGCATGGCGATGCTGAAATACGGCGTCGACGACCTGCGATCTTTCTACGAGCACGACGTGCGCTTCCTCTCGCAATTCCGGTGAGCTAGGAACGACCTGTGAAGATCTCCTTCAATTGGCTGCGCGAGCTGTGCGACCTCAAACCGGGCGTCACCGCCGACAGCGTGGCCGGGAAGCTGTCGCTGGCCGGGCTGGAGGTCGAGGCGATCGAGCGCCGGGGGCGGGATCTCACCGGCGTGGTGGCCGCCGAGGTGCGCGCCAAGCGTCCGCACCCTTCGGCCGACACGCTGTCGATCGTCCGCCTGGCGGCGGGCGGTGCCGAGGAAGAGGTCGTCTGCGGCGCACCGAATGTTCCGCCGCCCGGTGGGAAGGTCGCCTGGGCGCAGCCGGGGGCGACGTTGCCCGGCGGCAAGACGCTCGACCGGCGCGAGATCCGCGGGGTGATGTCGCCCGGGATGATCTGCAGCGAAATCGAGATGGGGATCGGCGAAGAGGGTGACGGAATCTTGATTCTGTCGCCCGACACGCCGGTGGGCGTCGACCTGGCCCGCCAGGTGGGCCTCCTCGACGAGATCCTCGAGGTGAACGTGACGCCGAACCGGCCCGATGCGCTGTCGCACGCCGGGATCGCGCGCGAGGTCGCCGCGCTGTTCGAGACCACCTGGCGGTTGCCGCCGGTCGACCACGTCGCGCAGATCGCGCTGCCGCAGGGGCGGGGCGTCGACGTCGAGATCCGCGATCCGGCGGCTTGCCCGCGCTATGCCGCGCGGGTGATCACCGGATTGAAGGTCGGACCGAGTCCCCTGGCGATGCGGGTGCGTCTGGCCGCCTGCGGCGTGCGGGCGATTTCCAACCTGGTCGACGTCACCAACTACGTGATGCTGGAGACGGGCCATCCGCTGCACGTCTTCGATCTCGATCGGCTGCGGGGCGGGATCGTCCAGGTCCGCCGCGCCAACCGGGGGGAGAAGATCCAGACGCTCGACGGCGTCGAGCGCCCGCTGCAGGAGGGCGACGTGGTGATCGCCGACGGGCAGGGGGCCATCGCGCTGGCGGGGGTGATGGGCGGCGCCGAGAGCGAGGTCTCGGCGACCACCACGTCCGTCCTGCTGGAGGCGGCGACCTTCGATCCGCGCGCCGTGCGCCGGACGGCCAAGCGGCTGGGGCTTCACAGCGAGGCGTCTCACCGGTTCGAGCGCGGCGTCGACGCCGAAGGGGTGCCACACGCCAGTCGCCGGGCGGCCGCGATGCTGGCGCGCCTGGGCGGCGGCGCGCTGGCCGGCGAGGGGATCGACCGCTACCCGCAGCAACAGCACCCGCGCCGGGTCACGCTGTCGTCGGCCGGCCTCACGCGCCTGGCGGGTTTCGAGATTCCCCTGGCGCAAGCGGCCGAAAAGCTGGCCGCCATCGGCATCGCCAGCGCGCCCGACGGCGCCGACAAGATCGCCGCCACCGTGCCGACCTTTCGCCCCGACGTCACCATCGAGGAGGATCTCGTCGAGGAGGTCATGCGCCTGGTCGGCTACGATCGGGCGCCGGCGCGGCTGCCGCGCGCGAGCGGCGCCCCGGCCCCCAGCCCCGAGGCGCTGGCCGATCGGGCCCGCGACGCGCTGGCCGCCATCGGCCTGGCCGAGATCGTCAGCTGGGGTTTCGTCCCCCGCCCCTGGCTGACGGCGCTGGGCGGGCCGCTCGGCGACGGCATCGCGCTCAAAAATCCGATCTCCGCCGACTACGAGGTGATGCGGACCTCGCTGCTCCCGGGTCTCTGCGACGCCGCCCGCCGGAACCTCGCCCGCAGCGTCACCGACGTCGCCCTGTTCGAGGTCGGCCCCATCGTCCGGCGCGCCGCCGATCCCAAGGAGGCGCCGCTCGAGAGCGCGGCGGCGGCCGCCATCCTGGTCGGGCGCCGGGCCGGCTGGCTCAAGCCGGAGGAGCCGGTCGACTTTTTCGACGCCAAGCAGATCGCCCGCGAGCTCTTGCGCGTGCTGGGGGTCGAGGCGCCCGCCTTCGTACCGGCCGGGCCAACGGCGCCCGGGACCGCGGCCGTGCCGGCGCTGTTTCATCCCGGCGTGTCGGCCGAGATCCGGACCAGCCACACGGGCGGACACCTCATCGGTCAGGTCGGCGAGATCCACCCGCGGCTGCGGCGGAAGCTCGGCCTCGACGCCACCGCGTTTTATCTGGAGGTGGCGCTGGACGCCATCGCGGGCGAGCGGCGCCCGGTTCGCAGCGTGGCCCCCCCGCGCTTCCCGGCCTCCTCGCGCGATCTCTCCTTCTGGATTGACGCCGGCGTCACCGCCGACGCGCAGCGCGCGCTGCTGGCCTCCGCCGCCGAGCCGCTGCTGCGCGATCTGTCGGTCCTGGAGGACTACCGCGACCCGCGCTACGCGCCGCCCGGGAAGAAGGGGATGCTCTGGACGCTGATCTACCGGGCCGACGATCGGACGTTGACCGACCTGGAGGTCGACGCCGCCCACGCCAAAATCGTGACCGTCCTCAAGGGCGCACCGTCGGTCGTCCTGCGCCAGTAGCCCCCCGCCTTTGAGCCCTCCGGGTTCAGTGATATAGAACAAATGGTCATGACGAAGGCCGACATTGTGGAGAACGTCTACGAGAAGGTGGGTGGGTTCTCGAAGAAGGAGGCCGCCGAGATCGTCGAGACGGTGTTCGACACGATCAAGGAGACCCTCGAGCGCGGGGAGAAGATCAAGATCTCCGGCTTCGGGAACTTCGTGGTGCGCGACAAGAACGCGCGCGCCGGGCGCAACCCCCAGACTGGCCAGGAGATCACCATCAGCGCGCGCCGCGTGCTGACCTTCAAGCCGAGCCAGGTCCTGAAGAACGTCCTCAACGACTGAGACCCCGGACGTTGCCCCGCCGCGCGACACCGACCGACGGCCGAGGGATCCCGGAGAAGCCGTACTTCAAGATCGGCGAAGCGGCGCGCCTCTGTGGCGTGAAGCCCTACGTCCTTCGCTACTGGGAGACCGAGTTCAAGTCGGTCAAGCCCCAGAAGACCCGCTCGCAGCAGCGCCTCTACAAGCGGCGCGACATCGAGCTCTTGCTCAAGATCCGCCACCTGCTCTACGACAAGCGTTACACCATCGAAGGGGCCCGCACCCGCCTGCGCGCCCTCGGCCACGACGAAGAGGGCCCCGTCCCGGCACAGCCCGCCGCCCAGACCGGAATCGCGCCGGAAACGCTACGAAAGATCAAGCAAGGGCTTCAAGATCTGATACGTATCTGCGCGGAAGAAAGTTAAAAAGACGTCTAGTCGCGGGGCGTGGCGCAGCCTGGTTAGCGCACCTGTCTGGGGGACAGGGGGTCGCTGGTTCAAATCCAGTCGCCCCGACTAATGAAGATGAGTGACCAGCCGCTGATCCTGCTGACGAACGACGACGGGGTAGGGGCGCCGGGGATTCGCGCGGCGCGAGAGGCGCTCTCGGCGATCGGGCAGGTGATGGTGGCGGCGCCCGATCGCGAGCGGAGCGCCGCCTCGCACTCCATCTCGCTCGATCGCCCGCTGCGCGTCGACGAGATCGAAGAGGGCGTCTTCTCGATCGACGGCACGCCGGTCGACTGCGTCTACCTGGCGCTCATGCACCTCGTGCCCCGGCGGCCGGCGCTGGTGGTCTCGGGGATCAACAACGGGTTCAACCTCGGCTCGGACGTCTTTTATTCGGGGACGGTGGCCGGTGCCGTGGAGGGCGCGCTGCGCGGCGTGCCGGCGCTGGCGCTGTCGCTCGAGCGGCGGCGCCCGCAGGACTTCTCGCACGCCGCGCACTTCGGGGCGGCGCTGGCGGAGGAGATCCTCCGGCGCGGCGACAAGGCCATCCCGGACGCCTCGCTGCTCAGCGTGAACTTTCCAGCCGGCCCGATCGCCGGCTACCGCGTGACCTTCCTCGGCCGCCGCGTCTACCGCGATCAGGTCGAGGTGCGCCAGGATCTGCGCGGCCGCGCCTACTACTGGATCGGCGGCCCCGAGGAGAACGCGACCGATCTGCCGGGCTCTGATCTCAGCGCAGTGCGCGACGGCCTCGCCTCGGTGACGCCGCTCGGCCTCGACCTCACGCACACCGGGCTCATCGGCGAGCTCGGCAACTGGCAGGTGGGGAAATTCGTGCACGCCGCGATCGAACGCGCTAAGAGTTAGCCATCGTCATGGACGAGGGGGGCGGCGACGACGGCAACGGCGACAGCGGCAGGGACCCGGACGACGCCTTCGTCGGGGCCCGCCGGGCGATGGTGATCGAGCAGCTCGTGCACCGGGAGATCCGCGATCCGCGGGTGCTGGGGGCCATGGGCCTGGTCCCACGTCATCGCTTCGTGGACAAGAACCTGGCGGCCATGGCCTACGACGATCGTCCGCTGTCGATCGGGCACGGCCAGACGATCTCGCAGCCCTACATGGTGGCGCGCGCCACCGAGCTGGCCGAGGTCCACGCGACGGACCGCGCTCTGGAAGTGGGGGCCGGATCCGGGTACCAGGCGGCGGTGCTCGCGGAGCTGGCGGCGGCGGTGTTCGCCATCGAGATCGTCCCGGCGCTGGCCACGCGGGCCCGGCGCGTGTTGACGGAGATTGGCCTCCGCAACGTCACGCTCGAGTCGTTCGACGGCGGCGGCGGCTGGCCGGCCCATGCGCCCTACGACGTCATCATCGTCTCGGCCGGCGCGCCGCGCGTCCCGCCGCTGCTGGCGGCGGAGCTGGCCGAGGGGGGGCGGCTGGTCATTCCGCTCGGCGGCCCTGAAGAGCAGACGCTGGCGCTGGTCCGGCGAACCGGTGACGACTTCACGATCTCCTACGACACGCGCTGCCGATACGTCGATCTCCTCGGCCGGTTCGGTGTCGGTGGCGGCGCGCCCGCGGCCTGATTCCCCGGCTCGGACGGCGGTCCGGGTCATCCTGGCCGTCGCCCGCGCCTGCGTGGCCTTCGTCCCGCTCTGGGGATGTCACGCCGACCGGCCGCCCATGCATCCCCAGAATCCGCCCGGAAACTGGTATGTGGTCGACGCAGGGGAGACGCTGGACCTCATCGCCAGGCGCGCTGGCGTTCCCGTCGAGGACCTCCTGGAGCTGAACGGTCTCGAGAGCGCGGCGCTGGTGAAGCCCGGGACGTTGTTGTTCGTGATGACCGGGCCCGATGCGGTGGTGGCAACGCCGGGCGCAACCGCCGTGACCGACCTCGGCGCGCCTCCCGCGCTCCGCTGGCCTCTCACCACGATCCACGTGCTCATCGGGTCGCCCTTCGGCGCCCGCTGGGGGAAGCCGCACGAGGGGATCGATCTGCCGGCTCCGGTCGGCACGCCGGTGTTCGCGGCGGCGGACGGCCGGGTGGTCTACGCCGGCGGCGCCATCCGTGGCTACGGCAACCTGATCGTGCTGAAACACGCCGGCGATCTGCTGACCGCCTACGCGCACAACTCCGTCCTGCTGGTCTCGCAGGGGCAGACGGTCCGGGCGGGGGACCGCATCGCGCTGGTGGGCCAGAGCGGGCACGCCACCGGGCCGCACTTGCACTTCGAGGTCCGAAGCGGGCAAATTCCCCGTGACCCGATGAGCTACCTACCGCCGCTCGGAGGCACCCCATGACCCC
>Ga0210387_10003665_pt1 | contig 11814 bp, 9 predicted proteins | sample IncBWC7OmetaG_FD_160108 | JGI IMG/M metagenome (GOLD analysis project Ga0210387, IMG submission 160108) | Forest soil microbial communities from Barre Woods Harvard Forest LTER site, Petersham, Massachusetts, United States - Inc-BW-C-7-O ... | reverse complement strand
GGATGGTGTAGTTGCCCGGCGTCTGCGGCACGGTGGCCGGCCAGACGTGCAAATTGCCGGCGAGCGGATGCATCGACGCATCTGTCAACAGCAAGATTCTCTCGCCGGCGATCTGCATGCTCACGCGGGTGTCGATAAAGGTCTTTACGGCATCCGCACCGTCGCGCTTGTAGATATCGGTCAGGCGTTGCGCGTCGGCTTGAAGGATTTCGGCGCGTCCGTCTTGAATGGTCACTTGCCAGGCATACCACAGCGGTGCGGCGAACAGCACGAGGGCCGTCAGCCCCAAGGCGACATAGCCCAGCGCGAGGGACAGCGCGGACGAACGGATCATGCTAGTCACCAGCGGTCACCGTGTAGCCGGCATTGCGAACGGTCTTCAGCAGCGGGCGCTCGAATTCCGCGTCGATTTTCTGACGCAGCTTGCTGATATGCACGTCGACCACATTGGTCTGCGGATCGAAGTGGTAATCCCAAACATTCTCCAACAGCATGGTGCGTGTCACGACCTGGCCCGCATGCCGCATTAGGTACTCCAGCAGCTTGAATTCGCGCGGTTGAAGTGTAATCGGCCTGTCACCGCGGGTCACCTTGCGCGTCAGCGGGTCCATATGCAAATCGCCGACCGTGAGGGGAATTTCATGGTCGACGCCTTCAGCCCGGCGATGCAATGCGTCAATTCGGGCCAGCAGCTCGCCGAAGGCAAAGGGCTTGGTCAGATAGTCATCGCCGCCGCTGCGCAGGCCGCGAATGCGGTCGTCGACCTCCGACAATGCACTCAAGATCAGGATCGGGGTGCGCTTGCCGGCCTTGCGCAGCACCTCGATGATGGCCAGCCCATCGATATCGCCGGGCAGCATGCGATCCATGATAATCACATCATAAGGCTCGCTGGCCGCCAGGAACATGCCGTCCCTGCCATTGCCCGCATGATCCGTCGTGTGTCCGGCTTCCTGCAGGCCTTTGATGACGAATTGCGATACGCGTTCGTTATCTTCGACCAGCAGAATCTTCACGTGTGATCCCCGAGCGGCGCGTGCGCATCCGATGACTCCGCAAGTTCCGCTTCGACCTTCGCTTCGTGTTTCTTCTGCCGCCTGCCGCGCATCTTGGCGCTGAATTCGTCCAGGTAAAGGTAGATGACGGGCGTCGTAAACAGTGTCAGCGCCTGGCTTAAGATCAGTCCGCCCACCATGGTGTAGCCCAACGGCCGGCGCAACTCCGAGCCCGTGCCATGCCCCAGTGCCAGCGGCAGTGCTCCTAGCAGAGCCGCCATGGTGGTCATCATGATGGGCCTGAATCGCATCAGGCAGGCCTGGCGGATGGAGTCGTGCGGCGAGAGGTGCTGTTCGCGTTCAGCCGACAGTGCGAAATCGACCATCATGATGCCGTTCTTTTTGACGATGCCGATCAGCAAGATGATGCCGATCAAGGCGATGACGGAGAGCTCGATATGAAACAAGAGCAGCACCAAGAGCGCGCCGACACCTGCCGAAGGCAGCGTCGATAAAATCGTCAGCGGATGAATATAGCTCTCATAGAGCATCCCCAGAATGATGTACACGGCCACGAGCGCCGCCAGGATCAGATACGGCTGGCTCTTCAAGGAGCTTTGAAACGCCTGCGCGGTGCCCTGGAAGTTGCCATTGATCGTCGCCGGCAAGTGCATGTCCAGCGAAACGCGGTCGATGGCGGTTACGGCATCGCCGAGCGCCGCACCCGGCGCGAGGTTGAACGACAGCGTCACTGCCGGAAACTGTCCCTGGTGTTGGATCGAAAGATAGGTCACGTGCTGGGTGTCGAACTTGATCATCGCGGAGAGCGGCACCATCTGGTTCGTCAGGGGCGACTTGAGGTATATCTTCTTGAGCGAATCAGGGTCGCCTTGCAGTGAAGGAGTGATCTCCATCACCACATGGTAGCTGTTGGCCTGAGTAAAGAACTGCGCCGCCTGCCGTTGGCCGAACGCATCGTAGAGCGCCTGGTCGACCGCTGCGGGTTGAATGCCAAAACGCGAGGCTTGATCGCGATCGATGGTCATCGACAGCATGCCGCTGCTGGTTTGTTGGTCAGAAGCCACGTCCTTCAAGCTCGGCAGTTTCTGCAGGGCCGAAAGCATCTTCGGCGCCCATTCGTTCAACTCGTTGATGTCCGAGTCCTGCAACGTGTACTGATATTGGGTACGGGAGGTGCGGCCGCCGACGTTTAAATCCTGGGCCGCCTGCACGAACAACTGGATCCCGGGCACCTTCGCCAGCTGCGGCCGTAATCGCGTGATGATCTGATCCGCGTCTGACTTGCGGTCATCGCGTGCCTTGAGGCCGATGATGAGAAATCCATTGTTGATCGGGCGGTTTCCACCGATGCCGGTGCCATAGCTGGCAATATCGGGATCCTTTGAAATCACGTCCGTCACCAAGTGCTGACGGCGCACCATTTCATCGAAAGAAATGTCCTGGGGCGCATCCGTGAGGCCGGAGATGATGCCGGTGTCTTGCTGCGGAAAAAAACCCTTGGGAATGTAGATGTACAGCAGCACGGTCGCGGCGACCGTGATGATGAATGTCAGCAACGTTGTACGCTTGTGGTCCAGGCAAAAATCAAGACCCCGCGTATAGCCGGCGAGCATCTTGTCGAAGGCGCGCTCGATCACCATGTACGCCTTGCCGTGCTTGGCGTGCTTTTCATCCCGCAAAAACAAAGCGCACATGGTGGGGGAGAGCGTCAGCGCGACGAAGGCGGAAACGACGATGGTCATCGTCATGGTGATCGCAAATTCTCGAAACAGCCGGCCGATGATGCCGCCCATCAATAGCAGCGGAATGAACACCGCGACCAGTGAGATGCTGATCGACAAAATGGTGAAGCCGATTTCACCGGCGCCCTTGAGCGTCGCTTCCATCGGCGTCATGCCGCCTTCAATATGCCGGTAAACGTTTTCCAGCATCACGATGGCATCGTCCACGACAAAGCCCACGGCAATGGTCAGCGCCATCAACGACAGATTGTCCAGGCTGAAGTTGAGCACGTACATCATCGCCACCGTGCCGAGCAGCGCCAAAGGTACTGTCACGCCGGGAATGATCGTCGCCCAGGCGGTGCGCAAAAAGAGAAAAATCACCAGCACGACCAGCACGATCGTAATCAGCAGCGTGATCTCCACGTCTTGCACCGAGGCTTTGATGGTGGTCGTGCGGTTGGCCACCGTATCGACTTTGATGGATGGCGGCACGGAGGCAAGCGCATGCGGCAGCAGGGCCTGGACGCGGTCCACCGCTTCGATCACATTGGCGCCGGGCTGCTTGTAGATCAGCAACAAGATGCCCTGACGGCCATTTTGCCACGCGGTAATGAGCCGATTCTCGGGCCCGTCGACCGCGACGCCGATGTCGCGAACGCGGACCGCGGCGCCATTTTTGTAGGCGACGACCACATCGTTCCACGGCGCGGCCTTCAATAACTGATCGTTGTCGTAAATCGTCATCGAGCGCGTAGGTCCATTGATCGACCCCTTCGGGGCATCGACAGTGGCTGCGTTGATGACGTTGGCGACGTCCTCCAACTGCAGACCCAACGCAGCCAATTTGATGGGGTCGATCTGCACGCGCACGGCCGGTTTCTGTTGCCCGCCGATGCTGACTTGCGCAACACCGGAAATTTGCGAGATTTGCTGCGCCAGAATGTTCTCGGCGTAGTCATCCACGGTCGTGACCGGCAAAACGTCCGAATGCACTGCAAGAATCAGGATGGGCGAATCGGCCGGGTTCACTTTTTTATAGGTGGGTGGCGTGGGCAAATTCTTCGGCAATTGCCCGCCCGCGGCGTCAATCCCCGTTTGCACATCCTGCGCCGCCGCGTCGATATTGCGATTCAGATCGAACTGCAACGTAATGCTGGTGGTTCCCAGCGCGTTGGTTGAAGTCATTTGCGACAGACCGGAGATCTGGGCAAATTGCGTCTCGAGCGGCGTGGCGACGGACGAGGCCATGGTTTCGGGGCTCGCGCCCGGCAAGTTGGCCGAAACGGAGATGGTCGGAAAGTCCACCTGCGGGAGGGGCGCAACCGGCAATAGTGGAAAGACCACCAGGCCGACGAGGAAAATGCCGCCCATCAATAGCGAGGTGGCGATCGGCCTGCGGACGAACGGCTCTGAGATGCTCATGATGCTTTCGGCGCAGCCGCGTTGTCGCGCACGTGCACGCCGGCTTGCAGCCGATATTGATTGCTCGTCACGACACGCTCATTCAAGGCGATGCCCTTCTTGATGATGGTCAGGCCGCCGCTCTCTGCGCCAAGCTCCAAGGGCCGCACTTCCACGGTTGAATCGCCCTTGATGACGTAAGTGAAGGGTCCGTTGGGGCCAAGTTGCACCGCTGCCGATGGCACGGTGATCACGTCGCGCTCGGTGCGCACCAGCACGCGTGCATTGACGAACTGGCCGGGCCAGAGCGTATTGCGCGTGTTGTTGAAGGTGGCCTTGAGTCTGGCGGTGCCGGTGGTCTGATCGATTTGATTGTCGATCAGCGTGAGTGTGCCTTGGTCCAGAACGCTATCGCCATCGCGCGACAGGGTCGTTACTTGGACCTGACCCACGGCGAGGGCGGCGCCGACCATGCTTATGTTTTCTTCAGGCAAGGTGAAGACAACTGATATGGGTTGCACTTGGGTGACAACGACAATGCCGGCCGTACCTGCGGCGCGCACGATGTTGCCCGGGTCGATGAGCCGGATTCCCGTGCGGCCTTCGATCGGCGAGGTGATGCGCGTGTAGTCGAGCTGCGTGCGTGCGTTGTCGATCGCGGCCTGATCGACCTGCACCTGCGCGGTAAGCTGATCGACCGTCGCGCGCTGGGTATCGACAGTTTGCTTGCTGGCGAGATCCTGCGGCTGCAGCAGATAGTAGCGATCGAGATCGCGTTTGGCATTCGCCAGCATCGCCGCATCCTTCGCCTTGGTGGCAACCGCTTGCTCGTAGGCTGCTTGATTGGGCCGAGGATCGATCTGCGCAAGAAGGTCGCCCTTGTGCACTGTCTGGCCTTCGGTAAAGCCAATTTTCTGTATCTCGCCATCGACCCGCGCGGTCACAGTTACCGTATAAAAGGCCTGCACGGTGCCCAAGCCTTGCAGATAGATCGGGACGTCGGCGTGACCCGCGGCGGCCGTGTCCACCGCAATGGCGGGAGGCGTATTGCGCGAAGCGGCATCTGCCGGCTTGTGAACGACCACTCGCCACGTAATCAGCAGCAGGACTGCCAGCGCGACGCCCCCAATGAGAGCGCGTTTTTGGAGTGTGGAATATTTCGTCATCTACCTTATCCTTGTTGCCATCCGCCGCCGAGCGCGGTGTACAAATCCACCATCGATTGCAAATGTAAAAATTGAATCTGGACCAATTCGTCCTGCGCGCTGAATAGAGCGTTTTCGGTGTTGAGGACGGTGAGTATGTTCACGGTCCCGGCCGACATTTGCGTTTGTGCGAATTGAAATGCACGGCGCGCTTTGTTCACCGCCTCCTGCTGGCGAGTCTGCTGCTCCTGGGTCTGCTGTGCCGCCACCAGGGCGCTTTCGACATTGCTGAAAGCGGATATCACCGCCTTGTGGTACACGCTCAGCAGTTCCCGATACCGGGCATTGCTGAACACGACCTGTCCCCGCAGCGCGCCGCCGTGGAATATGGGTTGCGTCAGCCCCGCGGACAGGTCCCAAATGCGGCTGGCAGGACTGATTAGGGTCGACAGCGCCGAACTCGCGTAGCCGCCGTTGGCCGTCAATTGAATGCTGGGAAACAGGGCCGCGCGCGCAACGGTGATGTCGGCGTTGGCAGAAATCAGCTGCTGCTCCGACTCGGCGACGTCAGGCCGGCGCGCCAGCAGCGACGAAGGCAAGCCCTCGAGGACTTGCGGACTGGTCAGCTCATTGAGCGTACCCGTATCCACATCGATGGATTCCGGGGTTTTGCCGATCAGCACCGCGAGCGCTGCAACTGTTTGCCGGAGCTGCTGCTGCAGCGGCGGAATCGCCGCGTACAGCAGTGCCACGGTGGTCTCTTGCTGGGCAACGTCCAGTCCCGTGGCGATGCCCGCGGTCTGTTCCAGCTGCAGGCCGTGCAAAATTTTCTCGCCGTTCGCGAGGTTGTCGCGCGCTACTTGCAGCCGATCGCGAAACTCGAGTGCTTGGAAATACGTGCTGGCGACGCTGCTGATTACCGTGAGTGCAACCGTTTCCTTGTCATAGTGGCTGGCAAGGGCGGTGGCGCGCGCAGAGGCTCTGGCGGCGCGGTTCTTGCCCCAAAAATCCAGCTCATAGCTGGCGCTGAGCACCGGACTGAAGGAGTTGAAGGTTTCGGGGCCGACGCCGGTAACCTGAGCGCGCTGGCGCGAAGCGTCGGCGCCTAAATCCACTTGCGGCAGCAACGCGGCCCCGGCGATGCGCGCCTGGGCATCGGCCTCTTCGACCCGGGCGATGGCGGCTGCGAGATCGTCATTACTGCGCTGCGCCTGCGCGATCAAATCATCCAGCGTCGGCGAGCCGAATCCATGCCACCAATCCGCATTGGGCCATATTTCGTCGTGCTCGTTGGGCGGTGCTTCGCTGCCGCGCTCGCGCCACTCGGCCGGCGGAGGAATGTTTGGCCGCTTATAGGCAGGCCCCACGCTGCAGGCGACGAGCGCCAGAAGCGCGCAGGCGCAAACCACCCTTGCGGATAGATTTCTATTCATGGCCGCCACGCTGGACTGGGAGCGATTAAACGCGAATGGCTGGAATGTTAAGATAAGTTAATAAGGTGCGTTAGACTTCCCGCATGCGCCTACCCCTCATTGTCTTACCAATCACGCTGACTTTAACCCTCCTGCTGGACGCCGCCGAAGCGTGGCCGCAGGAGGCGCCGGACCCGGCAATGGCGACGACCCTCGGTCGTATTCGCGATGCAGGGCTCAGCGATGATTGGGCCTACCGGCGGCTCGCTGAGCTGTGCGACAAAATCGGCGCAAGAATGAGCGGCTCCCGGCAAGCCGATGCCGCCGTCGAGCAGATCGCTGCGGCGCTGCGCGCGGCCGGACTCGATGTCAGCCTGCAGCCGGTGAAAGTCCCCCACTGGGTACGAGGCGAGGAGCAGGCCGAGATGATTGAGTATCCCGGCAGGCCGGCGGGGGTGACTCAACATTTGCACCTGACCACCCTCGGCGGCTCGGTTGCCACGCCGGTACAGGGCATCTCGGGACAAGTTCTGGTGGTGCACAGCTTCGATGAATTGCGCGCGCGGGAGGGCGAGGCTCGCGGCAAGATCGTGGTGTTCGACGTGCCCTTCAACGAGACCCTGGCGGAGAATGGGCGCGCCGGAACGGCCTACGGCCAAGGCGTGATCTATCGCGCGCAGGGCGCGAGCGCCGCGGCGCGAGCCGGCGCGACGGCGGCGCTGGTACGCACTGTCGGCGGCGCCAACTATCGGCTGCCGCATACGGGAGAAATGAACTACGACCCGAAGCTGCCCAAGATTCCGACGGCTGCCCTGAGCGCGGAGGACGCCATGTGGGTCGCGCGTCTCGCCGCAGAGGGTCCTGTCACCTTGCGCATCAAATTGTTGCCGCAATCCCTGCCTGAGGTCGAGAGCCACAACGTCATTGCCGACTGGCCGGGGCGTGAGCGGCCGGAGGAGGTGGTGATCGTCTCAGGCCATTTGGATTCGTGGGACCTGGCGCAGGGTGCGATCGACGACGGCGCGGGCGTGGCATCTGCGATGGGGGCGGTGCACCTGCTTCAGACGCTGGGCTTGCATGCGCGTAGAACGATTCGATTTGTCGGATGGATGAGCGAGGAAAACGGCAGCGCCGGCGGGCAAGCCTACTTCAATCTCAACAGCGCTGCCCTGGAACGGCAGATTGCGGCGATCGAAAGCGACAATGGCGCCGGACGGCCATTGGGCGTTTCTGCACACGTGCTTCCGGCGGCATTGGCGCAATTCAGTCCGCTCATGGCGGCCTTGTCCCCCATGGGTGCAACCATCTTGGATCGCCGCGAGGAAGCGGGCGGTTCTGACGTTCAGTATCTGGATGCCGGCGGCGTCCCCACCTTGGCGCCCATCGTCGATACGCGAACATATTTTGACTATCACCACAGCGCCGCGGACACGCTGGATAAAGTCGAGCCGGAAAACATTCGGCGCCAGGTTGCGCTCATGGCGATGATGGCGTACTTCGTGGCGGATATGCCCGAGGCGCTGCCCCGTCTTCCGCCGTCCAAGCCGCGGGTTCGGTAGATTCGGCGCAGTGATTTTTGACCGGCATAGCGCTCGCCGGGAGCGTAAGACGAGTCAAGGCACAAAGGCGACAGTGCCTTGACTCGTCTTACGCTCCTGGCGAGAACTAGGGCCGATCGATATCACACGCCGGAGCTACCCAGGTGTTGGACTACAGTAGATTTTCCGACCCAAGAGCGGGAGGAAATCGGTGACGGCGCCGGTCTGCATGTAGCGCATGGTCTCAAATTCCCCGGTCTTCTGGCAGTCGGTGCACCAATTGCCGCCGAAGTCCAAGATCACGCGTTTGTGGGACGCTGCGGCGCTCTTGAGCGCGGCCACAATGTCGGCCGAGGCGTGCTCGGGAGGCGGATAAATATCCGGCAGCGCCGATCGCGCGGGCGATCCGAGCGCGAAACTCAGATGGATCATGACTAAACTTATTAAGGCGGTGCGTCGGTTTGGCACGGTGAATCCACGATAGCGCCGAAGCCTCGGGCTATCAACTCGCGCCGGCACTCTGTGCGGCGAGCAGCATCTTGAGTATGTCGCGCCAACTGAGAATGCCTACCGGCTTCAGCGCCTCGTCGATGATTGGAATACACGAAATTCGCTGCTCGAGGAATAGCTTGATCGCCTCGGGAACAGAGGCGCTTGGCCGCAACGTAATCAAGTTTCGGCTCATGATCTGGTGCACGCGTTTGTTGAGCGTGGCAATGTCGCGGGCGTTCTCCGAGGCGCTGCCCACGTAAGGACTCAAAGCCTTCAGCAGATCCCTGTCCGAGACAACGCCCTTGAGTTTTCCGCCATCATCGACCACGAGAAGATGATGAAACTTGAGCGTGTCGAATATTTTCTTGACGACATCGAGCCGATCATCCAGTTCGACCGAGACAACGCGCGTCGTCATAATGCTGCCCACATCCATTGGGCGAGACTATACGCCATCGCTTTGCGTGCCTTTCGATTTGACGGCTCGCAACGAGTCTCGAATGGCCACCATCGGTCGTGCTGGCTAGCGCTAGATCAAGCGGTCAAAATCACCGGGCCGGAACCGTAGACTACTGGGTATCGTCCCTGCCGTCCTTTCCGGTCAAGGGTCCCGACGAATCGTCGTCGAGCTCCAAGCCATCGTTGTACAACGTGTCCTCTTCGCCATCCAGGTGCAGAGTCGCGTCTGGGTTCAGATTCTCTTCATATGCCGTATGCGCCACCGATTTTTTTTGTCCGGCGCCGTCGAGAGCTGCCCCTCGAAGAGTTGATTCGCCGCTCTTGTCGATGGGGACGTTGTCCTCATCCGTCTTAATGTCGCCCATGAAGCACTCCTTGGTTGTAATTGCCGGAAGCACAGGGTATGCCTCGATCAGGATCTCCCATATTCCGAGGGCTGACTAGTCCTTGTAGGCGCAGGCTGACAGTTGGATTGGGAAAGCGCTCGAACCTGCTAGCCTAGTGGCTTGAATGAAATCGACTATCTTCACATTCTTGGTTTTGGGCGCGCTTGGCTGGGTTTGCAGCGCTCGCGCCGCTGACCCGCAAGCCTATCAAGTCAACCTCGCCTCGGTGGGAAACAACGATATCGATCAGACCTTGAAGGAGACTTCGGATTTGCTGTCGCTGCGCACGTCGGCGCCGGTGAGTCCATTTGGATTGATCGCGCGGGCGCGCAGCGATACGGACCGCCTCAAAACGGCGCTGGAGAGTTTTGGGTACTACGAGTCTCACGTCACCATTAATATCAATGGCTTGCTGCTGACTGATCCCGGCCTCGGAGATGCGTTGACGGCCTTGCCCAAGGGCAGCAGCGCGCGGGTCACTGTCAGCTTTGCGTTGGGCACGCTGTACCATTTGCGCCGGATCGTGATCGACGGCGAGGTGCCGGCGCCCATCAACGCACTCGAAACCTTGGGTTTAACGGCCGGTCAGCCCGCGGTTGCCGCCAGCGTGCTGGCCGGGGGTGCACGTTTGCTCACGGCCCTCCAGGAACAGGGCTACGCCTTTGCGCAGGTCGATCCGCCGGTTGCCTACGAGGCAGCCGACGCCCCAGTGCTGGATCTGAGTTTTCACGTGACCGCCGGCGCCAAGGTGAGGATCGGAGACATTCATGTCGAAGGACTCAAACGCGTGCATGAGTCGCTGGTGCGCAGAAGACTGTTGCTTCACAGCGGCGATCTCTACAGGCCTTCCGTCATCGAAGCCTCGCGACGCGATCTTTTGGGAATGAATATATTTGGGCAAGTCAGCGTGTTGGTCGGCTCAAAGGCCGACGAGTCGGGCGGCGTACCGATTACGTTCAAACTGCGGGAACGGTTGCGGCATGCCATCAGCGTGTCGGCCGCGTATTCCAGCGACTTGGGCGGGAGCGGCGGAGTAACCTGGACCGACCGCAATCTCTTTGGAAATGCCGAACAGCTCAGCGTCGCTGCAACCCTGACCAACCTTGGCGGCAGCGACACCACCGGAACGGGCTACGACACCGGCGTGAAGTACTTGATTCCCGATTTTCTGCACCGCGATCAGTCGCTGCTGTTCGCGGTCCAAGCCATCAAGCAGCAGCTGCAGGCATACGATCAAAAGGCGCAAACAGCCAGCGTCACCTTGAGCCGGAAACTTTCCAGCGTATGGACCGTGAGTGCCGGTCTTTCAACCACGGACGAGACGATCTTGCAGGTGATCAACACCAGTCCAGTGCCCCCATTCACACCCGATCCCGCGGCGACGTTCAATTACACCTTGATCGCGATGCCTTTCAAGGTGATCTACGATTCCACCAATCTGCCCACGCCGCTGGAAGATCCGCGTCATGGCTTTCGCGCATCCTTGAGCCTCACGCCCACGCTCGCGATTGGGCATCCCAATGCGACCTTCCTGATCTCGACCCTCACTGTTTCGACCTATTTTGACCTCAATAACCTCTTGCCCATCGCCCCGGGACGCAGCGTGCTCGCCGCCCGCGGCCTCGCGGGCGTTGCGGAAGGCGCGGGTGAGTTGAGCCTGCCGCCGGATCAGCGATTTTATGCCGGCGGCACCAGCACCATTCGAGGCTACGGCTATCAGTTGGTGGGGCCTATGTTCCCGCACACCGATAATCCGACCGGTGGCACTGCAATAACCACGGGTGGTCTGGAGTTTCGGCAACGCCTGTACACCAATTGGGGCGTCGTTGCGTTTGTCGATGCAGGGCAGGTGAGCGCGAGTCTCAAGCCACTGCCCGACGACATTCGCGTCGGCACCGGAGCGGGCATGCGTTACTACACCCCCATTGGGCCGATCAGATTCGATATTGCTGTGCCTGTGGGTCGTCGCCAGGGCGAGGACTCCTTCGAGGTCTATGTCGGATTGGGGCAGGCATTCTAGTGCGACGCTCCCTGAAAATTCTTGCGTGGACTGCGGGCGGACTGGCGTTGATGCTGATGCTCTTGATTGGCACCGTATTGATTTTAGGCAACACGTCGGCCGGACGTGTGCAGATCGAGAAGCTCGTGGCTCGACTGACAAGCGGCAACGTACAGCTATCAGGATTGGCCGGCGCCTTTCCGACGCATTTGACGCTGGAGGAACTGAAGCTCAAGGATGAT
>Ga0210387_10003663_pt1 | contig 11818 bp, 6 predicted proteins | sample IncBWC7OmetaG_FD_160108 | JGI IMG/M metagenome (GOLD analysis project Ga0210387, IMG submission 160108) | Forest soil microbial communities from Barre Woods Harvard Forest LTER site, Petersham, Massachusetts, United States - Inc-BW-C-7-O ... | reverse complement strand
AGGAAAGGGCTCATCTCGGGAAGCATCCCCGTACGCTGAGTTGGCCGCCGGCATTCGCGTCGTGTTCGCGGAGAGCTTTGAGCGCATCTATCGCGAGAATTGCGAGAATCTCGGGCTGTTAACGTCGACGGATTTTACACTGCTCACCCGGCTGCGCCGGGGTGAGACCGTGCCCATCAGTGAGTTCACCACGCATCGAGACGAGATCGGCCGACAGATCATCGAGCACGGCGGGCTTGGATACTTCAACTTGAAGCCCAGGACTTTGGCCGAGAAGATCATCGATCGGCATTGGGTGCGTGAGGGATTCGTTCGCGCCGATCTCCGATTCAGTCATGAGTACGTCACGCCGATGGCGGCGACCATCTTCTATGAGCACTTCGGGAGAGATGCGAGAGTAAAGGACCCCGAGAGCGTTCTGTGTTTCCGCGATCACCTGACCTTTCTCGCCGAGACGAACATCGCGCCGGATCTGCTCGACGTGGCGATGGCGTTGGAAAAGACTCAGCGAGAGTTTGCCGCCGAGCAGGGCATCCGACTCCATGGCGAGGTTCCGCGTGGCGGGTCTGAGGCGATCTGCCACAGCAAAATTCTCGAAGACTATGCCCTGCCCGGCCAGATCATCGTTGGGTCCGATTCCCATACGCCGCACGCTGGCGCGCTGGGCTGCCTGGCGTTCGGCATCGGGACGACCGCGATCGCGAATGCCTGGTACACCGGCGATGTCCGCGTCATCGTGCCTCCCATCGTCCGAGTGCTGATCTCCGGGCGTCCACCGGCCAACGTCACGGCGAAGGACGCCATGCTGGAGTTGCTGCGGCATCCGTTCGTGCGGTCCGGCGGCGCGATCGGAGCCATCATCGAGTACGCGGGCGACGCCGTCGCCTCATGGTCCATCGATGAACGCGCCACGCTCACCAACATGGCGGCCGAAGTAGGCGCGTTCTCAGGCATTGTTGCCCCGGACGCCGTCACCACCAACTTTCTCGTCACTCGGCGCGCGACGGTGATTCCGGCGTTCGATGATCTCGCCTCGGACCCGGACGCGACGTACGCGACGACTATCGAAATCGACGCCGGTGCGTTGAGGCCGATGGTCGCGCTACCGGGCGATCCTGGGAATGGCCGTCGCGTTGACGAGCTCGGCGATGTGCCGATCGACATCGCGTACGCCGGCTCGTGCACCGCGGGCAAGCGCGACGACATGGACATGTACGCGCGCGTCCTTACTGGCCGCAGCGTGGCGCCCGGTGTGCGATGTTATATCCAATGTGGGTCGCAGAGTGTCTACGCGTACTGTGTCGAGCAGGGCTATGATCGCGTGTTCGCCGACGCGGGCGCAACGCTCATCGCGCCCTCGTGCGGTGCGTGCATCAATGCGGGCCCGGGTGTATCACGCCGCGCCGACGAGGTGACCATCTCGGCCATCAACCGCAACTTCCCAGGGCGGTCGGGACCCGGCCAGCTCTATCTGGCGTCGCCGTACACGGTGGCCGCCTCGGCAGTCGCCGGCCGCATCGTGGCCGCCGAGATCACATGAGAGGCGAGTTTGTCGACGTCGGCGGCGCACGGCTCTACTACTACGCGGCCGGGACGCGAGGCGCGGGCGAGCCGTTGGTGCTCATCCACGGGTGTCTCACGTCGTCGCACCTGTGGTCGTGCGTGGTACCGTGCTTGCCGGAGGGGCACCGCACGGTCGTCGTCGACCTGCTCGGACATGGGCGAAGCGATCCGCCGTCCGGGCACCCGCTCACGGCTCGGGCCCACGCGAAACGGCTCGTGCGGCTGCTCGATGCGTTGTGCATCGACCGCGCGTGTCTCGTTGGCCATGGGTTCGGCGCCACCGTCGCCAATCTGGTCGCCACTGACGATTCCGCGCGGGCATCGCGATTGTGTTTCGTGAATGCCACGCTCCGGGCGGGCCGGTCATGGTCGTTGCTCAGGGGCGCCCGATACGTGCCGACGCCGCTGCTCCTGAGCGCCGTGCGGTCGCGTATTCGTCGCGGGTACGTCAACGCCGAGAGAGCGAATCGATCGCTCGAGCATTACTTGCGACCCTTCGCCACGCCTGAGGGACATACGGTCCTTGGCGCGCAGTTGGCGGCGCTGCCCAACGATGAAAACCTCGCTGCCTGCCTGACAAAGCCGACGGCGCTGGTCGCCGGGGAGAATGATCCGTTCGAGTCAGTCGTAACGGCGCGGGCGGTGCAAGCGCTCAATCCCAGTGCCACATTGGACGTGCTATCTGACGCGCACTACTCGCCCGAGGAATCTCCCGAGCGCGTGGCGCAGGTCATCACTCAGCTTTTGGAGCGATGAGCTCTCGTATCGACGTTTTTCGAAAGATGATCGCGAAGGATCCCGCGAATCTTCTGGCGCATTACGGCCTCGCGAATGAGGCGCTCAAAGAAGGCCTGTGGGACGAGGCCCGAGCGCACCTCGAGACGTACCTCGCCGGGTACGACGACGAGGGGAATGGCTACGGGCGGCTCGCCGCGGCGCTCGAATCGCTCGGGCGCACCGACGAGGCGCGAGTGGCGCTGCGCAAAGGCATCGAGTCCGCGCAGCGGTTTGGGCACGCCGGGATGGCCACGGAGCTAGAGGAACGTCTCGACTCGCTGTAATCGCCCAGGGCATCGGTCGAGTACCGGCTACCCGGGTTCCACAGAATCCAAGATTCGATGCCGTTGTCGTAGCCAGCCTTGATCTGGTCGCGGACCTGAGCCGCTCCGTAATGCGGCGGGCCCAGCGTGAAGTCTTGATACCACGGGCGCACGACCACCGGGTGTGTGAGCGCCGCTGATCGACGCTTCGCGTCTTTGAGGGTATGGTCGATGACGGCGTAGGGGTGCGCATTGGGCACCGAGAAACCGTAGGTGCCCGGCGCGTAGTGCGACGGATAGCTCATCGGCAGTACGACGTCGACCTGGTCGGCGAACATCTCCCAGCGCTGGCCGATGCCCATGTCTGTCGTGTCGGTGGCCGTCAGGCCGAAGACATCGGCCGTGATCGGCACGCTCAGCGGCGCGAGGAGTGTATGTACCCGGCCAAGTTGTTCGCGAATGACTTGGGCGCGCAGGCGGCCGTTGGCGAGGGGGAACGCGGCTTCGCGCATGAGGTGCTTGTCGTCGGGAAATCGGACGTAATCGAATTGGATCTCGCTGAATCCGAGATCGACGGCCTCGCGCGCGAGATCGGCCGCGTATTCCCAGATCGGCCATTGGTGCGCGTCGAGCCACGCGCGACCCTGCTTGTCCCGCCACGCTCGGCTCGTGTCGGCCCGGGAGCGGATCGCCCACTCCGGGTGCGCCTCGGCTAACAGCGGATCTTTCGCCACGACGATCCGGGCGATCGGATAAATGCCGTGCGTGCGCATCGTGTCGAGCACCGCGCGGAGGTGTGCCGCGGTCATGGGACGCATCGTGTCCGCCCCAATCGCCTGGGCGAGCGCTACGCGGCTCCGGTACAGCACGAATCCGCGATCGTCCTTCACGTCGATCACGAGCGCGTTGATCTCCGTGTGCTCGGCGACTCCGATCAACTCCCACATCTTCTTGCCGAGGGCCGCCCATCGGTTCACATACAGCCCGCGCACAATGGGCGGCGTCGCGACGAGCGGCGCCTTCGGCACGATCACGCCGACCTGTAGAGCGAAAATAAAGGGAACCAGCACCGCCTAAATCGCCTTCAGCTCCTGCGCAACGTTGAGGACGTTGCCGATTTCGCGGGAGAGCGCCCGAGCCTCCTGGGTCGCGCTGGTGACGTCGTCGATCGCCGACTGCACGCCGGCCGAGCGGAGCTTGAGGAGATCGAAGCGAATGTTCTGCAGGACGATCCCCGCGTTCTCGAACTGCGCATAGAGCGCGGTCCGGCGGTCGGCGAGATCACCGAGCGTCGCGCGCTGCCGCTTGAGCAGCGTCACCTTGCGTTCGCGCTCAGGCGACTCAGGCTCAGCCTCGCAGTCAGCGATGCGCTTGTCGAGCGCCGGCAGTGCATCCGGTTGGACGTCACCGTCCAAGCGTTGGAGCGCGCTGGCCAGCGACGCGATACGCTCGACGAGATTGCCGACCGTCTGGACGACGTCGGGCAAGAGCGCGCGATCGGCGGGGCCGAGTTTGTCGACGATCTCTTTTACGGCGATACGGTCTTTGACCGCACGCAACACCATCTGACCGTGCGGACCGAAAAGCACGTCGTGCGGGACCAGCTCCGCCGCCTGCTTCGAGACGATGTCGACGGGGACAGCCCCAGTCTGGCCCGGCAACGGCGAGGGAGGCGCCGTCATGACTGGCCGCGAGCGGCCGGAGCGCTGATCGCGGCGCTCGGACCGCCGCTCCTCGCGCGCAGCCCGGCGCGAGGACTCGAGCTCGGGATCGACCGGCTCAGGCGCGGGTCGCGGTATCGGCGCCCGCCCCGATCGCGGCGCGGGCGGGACGAGCGCGTACGGGACCGCGTCGGGTGTCGAGAGCCGCGTCTGCCGCGCCTTCTCACGGAGCTCGGCCCGCTTGTTCTTGTCGAACATCGCCTTGGTGCCGTCGATGGCCTCGGCTGCCACGTCGAAGAACAACCGGTCGCGCGGCTGCTTGAACACGTCGTGCCAGTCGAATCCGTCCGCCCAGAGCTTTGCGTACCAGTACGCCATCAGCACAGACCAGAACGCGGTGATCCCGAAGAGGTCGGAGTCGCTCACGATCGCCAGTACGATGATCACCGCATTGATGATCGTATACGTCTTCAGGCGGCGCCTGAACTTATTCACCGGCGCCGCCGACCAACGGGCGAGCTCCTCCTGAGTGAAAGCGCTCACATACGCCGGCGACGGTGCGGGCATAGCGACCGGCGCCTGCAATGGCGCAGGCGTCGGCGCGGGGAACGACGGTTGGGCGGCGCTTGGCGCACTGGCCCGCGATGGCAGCGGATCGGCGACCGGCGCGCCATCGAGAGCGGCAACCAACGTGGTCGCATCGGCGAAGCGGTCCTGCGGCGCCTTCGCCAAGAGCTTCATGATGACGCGAGCGAGCTGCTCAGGCACATCCGCGCGACGATCGCGGAGCGGGACTGGCGCTTCCGAGATCTGCTTGACGAGAAGCGCCGGAGTGCTGGACCCGGTAAACGGCGGCGCGCCGGACAGCATTTGATAGCCGACGACGCCGAGCGCGTACAGATCGCTCCGGCCGTCGATGGCGCGATCGCCCGCGCACTGCTCGGGCGACATGTACGCCGGGGTGCCGATCGCGACGCCGGTCGCCGTGAGACGGGTGCCGGTCGTTTCGTCGACGGCCCGCGCGATACCGAAGTCGGTGACGAGCGCCCTTCCGTCGCCGGCGTCCAGCAGAATGTTGTCAGGCTTGATATCGCGGTGGATGACGCCGCGGGCGTGGGCGAAAGCGAGCGCCTGAGCGACTTCCTTGAGGACGCGCTTGGTGGGCTCGGCCGCCATGGGCCCCGATGCGCGGAGCTTGGCGCCGAGATTGTCGCCGTCCACGAAGGCCATGACGAAGTACACGAGGCCGTCGCGCTCGTCGACCGTATAGATGGGGACGATGTTCGGGTGCGACAGCTGGGCAGCTGTTTCCGCTTCCTGGAGGAACCGCGTCCGGATCTCGGTCCGGTATGCCAGCTCTGGCGGGAGCAGCTTTACCGCCACCACGCGTTTGAGACGCACATCTTTCGCGCGGTAGACGATACCCATGCCACCGCGCCCGACCTCGCGCTCGACGACGTACGCCGGGGCAAGGACATTGGCGACACGGGCTTGCAGTTCCTGGTCGGCGGATTCTGAAGTGTTTGGTGGCACAGCCTTCCTAGTGTAGCACCAATGCGTACTGCCCGAAAGGAGACGCGCTCAGCCGTGTCAAGGTAAGGGGCGCGAACCAGTCACTGCGGCAGGGGGTAAGTGGGGAAAGTGTCACGAAGGCGGGGGCGTGTTGCGGATCGCGCCGGGTTGGCGTAACTCGGATAGCACCGATTGTGCGGATGGTAAGCCGACGCCGCTCCGCGGCGCGTCGATGCGGCAAACTACGCCGCTCGACTGGTCGGTTAAGAAGCTCGGCTGGCGCCGAGCAGGCTCTTAGAGTTGGGGTACTTCAATGGCACAACGTCAGACACTCCCCGTTCTGCCTCTTCGCGGAACGGTGATCTTTCCCGGCCTGACCCAGCCCATCGCGGCGGGACGACCGGGCACGCTGCGCGCGATCGAGGCGGCGCTCAAGGGCGACCGGCTCGTGTTCGCGGTCGCGCAGCGCGATAACACCGACGAGCCGGCACCAGAGATTCTGTATACGATGGGCGTCATCGCCCGCATCGGACAGATTCAGCGCGGGCTCGGGGGCGTGCAATTGCTCTTACAGGGAGAGCAGCGAGCGACCGCCCTCCAATACCAAACCATCGACAATTATCTCGCCGCGGTCGTGATCCCGGTCGAGGAAATGACGCCGATCAATGAGCACGACGCGGCGTTCGAGGCCCTGCATAAGGAAATCCGGGAGCGGGCGGCCGAGCTCGGCGAGCGTCGGGGGCTGCCCGAAGAGGTCGTCCATCAAGTTCTGGACTCGGTCACCGAGCCGGGCAAGTTCGCCGACTTGGTCGCGGGCTATATCGAGCTCAGTGTCGCCGAGAAACAGGGTTTGCTCGAAACGCTGAGCGTCGAAGAGCGTCTCCGCCGCGTGCTCGTGGCCGTGCAGCGGCAAATCGGGCTGCTCGAGGCGCAGGAAGAGATCAAGTCGCAAGTCCAGGAGGAGTTGGGCGAGCGCCAGCGCGAGATGTATCTGCGCGAGCAGATGAAAGCGATTCAAAAGGAGCTCGGCGACGACGACTCCGCGCGCGAGATCAATGACCTCCGGGATAAGCTGAACAAGCTGGAGCTGCCGAAGGAGGCGCGGGCCGAGGTCGAGCGCGAGCTCGGTCGCTTGGAGCGCGCGGGACGCGAGTCCATGGAAGCGCAGGTGATCCGGACGTATCTGGAATGGATCGCTGAGCTGCCGTGGAATGCGCGGTCTGACGACAAGTTGGAGCTCGGGCGGGCCGAGTCGGTGCTGGACGAGGACCACTACGGGCTCAAGGACGTGAAGGATCGCGTCTTGGAGTTCTTGGCGGTGCGTCAACTGCGTGCGCAGCAACTCGCGGACGAAGTCGAGACCACCGGCGAGGTTCCCGCGGCCAAGCTCAAGGCGCGGAAAGAGGACGCGACGCCGGCGCTCAAGTCGGGTGACGATGAGGATCGTCGGATCTCCGACTCGAAAGAGGCGAAGGCGCGCGCGATGGCCAAGGGCCCGATCCTGTTGTTCGTCGGTCCGCCAGGCGTCGGCAAGACCTCGATCGCGAAATCGATCGCCCGGTCGCTCGGCCGCGAGTACGTTCGGGTGTCCCTCGGCGGCACGCGTGACGAGGCTGACATTCGTGGCCACCGCCGCACCTACGTCGGCGCGATGCCCGGCCGGATCATCCAGGGGATGAAGCAGGCGGGCACGAAGAACCCGGTGTTCTTACTCGACGAGGTCGACAAGCTGGGAACGTCCTATCAGGGCGATCCAGCGTCGGCGCTGCTCGAGGTGCTCGATCCGGCTCAGAACGACACGTTCACGGATCACTATCTCGGCATCCCGTTCGACCTGAGCGAGGTGTTGTTCATCGCGACGGCGAACTTCATCCAGAACATCCCCGGCCCGCTGCTCGACCGTATGGAAGTCGTCGACTTCGCGGGGTATACCGAGAGAGAGAAGGCGGAGATCGCCAAGAAGTACTTGATTCCGAGACAGCTCGAGGAGTCGGGGCTCAACGCCGGTGGGCGTACGGTCAAGTTCGATGACGAGGCCGTGATGCGCATCGTCTCCGAGTACACTCGGGAAGCCGGGGTCCGGCAGCTCGAGCGGCAGATCGGCGCGGTGGCTCGCAAGATCGCGCGCCGGTTGGCCAGCGGAGGCACGGACGATCTGCAGATCACCGCGGACGACGTGCGCGAGCTACTCGGCCGTCCGCGCGTTCATCCCGAACGGGCGAACGAGCAGAACGAAGTGGGCGTCGCCACGGGAATGTTCTACACCCCGATGGGTGGCGACATCATGTTCGTCGAAGCCGCGATCCGTCGGTTGGGCGCGGCGCCACGGACCGACGATGAGAAGGTCCAGGTCAGCGGCGGCGGGAATGTCTCGTTGATCCTGACCGGGCAGCTCGGCGACGTGATGAAGGAGTCGGCTCGGGCCGCGCTCACGTATGCGGCAACGCATGCGTCGCGGTTGCAGATTCCCGAGGAGCGGCTCGGCTCCATGGAGGTCCACGTCCACGTGCCCGCGGGTGCCATTCCGAAGGACGGACCGTCGGCCGGCGTCACCATGGCGACGGCACTGGTCAGTGCGATGTCAGGTCGGCCGGTTCGACGGGACGTCGCGATGACGGGTGAGATCACGCTACGTGGGCGCGTGCTGCCGATCGGTGGGCTGAAAGAGAAAGTGTTGGGCGCCCATCGCGCGGGAATTGGCGTCATCGTCCTGCCGAAGGCAAACGAGGCGGATATGGAGGACATCCCGGAGGAAGTCCGGAATGTGCTCACGTTCTATCCGGTGGAGACGCTCGACGAGGTCTTCGCGGTGGCGTTGCTGCCGGCGACCAAGCCGGTCAGCACGCGGAAGACCGAGATGGAGGAAGCCGAGGAGGAAGCCGCTATCGCTGGCTGAGCGGCTCCGGCATCAAGGTTCTGAGAGGCGCTTCGCGCCGCTCGCTGCGCTCGCCAAACGGCGGCCAAGCGGGCGGGTGCGAGGCGCCTCTCTTTATTCGCGAGGCGACTCTCCTTTACTCTCCTTTTCCTCTATTGGATCGGGCCGCCACTGAAAATGGTGGTGATGTCGAATCGCAGCGCCTGTGGCTCTGTGCCGGGTAGGAAGTACTCGGTGTACCGCTGGTCGGGTGGGGTTGCCGAATCGGCGAGCGTGCCGGTGCGACGGTCTAACTCGGCCGTGATCAACGTCGCTGGCGGTGACCACTCGACCGGCTGATGCCCGGTCCCGGCGGCGTAGTACTGAGCCATGAGGTGCGCCCAGATCGGCGCGGCGAGCGAACCGCCCGCGGCGCCGGCGGCGATCGGGCGCGGATGGTCGAACCCGAGCCAGACGCCCGTGACGAGATCCGGCGTCATGCCGATGAACCAGACGTCGGTCTCGTCATTCGTCGTGCCAGTCTTGCCGGCCGCCGGAAGCGTGGCGCCGATCACCTTGCGCACGCCCACGGCCGTGCCGCGATCGATGACATCCCGCATCATGTCCCGCACGATATAGGCGACGTTCGAGTCGAGCGCGGGCATCGTGGGGCCGCCCTGGCCAGCCCACACGAGGTGACCGGAGCGGTCGTCGACGTGCAGGATCGTACGCGGCTGGATCGCCGTGCCGCCGTTCGCGAACGGCGCATAGGCCGTGACGAGCTCGATCGGACGGACCTCCGACGCACCGATCGCCGAGGCGGGAAAGGGGGCGATCGGCGTCGTGATTCCTAAGCGCTGCGCCAGCGCGATGACCGTGTCGATCCTGACGGCGAGACCCAACTGTACGGCGACGGTGTTGCGCGATCTGGCTAGCGCTTCGCGCAACGTGAGTGGTCCCAAAAACTGGTGATCCGAGTCTTCGGGCTTGTACGTGGTTCCATCATCGAGCGGGATCGCTATCGCCGTGTCATACACGACCGTGTTCGCCGCGATGCTGTCGGCGATGGCGGCGGCGTAGACAATGGGCTTGAATGCCGATCCCGGCTGGCGGAGGGCCGAGAGCGCGCGGTCGTACGGAGAATCTTGATAATCGCGGCCACCGACCAGCGCACGCACCTCGCCAGTCGCGGGGTCGATCGAGATCAGGAGCCCCTGCAAATAATCTTTCGATGCGCCGCCGTATGTCGGATTCGCATAACCTGGCCGATCTTCGACCGCCTTGGCGCCGGCCCGCACCGCCATGATCGCGGCGCGTTGGAGATTCGCGTCGAGTGTTGTGTAGAGGCGATACCCGCCACTGTCGACGGGAATCCCGGCGTGCTCGGCATCCGCACGGACCGCATCGACGAAATACGGTGCGAGGCCGTGCACATCCGGGCTGACGATAAGCGGATCTCGCTTCGCTCGATCCGCCACCGCGCGGGGAATGAGATCCTGGTCCGCCATCAGGCGGAGAACCAGGTCGCGCCGGGCGGTCGCTCGGTCCGGGTGGCGGATAGGGTCGTAGTACGGCGGGCTGCGTGGGAGGGCAGCGAGGGTGGCGGCCTGCGAGAGCGTCAGGTGTGCGGCGTCCGTACCGAAGTAGTGCCGAGCCGCCGCGTCGATCCCGTACCAGCCGTGCCCGAGCTCGATCTGGTTGAGGTACGCTTCCAGGATCTGCTTTTTTGAGTAGTGGCGCTCCATCTCGCGGGCGGCGTCCTGCTCGCGGAGCTTGCGGTCGATGCTCTTGTCGCGCCGGCTGACGACGTCGGGGTGCATGTTCCCGACGAGTTGCATGGTAATCGTGCTGCCGCCGCGGGCGTGGCCCTTGAGCGCGTCTTTCAGGACGCCGAAAATCCCGGCGACATCCACGCCATCGTGGTGATAGAATCGGCGATCCTCGACGGCGATGAACGCTTCGGGCACATACGCCGGGAGCGAACCAAGTGGCACGCTCGTACGGATTTGGCGCCCCAGCTCGCCAATCGCCGTCCCGTCCTTGGCGTAGACCACCGACGACTGCGGTGCGTCGATGATCTGCCAGGGCTGCGACGGGGGTTGTACTAGGAGCCAGAGCGCGCAGATCAAGTGCATATTTAGAGTATGCCGCCGTATCTCAACGTCGCCATCGGACAGATCTCGCCCCGCAAAGCTGACTACGCGCTCAATCTCCAGCAACTTGGGGCGCTGTTCGAGCGCGTCGACCGGATGACGCCACGCCCGCAGGTCTTGCACCTGCCGGAGACGGCACTCACCGGGTACTTCCTCGAAGGCGGCACGGAAGAGGTCGCGCTCAGCGCCGGCACCCTGGCCGCCGACTTACAACGTATCTACCCCTCGAAGCTGGCGTTGGATGTTGTACTCGGGTTTTACGAACGGTGGCAAGGCATTCTGTACAACAGCGCGATGTACGTCACGCTGGGTCCCGGTGGGCCGATCATTCGCCACGTGCATCGCAAAACGTTTTTGCCCACGTATGGGCTATTTGATGAGGAGCGATTCGTCGAGCGGGGTCACGATATTCGCGCGTTCGACACGCCATGGGGTCGGGCGGGAATACTGGTGTGCGAGGACCTCTGGCACGGCCTTCCGGCGACGATCGAGGCGCTCGATGGTGCGCAGATTCTCTTCGTTCCCTCCGCGGCGCCGGCCCGCGGGATCTGGCCGCGCGACGACGGGGTCCCGGGACCAGCCACGGTGTCGAGATGGGAGCGGCTGGTGCGGGGGACGGCCGAGGAGCATGGCATTTATGTCCTCTACACGAACCTCGTCGGCATGGAGGGCGGGAAGGCGTTCATCGGCGACTCGCTCATCGTTGGCCCGGCGGGCGATGTCCGCGCGCGGGCGCCATTGTTTCAGCCGGCGCTGATCACGCAGACGATCGACCTGGCGGACATCGGTCGCGCGCGGGCCGATACGCCACTGCTCGCGGATCTGCGCACCGCCCTTCCCTATCTGCGCGATGCGTTGGCGCGCGTGGGCGGGTCACGGGCGGCCGTGTCATATGATCCAGCGGCGACAGAATCGCAGGGCGACGCGTGTCGGCCCAGTGGCGGGCCGCCACCACTGGCGATCGATGCGCCGCTCGTCGAGCGGTGGCTCACGACGTTTGTGCGCGAGGAACTCGGACGACGAGGATTCCAGCGC
>Ga0210387_10003661_pt1 | contig 11820 bp, 14 predicted proteins | sample IncBWC7OmetaG_FD_160108 | JGI IMG/M metagenome (GOLD analysis project Ga0210387, IMG submission 160108) | Forest soil microbial communities from Barre Woods Harvard Forest LTER site, Petersham, Massachusetts, United States - Inc-BW-C-7-O ... | reverse complement strand
GCAGGCCAAGGAGCCAAGGAGCCAAGGAGCCAGGAGCACTCCACGGGCGCAAGAACGGAAATCGCCGCACGGGCGATTTGTTGCTGGATCTGGCGGTAGTTCTGCAGCGCTTGGCTGAGCACGAAGAGCAGTTCCGGGCGGTAATCGCCCGTCAGCGCCACTTCGATCTGGGCTCGACTTTTCTTGACTCGACGATCCGCCAGCGAGGCCAGTTTTCTTGGATCGCGTTCACCTGCTAGAATGGCATCTAGAATCGCCATTCCACTTTGTCCGCTGATGTCCTGAGCACGTGATGCAAGTGTAGATTCATCTCATTGAGAGCCTTCTGGAAGTGCCGAAATGGCCGTGTCGATCATCCGCTGAAGCAAGCGATTCTATTGGATAGACGGAAACCTCGACCCGTTCCGAATAGATCGCGTGAGCCGCAGGCTCGGCCGGAGTTCTAAATCCGTCTATCGCAAACAATTCCGGGTCTGCCGCGGTGACCGCCACTTTGCGCAGTTGATAGGGCGAATGATACACTCGCCCGGTAAGCAATTTATTCCCTCGGCGAGCGAAGAGCCGATAACGTTCGACGAGGAAGAATTCAAGAGAGCCGAACCTGGCTTCTCCGAATTTCTCGCAAACCCGATACCGATACTGAAGCGGGGTGTGGGACCCGAAGCGACGTGACCGATAATCGATTTCGCCGAGAGAAACCCTGGCACTCATTTCGGCGAATTCGTAGGGGAGCGCGAAGACCGCTCTGGCAAGGCAAACGGCCAGGGCCTGGTTTGCGTCCAGGGAATAAAACCAGATCCCGGGCCGGCCGCACATGTCCCGGACATAGGTCCGAAGATTCATTTCAAGAAAGTTCGAAATGCCGGGAACCGAAAAAAAACCGGCCGGCCGCACGCCTCGCATGAAAAACGGTACGATCCCCACCCAGGCATTGCCTTCAAATGTGTCCGCTTGCAAACCCCGCGGCAAAGTCAACTGGACAACGTCGGGGGAAAGCGGCCAATGGAGGAAAAGCAGACGAGACCAACGCTGGAACATGACGGGCGACTGGCGGCCTGGTTGCTGCCGCTCGATCAGCTGGCGTCTGACCCAATCCTCCATTGGATACTCTACATGAAGGAGCCAAGGAGCCAAGGAGCCAAGGAGCCAAGCAGCCAAGCAGCCAAGCAGCCAAGGAGCCAAGCAGCCAAGCAGCCAAGCAGCCGAGGAGCCTGGAGTCAGGGTGCCTGGAGTCAGGGATTCAGCAGTCAGTAGTCAGAAGTTAGGAGCACCTCACGGGCGCAGGAACGGAAATCGCCGGCGGGCGAGGTGCATTTGGCTAGTCAGGCAAAAAATCTCACTTTCTGGGGAAAGTTTGCGGTGATGAAGAAGCCGCAGGTATGAATAATCGAGGCGCCTTTTGCCATACAACCAAGTCCCTCAAGGTCTTTGCAGGTATCCCGGAAATCGGATTACTATCAAAACTTATAAATGAAATGTTATTTTAGTTCTACCAAACTCGTCCATCCCGCATTCTTCGGCTCCTGGCTCCCCGGCTCCTTGACTCCTCGGCTCCTCGGCTTCTTGGCTCCTTGACTCCTACTAGTGGTCCGGACAATCAGTGCTCAGGTTCGAAAGTCCTTCATGGTCCTGCGTAAACGCGATGGATTTTGTCGCGTCGTGACTGGTGATCCGCACGATGTAGAGGCTGTCAAAGTCCTTGCCTTTCCAATGGGGAACTTCGTCGGGATTTCCATGAAATTCGCTGACCAGCTGTTTCACGACGTTTTCCAACTCGTGATGTTCCCACGCAACAAATATCAGCGCGTTTTGGTATTTTTGCCCGGTCAATTCGGACCGGAGCCCGTCGATATCCGTATAGGCAAAGTCCGTGTCAACCGGCATGCCTAATTCGATCGCGGTCGGCTCGATCGTCGCCAGCGGCCGGAGGTAATTGTATCCGACTCCTCCTACTATATTTGACATTCTGGAAGTCGCGGGTGCGAAAATATAATCGGGCTTACCGAATTTAGACGTTAGAACCCGAGGCAGGGCTAACGCGCGATTGAGACCCTGACAGTTCAACTGACCGATCTCCTTCTCCGGTTTTTCGCCGTGCCGCAAAAATACAATGGTCTCAACCGCGGTCGCGGGGGGAGTCGGCGACCCAGCCTGCTGGGGGTCCGCCCCGTCCAATTTCACACTCCCAAACAACGCGAGAAACGCCGCCGCGTAGAGTAAAGTTTTCATAGATCAAAATCTGCCAACCATTGTTCTTCGTTCGCCTTATTTCTGGCAATTCCTGAAGTGCGACAACAAATCGCTGGATTTCCCCAGCCGGCACCGCCCCGGTGTCCTGTCCCCAAAATAACATCTGTTTTGCCAGAGCTTCTGCAAGCGATCCCCCTTATGCATTGCATCCGAGGCGTTCGTTTGCGAACTTTGCCAGCTTGGCAAACTTGGCAAATCCCTTGGTTCCCAATATCGGATGACCGACTATGAGCGACTCATGTTTTCGTTATGCAGGTCTCGGCGACGTTCAAAATACCGGGTTATCGGTTCAGTCAGCCGCAGGACGACTTCATCATCTGTCGTTTTTCGAAAAGCGGTTGATGCTCTTTTGCGCCGCGCATCTGGTCGGCACGCCGATCCGCGATTTGAAATTGCTGCTGGGTCGCGCCCAGTTTTTAGCCGCAGAGCGTTGCGGGCTGCTGCGCAAACGGCTCCAGGAACTGCGCATACCCAAGGTGCGCATCGACAGCCGTCCAAGTGAAGCTCTCGAACTTGCCATGGACGAAACGCTTCATTGTGAAACCAGCAAAGAAGTCGCGGCGATTGCTCAGGCGCTTCACACGGAGCTGATAACGACTTATCTTCGCTACCTCGCCCAGACAAATCCGCTTGCCGATGCGCCTTCATGCGATTTGATCAATTCGCAAATGCCTCTTTTGCGTGGAATAACCGAATCGCTGGAAGGCTTCGTTCAGACATCGGGAGAACGTTATTCAGCGACTCGGCTGGAAAAATTCTTTTCCGCAGCCGGAGGACTCGACGGCAGCGGCAGATGCGGCGACAAATTACCGGCGCGCGAACGTTCGGAAAAGCCTTTTGCAATTGATCGCACCGCCGGCCGGCCTGCCTCGTCGGGAATGGTATGGGATTATCTCAAGCCGCCTCAGGAGAAAACAGCAGATCATTTCGTGCATATGTTGGGAATTCGTCTTTCGGAAATCAACGTCGCGGAGGGCCTGGCGATTGTGATTTATGAAAGCAAGGAAAAGCCATGGGAATTTCACCATGATCTTTCCCGTCACCTCTGGGACGAGATACGGCACTCAATGATGGGTGAAGCGGCAATCGAAGCCGCCTACGGCGATTCGGGCGCCATCCCAATGAGGGAATATGAACGAGTCTATTGCATGGAGGCGCCCCCTCTTGAACAGTACGCAACCCTTGGAATCGAGATCGAAGGCGGGCAGATGCGGTATCCTGTCGGCAAACGAGGAGAGTGGGAGTTCTGCCGTGATGCGGTCAAAAATCCCTTAATGACGACCTTTCAAGACTACGATTGGGCTGACGAAGTTCTCCATGTCAATCTGGCGAGACGGCAACTGACCGACTGGTTCCCGGGTGGCGTGAAGGAGCTATCTTTATTCGCGCAACAAGGCAGATTAAAGCGAACCGAAGTTAAACAGCGCCATGCCCCTGTTGAATTAATACCTCCGACTCCGAACGAGGTAATTCAAGAAGGGGATCGTTAAGACAATGACCAGCAAGAAATATGTCGCTTCCAGAAACGGAACCGGCGTTGATTACCCGAACTCGAAATGAATAAAATGCGCCCGCTCGGAATTGTGCTCGTCGCCATCGCGGCTGCCGCAGGGCTTTCGTCCTGTCACGTTGTGCCGCCTGGTTACCGGGGCGTTAAAGTCACCCTCGGTCAAGTCGATCCAAATCCACTGAGCGAAGGGATGGCGGTCTACCTTCCGATGATCCAAACGGTCCAGGACCAAAGCGTGCAACAGCACACGGAGGGCGACAAAACGGTCTGTTACTCCTCGGATTTACAAACCATTTCGGTCAACTACAAGATCTTGTTCAGAACCTCAGCGGATCAGGTCGTGAATCTCTTTCGGAATTACAATGGCGATCCTTACGATACCCTGATCGTGCCCCGTTTTCAGGAGAGCTTGAAAGAGGTCGCTTCTCATTACACGGCCGAAAATTTCGTCAAATCGCGCGAGGAAGTTAAGAAACAAATTCTGGAGTCCCTGAAAGGGCGGCTGGCAGGACTGCAGGAGATTGACGATCTGGCGATCACCAACATCGATCTTTCGGCACAGCTGGAAAAGGCCATCGAAACGAAGATGACAATGCAGCAGGAGGCGCTCCAAAAGGACTTCGAACTTCAGAAAGCTCAAAAAGACGCGGAAATTACGGTCGTCCGAGCGAATGCGGAGGCGCAGGCCATTCAAACCCAAGGCAACGCAATCAAACAAAACCCGGAGATTATTTCGCTGGAAATTGCCCGGCGCTGGAACGGGCAGAGCCCGCAGTCTGTCGTCGTCGGACAAGGCGGCGCCAATGTTCTGTTGCCGTTGAAGTGACGTTCGGCGTTCGTCGTTCACCGTTCACCGTTCACCGTTCGGCGGCGCAGGGCGCAGTCAGGATAGGTGCCGATATGTCCTGGTTCCTTTTTCAAAGCCAGGCAAACCGAGACGGTTTACTTGGTTTACTTACCGCAGCCCCGGCTAAAGGCTATCCTGGTGGCTCTCTGGATTCGAGTGGCCCCAACTCGCGAAACTTACCCATCCGGCAGTCGCCGGACCATTATCCGGGCCGGCGTGCTGCCGAGACGTGGTGAACCTGTGCCAGGCGTTCTCGCAACCCACCGGCCCGGGGCGCTGATGGATAAGTCTGGTCGCCATTTTGTTGTTTTGTTGTCCGATATCAGTTCGCAGATGACAAAACCAAACCATGAACTAAACAACAAGTGTTACCTATGTCCTGACTGCGCCCCCGAACGCCGAACGGTGAACGGGACCCGGCTAAGCCTGGTCGCCGATTTTCGAAAATTATGGTGGGCGTCACAATTATCCCGATTTATTTTTGATCATTGCCTGAGGGGACCCGCGAACCGATCTTGTACATGAAATCAAGGAGTTTGTCGCAAGGGCGATTAGTTGATATGGATGAAACGCGTCGGCTGAAAAGGGCGAAACTGCCATGAACATCGTCTTGCTCCTGTTGCTCCTTGCTCAGTTTGAGCCTGCCCCAGGGTTAAGTCTCGCGACTCTTCAAGCGCATCAGCGAGCTCGCAATGATCTCGTCAATGCGGTCCTTTCAAATAACCTTACGCTCGCGCAGAGCGCCCTCGACGAGAAAGTCGACCCCGACGATACCGTTGTTCTCGCGGAAGACGAAACCGCAGTACTTCGATCGCTCAGCGCCAAAGTCTATCATTATTACAGCAACGGAGCGGATTTCCGGCCTCTCCACCTGGCCGCCGCACTCGGCGAGACAGAGATCTGCCACTTGCTGATCGCCGCGGGCGCGAAACAATTTACGGCCAGTAAAGGCTATGACTGGGTGCCGGCCCAGTTCGCGGCCAGGGCAGGTCACCCAAACCTGGCGAAAATCCTCCTGGGGATCGACCTGAAAGACGACCACTACAAGATCCAAATCTCGCTTCATTCCCAGAAACTGATCGTCTACCGGGACGAAGCCGCGGTCCTGACCGCAAGAATCTCGACAGGCCGCAGAGATAAACCTACGCCCCCCGGAGAATATCTTGTGACCGACAAAATCAGGCTCGAACGTTCGACGCTGTACAAGGTTCGCATGCCTTATTTCCTCCGTTTATCCTTCTCGGAATTCGGCATCCATTACGGCGTCAACCCGGGACACCCGGCCAGCCACGGATGTATCCGGGTGGGGTCAGAGCAAATGGCCCAAAAAATATTCGAAGCCTGCCCGATTGGAACGCTCGTTCGGATCGAGTGAGGCAGTGTCAGTGTCAGTGTCAGTGTCAGTGTCAGTGTCAGTGTCAGTGTCAGTGTCAGTGCCGATGTCATCTAAGTTAAGGGTTCTTTGCGACGTCAACTGCCCGAAGGGGTTAAAGAGCTCAGCCCAGGGTTCCAACCCGGAAGGTAAGGCGGGACGCCTTACTTACGACCGTCGGCGAACCGGGGTGTCAGTCTCAGTGGGGAGGACGATCGCCCGAGCATCAGATTGAAGCCTTATGATAATCTTTAATCAAAATGAAGACTTCAATCGATACTTGCTCCCTAACTGACACTGACACCGGCACTGACACTCTTTTGGTCCTTGCATTTTCACGATGCTGAGTTAGTTGTTGCACCCTTCCATGCAGCCTGGAGCATTGTATGAACATAATCATTCAGAAGATTGAGCAAGAGCAACTGAAGCCGAATCCCTCGTCGTTTAAGGTTGGCGATACGGTCAGAGTTCACACTCGCGTGGTGGAGGGCGACAAAGAACGGATTCAGATTTTCACGGGCATTGTGATCGGCCGGCGTGGCACCGGGCTCAATTGCACGTTCACGGTTCGCCGTATCTCCTACGGGGAAGGGGTGGAACGTGTTTTCCCTCTACACTCCCCTCGCATCGCCAAGATTGAAGTCGAACGAGCCGGTAGTGTGCGCCGTTCCAAGCTCAATTACCTTCGGCATCGCAAAGGCAAGCAAGCCATGGCGGTGAAAGAAAAATCTCAGAATTGAAAATCGCCTGCCGAGCATGCCGCGCTGTGGCCTTAGATTCGAGAAGCATCTCTGGTCGACAGGCGTCCCGCTCGTGGCCGGTATCGATGAAGCAGGACGCGGCCCGCTCGCAGGACCCGTCGTCGCCGCGGCGGCCGTTCTGCCGGCCGAATTCTCGCTAGCCGGCCTGAACGACTCAAAACAGCTGACGGAAACTGTTCGCGAGCAATTCTTCGAAGCACTGACGACGCCCGGGAAACTCGTCTGTTACGGCATCGGCCTCGCTGAACCAGCAGAGATCGACCGGTTGAATATTCTCCGGGCGACGTTTTTGGCCATGGAGAGAGCGGTCATGGCTTTACCGCTCCGGCCGGACCATCTTCTGATCGACGGCCTTCCGGTTCCTGTGTTTCAACAACCGCAAACCGCGGTCGTCGACGGAGACGCAAAATCAATGAGCATCGCGGCCGCCAGCGTGATTGCGAAGGTCACGCGAGACCGTATGATGAGAAAATGGCACAGCGAATTCCCGCAATACGATTTTGACCAGAACAAAGGCTATGGAACGCGGGCACACCTCGAAAGCTTACAGATTCATGGACCTTGTCCGATTCATCGGCGCTCGTTCGCGCCGGTTGCTCAGACGTATTTCCTTTTCCATTAGATTCTGGCCAAGAGTGGTTCACCGCCGACTCACGCCTCCCCATTTGACGCTCGGCCGAGCGGGGGAAAAAATGGCCGCCAATTACCTTCGGGGAAATGGATTTCGTGTCCTTTACCGGAATTTCCGCTCGAGACGGGGCGGCGAAATCGACCTGGTTTGCCGCGATCGACGCGAGCGGGTCTTGGTTTTCGTTGAGGTGAAAACGCGCACCACCGATGCATTCGGTCCGCCACACGCCGCAGTGACACGCGCACAGCAGGAGCGGATCATCCGCGGCGCGAAGGAATGGCTCAGATTCTTAAATGATCCGCGAGTGCCCTATCGATTCGACGTGGTGGAGGTGCTGATGAAACCCACCCCAACGGTGCATTTGATCCGGGGAGCATTCCAAATGCGCGACGATATTTACTGGTAAGTGCCGTGCGCGAAGTAGATCAGTGTCAGTGTCAGTGCCAGTGGATAGGGAAAATTGGTGGGAGCCCAAGTTTCGAGGTCAGAGCTGTGAAAACGCGGCTCCCTGCTGACATTGACACTGACGCTGGATGGCGTTTTGCAGACCTCTTTTGCATCGAGACAACTGATCGGTAAGTTGGAAAGGGGTGAGCCCATTCACCCGGAATTTGATGTATGCCGAAAATCTCTGTGGCAGTAACTGCGCAACGGTTGACCGCGGCGGCTACTTCCTGGATTGAGGTGGCACTGTTTGATGGCGCGCTGGCGATTGACGCCACCGTCGGGAACGGGTACGACGCGCTCTTTCTCGCGCACCGTGTCGGCCCTAAAGGAAAGGTCCTAGGATTTGATGTGCAAAAGGCGGCGCTGGCCGGTGCCCGAGAGATTTTGAAGTTTGTTGGCTCGCTCGATCGCGTTTCACTGCTCCACGATTCTCACACGCGATTGGCCGACTATCTGCCGCCTGGGGCAGCCATTGCGGGCGCCATGTTTAATCTGGGATATTTACCGCGCGGAAATCGCCAGATCATCACGCAGCCCGAGACAACGGTGATGGCCTTGCGCTCCGTTCTCGAGCATTTGGCCGAGCGCGGCCGCGTGACGCTTCTGGTGTATCGCGGACACGAAGGCGGCGTGCCGGAGTATCGGGAAGTTCGGCAGGCCCTGGAGCAACTGCCCGAGGATGAATGGCTGGTTGAAGAGCTTGCCAGTACGAACGACTCCCCAAGCGCCCCTCGATTATTTCGGATCCAAAGAAATTTAATTTCGAAGGACTGAGCGGCCTGGACCCTTTTCGAGAAGGAGGACAGCAGTTGCTTGATGCGCGCAATGAGCATTATAATGGCGTCCAATCCCGTCCAGAGTATGCGTCTTTTTCGTTTCGCCCTTGGGCTCTTTATTGTTTCGGTAAGCGGCGTTTTCGCGGAGCAAATCCTCGAAGGGTACAGTGTCGTACGTGGCAAGGACTACGCATTTGAAATTAAGGCGCCGCGAAGCTGGGTTCTTGATAACGGAGCTGCCAAAGACCAGGGATTAAACTTGGTGTTTTATCCCACCGGTACAAATTGGGAGACCAGCAAAGCGGTCATTTATGTCCGGGTTCGCACCAACGCAACAACAGTCCGGAATATCGCCGACCAGGTCAATGATACGCTTCGCAACCTGCGGGAAACAGGGAGCCCGAATGTAACTGTTAAACACGTCCAAACGCTCACCACCCAGGACGCCAGCAAGGCGGAAATTTATTATTTTGCCGGCGACAAATTTGGCAATTTCGAAGCGACCGCTTACATTCAGGCCAAGGGCTCCATCCACTTCATCACCTTGTCCGCGCGGGACCAGGATTCATTTCGGCAAGCTATTTCCGCCTTTGACGCGACGGTGACATCTTACGAGGATTTGACAAAGCCGCCCGCAACCGATTCGCGACCGGGTAACGAGGGTTAAAGAGCCAATGATTGAGTGGGACTCGGAGCTCTACCTGCGCTACGAACGGGAAAGAACCCAGCCATCTCTCGATCTGGCATGGAGAATCCCGCTTGCAGCCCCTCTGGAGATCATCGATCTCGGGTGTGGACCTGGGAACAGTACGAGGGTTCTCCGGCAGAAATGGCCAAATGCCCGCATCGTAGGACTCGACTCTTCGCCCGCGATGATCGAACGGGCCCGCCAAAGCTCAACGGATATTGAGTGGCGAGTCGCAGACATTCAAACGTGGTCCGAGCCCGATCGGTTCGATCTGATATTCGCGAATGCATCTCTTCACTGGATCGCGAATCACGGAGGGCTCACGCGCCGGCTGATCGAGACGCTCAAACCGGCGGGAGTTCTCGCGTTTCAGATGCCGGCGCTCTACAACCAATCCGCTGCGCAAGCGGTCCATGAATTGGCTCAGTCTCCAAGTTGGCAACCTTACCACCTGCAGGAAAGGTACACGCTGCGCGTCCACGAGCCCGGCAGGTACTACGATTGGCTGGCTCCGTTTTCAAGGCACCTGCTGATCTGGGAGACCGTTTACTTTCACGAACTGGAGAACCATCAGCGAATTATCGAATTTTACTCCAGCACCGGGCTGAAACCTTATTTGGAAGGTTTGCCCTCAGAGGAACTTCGAGACCAATTCAAAGCCGAGGTCCAGAATGCCTATCGAACTCTCTTTCCAGCGCAAATGAACGGCAAAGTGCTTTTTCACTTTCGAAGGCTGTTCGTGATCGCAGCCCGATGAGGCTCACTTCAAAAACGCTTCATGGAAACATTTCCAGTCATCGATCCGGTTGAGCGTGACCGCATCGCGGATCCCGATATCCGAAGGTAACTCATTTTCTCCGAGGACAGATTGAACGGTGCCGTCATCATGGTTATAACCTCGGATCGAGGCGTTGAGTTTTTCGATTGAGGTAGCATCCAAACGAGTCGCTGGTTGCTGTTTGATCCAGGTTTCAAACTGGATGTAGGTCGGTTTGTTCTTGGTAATATAGCCGACGACCGCATCCTTCTGCAGTCCCAATCCGTCGAGCACCATCTGATCGAAGCCAGTGCCTACCGCAGGATATCCGTCGGCCAAGAGTCCATTCGCATCAAGCGAGACCTTAAGCCAAAGTCGCGGTAGATGAAGTACGCCAAGCGGACCGACTTCGGCGGAACCAATCAGGGGAACAATTTTATTCATATTTGGGGGTTAATTCAATTCGTAGATATTAGTGTCCGGTCCCCGAAATAGCATGTGTTTTGTTGCGATCACCAAGCTCAGGGTTAAAACGCGGGCTGCAGTTTGGACATTTCGATCAATGCTCAACAGAGGGCAGCGAAGAGAATTTGAACAGAAGGCAGCAAAGGAAACAAAGGTGAATCAGGGGTTGGGCCTCTGTCATGGTCATCCGGTTGGGCCTTCGGCGTTTCTCCAATCGTCCTCGAGGCTTAAATGGTGCGGCCGAATGCGGCGGCCCATGCCGGTTTGTCTTCCGATCGGCCTCGTCTTTCTGCGACGCGGCTGTGAACCGCTTCCATCAATGCTCAACAGAAGGCAGCGAAGAGAATTTGAACAAAAGGCAGCAAAGGAAACAAAGGTGAATCAGGGTTGGGCCTCTGTCATGGTCATCCGGTTGGGCCTTTGGCGTCTCTCCAATCGTCCTCGAGGCTTAAATGGTGCAGCCGAATGCGGCGGCCCATGTCGGTTTGTCTTCCGATCGGCCTCGTCTTTCTGCGACGCGGCTGTGAACCGCTTCCATCAATGCTCAACTGAAGGCAGCGAAGAGAATTTGAACAAAAGGCAGCAAAGGAAACAAAGGTGAATCAGGGGTTGGGTCTCTGTCATGGTCATCCGGTTGGGCCTTCGGCGTCTCTCCAATCGTCCTCATCGTCTTTGCGGAGTCGCCGAACGCGGTCGCGGCATATCGGGCGGAGCCCATCTAGCGGCCACCGCGGCAAGCGTAGGCCTGCCGACACGCTGATACGGGCCCCCTGCGTTTGGGCCACAGCCCTAAAGCATCGAGAACGATTGGAGAACCCGAGAGTCGCCGAAGGCCCTAGCGAATGTTCGTCACGGAAACCCAATCCCCAATGCGCCTTTGTTTCCTTTGCTGCCTTCTGTTCAAATTTTCTTCGCTGCCTTTTGTCGAGCATTGATCCAAGCGGTTCAAGCTGCGCAACAAAATTGGACGCCGATTCGAGACATGCCGATACGAGGCGCTGCATTTAGCTGCACCATTTAAGTTGGAGGACGACGAGGACGATTGGAAAACCGGAGATCGCCGAAGGCCCTACCGAATAACCGTCGCGGAAACCCAATCCCCAATGCGCCTTTGTTTCCTTTGCTGCCTTCTGTTCAAATTTTCTTCGCTGCCTTTTGTCGAGCATTGATCCAAGCGGTTCAAGCTACGCAGCAAAATTGGACGCCGATTCGAGACATGCCGATACGAGGCGCTGCATTTGGCTGCACCATTTAAGTTGGAGGACGACGAGGACGATTGGAAATCGGAGATCGCCGAAGGCCCTACCGAATAACCG
>Ga0210387_10003659_pt1 | contig 11824 bp, 5 predicted proteins | sample IncBWC7OmetaG_FD_160108 | JGI IMG/M metagenome (GOLD analysis project Ga0210387, IMG submission 160108) | Forest soil microbial communities from Barre Woods Harvard Forest LTER site, Petersham, Massachusetts, United States - Inc-BW-C-7-O ... | reverse complement strand
CGTCGGTTGATAGTAGCTCCACGAAAGCAGAAAGCGCGCGCACTCATAGATGACCTCTGCGCCGCCTTCTAAAAGCAGCGAGGTGTCACCCGTGACGCGACAATATTCACGGAACGCGAGCGGGATGTCGCCACTGATGTGGATCTGCTTGTCGCGGAAGAACGTGCGCGTGGGTCGACCCGTGAACACGTTCGTGACGTTGAAGTGCGTGCACGCGTCGTAGCCGTCTTCTTGGCTCTCCCAGGCGTAAAATGCGCCTTCGTAGCCGTATTGACGCGCCTTATCACGCGCGCCGGGCAAGCCGGTCACGCGGTACTCGAGCAGCGTCTTGGCAACCGCAGGATTGGTGTGCAGGAAAAACGGAAACATGAACATTTCCGTGTCCCAGAACACCGCGCCTTTGTAGACCTGCCCGGACAGCCCGCGCGCGGGAATGGAGGTGGCCTTGGTGTGATACGGCGCGATCACCAGCAGGTGGTACAAGCTGTAGCGGAGCGCATGCTGCGCCTCGTCGTCACCGTAGATGGCGACGTCGCTCGACTGCCACAAGCCCTCCCACACCTTCTCGTGCTCAGCGAGCAGGCCGTCGTAACCTTGTTGCAGGAGCGGAGCGAGCTTGGCTCGCACCTCGCTCAACGAGCGCGGCTGATCCGCGCCGTAGCCGACGTAACCAAAGACGAAGAAGGTGCGCGCTTCACCCGCTTTGAGCGTGTAACTGCCCTTCTTGTATGCCTGGGTGTCGTCCCTCTTGTCCGACAGCGCGCTGCCGCCGCTCGCGATCAACGAGGCCGAAACGACCGGGATCTTCTTCTCCAGAGTTTCGGAAAATAGCGCGTCGGCGTCCTCTGAAAATTCGACGCGATACGCGTCCAAGTGCGGGCCGTTGATATCCCAGATATCGCCGTCCACACCGGCGATCACGTCGATCTCCAAATCCTTCGTGGCAGTGACGGAGACTTTGCTACACAACAGATTGGCGTGGCGCATCGACGCGAAGCGCTCGCTTTGTACGGTCACGCACGTGCTCGGGTCGTGCGCATCGGGCAAAAATACCGTCCGCCGCGAGGCGACGCCGCGCCGGAAATCCAAGCGTTGCTCGTGGCTCTCGATATTGGTGTCGACGGCGTGCAACGCCTTGCCGCGCAGCGAGACCTGAAAGAACAGCGGGTTCGGCAGGTTGATCGGCTCTCGCCACTTGCCCGGGTACTGGTCGTAAATACCCGTCGGGATGCAGGCCACCTTCTCGGCCTGCCCGTACTCGTCGAGCGTTCCGCGCACGCCGACGAAGCCATTGCCGATCAAAAACTTATTGCCGAGTTGGTCGGCCAACTCCCGAGTCGGCTTTTGCGTATCCGAGAGAGTCCACTTCGCGTTGGTGTTCATGATGGCTGCTCGACTCCGAAGCTCAGCTCGCGACCTTGGCCGGAAGCAGCGCGCCCTCCGCGCCGATTTCGTAGTCCTTGCCCCAGACATTGAGCTTCAGAGCGGGGCCGGACACCGTTTTGATACTGGTGCTCTCGGGCGTAAGGCGCACACGCACGACCGAGTCACGAGCGCGCACGCCGAACTCGAGTGACTGCCATTCTTTGGGCAACACCGGGTTCAACAGCAATTTTTCGCCGTCGGAACGCAAACCACCATAGCCGTAGACGATGTTCATCCACGCGGCAGCCAGCGCCGTGGTGTGCAGACCCTCGTTCGTGTTGCGGTTGTAGTTGTCGAGGTCGATGCGCGTCGCGAACTTGAAAAAATTGTACGCCTCCTGGTAGCGCCCGAGCTCGATCGCCAAAATGGAGTGCACGGACGGGGACAACGACGACTCGTGAATCGTACGCGGCTCGTAGAACGCGTAGTTGGCGAGCTTCTCCTCCGGAGAAAACGAGCCATTGTAGAGCAGCATGAACATCAGCACGTCGGGCTGCTTGATCATGTCGTTGCGGTAGATCCGGTCGTACGACCAGGAATGGTAGAGCGGGAAATCCTTCTCGGGGATCGCGTCGATGTCCACGTGCGGCAAATCGAAGTAGCCGACGTGCTGTTCGAACAGTTTCGTCTCCTTCGAGTACGGGATGAACATCTTGCCCGCGATCTCGCGCCAGTTGCGCAGCTCGTCTGCGGTCACAGCGAGGCGTTCGCGCAGCGCCGCAGTGCTCACCGGCTTCGACTTTTCGAGCTCGGCCAAGGCTTCCAGCGCATACTCGAGCGAACGCTTGCCCATGTAGTTGGTGTACGCGTTGTGGTTCACCATCATCTGGAATTCGTCCGGACCCATGACGCCGTAGTAGCCGTACGCCTTGAGGTTCTCGGAGTACTGCACGCGCGAGGCCAAGAAGCGCGAGGCTTGCAGCAAGATCTCGAGGCCTTTTTCCTCGAGCAAGGTGCTGTCACCGGTGACACGCGTGTAGTGTTGAATGGCGAACACCACGGCAGTCGTTGGTTGAAATTGCAGGCTCGCGTGTTGCCAGAGCGTGCAGCTCTCCGTGCCGTCGATAGTCGCGATCGGAAAGCAGGCGCCGCTGCAGTCGAGCGCCTTGGCGCGTTCGAGGGCTTGCGGCAACGTCGCGTGGCGGTACTCGATCAAGCCACGCGCAGCCTGCGCATTGGTGAACAAGTAAAACGGCAAGCAGTACGTTTCAGTGTCCCAAAATGCGTTGCCGTTGTACGCCTCGCCGGTGAGGCCCTTGGCGCCGATGTTGCTGCCGGGCACCGCGCCGCTGTAGCACTGCAGCAATTGGAACATGCTGAAGCGGATGCCCTGTTGGTTGACCGGGTCACCTTCGATGGCGATGTCCACGCTCTTCCAAATCGCGTCCCAGTAGTCGCTCGTCTTCTTGGCGGCGGCGGCAAAGCCGCCCTCGACGCCGGCCAAGAGCTTCAAGCCGCGCGCTTGCACGCTCGCGTTCGACTCCTTCGGGTCTCGGCTCGAGTCGCCCAGCCAGGTGCGGTGGACGGACGCCGTCTTCCCCTCCTCGACGCTGAGGCTGTACGAAAGATCCCAAGCGTGCTCGCTCGGTGCTGACTGCAGGACCGTGCCGGCTTCTGGAAACACCGCGTGCGCGGTGAACAGCGGCATCTTCGTTTGCGTGGTGCGGCTCACGAGCCAGCGCGTGTTGCCCTGCCCGCCCGACGCCTGCGTCTGCCAGTAGGTTTTCTTTTGGCTCTTATGAATCGGCTCGGCGACCACCAAAAATGCGAGCGAGACCTCGCCGCTCCAGTTGAGCGGAGTGACCTCGACCTGTTGGTGTACGCGCTCGCGCGAAACCATGTCCACCGTGCGCCGAAACACGAAGCGCGTGGCCCGGCCGTCCGGCAATTTCCAAACGAAGGAGCGAGACAAGAGGCCGGTCTTGAAGTCGAGCTCGCGCTGAAACTCCTCGACGGTTGCGCGCGCGAGATCGAGCTCTTGGTCGCCGATCGAAATCTCCAGCTTCAGCGCGTGTGGGCAATTGACCATGAAGCACAGGCGATTGGAGATGCCCCTGTAGCCGGACATGTCCTGCACGTGCTCCTCGTACAAGCCGTTGAAGTACGCGCCCTGTAGCGTGTCACCGCTGTACGTTTCCTCGAAGCTGCCGCGAAAGCCGATATTCTCGTTACTGAGACAAAACAGCGATTCCGAGACTCTGCTCTGTTCCTTGTGGAAGCCCTTCTCGACGATGCGCCAGGGATCTACCTCGAGATATCGGTCGCCTTTTTTTTGCACGTAACACTCCTTGGGGCGCGCAGCGTGATGAACAACGAGCGCGCGACGTGTTTTCTAACCCTACATCCTGATCACCATTCGAGCGAGCGCATTGAGACGCGTTCGTGCAAAAAAACACGGTAAAAACCGGGTTTTTACCGTGCGTCGTCAGCAACGCTCTTCGACATTGCGCAATTGACTCGAACAAATGTCTCACTCTGAATTGAGTGTCGCTGAGTCAGTTTTCAGCTTTGACTGAGAGTGCTGCGCGAGTCCGTCGTGACGCGCGTGGGCGATCGCGCACTCCGCGCGGACGGGATGTGCGAGCCCCAGCGCCTCGACGGTCGAGCGAACCCGTCGTGAGGTCGCGCTGCGGCTTTGTGTGCCGCACTGCGACCTCACGAGTCGCGCGCAGCAGAGTGGCCCTACAGCGCCCCGCGCTGCGCGTCTCGGAGTGGCCGAGCCGTTCCTTGCGCCGCGCGCTTTCGGTCTGCGCCCGCACTCTTTAGCGGCACAGCGCGCTCAGCCTGCGCGTTCAGGCGCATCGTGCAGCGTCGGCGCGGCGCGCGTTTCGACGACGCGCGCCGAAACGAGAGCTCAGTACGGTTTTTCGCCGTTGAAGTTGCCCGGAGGGCTATATTCACAAACCCAAAATTGCCAGTTCGTAAAGCCGCTGAACGGTGAGTTCGTCGTGCAGTTGGTCACACCACAGCCGAGCATCGTGCTCTTTCGCCAAACGACTTGTGTGTAGTGACCGCATACGGCATTGGCATTGCACGTGTTCGTAGCGTAGTCGTAGTCTTTGGCTTCACCAGCCCAGGAGTCGACGACCTGCTGGGGTGTCGCCTGCGAGCCCGCGCCCGCATAGATGTTTTCGCCGTACAACGGGTTGCCGCTGTGCATGAACATGCATTTGTCCGCCCAAGCCTGGGCACTGGTCGCAATCGTCGACGACCAAGCGAGCGGCGGAATGGCCGGATTGGCAGGCGGATTGACCGCGGCACGCACCGCGTTGTGCGCGGCAGTCATGCCCGTCTCGTCGGCGGGCTCGACGTCGCCACCTGGCGAGCTGCCGCCACCGCTCGTTGCGGCACCGCCCGAAGTGCTCGCGCCAGCGGTACTCGCCGCGGCGCCGCCCACACCCGTGGCCGCGCCGGCAGCGCTGCCATTCGGCGAGTCCGAGCTCGAGCACGCGAGCAGCCACACGTTGAGCAGGGTCGACGCCAGCAGCAACGGAGCACGGCGAAGACAGCTCATCCAGGCAGGGTCGCACAGCTTCAAAGGCGCGCCAAGCGCTGCCCCGGTGCCTCAGGCAGAGCTCAGTCCGTTAGCCCAAAGCCGAGCGGAAATAGCGGAGAATAGCCGGCATTCTTGATGCTGCACGAGCTCGTCTTCGAGCCGCAATCGACGCTCGGCCAGCCGTGGCTGAGCTTGCCCGTGAATGGCACGTCACCAAACAGGACATCCGCTACGCCGTCGCCTTCAGTCCCGGGCAGCCAAGCCGCAACCCAGGCATCCGCGCTTGCGAGCTGCGCTTTGATCAACACAGGGCGCCCGCTGATCACGATGGCCACGACCTTCTTGCCTGCTTGTTTGGCTTGACTGAGCAATTGAAAATCAGCGCTGGGTAGGGTGTTGAGCGTCGCACTGTCACCTTGAAACTCCGCGTACGGATGCTCACTGAGCACCACGATGGCCACGTCCGCGTCGGCCATGTTCTGCACGGGTGCCGTGACCTTGGTGATGGCTTGGCGAATCGTCGTGCCTTCGGTCTCGCCGCCGCCCTGCCAGGAAATCGTCCAGCCACCGCATTGGTTGTCCAGGTTGTCCGAACCGCTGCCACCGAGCCAGACCTTGCTCGTTTTCGCGAGCGGCAAGACCTGGTTGTTGTTTTGGAGCAGTACCAGGGATTCCGAGGCAGCGCGGCGCGCGACCGCGCGGTGCTGCGTCGAGCCCACACTAGCGAGCAAGGAAGGGTCCGGTCCTTTGTAGTCGAACAGGCCGGCCTCGCATTTCACGTTCAAAATGCGGGTGACCGCGTCGTCGATCCGCGCGTCCGAAATGTCCGCGGCGTTGGCAATGGTATCGATACAACCCGGCCAATTGTCGGGTTCCATCAACATGTCTACGCCAGCATTGATCGTCGCTGCGATGCCCGGACCATCCGCGGAGTTGTAGTCCGTGCACACGAAGCCCTTGAAGCCGTACATGCCCTTCAGCAGTGTCGTGATGAGCTCGCTGCTGCCGGTCATGTCCGCGCCATTCCACGATCCGTCACTGACCATGATCGAGCCGAGTCCGCCGGCCAACGCCGGCAAGTAGGACGCGATCCCCGTCGACTCCATCGTCGCCTCGTCGATCACGGCGTTCCCGCGGTCGACGATCGCGCCTTTGCTCGACGGCGGCTCGGCTTGACCATCACCAGCCCATTGCTTGCCGCAACTCACGAGGCCCGGTTGTGCCGCGGTGCCCGTGCCAAGCCCCATACTGCCTTGCAGCCCCAGCACCGACGCGAGCACCATGTCCGCGGTCCAGGCCGGGTCTTCACTGAAGCTCTCGTAGGTTCGCCCCCAACGCTTGTCCCAAGCAACGCCGGCGAAGGGCGCAAACGTCCACGTGATGCCCGCCGCCAGGCCCTCTTCAGCGGTAATTTGGCCGGCCTGCGTGACGAGCGCCCAATCGCGCGACGACGCGAGACCCGCGTTGTGCGGAAAGATCGTGGTGCCGAGCGGCGCATTGTTGCCGTGCACCATGTCCACCCCCACCAACACCGGGACCCCGAGCGGCGCCGCGAGCGCCGCCTGGTACCACGGCGCGGTCGCGTTTGCCCAATCGGACACCGTATTGCCGGAGCCGGGCACCTCACCACCCGCCAAGAAGATCGCGCCGGGCACGTTGTTCGTCACGTCTTGTGCCGACGGATTGTCAGCCATCGTCATCTGCGCGGCTTTTTGCTTGCGGCTCATCTTCGCCAAAATGCCGGCTGTCTTGGTCTGACAGGCGGCGCTCGGCCACGTCACCATCGGCCGCGGTTGCGACATCGACGCGCCGCCGCCGCTTCCGCCGCTCAGCGCGCCGCCCGTGCCATTGCTGGTGCCGCCCGCTCCCGCGCCAGCCGAAACCGAGCTCGCGCCGCCCGAGTTACTGCCGCTCGTCGCGCCATTGCTCGGCGCGCCGCCCGCGCTGCTGCCGGTACCGCCCGCGCCAGTGAAAGCGCCGCCGCTGGACATGCCACCGTTCGCGAAGCTCGTTGCCCCGCCCGCATCGCCCGAAGTTGGATCGAGGTTCGAGCAGCCAGAAACGCCAGCTAACAGCGCAACCGACGACACCAGCAGCTTCACATTGCCCATTTGGAGCGCGTCCTGAGCAAGCCCCGCGCCAGCCTTTTTTGCCGCTTTTCTGGGCTTTTAGCTGATGCCGCGCAACAATTGTGTGTCTCGATCCGCAACAAACGTGCGACCGGACGCGGCGCGTGGAGGGACGAGCCACGCACACTCGAGCCGTGTGGTCAGAACACGTAGCGAGCGCCTGCGCTGCCCATGCCGACGACCGGCGTCCAAGGGCTGACGCGCGGGTGCTCCGCGTTTGCGGGTTGCGTAGGCGTCGTGAGTAGCAAGCCGAGCCAGGTACCAACGCCCGCGCCGCCGACCACGAAGCCCGCCGCGGAAATCGTGCGCAAGGCCCGAAACGCCGAGCCGTCGTCGGGCACGGGCGGACCCTCGGTACAATGCCCTGCGGGGCAATGCTGCTCGGCCGCGGAGTAACGGGTCATCGCTGCAATGCCCGTGACAGTGCCCACGCCCAAACCGGTCGCACCGACGGTCAGTGCGACCACGCCCAACGTCCCACGCGTGCCCGAAGAACCGCTCGCGGAGAACGATTCCTTGCCGACGTGCATGGCATCCGAACGCCAACTGAGGCCAATGGTTTTGGCTTCACCTTCGGTCGCCTCGAAGGTGAGCCGGGTCTTCTCACCGTCTGCGTCGAGCGCGACTACCTCGTGGTGGCCAGGGTCGACTTGCGCAGGCGTGCCCGGCTGCACCAACTGACCATCGACCACGAGGCGCAAGTTGCGCGAGCGCAGCTCGGAGTCACCGAGCGCGAATTCGACCGACGGGATGCGCGGACGCAATTGCGCGAGCTCGTCCCGCGCGTGCTCGAGCACATGTAGGTGCGTCGGGCTCTGGCCGTCTTCCGTGCTTTCGACGACGGCGCGGTAATCTTCCGCAGCCTCCACCAATTGCCCGAGGGCCGCGTGCGCGCGCGCAACGTACAAGCCCACTACCGGGCTCGCCGCCACGACTGAAGCTCGCTTCAAAAGCGCGAGCGCAGTCGGATAATCCCCGTGATCGAAGGCCACGATCGCGCCCTTGGTCAGCGCATCCGGCGACTGATGCGCTTCAGCGCCGGGGCCTTCAGCGTGCGCGCAGAGGGACCAGCACGAGAGCACCAGTGTCAACGCAGTACAACGAATCACGTCTCTTCAATAAACGTGAATTATGAAATTGTGTGAAGTGCTTTCAGACGAGAAACTAAAATCAACTAGCACCGCGGACTACGCGCACTTACATGCGCGCGTCACTCGCGAAGATGTCGAGTCGCGTTTCGAAGCGTGTGACGTCACACGGCGTGCGCCGCACGCACAAGCACACGCGAGAATTCCCTTTCAGCGGCGCTACCGCTTTTTTGAAAATTCCGTCGCCTCGGGCAACTTCGCCGAGAGCCGCACGCTACTCCGAGCATGGTTACAACGGCGACACCGCCGGAGCGGAGAGCAGCGAGCATGACGGAAACCGTACGGGCGCGCGTCTTGCGACCGACCGCCAAGCTCACTCGTTGCTACTGCGCCGATCGTCGTTCGCTGCGGCGATCGCGTGAGCAACGGCCTCCAAGAGCTGCATCACGTCGTAAGGCTTCTGCAGATAGCCCGAGTATTTCGGAGAATCCACGGCGATCGCCTCGAAACTGTAGCCGCTGCTGAGCAGGACGGGCAGCGCGCTGCCCGCCGCACGAATGTGTCGCAGCGCTTCGATGCCGCTCATCTCCGGCATCGTCATGTCCATCAACACGAGGCTGAGCTCCGCTTGGTGCTGTTCGAAGAGACGTACGCCCTCGGCGCCGTTCGACGCCATGATCACTCCGTAACCTTGTGACGCGAGCGCGCGCCGCACCAAGAGTTGCACGCCGGTGTCATCCTCGACCACCAGCACCGTGCCGCGCTTGTTCTGGCCGGGCTCGGTCCGCGTTCGCAGTGCGCCTTTGGCAGGCAGAAGCACGCGCACGCGCGTCCCCACGCTCTTCTGACTCTCGGTGCGAATCGCGCCGCCATGACCACGGATGATGCCGAGCACCGCTGCCATGCCCAAACCTCTGCCCTGGAACTTGGTCGTAAAGAAGGGCTCGAACATGCGACGCCGCGTTTCGTCGTCCATGCCCGAGCCATCGTCACTGACCTCCAAGCACACGAACATGCCGGGGGAGGCGGCGTGATTCGGATACTGCTCGAGGTCTTCCGCCGAGATATGGACCTGCTCAAGCGAGATCACGACGCGACCCAGGCCGCCGCCCATCGACTCCGCCGCGTTGGTGATCAAATTCATGATCACCTGGCGAATTTGCGCAGGATCCGCCTCGATCGGCCGGAGCCCCTCCTGCACTTGATAGTGCAAAGTGACTTGCTTCGGGATCATGGCCCGCAATAGACCCGCCATCTCCCGCGCGGCCTCCGGCAAGTCCAGCGTCTGCACCTTGAACTTACCCTGCCCGGAGTAGTCGAGCATCTGCTTCGTGAGCTCGGCCGCGCGACGCGCACCGAGCTCAATCTCCTCGAGCAGCGGCGTGACACCCGGATTTTCACCCAGCATGTCGCGAGCCAGAGAGGCGTTGCCCAAGATCGTGACCAACAGATTGTTGAAATCGTGAGCGATGCCACCTGCGAGCACGCCCAAGCTCTCGAGCTTCTGGGTGTGCATCAGCTTCTCTTCCAGGCGTTTGCGCTCGCTGATGTCGATGAACGTGGCGATCGCGCCACTCACTTCTTGGGTCGCCGGGTCGCGCGTCGGCACGGCGCGAAATACCGCCCAAGACACCTCCGAATCCGGCTTGGTCACACCCAGCGTCATGGCAGGCTGTGGTTGTCCGGTAATGATCGCTCGAGCAACGGGGTAGTCGTGCACCGCGGCGGGCGAGCCGTCCTCGAATATCGTCGCGGTCTCGAAATCACTGATGTAACGACGCGACAAGCTATCGTAACTGAGCCCGAGGATACGCAACGCCTCCCCGTTGGCGCGCAAGATCGCGCCGTCCCGACTCACGTGCACGACGCCTCCAGGCAGCGCTTCAATCAGGCGCTCGTTCAGCTCTTGGCTCGCGCTGAGCGCGGCCTCGGCAACACGCCGTTCGGCGATGTCGCGTTCGAGCTCCGCGTTGATCAACGACAGCTCGTGCGCCCGCTCCTGAGCACTACGCTCGAGCTCGAGATTCGCGCGTCGCAATTGCGCGTCCGTACGCGTCTCGAAAAAGCGCGGAATGTGATAGCGCACGATGCTCGGCGCAAGCCCCGGGTGCTCTTGGGCGTAGCGCTGGATACGCGCCTGCACCCGAGCCGGCGGCGCCATGATGAACCGGCACGCTTCATCGCCCTTGGCGCGACACAAGATCTCTACCGCGGCGAGCGGCAGACCAAAGCTCTGCTCGCACCAACCCGACGAGTAACCCGCGCTCATCACACACACTGGGCTGTCGGTCTTACGCTGAGCCGCCAGCCAGGAGTCCGACTCGAACGAATAGGGGTGGTCGTAGAGCAGGTAATAGTCGTCGTCCGGCGTCGGGTTGCTCGCAGCGGCAATGTCCACGAACGCCCAGCCTGCGTGCGCAAAGTGCACTGGCCCCGCCGACAAACGCGCGACCGGGTCTGCGACCTCCATGCGCTCGGCGAACGTCTTTGCGTCCGCCATGCCCATGGCATGCGCAATGTCGAAGAGCAGACTGTGGGCCACGGCGTGGGCTTCTTCTTCGGCGCCGTAGAAGCGGCGCACCATGTCGTAAAACTCGACGGACATGGACGCTGCTCGCACGAGCACATAGCGCTGCCCGCTGATCTCCAGCGCCCCGCGCTCGGGGTGGGACGACTGCGCCGCGAAGTAGCGAGCGACGTACTTTTGTGCTTCTTCGAAGAGCGGCGCGAACTTCTCGGGAACTCGAACTGTGTTCAGCATGGGGTCAAACGCGGTGAATGGGTCGCCAATCGCGAGGCATCGCCACTCACCTTAGTACGGCATTCTGCAAGCTACGGACGTCCCCAAATCCTGCTCAATGGCGAACGGGCCGGCTTTAGGGCAAACCGGCCGCCTTCAACCACTACTACATAGTGTCCGGCCATCTGACACGCGCTATTGACGTGCAGCTGACCTCGCGCTCGCGGGCGGCGAGCCGTTTACGACGCGCGCCTGCCGTGCTCCCATGACAGATCATGGCTCATGTCCGTTTGAGGCGAAGCGCATTGTGTGCGCTGAGTGCGCTGTGCGCGCTGGTGAACCTGCGCTGCGGTAGCCCGAGCAGCAACCTGTTCCAAAGCGGCGGCCCGTTGCCCGTCGGCGGCGCGAGCGGCATTGCGAACAGCGGCGGCACCGCTGGCTCGAGCTCGAGCTCGGGCGGCGCGTCGCAGTCGGGCGGCCAAAGCTCGAACGCGGGAACGAGTGCGGGCGTGGGCGCGGACGGCACGGGCGCGGGCGCGGGTGGCGCGGGCAATGCCGGTTCGGCTGGCTCAGGCGTGGCTGGCACCGGTGCCGGCGCTGCAGGCTCGGCGGGCGCTGTCGGCGATGGCGGAGCTGCGACTGCCGGCTCGGCAAACGCAGGCAGCGGAGGCACGGCCGGCGCGAGCGACGGTGGCGGCGCCACTTCGGGCAGCGGCGGCGCGAACGCGGGCAGCGGCGGCGGCTGCGGAGCGCTCACCGCGACGTTCACTCCGCGTGCGCCGGTCGTAGAGTTTTTGATCGATCGCTCGTCGACCATGTTCGCGAGTGGCTACTGGGCGCCGGTGAGGACCTCGGTACTCTCGGTCATCAATGCGTTGCAGAGCCAAGTCCAGTTCGGCGTGGCGGCGTACACCGGCATCGTGGGCCAGACCTGTCCGCTCGACCT
>Ga0210387_10003658_pt1 | contig 11824 bp, 11 predicted proteins | sample IncBWC7OmetaG_FD_160108 | JGI IMG/M metagenome (GOLD analysis project Ga0210387, IMG submission 160108) | Forest soil microbial communities from Barre Woods Harvard Forest LTER site, Petersham, Massachusetts, United States - Inc-BW-C-7-O ... | reverse complement strand
TTCTGGCATTGGGAGGAGGTGAGTAATTGGAACAGAGAAGGGCTTTAACTACGCGTCGCACGAATGCGCGACGCGAGGAGGAGCGAAGAGAGATGGAGTCAAGCGGATTTCATCATGCGGCTCGATTCATCAGCATGTCGCTGTAGCAGCGCAGCGAGAATCGTCGGCAGCTTCAAAAGTAGTGCATGATGCCCCAAAAAAATCCCAGCTGGTTGTGTCCCATGGGCGGGTTGTAGGGCGAGTCGGGAGGTTGCGCCGTTGCGCTAAAGTTGGTGTCTCGTCCGTTGATCAGGTAGCCAACTGTTGCGTACAGGTACGTCCTCTTGGATAGTGAATAGGTCGAGCCTAAGTTCAAAAGGGTGGCGCTGCCCTGTCCGTCCCGTTGATGAATATGATAGACCGCTGTCATCGCCGTAAATGGGCCCGGCGGGCTATACGTTACCCCAAACCAACCATAATCGGCATAGCGTGGTTGATTTTGAGGTGCATCGGGTGCTGCCATGTAAGTGTAGGACGCCTGCACCCTGAATTGGTTACCGTTATACATGGTGCCAACGAATACCTGCTTTTGTGCCGCATAGAGGTCACTGAATTTGCCGTTTGCATTCCGAACCTCTTGATATATCGTGCGCGCTGAGAACCCTCCAAGGCGGTAGGTGAGCTGGATGCCGGCTGTCCTGCCGCTATTGAAATTCCCAGGCACTCCGCTCAATGAATATTGGAACGCAACATCGAAGCCCTTGAACGTGGGCGAGTAGTAGCTGAACGTGTTGCTAAAATTCGGCCAGTTCGCATTCCTCACCAGAGACGCAAGTCCAATGTCCTGCTGGCTAAAGGGATCGAATTCGTAGTTGCCGTCCTTAATTATCGAATCGTCTTGGCCGACCCGGAACGACCCGAAAGGTCCTGACATGCCAACGTAAGAATTTTCCCAGAAGGGGCTCCAGGACACGCCGTTAGTGACCTGAAAATAGTCCAGCAACTTGAAGTTTACCTTGTAGCCGTCGCCGATGTCTTCAACTCCCGTCATCCCCCATGCGCTGGCGCCATCGTCACCGCTGTCGGCGCTCCATACATTAGAGCGCTTTCCATTTTGCCCCGCAACATTCGTCAGATACTGCACACCTGCGTCCATACGTCCCCAGAGTGTCAAGCTGCTTTGCGCAGAGACACTGGTGGAGATGCATATTAATCCCAATGTGATGAATCTGTTCAATTTCGTCTCCGTATATTTTATTGATATGGATTACTTAGCATCTATGGAAAAATATCATAAGAAGCCGGATTATCCGATTCCAGTTCACCGGTAATAGACGTAGAAATGAATTGGTGTGTCGTAAAAATGGTGGGGTTTTCGAGGAGAGAGAACTCCCTGCGGATGGCAGGGAGGGGATGAATCGTTTCACATATCTCGCCAATAGCGGTCCGATCCCGAGGACTGTTCGTCTTGCTGACTACCAAACCCCGGCTGCAGGGACTGGGCTGTCCTGGGCACAATTGGATAAATCCAGGGCAGCTCCAGGTGCGCCGATTGTCTGTAAAGCCTGGTGCATTGCGTCAAGGTGACGAGGTCGCGTGGGAGTCAATTTCTATACGGTTTTGGCGGGTGCGTCCCAGCGCACGCGAAGACTCTTCAACGAAGGGACGATCATGCTTTCCGTATAGCGCAACCTCTCGTTCTCATCCGCAAGGCGCAGCCCGGGTAGTCGATCAAGGATGATGTCGAGAGCTTTTGCGATCTCAAGGCGTGCTAGAGGCGCGCCTACACAGGCACGGTTGAACGCGCCGAAAGAAACGTGTTTGTGAGCGTTGGCCCTGTCGATGTCAAACTCGTCAGGGTTCACGAACATGGCGGGGTCGTGGTTTGCGGAGCCAAGATGGATATAGACCTTTGCCCCTTTGGGCAGAGTAACCCCGCTCATCTCGACGTCCTGGGTCATGGTCCGAACAACGCCCCGGATCGGCAGCCGAAGACGAATGACTTCCTCTATCATCTGGGGGCGCAAATCCGGATACTCGCGAACCCGCTGAAGCTGATCGGGGTGCTTGAGAAGTGTGTAAATCATCTGAGCGATCGTGTTGGCCGTGGTGTCAGTGCCGGCTGCTACCATGCCCACCATGTTCGTGACGATCTGTCGGTCGGTGATGGCTGCCCCGCTCTGCTGCGCCTCTATCAGCTTGGAGATCAGGTCATGCTGCGGGTTACGTCGACGTGCCTCGAGGAGAGCATAAGCCCATTGCTCAAAGTCGATAAAAGCCATCCAGCACGCCTCTGCTCGTTCCGGCGTCAGCAGAGTGGAACCGGTCAGCTCGAACCAGTTTTCTGCCCATTCGTTAAAGCGCTCGGTTTCGGAGTCGGCGGCTCCAATGAGGTGCGCCACTGTGCCCACGGTAGTCGGCCAGAAGAAAGCCGGTACTAGGTCCACTTCTCCCTGGTTAATGAAGCGGTCGATCAGGCCGTTGAGTTTCTGGTCCAGCCACTCGTCCATCCCTGGTAGTGCCTTGTGGAACACGCTCATCACAAGGCGCTTGACGGGCAGATGCTCCGGCGGGTCCATCGCGTTGAGGCTACCGTCGACCGGCAATGGCCAGTCCTCTCCGACCCGATCGATTACGGCCTGCGACTTTGGCGAAAGAGGCCTGTGTGCGTTTCCGTTCGAGAAGCTCACCATGTCCTTATACACCGCAAGCACATCTTCGCGGCGTGTAACGACCCACAGATCGTACTTTTCCATATAAAAAACCGGCGACTCCTCCCGCATCTTCGCGAGAATGGGGAAAGAGTCAGCGATCTGTGCCGGTTCCAGCGGATCGAAGGCGGAGTGAAACGGACACCGTTCCGCTCCATCACTTGTCTGTACGCTGCTATTCATATTTATCTCCATGGTTGTTTCGGCTCGAAAGCCGTTTCTCGTGGCGCGCAGGTGCAAGCCCGCGCGTGCAGCAGGAGCGGTTGTTTGACGCAGCTCCGCTGTCAGATTTGATGAATCGTGTGCAAACCTTTGGAGGTTTGCCGCCTGGATTCTCATCCGGCGGTAGCGCAGTAGCGTCGTACACTGCAAAGGCAACCGCAGGGCGTCTGATTTTGCAACGCTTGGCGTGCCAAGCTCACACATTCACTTCCCGGTATTCAGCATCGGTGATCTGGAAGATAAAGTCGACTAAGTTGTTGTGATCGGTCCATAAGGCTGGGTGATCTCACTATCTACGCCGCTATATCCCTCAATTACGACCGGAAATCGATGAGGGATGCGAATTTGTATCGTAGGCTCGGCGGCGTAGCTGCCGAGCGCGACCGGCAGCCGATCACAAATTGTGATGAACGGATTAGAAGAGATTAGTGGACTCGATCAAGAGTCGACGCCTAGCATTGGTATCCAAACACATCCACGCGAAACCGCAGACCCGTTCGTCGAGCGACACGGTGCCACAGATCTTACTAAAGCGTGAAGCTGGGCAGGTGGGCGGTTCGGCGGTGCTTCGGACTGTATCGGAAAGGTGCGGACTGTTCTTGAGTATGCGGTCCGATAATCCGATGCGGGTGGTTTAGATTTCACTACTGCTGCGAGTCAGCGGCCTACGCAGGAAGATCAAGCAGATGTCGAACATAAATCCAACCGGAAATCAGCCGCACGCTGAAAGCGTATCGGACGACGTGCAGACGGTCGCGTCGGTATTTGTGACAACACGAGAAGGGCAAACACACCGGCTGGAAGCTCAGTCTGGTTTTTCCGTGATGGAAATCATTCGCGATGGGGGTATCAGCGAACTGCTTGCGCTTTGCGGCGGCTCGTGTTCGTGTGCAACCTGCCACGTATATGTCGATCCGGAATTCGAGAGTCGACTCAGTCAGATGTCGGAAGATGAGAACGATTTGCTGGATGCGGCCAGCTCCCGCGAACACAATTCACGTCTTTCGTGCCAGATTCGGTTCAGCGATGCGCTCGAAGGATTAAAGGTGACAATTGCACCGGACTAGATCCGACGCAAAAGGCTCAACTCTATCTAAGCCGGAACGGGGTGGGCAAGGCATACCTGCCCCCGCAGGCCGTACTGTCGCGCAGGCAAGATTTTTGGGATGGAAGGGACCATGTCAGATCGTCTGAAGGGAAAAGTCACCGTTGTCACCGGCATAGCGAGCGGAATTGGGAGCGGTATTGCACTAGCCTTTGCCTCGGAAGGGGCGCAAGTCGTAGGTGTTGATCTGAACGTTGCCGGGGCACAAGCGGTCGCAGCCAGGGCGAGGGAACGAGGGTTTGAGATCAGTGTCGAGGCACCGGTGAATCTGCTGCATGAAAACGAATCTCGGGAGTTGATGGAGGGCACAGCCAGGCGCTACGGCGGGGTGGATGTACTGGTCAACGCCGCTGCCGTGGTCGAGTTTGCATGGATTGACGAGATGACCCTGGCACAGTGGCGCAAGACGATCGCGGGGGAACTCGACATCGTTTTCCTTCCCTGTCAGGCAGCATGGCCGCACATGTTGAAACGCGGTCAGGGGTCGATTATCAATTTCGCTTCGGTTGCAGCTCATCAAGCGACCAAGGCATTGCCCGCTATTGCACATGCTGCGGGCAAAGGTGGTATCAGGGCGATGACCAAGCAGCTTGCAATGGAGGGCGCCCGCAACCGGATCCGAGCTAACTCCATATCCCCGGGGCTTATTGTGAGTGAAGCGACGCGCGCAGCATTCGAGCAGAATCCGGGATTTCGGAAAGTGATCGAAGGCAAGATCATGCTGGACCGGCTGGGCCAACCCGAAGATATTGCATGGGCTGCCGTGTATCTCGCTTCGGATGAGGCGTCGTGGGTGACTGGTTCGGACTTCGTCATCGATGGTGGAATGACCTCGTGGTAAGTCGGGCCGCGAACCGACCAGGAACCGGTCTGTGCCCTTGTCCGAAATTACATCAGTACACAAACTATGAGCCCAATGCAAACCATCCTCGGTTTTATCGCTGCGTGGAACGATAACGATATGGACCGTGTTCACGAATTCATGGCCGAGGATATCTTTTACCACAACGTCCCAATGGAGCCGATCGTAGGACGAACTGCAGCGCGCGAGTTTGCCGATGCGTTCGGCGTCGGCTCGAAAATGAAAGCCGACTGGAAGTTAATAAGCATCGCGGAAAATGGCGAGCATGTCCTCACGGAGCGTATCGATTCGTTCACAACTTCGGAGGGGAAGAAGATTTCTGTGCCACTGATGGGATCCTTCCGCGTGCGAGACGGCCTCATTACTGAGTGGCGAGACTACTTCGACCTACCCACCTTCAAGCGCCAACTCGCTGCGCTCTGAATGGCCGTGATAGATTGCTGGGTCCGGCGTGAATACTTGTAGACGGATTGCCGCGAGTGTTACCAGTCAGCTTGACTGGGAGGTGAGTGAAAGATCCGGATGACTGCGTTGATCCGTTCCGGGACGCATCAGGTTCGCTCCGGAGTAAGCTGGTTCCGATCAAGCCCGCATGTCGGGGCACATTGTTTCGCCATTGCGGCGATCCACAGACGGTTCAGAGCGATGTTAGTGCTGTCATGGCGTCTGACAAAAAACAGGTCGTACGTGCGAGTGGGGTTTTCCACCGGCACAAAAGCGATGTCCATCGCACGTGCGTGAGCCACCCATGGCGGAGCGAGGGTGACGCCGACACCGGCGTCAACAAGAGCAAGGACGGTATGGAGATGTTGTGCTTCCTGAGCTACATATGGGGCAAAGCCGGCATCAGCGCAAGTCGCGATAATGATCTCAAGCAGACGGGAGTGAATGGAGGTCGGAAACAGGACAAACGCTTCACCTTTCAGGTCTTCAAGTCTTATCGAGCGTTGAGACGCAAGAACGTGTCCGCGTGGAAAGACTGCGACAAGCGGCGATGAAAAAATGACCTCACTCTCCATATCTTCGATTTGGACTGGCCCGGGAAGGAGTCCGATGTCGATCCGTCTGTCGAGAAGTGCCGTGATCTGCTCTGAGCGATTCATTGTCTGCAAGCAAAGCTCGACGTCTGGATATCTACGCCTATAGTCTCGAATGAGAGGGGGAAGCAGCGTACAGATAGCATTGTCCACAAATGCCATCCTGATGCGGCCAGTGGTGCCTGCGATTACCTCCTTCGCGATACGCGTCGTTTTGTCAGCCTGTTCAAGCAATCTACGGCACTCATGTAGCATGTAGTGTCCGGCTTCGGTGAGCCGGACTTCATGAGTGCTCCGATCAAACAGCTCGATAGCAAGTTCATTCTCGAATCGCTTGATCTGTTGACTGAGCGCTGACCGAACGATATTCATGCGCCTTGCAGCATGACCAAAGTGCAGATCTTCTGCCGCTGCAACGAAGTAGCGGACCCGTCGCAAATCCATAGTGTTTGGTTCCATCTTCGCAGTAGCAAGGCCGTGTTGCATTTGGCCAGAATTGCACGAGTAACTTCCGTTGGCGCCTCGATCGAGCAATTTTGCCGTTATAGGCATGGCAATCTGGCCGCATCCTGAGATGCTGTTTGAGCAAGCTCCTTGAGTGTGATTGATGGATCAGCGAGCCGCACGGGATCGATGACCATGCGGTCCTGTACCAGCGCACGGCCCTGCACATAATCCTTGACTGCGTTAACGCAGTCAAGCGCGACTACTCGCTGATTCTTGAGGTAGACCACTGAAAAACTTCGCTTCTGGGGACTGCCGCGTACGATAGCCCGATCATGAGCACTCGACAGGCCGACAGTTTGCAGGCGCAAATCATACTGACTCGACCAGAACCACGGTACGGCTTTGTAGGGCTCCGGTTCCCCTGTGATGAACCCGGCGACTGTGGAGGCCATGTCGTTCGCGTTCTGGACCGATTCCAGTCGAACTGTCAGCCCATCGGCAAAGCTGTTCTGATGTAAGGCACAATCGCCGAGCGCAAAGACGTCCTGCAACGACGTGCGTCCGTATTCGTCGATAACGATGCCGTTCGTGACGTGAGCACCGGCGTTTCGTAGAGGATCGACCGAAGGGCGGATACCAATGCCGACAATCACCATTTCGGCGGCGATTGTTTCACCTTTGTCGGTGCGAACGCCGCTGACTCTTCTACCCGCGCTTTGGATTTCTTGAACAGACGTGCCGAGACGCAGATCGACGCCGTGCGCACGATGCTCCTGTTCGAAGAAGTGCGAAACAGTGTCGCTCGTAACCCGCGCGAGAACGCGATCGCGCGCTTCGAGTACCGTGACTTTTTTCCCTAGCTTTCTGAATGTTGCTGCGGCTTCCAGTCCGATGTACCCCCCACCCACTACGGCGACGCACTCGGTGCGATCCAATTCCTGAAGTATCCGGTCCACATCGTCGCGGGATCGAATCGAGTGAATTCCAGCCACGTCGCATCCGGGGCAGTTGAGGCGCTGTGCGTGGCCCCCAGCCGCCCAGATCAGCTTTTGATAGTGCAGTGTTTCTCCGGCGGTGGTGGTCGCGGTATGGAGCACTGGATCAATCGAAACTATGGCGTTGCCGGTCAGCAGGTTGACGCCGCGGTCTTCCCAGAATTTACCCGGCTTGATCAGCATGCGTTCGAGCGATTTTTCGCCAGCGAGATAGTCCTTCGAAAGAGGAGGGCGCTCGTAGGGATAGCCAACCTCTTCTCCCACCATTGCGATGGTTCCGGCAAAGCCACGGTGCCGCAAGGCGATGGCGAACTGAGAACCACCGTGACCGGTTCCCACGATAAGTATGTCATAGTGACCTAACATCATTGTCTCCGCTGAGTATCATTTGAAATCTGGACAATGAATAGCTGACGGACTGGGGCGATGGTAATGAAGGAGAAGCGGAGGCGCGCTCCAGGGCTGCGTCCGAGATTTGTTGTGGCCAGCCTCAGCTACTTGTCGCAGTACATTTGGACTGGATGCACATTCACCTGTATAGGTAAAAGCGCGGCTCAAAAGGTTAGAGTGTTATTTGTGGACTCTAGGCGTTACCGAATATTGCGTCCATTAATTAATTGTGATTGAGACATTACCGTTAGTTATCTGCGATACGCTGTTTGTAGAAAATCTAGCACCGTACTCATTAGGTATCCTTCCGAGTACGAGGGCGCGGTACGGAGCTATGTGGCTGGTGGATGATGTTGCTGCCACGCTTATCGAGCGTGTGTTGACCTCCTACGACCAGCAGCCCACCTCTGCGGCAATTTGGATAGCCTTGAAGGCTCAAAGCCCTCTCGAGCGTCTGGTTGACACTGATGGAACTCATCCCGTCTTCTACCGATAGCCAAATCCGTAGACTGGGCCCGAGACTGCTGATGTGCTACGCCCGTCGGCTGGCCGTTTGGTTTACACAAGGGAACCGTTTTACGGAACGTACGTACTGCCTGCGTTGACAGTGAGAGTATCGTTCAGCAGTGCAAGTAGAAGTCGCCTTTCGTGCGCGCAGCAATTCGAGAAAGCTCCTGCGCGTAGCATACTCGTCGAGCGCTGAGGAAAGCGCACGAGCTTTCCTACGCAGAGTCGTGCGCCTTCAATCAAACGGTAGGACGTCTGCTAGCCACGCAACGTACCGTCAATTACCATCAGCGACCGTTTATGTACGGCGTCAGGTAGGTCTTCACTGATTGGACACCATGGACGGCTTTTGTCACCTCGTCGGCTTTCTCGATTTGACCGGGATCTGGGACGGTTCCATGGAGAGTGACAGCTCCACGCTGTGCGGTTATGAGCACGTTGCCTGTGTCGATGTGTTGCGCTTCGAGCGCGCTGCGTACGTCCTTTGACAACTGCCGGTCAGCGCGACGCTGCTCCTTCTTTGTAAGCGGTACGGATTGAGTCTCTTGCGCGACGCTAACGACGGGGATGGCCATGGAAGTGCCAACTAGAAAAGCAGCAACAGCAAGTACGCCAATAGTTTTACTTGCCTTCGGATTCATGGACGGCTCCGGTTTGAGTGAAAGAGACAGTCGTGACTTCTGGTGAGGAGATGGAAATCATGTAGCTACGTGGGTTGACACTGTTAGCTTCATCGGTCGTATCTGCGATGAACTCAATGTGTACGATGAAGTACACCGAAAAATTCGCGAGGCACTGCAAAGTGGGTTGCTGTGCTTTGAACGTTGTGAATCCGATGCCAGAAATGAATGTTCACTCCTGAACGCTGCGCTTCCCGATTACGATGGAGAGTTGGCTTTGGTCTAATCACGTTCGTTTTGCGCAGGACGGATATGGCGAGTTCACGAAAAGAGAAATCATGACGCAACGGGACCGTTCCAGATTGACGCACGGTTGCTCTGATCCATAGCGCGCTTCCGCTATTAGCAGAAACTTGCCACATGATTCGTCCCAGTTCGACGTTGATTTTGCGAGCGATGACGAGGGACCGATTTCGCAATCGAACGCGCGTTTTCGATTTGGCACAACGCCAAGCCTCGTGGCAAGTTTGCATCAGTAGATGCCTGCACCGACGTCTGGTGAGGATGCATTCGGGTGCAGTGTGAAAAGGCGCTGGCGCGGTGGGATGAAACTGCAGTCCGTGGTGCACGACAGGATGACAGGCCATCGCGAAACTCCTGCGCCGTTCATCGGATGGCCGAGTCACATTCTCTGGTTTAGTTTCAATACTCGATCAGCATTTCCATGGGCAATTTTCGCGCGATCGGCAGGGGAGACCGGCATCGTCTCGAAAAATGCTTTGCCTTGGGCATTTTGACTGAACGGATAATCCACACTGAACATGATTCGGTCCGCGCCGAAAGTTGCGAGCGCCGTCAGCAACGGCGGCGTCGTGAACATGCCGCTCGTGGTGATGTAGACACGTTCAACGATCGTCTCACTGACTGGTCTACTCAGCCCGCCATGCCCGATGAGAATGTCGTCCGCCCTGCCAAGCATGAATGGAAGCATCTCTCCCATATGGCCAACGATCACGGTCAGCCCTGGGTGTCGCTCAAAAGCGCCGGTCAGGACCAGGCGGAGCACATGAATGGCGGTTTCGGAGTGCCAGCCAAATGCTCCTGAGGCGAGCAATGCACTCGCCGGACCCGGCATGCGATCGTAGTAGATATCGTAGACCGCCTTGGGCGGCACATTGGGATGAATGTAAATCGGCACGTCCAGCGCTGCGGCCCGCTCCAGTACTGGGTCGAATCGAGGGTCGTCCAGAAAGCGGTCTTGCGTCAGTCCGTTGACCATCGCGCCGCAGAAGCCGAGATCACGCACGGTACGTTCCAGTTCGTCGGCGGCTGCTTGGGGCTCGCGCATGGGCAGATGCGCAAAGCCACCAAATCGCTCGGGGTGCCTGCGCAGCGCTGCAGCGAGCGTATTGTTGGTTTCAGTCGCGAGACGTATTCCCTCGTTCCCGTCGATCAGGTCGGCTCCAGGCAGCGACGCAGAAACAACTTGGTAAGTGATGCCGTGGTCGTCCATATCCTGGATACGACCGCTATCCAGGTTCGCTAGCTTTGCCTTGCGCTGGGCCGTAAATCCGGGATTTGTGCGTAGGTCGAAATAAACCTCCAGGAGTGAGGGGGCGATGAAGTGCTCTTCGAGGGCGACAATACGCATGATTTTCTCGACGGAGGTAACGTTCACCATGTCCGCCGCAATCGTCTCAGGCGCAATGGTGAAGAAGAGGTGAAGAAGAGGTGAAGAAGCAGCGTCGACGGGTTGCCAGGCCAGATAGCCGGTAAGTGGGCTCCTGCTCCTGACCCGGCTCCCCGGCCAGGACAGCGTTTATTGAGGTCAGTACTTGATCCCGATGGCCTTCGTCTCCGTGTAGGCCTCGACACCTGCCTTGCCCAGTTCGTAGCCGACGCCAGACTGCTTGAAGCCGCCAAAGGGAAGCGCACCGAGGTCGCCACCGTTGATCTCGATGATGCCGGCGTCGATCGTTCGGGCGAGTCGGTGTGCATGGCCTAGATCCCGCGTCCAGATCGCGGCGGCGAGGCCATATTCCGAATCGTTGGCCATCCCGGAAAGTGCGTCGAGATCGTTGTCCGAGAACTTCGAGACACAGAGCACGGGTCCGAAGATTTCTTCACGAACGACCGACATGCCGGGGCGCGTGTTGGCTAGCAATGTTGGCTGAATGTAGTAGCCCTCGCCGGAAATGGCCTCCCCACCCGTTACGACTTCAGCGCCATCGCGCATGCCAGCAGCGATGTATTCGAGCACGCGCTTGCGTTGGCTTTCGGAGATCAACGGCCCCATCTCCGTGTCGGTGGAAAGGGGGGCGCCGATTTTCACACTCTTCGCGCGGGCCTCGAAACCTGTCACTACCTGATCATAGACCCGTTCATGGACGAAAAGCCTTGTGCCCGCAGCGCAGAACTGCCCGGTCTTGAAGAAGATGCCCGATGACACGGCGTTGGTGGCTGCCTCGATGTCGGCATCGGGGAAAATGAAGACCGGCGATTTTCCTCCGAGTTCGAGCGTGACGCGCTTGAGCGTGCCCGATGCGTCCACGAGGAGCGACTTGCCCGTGTCCGTCGAACCGGTGAAGGCGATCTTCGCAATGCCCGCGTGCCTGGCCAGCGCGCGCCCGGCGACGCCGCCTTCTCCTGTCACGACATTGAAGACGCCCGGAGGGATGTCAGCCTCGACCATCAGTTCGGCAAGGCGCAGCGCGGTCAATGGGGCGAGACCGGCAGGCTTGAGCACCATGGTACAGCCGGCAGCCAGGGCGGGTCCGATCTTGAACATGGCCAGAAGAAATGGCGCATTCCAGGGCGTGATCGCGCCGACGACGCCGAGCGGTTGCCGGATCGAAAACGACAGTGCTCCAGGCCGGCTATCGCTCATGGGCACGTCGCCGCCCACCTTGTCGATCCATCCCGTACTGTGCCGGAGCACGTCGATTGCTC
>Ga0210387_10003657_pt1 | contig 11824 bp, 12 predicted proteins | sample IncBWC7OmetaG_FD_160108 | JGI IMG/M metagenome (GOLD analysis project Ga0210387, IMG submission 160108) | Forest soil microbial communities from Barre Woods Harvard Forest LTER site, Petersham, Massachusetts, United States - Inc-BW-C-7-O ... | reverse complement strand
GATCTGACTTTCCGCCGGCGCTTTGCAGAATGATTTGGCAGCGCTTGGCTACTTGCTGAGGCGTGCTGTGAGCGCGCACCCATTGTTCCAGTAATTGCCGTTGCGGTTCTTCCAGATTGACGCACTGACGCGACGTTTCCATTGAAGATCACGATATTCACGCCAGTCCGGCATGTCTAGTTATTTGTGCATCACTACACTAGGAAATGATCTAATGAGCCGAGTAGGAAGTTGCGGAACCGGCCACGCCGCGGATCGGCCTGGCCCAGGATGCCCTTCTCAAGCAAGTGGACGAAGAAATCCTGTGTGAGGTCCTGCGCGTCATAGCGGGCATGGCCGCGTCGGCGGATAAAGGCGTAAACTGGATAGCAATAAAGGCAATAGACCTCTTCCATGGCGGCGCGGGCTTCCGCGGCGCCTTCCGAAGATGCGGCAACCAGCAGTTCCCACTGGGTCGTTAGGAACTTGGGCCGTCCGCCAGCCGTCGAGTCAAGTAGCGCGTCCAGTAAACCTGATTTTGCCAGAAAGTACCTTGGCACTCAAGAAAAAGCGCCCAATCGGTTGGCTGGGCTAGTGTCCAGCCCCTCCAACCCGCGGCCGAAGTCTTTCGACTCGGACGCCGTGGCGCAATGGAACCTTTTGCGCTTAAAACCTGGTGACAGATTCTTTTTCACATTTTCTTGAAACTTCCTCTGAGATTTTCGGCAGAACTAGATGTGGAGACATTATCTTCCGTCGCACAGGGTGCTCGTCTGCATAGCCAGGGAAACCAGCGGTTAAGGCGTGGAATGTGGACCCGGACGCCCGCTTCCCCGCATGGGATCATTCTAGCGACAACGACAATAAAACACCGAAGAGGAAACAATGAAAATGCGCTTACTAGTCATCCTTGCAGGGTTGGCCAGCAGTTTTACCGTGCCGATCTTCGCCCAACAGAAAGACACGACAGATCCACAAATAGCCCAACAGATTCGCGTATTAGCTGCGAAGTACGACGAAGCATTCAACAACCGCGATGCCTCCTCCGTCGCCGCCCTCTACACGAAGGACGGAGTTTGGGCGACGGCTCATCACGGGACGTTTCGCGGCCGGAAGGCAATCGAAAAATGCTTAGCAAAATACGATTTCGAGCTTTGGCGTACGCACAATATTGGCAAGACTGTCGATACGGTAACTGCCGTCGGAAATGAGGTAGGTTCGCGCGGAACATGGAGTTTTAATTATCAAGACTACCAGAATAGGACAAGAAGCGCCGATGGCACCTATTTATGGATTTTAGTCCGTGAGGGCGACAGTTGGAAGATCCGCAGGGACGCCGAAATCCCGTCCACCGAGCAGTCTATCTCGGGCGTGTCCGGGAGCGAATCACCGTAAAGTCAACCGTCAGATCGGTAGGCGACAACCGTCCTAAATCCCCAGAGTAGACAATGAAAATCCGCTTCCAACTTACCCTTGTAGGATTGGCAATCTGCTTTGCTTGGCCGACCTTTGCCCAACAAAAAGAGACGGTCGATCCACAAATAGCCCAGCAGATTCGTGCGTTGGCTTCGAAGTAGGACGCGGCGCTCAACAACCACGACGCGGCCGCCGTCGCCGCGCTCTACAGGGAGGACGGGGTTTCGGGGGCGCCGCACGCGACAGGTCACGGTCGGCAGGTCATCGAAAAAGCGTATGCAAATTGGTTCAAGCATTGGCAGGTCGGCAATTATTTCACAAAGGTCGATCGAGTAAATGCGGTCGGCAATGAGGTACGTTCGTTCGGAACATGGAGTGATATTTTTCGAGACACCAGCAACTCTCCTAGAAGTGACGATGGCCACTATTCATGGGTTATAGTCCGTGAGGGCGATACTTGGAAGATCCGCAGGAGTACCTTCACCCGAACAGCTGGCGGTTCTACTAATATGTAATTTGTTTTTGGCCCAGACGGTAACAACTATGCAAACCCTCGAACCGAACGGCTTTGACCAAAGGCGTTTCCTCTGCCCCCGGGGACTCAGACTGTTACCGGCGACTTGGAGAAATCCCGCAGCAGGTGTCTGGGCGAGGAACCATCCTAAAGCCTCTGAAGGAAACAATGGAAATGCGCTTAATAGTTGCCCTTGTAGGATTGGCAATCAGCTTTACGAGTTGCACGACGGGAGGCACGACTTCTGAGCATTACAATGGAAACCCAAGCGGTGCGTCAGGTCCCGGATCAGACTACGATTCGGCCTACCAAGCCACCGGAGCCGTACACCAGTGAGATCTACCCAATTTAATACGGACATTATCTTAGTTCTAGGGTCAGTCTAAGATCGCTTTGTCCGCGCCTATCCGTGTTGCCTTCCGCTACGCTAACAGCGTCGGCACCCTAAAACAATTTAATTTAACGGTAGTCAGTTTAGCGAAGGAAGAATGGGATAATTCGCTACGTTTTTGCTGTCACAAAAAAGAAATGGGCACCGCGATCAGGAATTGCGTCAAATTTTCAAATGAAGAAACTCGACGAGTTGGCTCATCTTCTCGCTAATCCGGTACTACCGAAGGCGAGTCGCCTTTGGTCCGAGGCAGACGTCGTGATCGCATCGGCTCCGCAGCCTGACGATCTACGGAGATCATCTAATCCAAAGGACCGCGAGGTTCTCACAGAGCATGCGCTGGAGCTTACATATTTCTTCGAGGTTCTCAGAGACCGTTTCTGCGAAGAAGCACCCATCGATCACTGTTCGAAGATGGAGTTCTTCGGGCGGCTGGCCGCTGCGGCAGATGCATGTCTGGTCGAACAGGCCGATGCGACTGCGCATCTGGTTTGTGCAGCGATCCTCCGCGAGGCATATGCGGTGACCAAACAGATGGATGAACGCGATCAGATCGCAGACAACCTAACTATTCCCGGACAACGGACGGGATATTCGAGCATCAAAGAGACGATCGAGTTCTTTCGCGAACGCAGTATTCAAATCCATGGAACAGGTGATTCCGCTCCTGGACCGTATGTTCTGAAATAAACAGATGTAGTGAGATATTGCCTACGACTGGGTCCCGAGCCCGATCTTTCTTTACGGAGCTTCAGCGGTAAAAGCAATTCGCGGAACCTGTCGAGTTCCAGTTCAAGGCGTTGGATAAATTCCAGGTAGCGGGGACCCGGTGCCCAGGTCCCCACTCTTCCCTCCCCCACCCTAGTCCTAGTCGCTAGCTGTTTCTGTGGATCGGTGCCTGTCTTTTCCACCAACTGGAAATTTCTGGCGAGATCCTACGTTAGTTACTTCTGCAAAAATAATGCCCGGATAGAGAAATTCGTCGGCCTCCCAGAGCAGCGTCTTGTCGTCACTTCCCGAGACAATGCGGGTGCCGTCGGGGCTGAAGGCCACGCTCCTCACCGAACTCAAATGACCCTGGAGCGGCGCCCCGATTAGCTGGCCGCTCCTGGCATCCCAGAGCGCAGCGTGCAGTCATACGAAGCCGAGACGATGCGCGTGCCATCGGGGCTGAAGGCCACGCTACTGACCGGATTCTCATGGCCCTGGAGCGGCGCGCCGATTGGCTGGCCACTCTTGGCATCCCAGAGCCGCTGCGTCTTGTCGCCACTTCCCGAGACGATGCGCGTGCCGTCAGGGCTGAAGGCCACGCTCATCACCGAACCCTCATGGCCCTGGAGCGGCGCGCCGATTGACTGGCCGCTACTGACATCCCAGAGCCGCAGCGTCTTATCGCCACTTCCCGAGACGATGCGCGTGCCGTCGAGGCTGAAGGCCACGCTACTGACCGGATTCTCATGGCCCTGGAGCGGCGCGCCGATTGGCTGGCCACTCTTGGCATCCCAGAGCCGCAGCGTGCAGTCATACGAAGCCGAGACGATGCGCGTGCCGTCCGGGCTGAAGGCCACGCTCCTCACCGAATCCTCATGGCCCTTAAGAACTAGCACCAAGACGCCCGGTGGCTGCATTTGGACCTGCAGCGGACATAGCCAAGTGCAGCCACGCCAGTTCCGAGCCGCCTGGCGCAGTGAGGCGAACTCTGGCCCCAAAGCGTCGGACAGACGACCGAGCAGTTGCGGCGCAAGCTGTTCCGGGGATTGGGCGAGGATGTGTGCTGTCATCTGCAGCGTGCGATGAAGCAGTTGGAGCGCACGCTCTTGAGCCAGCGCAGACGGCAGCTGCTCGAAATCCTCCGATAGCGCCTGAATGCCGATGCGGGCGAGCTTGGTGAAAGCCAGCCGAAATCGAACAGCAAAGCGCGCAGTTGCTCCGTGTCGCCCAGTTCCGTTAGATGGGCAATGCGGTAGCGCAGCACATAGTCGGGCGCTTTGAGCCTGCCCCGCTGAAATGCCTGATGTGCCCAGTCGGCGAGCGCCGTTCGCCCGACTCGAACATCGATCGCGAAACGTCCGGCGATCGGTTCGCCGTAAGTGTCGACTGTCCCAGCATCCATCCAGTCGCGCACAGACTTGTGGAAGAACGCGAAGCGCTTGTCGGTGCGCTGCGGTAGGAAACTCGCGAGCTTCTTGAGCACAGACGCAAGCACGATCCTTTCGAGACCGCCAGTAGCCTGCAGAGTAGGTAAGTCGAGGGGTTCGAGGGCGGCCATTGCGAGCGCAAGCACACTACTTACGGGTGCGAAGTCGCTATCGGCGGGGAACAGGCGGGCGAATGACCGTTCGTAGTACAACTGCAAGCTTGGCGGAAGAAGAGGGTTACCCTCGGCCAATTTGACGTTCAGGAGCTCTTCGACGCGCAGGCGTCCTACACGGATTTCGTCGATCAACGCTTTCGCGATCAGGAAATTGCCTTCAGCGGCATCAAGTATACCCTTGTAATTGTAAATTGGATCACCGCTGTTAGTTAGTCGAGGACAGTCCCAGGCGGCCTGCCCCATAGTTCTCAAAATCGGCACGGTTCTCGGCGTCATCAGCTTTCAGAGCTTCGGCCTGCATCCCCTGCAGACTGCGCAGAACTTCACGATAAGCACGGGTGGTGGCAACGACGCGCAACCATTGGGGCCACTGATCGAGCGTCGCGGCCAACAGATCGGCGATGCCCTGTGGCACGACGAGGGACTCATCAAGCGCATCGATCAGAATCAGTCGGGACTCAGACGGCGGATCAGGGAGCTTGGCCAGCGGCGAGAGCACCAGTTGCTCGAACAGCGTGTGCAGCCCGACCTCCCTGCCGATTTGGGCCTTCTCTAGCAGGGTCTGCAATTCGGGCGCTGCGAGCGCTTGAGCGTAGCCGGGCAGATTCTCGGCAAGCGAGGCGGAGATCGCCTTGACAAAGACGCGGGGAGCGAGGTGATCGGGCTGCTCCCAGCGACAGCAGAACCAAGCGATGACTGCGTACCTGGCCAGCGCAGGACTGCGCTTGTACCGACCTGAACTTGATGAAACTGATCCGCCTTTTCTTTGACTCGAATGCGTATACCGAGATCAACTTCGCCGCCTTCGCCATGCTGGGCTTGCGCTTCTGCCCGCGCATCCGAGGAGTCCAGCACCAGCGCATCTACCGGATCGATCCCAACCGCGACTACGGTTCGCTTGCATCTTTGATCAGGCGCGCCGATCAGACCATCGACACCGAGCAGATCGCCGAGCACTGGGACCGCATGGGTCAACTCTACGCCTCGCTCAAGACCGGCCACGTCACGGCGTCAGTGGCCCTGAAACGCCTGGTAGGCTTCAGCGCCAAGAACCGGTTCTACCGCGCCAATCGGGATCTCGGGCGCATCTTCAAGACCGAGTTCATCCTCCAGTACCTCTCGGAGCCGGAACTGCGCCGCCGTATCCGGCGGCTTGCTAAAGGTCGAGCAACTCCACGCCTTGGCCAGGGACCTCTTTTACGGGCGGCGCGGCCGGATCAACGCGCGCGAGTTGTGGGAGCAGATGAACACCTGCAGCTGCCTGAACCTGATCCTGGCGTGCATCGTCTACTGGCAGGCGTGCGAAATCTCCCGGGTCCTGAGTGAGTGCGACCCGATCGCCAATGGAATCGATCTCTCCCTGCTGGAACACGTCAGCCCCATCGTGTGGGATAACGTCGTGCTCTACGGTCAGTACATCCTCGATCGAAAGCTCGTCCGCCGGCGCCGAGGCGCAAAAAGGGTCGTCCTTAGCGTATAAAATTACACGGATCTCTCTAGTACCCTTATCCGCAGGATGGGAGACTTACTTTCGATAAGCCGACGCACTTTTGAACGGATTATAAACATCGTGACTATTCCGCAGGGGCGCATAGACAAATCCGTAACGGTCTTTCTTTTCATTCACTGGCTCCAGAAGTAGGCCTTTATTACGGGCTTTCGCCTTGTATTCGATCAGGACTCTTGCCGTGCCATTGATTCCCCACATTTTGAATCCAGTGCCGAAGATTCCACCGTTGGGGTAAAGCTCGGTCAAACCCGACATGGCATGGAAGCAATTGATGGCGACTTGATTCTTCCGGTAAAGCCGGTCATCGGCCCGATATCGAATGGTTCCTCCATCGAGCAGCTGCAGTCGCTTTACTCCCAGATCAAAGCCCTCTTTACTGATCTCGTAAGGTCCCCATATACACACGGCATTTTTGGCGTTTAAGGCCAGCTTGATCGTTTCATCGAGCTTAAAGTCTCTCCCGATGGACAAAGGGCAATCATTCAGCTTTGGAAAGATGCGACTACCAAAGCCCTCAAAAACGCAAAGATTGGGATTGGTCGAGAAATCGTGCGGCAGCCAGCTGATGGTATAGGCTTCAAAGTCTCGATTCTGGTAGGTTCGCTTTTGCAGGCCCGGAGTCAGCTTGCTTTGTTTGTCATCAGCGAGCACGCGAATAACGGCCATAAACGAGTGCGAAAATCTCGGGTCATTCCCTTTGTTTTCATAAGCAAACGGAATGATGAAATAGCGATCGCGCGTATTCCGGCCACCTCCCAGGCGAGCCAAAACCTTGGCCTTGATGTGGTTCGTAATCTGCTTGTAGAGAGGCACATCATAGTTGGAAAAATCCAGATCCTTCTGGAACAAACCAGCTTCGGCCACGCAGGAGAGACTAAGAATCAGAACACCTGCCAGGAAAAACCTGGCAAAGGGTGCGACACGCGGCGCGGTCCACCGCTGGGCCTGGTTCGGCATGTCTTCACTGGACTTAGTCTGTGCGAGATGGTCGTTCATAGTTCAAAAAACCGGTGGCAAGATTGATGAAGCAACGCCACCGAATTGGAACCCGGGGGGCGGTCCACATATTCGCTTCCATCTGCCCCTCCGCGCAATAAAATTGCACCGCGGAGATGGCTTCCCCAAGTCGGTTCAAACTTTACATTGTGTTCATTGGCGCCTTGCATCCAACTGCTGATTTTCGCAGCTTCAACGTCGCCCTCCTTCGTCTACAACTGGCTCTCAGCCTTCCGGCTTATTCATCGATATAACCCGGTGGCAGTCCCCCTGTTCTAACCCTTTTATTGAGAACTTCTTTCTCCAAAGAAAGGGAGATCCATTCTTGCGGAGGATTGGGATCGGTTCGCAGACTGCGAATCTTCAGGAGAACTTCTTGTTCGTCCTTTGTCATCCGCTCGCGTTGGAGTAAGTGCTGCTTCCAAGAGGGTACCACCACTTCCATTCGGATTAAGTTCGGTTGATGAAGGTCCCCGTACAAATGCCACCTGTGCGCACCGTTTCGCAAAAAGATCATTCGAGCGTCACGCATCAATTCGAGGCATTCGTCTCGGCGCGTCGGATCGATATTGAATTCTGCTGTAATTGATACAGGACCATCTTGAGGCGCCAGCAACCGGCCCGGGTCAAGGTTCTGGGAAAAGATCGAGACCGGCGCCGACTCGAAACTCAGCCTTTTGGTAAAGTCGATCGAGATTTGAAGGGCTGGAACAACACGGACAACGATCATAAGCATCAGGGCGAAGACGGCAGCTCCCAGAAAAGTGGGAACGAGTCCGCCATGATGCGCTGCCAGCCCCCAGATGACCCCGCCAAGAGCAGTCGCCGCCTGCGCAACCATGACCATTGTCGCGTTCATCCGTCCCCGGGCCCAGTCCGGCATCGCACGTTGACTTGCGACCCAGAGTTCGGAGGCAGAAATGGTCCATCCCACGCCACCAAGTGCGGCAACCACTAAGAACACATACGGCCGATGGACCACAGCCATTAGACAGAAATCTAAGACCAACACGAGATCCGCGAAAGTCGTGATGCGTTGCGGCGAATACCTGGCACGTGCCCACGGAATGATGAAAGCGCCGCTGAGGACTGAGCCGACGGCCATACTCGTGAAGAGAAATCCCAGGTGAGAAGCTGGAAGATCTAATTCCTTCAAGCCGATAGCCGGCATCAACGATGGAATAATAGAGATAAAGAACGAAAATATCGCGTGTCGGGCCAGAAGAATCTTGATCCCGGGAGTGTAGCGCACGTAACGGATCGCCGTCGTTAATGACTCAAAGAAGTTCTCCAGTGGAAGGCTTGACTGGACCTTTACCCGCTTCCACTGCAGAAGCGCCAGAAACATCAGAAGGAAACCGAGCCCGTTGGCGCCAAAAATGAAACTTACTCCGGCCAACGGAAGCAAGAGCGCTGAAAACAGAGGCCCGATAATCCCCGAGAGATCCATCTGCATTCCGGCGAGAGTATATGCAGAGGCCAAGTCGTCTTTGGAAACCATCTCCGCGATGACCGAGGAGTGAGCCGGAGAACCAAACGCGAAACCAGCGCTGAAAAGAAATGCGCTGACCGAATGAGGTAAGGATTAAGTAGATGCGCCATCCACAGAATTGCCAGTGCGAACGCGATGGAGGCATGCCAGATTTGAACTGTTAATAAAATCTTTTTGCGGTCTACCATGTCGGCGATGGCGCCCGCGGGCAAGGTGAACAGGGTGTAAGGGAGTGCCGAAACCGTGGTCATTAATGCGATATGCAAGGTCGAGGCACCCAGCTTGTGCATCGCCCAATAGACAGCGGTATTGTGGGCCCCGATGCAACTTCCGGAGATTACCATTGCCAACCAGAGTCTTCTGAAGACGGGGTTTCGCAATGCGAGCTAGGTAGAGGTCTTTTCAGCGGTCTCTTCCATGGGCGAGAGTTAAACTGTTTAGGTTAGTGGCTTGGGTTGCTTTCGAGGCGTAATGGCCGGAGGCCTCCGTTCCCAAAAGCCAAGGTTTTTGCTACATCCTTCAATGGTCGCGAAAACATGCTCTATTTCATGACAGAATGTGTTGCGGAAGCCATCTCAAAACGGAATCTCATTCGTGAACGCACGACGGCCGGCCTGAGAGCGGCTCGCGCCCGCGGCCGCAATGGGGGTCGGCCCAGGAAACTTAAAACCAGAGATATCCAGGCCATCAAGGCACTAATGCACGCCGGCGAGTTGCCGGTGCAGGACATTGCCGACAGATTCGGCGTCTCGCGAGCAACTCTTTATCGGAATGCAGCGGGTCCAGAGTCGCCTAAGGCGTTCAAGACGCACGCAATACAGGAGCGCTCCAGCTAGGGAAATCTAAAGAGGCCGTAATGGCAGAAACAAGCGGCCACGAACCCTAGGAATGGAAATGCCTAGAAAGCAGCTCGTGCCGGAGGCGAATTGATCTGGTTTCAAAATCACGGATGTTGTTGGTTTGAGCCGATCATGTTCTCAGTTCGACGCACTATGCGCGGGTGGAACCGAGCAGATTCCCGCCAAGACTCGGGTGACCGATTGTGCGGTCCCCGATGATATTCACGAGAGCGGTCTTGCCGGCCCTCAGTGCACGTTCCAGGGCGGAGCGAAACTCCTCGGGCCGCTCGACGTACTCGCCGTGACAATCCATCAGCTCAAACATTCGGTCGTAGCGCTGGTTTGGCAATATTTCGAATGCATCCGTCCGACCTTTCAGAAATGGCATTTCTTCAAAGCTCGGCCCCCATGAGCTGTTGTTCCATAAGACCGCGACTATCGGCAAGCCGTAGCGGCGCGCAGTTTCGAGGTCGAAGCCGCTGACTCCGAGACCACCGTCCCCGATTATAAGCACGACCTGTTTTCCTGGCCTCGCAAGTTGAGCACCGATGGCCATACCAATACCGTGACCAACGGGTGCGAGCGGTCCCGCGTCGAGAATTTGGCCGGGAAAGCGAGCGCGGAACCATTGCGACATCCAGCCGCTCATCGTGAAGCTATCGATCACGATCGTTGCGTCCGGATCGATCACTTCACAAAGCTCCCGCGCAACCCTTGCGGGATGTATCGGTGTGTCGTCGTGGTGCTTATGCTCCTGTTCGGCGATTACCCGCTCAAAGTTGCTCCGTACGTCAGCGACCTCCTGGAGCCAGTCCGACTGGCCTGGTCGTTTCCAGTCGCCGGCGCGCACTGCCTCGCAAAGCTGCTGGAGAACGAGTTTCGCGTCCCCGACCAGGGCAACTTCTGCCGGCACATGGAGGCCGATCCGCGTCGCCGTAACGTCGGCCTGAATGTAACGTGCGGATTCACTCCAAGTGGGCGCCTCGCCGAACTTCTCGCCGCTCCAGAACCGAAAGCCGATCGCCAATACCGCATCGGCGCGCCCGGTGAAAGGCTTCTTCCATGGGCCCCGGATTGCCAGCGGGTGGTCCTCCGGTACGGTGCCTTGCCCGGTGCGACGGGCGTACACCGGTATCTTGGTGAGCTCAACGAATTCGCGTAGCTCGGCCGCCGCACCCGACCAGAAGATTCCGTCGCCTGCTGCGATTAGCGGGCGCTTGGCGGCAAGGAGGATCTCGATCGCCTGCTCGATGCCGTGCGGGTCGGCTCCCGAGCGAAGCTCGCCCGGCGCATAGACCTTCGCGCCGCGGCGTTGAAGGCTCTCAAGTCCGTCCCGGTAGAGAATGTTTGTCGGGATTTCGACCAGGGCGACGCCCTGCGGCGGGCTCATCGCATCGCGAAACGCCTGCCGCAAATCAATTTCGATGGTCGACCAGTCAAGTACCCGCTTGGTGAACTTCGAGAAGGAGCGGCACACTTCGCTGCCATACGCCTCTTGAAACGAGCCCAGCCCGTCCTCCGTCGTCGGGTGCTGGCCGGCAATGCACACCACCGCGCTTCCGGCGAGACCTGCGGTACAGAGGCCGGTTACAGCGTTAGTCAGTCCGCAACCGGCTGTGACACTGCAAACGCCCGGTGTTCCAGTGGTTCGCGCCCATCCGTCTGCCGCGTATGCGCATGACTGCTCGTGCCGCATGTGAATGAGTTTGATCCCACAGCCGCGCAGCGCAGCAAGGATCGGCCAAGTGTGGCCGCCGTTGACAGCAAACAGATATTTCACGTTTTGGGACTGGAGCACGCGGGCGACCAGGGCACCGCCATCTATTTTCACCGCCGTAGACGGCACGGATTCAGCCGCTCCTTCACCCGCTAACGCTGCGCTCGCGGTTTTTCCGATGACGACGCCCGTGAGCGCCTCGCTTGAATTGGGCTCGGTCATGGCGCATCCCCTTCAACGCTACCCGCTTTATGATTGGCGTACCTGCTCCGGAGAACTCGATGCAGAAGTTTTCCGGTAGCAGTCCTCGGCATTTCGTCTTCAGTAATGAACGAGATCGATTTTGGTCGTTTGTATCCGGCGATCCTGTCTTTGCACCAATCGAGGATTTCGGACTTCGATGCACCCTGACTTTGCTGCAAGACGACTACTGCATGAACCGCCTCCCCCCATTTCTCATGAGGGACGCCAATTACAGCCAGATCCTTGACCTTGGGATGAGCGCCAAGAACCTGCTCCACTTCGGATGGATAGATATTCTCCCCGCCGCTGATAATCATATTACTCTTGCGGTCGACGAGATAGTAGTAGCCGTCCTGGTCCCGACGGGCCAGGTCGCCGACCGTGCAATACGCGCCCCGGCATGCCTCAGCGGT
>Ga0210387_10003656_pt1 | contig 11826 bp, 13 predicted proteins | sample IncBWC7OmetaG_FD_160108 | JGI IMG/M metagenome (GOLD analysis project Ga0210387, IMG submission 160108) | Forest soil microbial communities from Barre Woods Harvard Forest LTER site, Petersham, Massachusetts, United States - Inc-BW-C-7-O ... | reverse complement strand
CACTGATATCGATGCTGACTGTACTCTCTCTCTGAGATGTTTGAAGACCTACTTTAAGGATCGAGCCGGATGTAAATATGTTGAGCATGGCGACCATGACTCGACAGTTCAAAAGGTGGGCTCATTGAATGAACAACATAGGACTCGCAGATCAAGTAGGGGATCAAAATTAAAGAGTGCCATTTTGTAGTTACGAGGTCGACATAAGAAGTCGGGAATGCCCTGTTCGAGCCCTCCGCCCAAAAGACCTGAAATTACATGGTAAGCTGGCCTAAACCATACCTTGTGCAGGTTTAGAAATCTTCTGATGTGCGCAAAGCCATCCCGTCAAGTGACATTTCGAGTGTCGGAAGAGCTTCGCAAAGGTAGGCGAAAAGGGAGCATGTTATGGCGATTCCCGTGATGATGCACCGGTATCGTTATCCTCCAACCTGTCCCCTGGAAGCATCGAACCGGAGGACGAGACTCGATTTTTTCCTTGGGTTCACGTCATTGCAGTTTTGTCGATGCGTGGTCCGATCCCTGCATTGCGCTTCCCTTTTGATGGGCTCTGTCACCCACTCCCTTTCAGGAGAGACTGGATTGCTAAATCGATGTCTCCGTGTGTGGAGAGTAACGCTGCAAAGTTCTGCGACGTATTAACGAACCCCATATCTTGGAGTTGCTACAAGCAGTACGGAAACATCATCAATCAGTCGGCATCATATTGCGAGCTAACGAAGCACAGTAAAACGCCAAGACGAACAAGTCCCTGGGGGAGTTGTTTGGCAGAAAAGGGCGGGCGAGCGGGGATTGACGACGAAACATATAAAGGAGGAGAATCAATGCAAACCTGTAACTTTGCCTGAAGCTCCTCAAAAAGCTTGGTGTCTGCAGGCTCCTCAGGCGTGGTCTGGTAGTTGTGGGGCTGCTCTGAAGCTGAATTCTGATACAGAGGCGGGTGGGTATGTCCTGATATAACGGAAATTTTCAGTATGGATCAGAGGTGACGGTTTTATATTAAACGGCAGGCTCACCACCCAACGGGTCAGTCTTGACTGCACTATTCATGAATCCAGGGTAGACCCTGGGGTAATTCGTGGAACCTAGTAGTCACGTTTATAACAATCATGAGCATCGGCTAAAATTTACGAGAAGAATTTACCTATCGGGTTCCGCGAGCTATCGTTCGGGATGGTGGTTGTGTAGGTATTGCTGCTGTGGGAGTTGGTGCTGTTGTCGTTGTAGACGGTGCCGTAGACAGGGTTGTAACGGATATCGGCGTCGTCTGCACGATGAAGGGATGACATGGAAGAACGGTGGAAATGAAGAGCTGAGGTTGATTATGTTATGGTCACGGTCACGGTCACGGTGGGTCCATATGTTATCTTTCGGAGTTGCAATTCCAAATCTCAGTTTTAAAGAGATGACAGTGGAAGGCACGAACGTGATTAGAATTTGTTTGTGTTTGGCAATAGCCTCCGTGGATAACCTCGCCGTTTCTCCCAACTTTCTCCTGTAACTCATGCGTGAATACTGGGTACTGAGTACTTCAGGACGAGTAGCCGAAGAAAGCGTGACACAATCTTGCCCTCGATGCATCCACACACTGGTAACGCCAGGTGCTCACCAACCCTGCTCCAGTAGCCACCTTCGTAGGCTGCCCGCAGTCATCGAAGTGATGCAACTCTCATGAAAAACGTCCACTTCACCACCACCCTCGTCCTCGCGCGCTCAACTTCCTTATCGTGTCCACAGGTTTCTCACCCTCCCAGTCGTCAACAAACATCAAGTCCGCATTGAACCGCTACGCTGGGTGGGTCTTCAGCTTCACCTCTGACCTCCTGCCCCATATCGACAAAGTTGGATGCGGACGCAAAGGTGTTCTCAGTGATGGCATCTGGGAAGGGCGGGCAGATTAATTTGGACGATTTGGGTCGGCGAAGAAGTATGTATTATGAATGCCGCGATGGCTCCCCTAGTCTCTCCCTACGTAGAACCATCTCATAATGAAGGTGCGTTCTCCCCCCTCTCTTTAACTCCAAACGGGATCACCTACATAACAATTCTCCACCACGAATCCCGTAATCGCGTTCTCCCAGTCACACCCAGGAGTCCTGTGTGCCCCCATCATGCGCCAAAGGCACTGGGCGCACCGACAAGGAGTGGAGGGTCATTTGTGAAACTTGATAGCAAATATTATCGCATAATTGACGGTTTTTCTGGCGCTTAGAATGATCCGCTGTGGGGCGACGTCGAAATGTTCTGTTGGAGAGAACTAGAGGGGGAGTATCATGAGCCACAAAGTACAAGCTTTCGACCTTCTCGTGGTCATTGTCGAGTTCATTCGCAGTCCTTGAGTTGTATGGCACATATCCCGCACCCCCAAACAGACTCGGAGATAAAGCTGAAAACAAGATCGTTCGACAATACGACAGAGGGCACCATGTTTGCCACTCACAAAGGTAAGAGTGGCGTCACAATTAAAGTTGTACCCAAACACAACCCAAACACTCGGCTGTCACTGCCACGTGCCACCTCTGCTCAGAACGGAGCTAGGCGGCGAATACCTTGAAGCCGATCGATCAACCGAAGTCGGAAGATCAACCTTGAACAGCCTTGAACTTGAAGTTGCCCCTGAAAAGCTGTGGAAACAACGAAAGACCTCACTGCAAGAAGAAATTTATTCAGGAACGTTGGACAGGTTATTTACACTGCCAGTGTCTCGTCATTGTCGAGTTCATTCGCGGTCGTTAAGATGTCAACCGTGACGGGTCGGAGACTACCTCTCACGTGCGACGCGTGGGAGCTAAATACCAGCCGATCGATCGACCTTTTTTCCGAGTTCAAGTTGCTGACTCGGAAAAGCTGTGGAAATAAGGTGAACCAAACACGAAAGACCCTCTCTGCAAAAATTAATTTATTCAGGAACGTTGTACAGGTTATTTAAGGTCCGACTCGGACTGAATAGTACATCATGCCGATATCAGCAGCCTTGAAGTTGAAATCCGGGCGTTCCTGCAAATCTGACATCTGCGTTGAATGAATGGTGACATTGGTAGGGTTTGTATGCTTGATCTCAATTCCTCACTTTTTGATACAATTGCCCGCAGCTCTGAGTCCTGAGACTGGTGCGACTGGTCTTCGAATCTTGTGTTTCGACGGGGGAGGCGTCCGGGGCAAAGCCAGTCTTCTCATATTGAAGGAAATTATGGACCAAATTGGTCCAGGGGCAAAACCTTGCGACTTCTTCGACCTCATTGCCGGAACATCCACTGGTAGTTTGATAGCCATCATGCTTGCCAGGCTCAGGTACTCTGTCGACGAAGCCATCAAGAAATACGACGAGATAGGCCCGCGAATATTTTCCAACGTGGAATCTCCAAGGAAATGGATGTTGTATGGCACTCCTGTAGTCCCCGAAGGCCCTGCGGAGAAAGCCTTTCGGGAAATTGGTCATGTGAACGGCGAAGATCAGGATATGAATAGTGGGGTCTATCATCGTTGCAAGGTATTGCTTCATCTCGCAGTTTGCGGTTTGTTTATTCACAGGAACCCGGAACAGTGCTATGTCACCACCGTGTTGCAAGACCGGCCAGAAAAGCTCGTTCCTATACGCTCATATCATTCTGCTGATAGATCGGATCCAGTTACCTATGCACGGAAGAAGTGGAAAATATGGGAGGCGGCGCGTGCGGCCACAGCCGCTCCCGTGTATTTCAGGCCGTTGGAACTCAATGGGAGGAAATTTGTTGACGCAGGTGCGGGCTACAACAATCCGTCAGCCGAGGTATACCACGAAGTCACGAAGAATATCCCCGAGTACAAGGGTTGGCCCGTTGCTTGCTTCATCAGCATCGGAACGGGTTTCGGTAGTCGTCGCCCAGCTCCAGGCATTTTGGAAAGGACTGATTCCGTATTCGGAGGCCTACCCAAAGCAAAGGCTGTTCAAGACAGAGCATCTGACCTCGTCCAGTATCTCAGTCAAATCGCGTCGGCTACTCACAAAGTCGATCAAGAAATGCGGCGCACATATATGTCAAGGGGGTAAAGTATCCTTTCGACTGTCGGTCGCGAGGTGTGAAGCTCATTCAGCATTCTTCTCAGCCCCTATTTCCGCTTTGATCCTGGCCCTGTTATCGGTGCAATTGATTTTACCGACATCTCTCAGCTTCCGAAAATGGAAAATCTGTGGTGGGACCATGTACGGGAGTACAACACAGTCGATGAGCATCTGAGGGTATGTGCCAAAGCGCTCAAGGCTGCTTCTCCCGCAGCAGTCCAGGATCTACAACGGATAATAGTGGATCCTGAAGACGAAGAAGTGCGTATCGTCCAGATTATTATGACTTCAAACCATCAAACTCAGGATGACGGACAGCCGCCCTCCCCTGCAATACCGGGTTGGCAAAGCGCAACGAAATGTTTGGAAATGATCCTTGAAGACCGTGGTATTATCGTCCAATCCCGTCTCACAGATACTTTGTCAATCTTTCTCGGGATATTCTCCGTTTCTTCTAACTTCGATTGTGTATTGGAGGCTTTAGAAAGGCTATACTACAGTAATCCTTTGTCTGATACATCTGGGACCCGAATCGGGTTGGTATTATTTCTTTTTTTTCTCTGGCTTTCTATCACTGCTCATTAATCCGGACTCAGTATCCTGAGCGTGGTAACCAAGTTTGTGTCCCATCTCTGGCTTACCGATCTACAAATCTCCAAGCTCTCCAAAGCTTTTGTTTCGGAGCCAATCCCGCTAGTACCCTCAGTTCCCGTCGCCTGGGTAGCGGGCTCCTTGATCGAAAGTTTGCAGAAGCTGACGGATGAGAACTTGGCCTGCGAACAAGACCCGATAGCCTCACTCAGTGACAGTTCAAGCTTGGGGGTTCTCGCGTTGGAATTGGCACAAGCTCTCGCTGTTCTGGAAGAGGAACTACGGCGGATGGACCCTGTTGGCGAATGCGTTCGTTGGTCGGCTAGGAAATATACCCGGGATTTTTTGTCGTTCCCGGAGCGAGTAAGCTCGATTAGCCTTTCTTCTCCCCGATAGGCTGAAGCTACGCGAAGGTTGAAATGTGGGTCCTGAAAACAATCCTAATGCTAGATTACAAGCCGGAAAAAGTGGGACTACGTTATCAGCTGTTCTACAAAGTTGCAAAGGTGCAGTTATCAATCCTCAATTCTCTCTGGAACTTAACATCCCATCAATAGCGGTCGAAAGATATTCACAACTTTTCGGCTGTACGTGCAATCATGTCTGCGTTGCAACCGCTCGAGCGGATTCGTAGCGAAACTAGGGTAGAAACCTCGGAACTGTGGAGCATGACGCGCCTCGGTTATCAAGCCGGCGAGCATGATGTCCAAGACGCGCGACGTAAAAATAAGCCTTTCTTGCAATCTCTTCGTGCGTTATTCATAATATGTTCATTTTCGGCGACTGCTTATATTGTACGTTCTAGAGGACATTCTTTTACGGTCCAAGTTCACCATCGATAACGTAGCAGACACCCACCATCAAATCCACTGGGGTAACTATCTAACACTCCACGAGCAAGTGAAAGCGTTCACGTCGCAAACTCAACTCGTCTCCTCTCAACAATATATCTTTGGACGAAGTCGTGTGGAGGGTTTCGTGAAGAAATGCCTTATTAATGTTGAACTTGTTGATAGCTTGGAAGTCAAAGTTGAAGACGCTCTGCGACGATACTGGGGAGCGCGGCCGAAACCTCGTCCTCTATTTCGCCAACCTAGTCATCGTGCGTAACTGCTGGAATTCGTCCTGTACATTAACCACGCCCAGACATTCATTTTCATCGCCGGTGGGGCGATCTGAGAAGATCTCTATACATGGAAACTGTATCCAGCGTTTCTCGAATTTTGTGGAAGCACAGCAATTACCCAACCATATGATTTGGGAGCTTGCTCCCCTTATCTTGCTAGGAACTTGGGTTTAATGGTGGTTCTTGTTCATTGGGTTACATACAGGCATGCTTCTTAATTTCATTCCATATTATACGATAGACTCGTAACCGTCCTTACTATTAGAGAGGCGAGCTCGTCAATACAAGTTTGCCTTTCTAATAGACAGATAGGCTCAGACTCGGATAGGCAACAGATAGGTCACCAGTCACGGTCTAATTACAGTACGACATCCAGGCGCTTTATATCCGAAGCATGTGACTCAAATTGAACCGCCGCGGCGTAGCTCTCAACTAACTCAATGATCCTGACACTGAGTGTTATTTCTCGTAGTGCAAACGGGGATAAAGATCATGCTTCACATTTTTTCTTTTCTGCGTGACTCGCACAGCGTTGGATAGTTTTGAGCTCTTCAAGAGTTCTCAACATCAAATCGGCGCCGGGTACCAGCAGTTGCCTGAGGCGCTTCATTTGACATATAGTTGTAAATGACATCGCCCTTGAAACACAGCCTATCTGACATAGATTCCGTGCCTGGGACTATTAATTATAAGAGGCGCCTCTATTCCTTCCCCAACACACTTGCCAACACTATTCATGTTGCCTCCAACGCACTCAGATATCTCGTCTGAACGAGGAGCTCTTATAGTGCGTCTGTTTCACTGGCATTCAAGTTTACCATGGACAATTGGTAATTAGTCAACGACTCGAAGGCAATTGTTGTTGCTGGGTTCTTCTCCGCTTTGTCGGCGTTTACTCTGCTGCTTCGGCTTCTGGTCAGTCCTGCAGTGTCTTCTCCTTGTAGTACTTCAATCGATTCCCGTAATTTTCAGTCTCTCATTCCCAGGAAGAGGCATAGGCGGCGGGATATTTTACCTATCACGGTCTTCTATCTGTCCCTTCTCTTCTGGGACAGCATCCAAGGAATTGGTTCGATAGCCAACATTCAATGGATTCAGCGCGGCCAAATCGTTGCGGGGGACTTTTGTATTTCTCAAGGCATGGAACTTGTTCAGTTTTCTCCCTGCAACAAAGATATAAAGTCGTTGACATTGAGTCATTCCGAATTATAGCAATCATCGAACAACTCTCTGACACAGGTACTGCCCTATCGATCATCGCCATGTCCTGCTGTATTCTTCACGACTATGTCATTGAATCGACCGGGACTCACCACCCCTGGACTGGTGCCATCGGTATAGGGATAATATCCTTGGTCCAGGTGGTAGACATTTCCCTCCCAAATGGACTTATCCATGGTGCCCATAGTTATTATGGGATTGCTGGGTAAGTGTACCTGTATCATCTTGCATTACTATGCTGATGGCTACCATTGCAGCTATTGGGTATGATTATTTTGTGATCCCATGGCTGACGGTTTATTGAAAAGGATTCCCGCAGTGCTGGATATCGAACGACCACTTTACGACTAAAATTGTCACTGAATACCTCTGGTTTTGGCTGGCTTGGGCGGTTTCTTTCCTCACGGCCATGGCCTACGCGTTTAGAGTGCGCAACAACAAACGGCTCCCGGCGGGCTTTTTATGGATTGGCTTCCCGATAGGGGGAAACAAGCTTCTCCGATTCGGACTTTTCAGCACAGACAAAAATGATCCTGGCCTTCATGGCCGTATTAAGTGGAGCTTTTCATTATTTGATATAACGTCTCCCCGACGCACCATCCGTGCCATGCTTCCGATTCCCATACAGTATTTGGAGATGGAGTGGGATGACATGCATCCTGTCGTAGCTCACGGTGACGCGATAGCTGCCAATGCGAATGATACGACACTCGATCAAGAGAAAGCCAATGATGCCTTTAAGCTGCTGCTGTAGGTCTTTCAAAATTGCACGTGTCAAAACGAATTATAATCACCAAACACATCCTTTGATTATTTCAGGTTCCCTCTTTGTAAGTCGTTTTTATTTGCTGTGCTTGCTTTCCAAAATTTAACACACAATGAACCCGGTTCTTCGCACATAGCCTACCTCATGCTTATAGCTCCTATTTCAATTGTGAGATTCATCGAGTTTCGCGAGAACTCCGTGGCACCCGGGGGAGTTATGACTGCGAATTTTATTTTCTGCCTCACAGGCTGCGTGGATGTGGTCTTGTTCTACTGGGCTAGGCCTGCATTCGGAGTCGATTCCAGCTGATGAGTATTTACCTAGGTTTGCTCGATACCACTGTTCTATAATGTCTGTCAATGATTCTTATACCGTTCTGATGACTTTGTAGCTGTTTCTCTAGTGGAGGCGAAACAAAAAATAAAACTGCAATTTTGCCTGATAACTTGAATTCACTGGATCCCAGTTTGACAGGTGAGGAAGTTCCCGCTTGTTTCTCTTCTCCGAGTCCGCGAGTGAAACGTTAGCAATGTCTATTGCACCAACTACTTTTATTGTTGCCGAAGCATCACCATTTTTAACTTCATCCAATCTTGCAACGGTCGGTACCGGTCTCAGCGGGTTGATGCCACCTTGCGCAATGACGCTTGTTGATGTTGTCAAACATGATCAGGATCACAAAATAGGTGTAGGAAGTTGCATTCTTGTCCGTGAATCCTCTTGTAACGGCTGGTGACGAGACTAATTATAACAGCGGGGGAAATGGAAGGTGAAAACGTTAACCAGATCATCGGCCTCATGACCAACCTCTCAAAGAACGTTCGACGGAAGAATAACGAGATCAGGGACTCACTCTTGAGGTGAAGCGATGGAACGGAGAGGTGTAACAGTCGTGTTGTGTTTAATCTCGGACCATTGAGTTAGTGGTACGCGTGTATTGTGTCGAAAATATTACAACATGTATTCCGTTGTGTGGTTAAGGGAACGGAGGGAATGGATTTCGTCCAAGAGGGCCACCCAATTTTACTCCTCAGTCCCGAGGGTGAATCATTGTGCCAATTATCAGACTGTGATATTGCAACATCCTAGACCATCGGACCACTCACTATTCTTCCCCTTCTCCGTTTACGTGGAGTACATGCTATGGGTTGTTTTGATGGGGGAATGGGCGTGTGATGAAATTTAGAAGACGGCGTATTTTGGCAGCGAGGAGGCGAGTAGAAGGTTGTGGGAGCATACGCTCGAGGCCACGAGGGTTGATGCCTGAGGGGATGGTGTATTGTATCTTATCTTCACACTGCACTTATCATTTTGGTTACTAACCATGAACGGCACGAGGAATTTTTATTTTGATGTTCATTTACATGACCCAATCGTAGTACATGGGGCGCCGGATGGGGTTGCGCACGATTCCTGGGTGGGACCGCATGCGATTGCCGGGTTTATGAGGAGGGTTGCTAAGTAGGTGATACGGTTGGGTGTTGGGATGCGCATCGTGGAAGGGAGAGGAAGGGACGTACATCCATAGTGAGATCATTATGGGTGTATCTATCACCGCGGTGAGCACCAAATCAATCTCCCTGGGCGGTCCGGGCTGTCTGGCGTTATCGTCCCCTGGCGTCTTTTTGTCATCGCCCACTGGCAAAGTCTTCCAATGGCGGCATCATCCGAAGGCTCGTTATCATCAGGTGACTCACCATTATATTGCCACCTATGACGGGTCACGGGTGTTGGCGTCGAGTGTCGTTACCGCCATCCTTGGCCCGGGACAGCCTCGTAATGCAGTCATGGTTCACTGGCATTGTCGGTGGTAGTTCTGCGGTGAGTAGCAAACATTTTCAGTGTCAAGGATCCACGGAAGTTGGCAACAAATCATGACATAAAACTTATAATACAAACCACTTGGGGGAAAGCAAAGTTAGAAGTGACGAAATTCGCTCGATGACAACAGTTGTAGGACAAATAAACGAAATGATGTACTCAGGTGTCCCATGTTCATCCCCTACACAATGAGTGGGTGGGAACAGTACGTACGTAGTAGTTCAATGTGAGCATGATGTCAAGGCTTTCCATTATCTCATTTGAAGACCGCGGAGGGTGAGGAAGCCTGGGGACATGATGAGAACGCTGAGTTTCGGGAGACGGGAAAGGGAGAGGATATCCCTCTTTTGAACAGGAGGCTGTCAGGAGCTGCCAGTGCACCTCTTCCCGGACACAGCACTGGCCGAGTCTTCGCCCATACCGATTCTCAATTCCCACCAAAACCAAGTCATCGTTGTTGGGCCTTGCCGTATCCGATGGGTAGAACTGCGTCCGAGAGGATATTGGGCGGACTGGGAGTATGAGATTGTCGCAGCGATTGAGGCGTGCGAGACCAGACGAGGTCACGCGTCACGCATCACGGCTCCGAGTCGGACCGGCCCGGGATGTGTCGGAGATTCGTACTATCATGATCTAGCGTCATCATCCGTCGCTTGTTGAAAAATAACTTTGTATAACTACTTGAACACTCAATCAGTCATATCAAGATCGTATCTCTCCACATTCCATCTCCCAGCTGCTGTACCTGCTGTGCGGAGTGAACGCTATGTGTATTGCGTTTACTGCTGTGCGGTCGTCGTGGTGCGAAGGCGGCGCAAGAGTTGTGCAAGAGGAACTCTCATTCGTGAAAAGGTGATTGACCTGACCCGCGTAGTGAGTCATTAACATCTCATAACGGTAAATTACCTCTGCCTTGAGCGTTAAACATGAACCAACCGTTTTAGTCGTGGATCAGAAGTTGGCTGTGGGATGCTGTTCATTTGCTGTTCATGACGACGCTCGACACGCGTAGTCCCACACTTCACCTTGAACGCGTCAAACATGAGGAGGACGTGCGTTATCGTTCTTCTTCACGAGTCAAGGCTAAAAGTCATCACACTGGCGTCGCTCGTACATTGCCTTCTACCTTGCTTCTAGCCAACATAATCATGGGTGTCACATTCTCAACTTCATCTACTTCTAGGAAAAGCAACTTTCTGCCCAGGAACAGACTGTTCGAGGTTCCTACTGAGACAGGCTGGTGGACAACTTGGTCGGACTGCCCGTATACAGATGTCCCACTTCACGAGCTGTCCGTAGAATTACAAGAAGGGAAGCGAGGATTAATTACCAAGGGCCTTTTTTCGTCGGTCTGGAGATTGGTACTGTCAATTCACGACACCACAGACCCTAATGGATCTCGGAAGCGCCGTATATGTCTCACTGAGGAAGTATACAATAAGGAGTTGCTTCGGTCGGACGGTTGGGATATCATAGACTTGGTAGCTAGAAATCCTTCCTCCGCCTTTGCAGAGCCTAAAGTTGTGTTCAGTGCCTCAAGCCCTGGCTTGAGCGACTTTCTGCGCAGCACGTGTTCAACGGTTTATCGAAGGGCGATACTACCTTGGCATGGCCACCGTCTGAAATCCCTCGTTTTCCCAACTCTGCTCTAAAATGTATATTTGCCCTGCGAGATTGGGAAGCCGATATTGTCAGCACCCACGGCAGTTTTCAATCAGCGCCGTTGCTCATATATTAATCTAGATCCTCATTCATGGAACCAACGGCAACGCTCTCACCTCCTGGACTATTCCTGGTGATGTGGACGTTTGGCCGCTCGCAAGGCTCTACAGCAGTCTGGTGACATCTGGCTCTCCTTCCTTTCTCAACGCCTTTGCTAGTAAACATTTTTCCAACCTTAATTTGCCAGAATGTCACCAGATTCGGATTTGGAGTGTGTCGCACAGTTTATGTACTGGCGAACAGGCCGATCTTGCCTGGGATGATGCCAATGGCACCCAGAGAGTGCAAGGTGAAATCAGGAGGATCTGGGCGGCACTGGGACCAGTCCGAGTGAGTCCTACTTTTGTGGAAAGTATCACACTCATTTTTTGCTCATTCTACGTAACTAGATCGGAACCAAACCTATTATTTGGAGTAAGATGTTATGCTTTAAGCCCCTGGATTTTGTTGAACATGTCCTCTTAGTGTGTCATTCTTTGGGTGGCCAACTTGTGAAAGAACTGCTCAAGTATGATGATCAACTCGGCCGGGGCCCTC
>Ga0210387_10003655_pt1 | contig 11827 bp, 9 predicted proteins | sample IncBWC7OmetaG_FD_160108 | JGI IMG/M metagenome (GOLD analysis project Ga0210387, IMG submission 160108) | Forest soil microbial communities from Barre Woods Harvard Forest LTER site, Petersham, Massachusetts, United States - Inc-BW-C-7-O ... | reverse complement strand
CGCCATGGGCGACGCCGGCGCCCCGCCCGACCCACAGCGCCACCATTGCGCACAGCGCCAACAGCACCGTCCGCCGGCCCCGCCCCCCTGCCCGGCCCAGCCACCCGGACCTCGACGTCATCGACCCACGTGGGGTTGAGCCTGCGCGCGCACAGCCATGTACAACGAACGAATCGCCCGGTGAAAGTCTTTCGCGCGCCTCACCCGACACGAGGTCGGATGCGATCCTGCTCGGCGTTCGCGATCCACGCTCTGCGTTCGGTCCCGCGGTGCACGAGGGCGCACGAGGTGACGCCTTCGCTCAGGTGGCGACGAACAGGCCCGAGCCCACCCAATCCGCTTCGCCGCGAGCGCCGGGAGGCACGAAGAAGTAGCCGCCGCCGACGGGCGTGATGTAGTCGATCATCGGCTCTGCGAGCAGCCGCTTCTGGACCGTGGCGAACTGGCGGGTGGGGCTCTGGTTGAAGGCGACGAACATCAGCCCTTGGTCCAACGCTCCGGCCGGATCGAAGCCTCGCGTGTAATTGAAGCCACGGCGCAGGATGCGCTGATCGGCGGTTGCGGGGGTGCGCGGATTGGCGGTGCGGATGTGCGCTGTCAGGGGAATTCGCTTGCCTTCGGGATCGAGGTCGTAGCGAGGGTCCTCGAACTCGTCGGTTCCACCAAGCGGCGCGCCGCTTGCCCGGACACGGCCGATCATGTTCTCCTGCTCGCTCATACCGACGCGGTCCCAGAACTCGACGTGCATGCGGATGATCCGTGCCACCTGATACGTGCCGCCGACCGCCCACGCCGGCTCGCCGCGGCCGGCCCACACCAGTTGGTCCATGAGCGCCGGGTCGCTTGTGGGTGGGTTCGCGGTGCCGTCGCGGAACGCGAACAGGTTGCGGGGGCTGTTATGAGGGGAGGGACCACGCGCGGCCCCGGAGAAGCCGTCGATCATCCACCGCAGCTGCAGCGAGCCGCGCACGGTGCGCAGCAGCTCGCGCAGCGTGTGCGTGACCGTGTCGCGCTCGTGCGCGCAGATCTGCAACAGCATGTCGCCATGGCTCTGTGCCGGGTCGAGGTCGTCGATCGCGAACGTCGGCATCGTCACGAGCTCGCGCGGTCGCTGGGCGCCCAGTCCGTAGCGTCCGTCGAACAGCGAAGCCCCGAAGGCGATCGTCACCGTCAGCGCGTCGGGGGCGTTGACCGGCCCGAGGACCCCCGAATCGACCGGAGGAGCGTCGACCTCCAGCAGCGGGATCGGCCCGCCGACGGTCAGTTCTCGCGCACGCCGGCTGAGCGCCTGCAAGGCCTCTCGGAGGGTGCCCCGGTCGGGTGCGATCGAGTCGAGTGCGGCGAACGTCGCCTGGGCCGGTGCGGGTGTGAGGATCCCCGCCTGATGCGGCCCGTCGAACGGCTCGCGGGCTTCAAGCTGCGCTTGCGAGACGTTCCATTCCTGTGCCGCCGAGGGCGCCGTCGCGCTCGCTGCGCCTTGCGCCTGAGCGCTCGCGCGAGCGAGTCCACCGATGCCCCCGACCCCGCCGGCCCCCAGCAGAGCCGCGGACCGGGTGAGGAAGCCGCGGCGATCCAGAGGGCTCATGGATCGATCCTCACATCACGCGGCGGGATCTGCGGGATCTGCGGTGGCGCTTCGGTCTCGAGCACCCCGGGTACCTGAGACAGCGCCTCCAGCGCCCCGCCGAGCGTGCCGTTGAGCAACACCGACTGCCTCTGGGTCAGCTGCCCGTTGGGCGGCAGACGACCGCCATGCGCGGCGGCGATCGAGGCGATCGCCGAGCGCAGGGCCACGAGTTCGGTGTCGACTGCCGGAATCACACGCTCGGCTCCGCCGATCACGGGGCGCAGCGTCGAGATGACCTCTTCCGTCGCCCGCACCCCCGCCTCGGTCGCCAGCACTCCTTCCCCGCTCCAGGGCACGTCCGCGCCGCTGAGCAGGTCACGCACGGCATCCTCGAGGATCTCGTGCGCGCGCGTCGCATATTCGAGCGGCGTGATCGAGACACGCGGTAGCGCGCCGCGCAGCTCGCGCACGTCGACATCGAGCCGGCGGGCCCAGCCAAGCAGTGCGCGAGGGGGCGCTTCCGTCCACAGTCCCAGTTCGATCCGGTGCAGGCCCGAGAACTGAGGGCTGGCGACGCCCCCGGTCAGGCCGCTCGCGGTGCCGTCGATCTGCTGGTTGAGGGTCGCGACTTCTCCCGCCAGGTAGACCGCTCCGAGCCGCAGGTAACGAGCGTACGCCGAGCGCCACGCGGCGCGCGCCGCCACGCGGTCGTTGGCCGCCAGCGCTCCCTCCAGACGTGCGATCTGCCGTTCCATCGCGCCGAGCTGACCGACCGCGTAGGCGCGGTACAGAGCGATCGGCCGAGCGAACGCCGAGACGGGCGTCGGTGGAAGCTCGGGCGCCGGTGTGACGGGAGCTCCGCTGACCAGACCTTGCAGAGAATAGATCCGGTCCGTGCTCAGGACGTGCGGCGCGCGCAGAGAGTACGTCGCGAGCGGCGTCAGCGGAGCCGACGCAGGTCGAGCGGTCTGCGTGCGCCCGCCGGAGCCGAGCAACACGACTGCCAAGAAAACCCCAAGCGCAACACAGACCGCCGCCGCCGCGACGGGCACCCGGCGCCTGGTCATCGTCTGATCGTCGACTCGCGCATCAACAGAACAAACGAGACCCCCCGCGCACGGCTTGCGTGAATGAGCCTCTCACGCGGTGCCCACCGCGGTGGGCGAGGTTCGCCGCGGGGGAGCCGGTGCGGTTCGGGCTGCACATGTGCAGCCCGACGACCGGCGCATGCGCCGGTCGTCACACGAGCCGCATGCGGCTCGTGTCGGGAGCGCGCATGCGCGCTCCCGCCGGTGGCGCATGCGCCACCGGAACGTCCTCCACCCCGTACGAGGGGGCACTAGAGTGGCGCGAATGTCCCCGCGCACCGGTCGGCCCTCCGACGCACCGCCGCCGTCGCGGTGCGACGTCGCGGTCGTGGGCGGTGGGATCGTGGGGCTGGCGGTGGCGCGCGAGCTGACCCTGCGCCACCCCCGCGCGTCGGTGTGCGTGCTCGAGCGCGAGAGTGAGGTGGGAACACATCAGACCGGACACAACTCGGGCGTGGTGCACGCCGGCGTCTACTACACGCCCGGCTCGCTGAAGGCGCGACTGTGCGTGCAGGGCGCGCGCGAGCTGTATGCCTACTGCGAGCAGCGCGCCATCGGTGTGGAGAGGTGCGGGAAGGTGATCATCGCCACCCATCCGGACGAGCTGGGCCGGTTGGAGGAGCTCGAGCGACGCGCCGCGGCCAACGAGGTGATGGGCGTACGGCGGATCGGTCCGGAGGAGATCGGGGAGCTCGAGCCTCATGCGCGTGGTATCGCCGGGCTGCACGTCCCCAGCACCGGGATCGTGGAGTTCGGGACGCTCGCCCACGCCCTCGCCGAGGACGTGCTCGCGGCGGGTGGTCGGATCGCCACGGCGTGCGGCGTGCGGCGCATGGCGGTCGGGGCGAGATCGCTGCACATCACGCACGCGCACGGCGTGACCGAGGCGGGCCGTGCGATCGTGTGCGCAGGCGCCTGGTCCGATCGACTGGCGGTCGCGGCGGGGGCCGATCCCAACCCCCGGATCGTGCCCTTCCGCGGGGCCTACCTGCGGCTCGCACCCGCACGCCGAGGACTCGTGCGCTCGCTCATCTACCCCGTCCCCGACCCCTCGCTGCCGTTCCTGGGCGTGCACCTGACGCGGCGCATCGACGGCGAGGTGCTGGTCGGGCCGACCGCGCTGCTGGCGGGCGCCCGTGACGCTTATGACCTCGGACGGGTGCGGGGCCGGGATCTGCGCGACACGCTCGCGTGGCCGGGCACGTGGCGAATGATGAGCCGCTGGTGGCGCACCGGGCTGACCGAGCTACACCACGCGGCGCTGCGTACCGCACTCGTGCGGGCTGCCGCGCGCTATGTGCCCGAGCTCCAACCCGAGGATCTGCAACCGGCGTTCGCGGGGGTACGCGCCCAGGCGCTCGCACGCGACGGGCGCCTGATCGATGACTTCGTGTTCTCCGCGACCCCCCGCGCACTGCACGTCCGCAACGCCCCCTCGCCGGCGGCGACTTCCTCGCTGGCGATCGCCCGGCACGTCGCCGATGAGGCCGAGCGGGCGTTCGGGCCGGTGCACTGACCGTTCGGCCATCGATCGTCCATACCTACCCGCACGCTCATGACCGATCGCGACGGTGACGTGAGTACGAGCGTGGAGGCCCGACTGAGCCGTGCGTTCATGACCTGAACGCACGTAACGAACATCGGGCCATTGTGGACCCCGTTTAGATCACTGATCATTTCCTCAGTCGGTCGGGACGAGTTGACTACGAAATAGGGGGACACACAGTGCTCCGCAGCGCCGAATCCAAGGATGGACAAGCGGGCTTTCGCGGCCGCAAGACGCTGGACCAATCACCCGAGGCGACGCGCGAAGTCCATCTGGCCATCGCCCGTGCCAAGGAGGGTGATCGCGAGGCGCTGCGACTGCTGTATATCCGTTACTCGGACAATGTGTACGGCTACGTGCGCAGCATCGTCAGAGACGACCGCGAGGCCGAAGACCTCACGCAGCAGGTGTTCATGAAATTGATCACCGCGATCGTCAAATACGAGGATCGGGGCGTGCCGTTCTCGGGCTGGCTGCTGCTGCTGGCGCGCAACCTCACGCTGGACCACATGCGCAGGCGTCGCCCCATGCCGACCGAAGACGTCTTCGAAGCCGACAGCCACCACGACGACGGTGAGACCCGGGACCGTGCACGAGACCTGCACGCCGCTCTGGCGTCACTGCCCGAGGAGCAGCGCAGCGTGATGATCATGCGTCATGTCGTCGGCCTTTCACCGATGGAGATAGCCGAGCGGATGGGACGCTCCGAGAGCTCCATCCACGGTCTGCAGCATCGCGGACGGCGAGCACTCAAGCTGGAGCTCAGCCGACTGGGCTCGGCGCCCTCGACGAGCGCGAGTCTGGCGCGGGTGGCATGATGAGCGCCGCCACCGCAAGCCCGTCCCCGCAGACCGTCTCCGTCCCGCTGATGCGGCTGGATTTCGCCGACGCCGAGCTGCTCGAGGAGCTGCTCGGCGCCGTGCGCGAGGTGGCCGAGCGGGGCGCGTTCACCCTCGGCGAGCCCGTCGAGTCCTTCGAGCACGAGTTCGCCGCCTACTGCGACAGCGATTTCGCCATCGGTGTCTCCTCGGGCACCGAGGCCCTCATCCTGGCTCTGCGCGCGCTGGAGATCGGACCCGGCGACGAGGTGATCGTGCCGACCAACTCATTCATCGCAACCGCGGAGGCGGTGAGCGCGGTCGGCGCGACGCCGCGGCTGGTGGACGTGGACCCCGACTCGCACTTGATCAACGCCGAGATCGTCGCGGACAACCTCGGACCGAACGTGCGCTGCGTGATCCCGGTCCACCTGTTCGGCGCCACCGTCGATCTCGAGCCGATCCTGGAGTTGACCCGCCCGGAGGGCATCCATGTCGTCGAGGACGCCTGCCAGGCGCACGGCGCACGCTACCGCGGCCGGCGCGTCGGCTCGCACGGCGCGCTGGGCTGCTTCAGCTTCTATCCGACCAAGAACCTTGGCGCATGGGGCGACGGGGGAGCGGTCGTCACCTCCGATCCCGACCTCGCCGAACGCGTACGGCTGCTGCGCTCTCACGGCGAGCAGCCGCGCTACCACCATCGCGTGGTCGGCACCACGGCGCGCCTGGACGCCCTGCAGGCGACCGTGCTGCGGCACAAGCTGCGGCGTCTGGATGACTGGAACGACGAGCGCCGCACGCTCGGCGCGGCGCTGCGCCAGCGCATCGAACTCGCCGGCACGACCGCGATCGACCCCGTTCGACCTCCCTTCACCGGCGCCGATCGGGTCTATCACCTGTTCGTGGTGCGCACCGATGCGCGCGAGCAGCTGCGCGATCACCTCTCGGAGTGGGGCGTCGCCTCGGCGATCCACTACCCCACGCCGATTCACCTCACAGAGGCATACGCCCACCTCGGCCTCGGCCCGGGCAGCCTCCCGGTGAGTGAGCGACACGCACGGCAGATCTGCTCGCTGCCGCTGTTCCCGGGCATGACCGACGCCGAGTCCGAGCATGTTTCGGCGGCGGTCCTCGCGTTTACGCAAGACCAAGCGTCCGGGCCGCGTTAACCGGACAGAGCCACAATGTTGACATACATCACACATACCGATCGTGCGCCGGCGCACTCCATCCATCAAAGGGGAAGCTGAGCCCATGTTCGACACCGCCACAGTCCAGGAGTTCCCGAACAGGAGCCGCATCGTCGCTCGCCCGGCGCCGATCGGCACGGCGATCGTCGGCTACGGCTACTGGGGGCCCAACCTCGCCCGCAACATCGCCGAGCGACCCGAGCTGACTCTGCAGGCGCTGTGCGACCGCGACCGCGACCAGCTGCGCGCATTCGGCAACCGTCATCCGCAGGCGCGAGCGTTCGAGGAGCTCGACGCGGTCCTGTGCGATCCGACGGTCGACGCGGTGGTCGTGGCAACCCCCCCCAGGACCCACTACGCAATCGTCAAGCGGGCGCTGGAAGCCGGCAAGCACGTGCTCGTGGAGAAGCCGCTCGCCACACGTCTGTGCGACGCCGAAGAGCTGGCCGATATCGCCGAATCCAACGACCTGGTGCTGATGCCCGGTCACACGTTCATCTACAGCCCAGCCGTCAATGCGGTGCGGGATCTGATCCAGACGGGCGTCGTCGGTGACATTCACTTCGTCACATCCTCGCGGATGAACCTCGGCAAGTACCAGAGCGACGGCGTCGTCTGCGATCTGGCCCCGCACGATCTCTCGATCCTGCTGTACTGGCTCGATCAGCCCCTGCTCGAGGTCGCCGCTTCGGGGAGCAGCGTATTCCAAGAGGGCATCTCGGAGACTGCGTTCCTGACACTGACGTTCGCCGGCGGCTCGACCGCCAACGTGCAGCTCTCCTGGCTGGCCCCGCGCAAGGTCCGACAGATGATCGTGGTCGGCAGCAAGCGCATGGTGCAATACGACGACACCGCCGCCGACGAGCCGATCCGGGTGTATGACCGCGGCATGGACATCGCGCCACCGGCCAACTTCGGCGAGCATCAGCTGATCTGCCGCACGGGTGACGTGGTGATTCCGCGTGTGCAACCGCAGGAGCCGCTCAGCCTCGAGCTGAAGGACTTCGCGAACGCGATCCGCACCGGCGAGCAGCCACGCTCCAACCTCGCGCTCGGCGTGGAGATCGTGGCGGCCGTGGAGATGGCGGAAGCCTCAATGCGCGACAACGGCGTTCCCCAGAGCTTCGCCTCGCGGGTTACACCGGCCGCCGCCTAGAACGCTCCCAACTCCCCGGCGCGATTTACGTACTGGCGGGAGTATGAGGTCATGCCATGCGTTTGTTTGACGTGTCTATAAAGGGCGTCGTCGTTGTTCCCAACGCAACCCGATGGACCGGGCCGTGGCTCGGCGCCACGCGCGCAACCTCGCTGCAGCGAGTGGCGAACCGCCCGATCGTCTGTCATGTGCTGGATGCCCTACTGCAGGCGGGGGTGCGCGAGGCGGCCGTGCTGGCGCCGCCCGACGTGGCGGATGAGATTGCCGCCTGCGTCGACAGTGAGAGACCGGCGGGGATCCACGTTCGCCATCTGTTGCAAGAGCCAGGCCGGGACGGCGAGACGCTGCGCGCCGTGGCGGAGTTCGTGGGCGACGCTCCATGCATCCTGCACCGTGCCGACGGCCTGCTCGGACAGCCGCTGTCGCCGTTCGTCGAGATCCTCGGCGAGGAGCCCTCGGACGCGTTGCTGCTCGTGTGGGAGAACGGTCACGAGACCAAGCGGCTGAGGCTCGTGCAACAGCGGCTGCTCACCGCCCTCGAGGACGGCGTGACCCCCACACCGGCCGGCATCGCCGGCGTATGCCTGTTCGGCCCAAGTGCGCTGGGGCGCCTGGCAGCCCATCCCCAGCGCTCAGCGGACACGCTCGACTTCACTGCCCTGGCCCAGCAGCTCGCGCGCGAGAACGGACGCGTCCACATGCGGGCCGTGCGCAAGTGGCGTCACTTCGCCGGGGACGGCCTGGACCTGCTCGACATGAACCGCACGATGCTCGATGCGCTGGACTCAGAGGCGACCACCTCGGTGGGCAACGGCAATCGCTTCGAGGGGCCCATAGAGATCCACCCCACCGCATCGGTGACCTCGAGCGTCATCATCGGGCCGGTGATCGTCGGCGCGGACGCGCTGATAGCCGACTCCTACATCGGCCCGCACACATCGATCGCCGAGCGCGTGCGCATCGAAGGCGCCGAGCTCGAGCGCTCGATCGTGCTCGCCGACGCGAGCGTGCTGCACGTCGGCGGGCGCCTGGTGGCGAGCATCGTCGGACGCGAGGCGCGCGTGTTCCGCGACTTCTCCGTACCGCGCGCGATGCGCCTGCAGGTCGGCGACGGAGACGAGGTGGCGCTGTGCTGAGGTTGATGAACAGATCCCGGCTGGAGACATTTATTCAGTACTCCCGGATACTCAAGTACCGAGCGCTCTCCAACTGCCATCGGGTGAGCGGCGGACCGCCGATCGTCGTGCAGCCGCTCCTGCTCATCGGCCCGGGCTCGATCGTTCTGGGCGAGAAAGTGGAATTCGGCTGGCAGCGGTCGAACTCGTTCTACACCGGTTATTGCCATCTCGAGGCCTCGGCGCCCCACGCGACGATCGAGATCGGCGACGGAGCCCAGATCAACAACAACGCGTTCATCAAGAGCGAGGGCCCTGGAATCCGGATCGGCCCGCGCGCGCTGATCGGCTCAGAAGTGACGATCTACGACAGCGACTTTCACGACCTGCACCCGGCCCGTCGTCGCAACGGACGGCCGAACATGGCGGCCGTGGAGCTCGCCGAAGACGTGTTCATCGGCGACAGGGTGATGATCTTGAAGGGCGTGAGGATCGGCGCCAACTCAGTTGTCGGGGCGGGCAGCATCGTCACCTCCTCGATTCCGGAAGGGATGATCGCAGCCGGCAATCCCGCACGGATCATCGGGTCGGTACCGGACACCCACCTCGAGCAGCTAATAGCGATCGCCCATACGGAGGACAAAGCCGCCTGAACAGGGCCGAGCAGACCCTGAGCTTGAGTTAGTTGCACAAGACCCAGTTGAGCAAGGCCCACAATGCCCCTCGGCTCGAGCTGGGCGGAACCTCCGCGGCGCGGCGCGCGATCGAACCTCCGCGGCGCGCGACGGAACCTCGGCGGCGCGGTGCGCGATTTCACGGTGCGCGAGATGGAACCTCCGCGGCGCGCGAGATGGAACCCCCACCGCCGCGCGATGGAACCTCCGCGGCGCGGTGCGCGATCTCACGGTGCGCGATTTCAGTCTGAGAACCGCACGCGGGCCGCCGCTAGGCGCCGCCTCGCGCCAAGAAGACGCTGATGGCCGGGCAGGATGCGCACCAGAATCGCACGCTGACTGTGCCACGTGGCCGGGAAGCCGATGCGCAAGGTCAGCAGATAGGGAGGCACGGCGACGAGCGTGAGCACGGTCAGCCAGACGACCGCGGGGGCCTCGACGGCCGTCAGGCCGTAGCTCACCGGCAGGGCGACCGCGACGAGCCCCAGGCAGGAGACGAAGGCCGGCGCGATGTCATGCCACAAACGCCGCAGCGGACGTTCGGCCGAGCCGCGCAACATCAGGACATAGGCCACGATCAAAAACAGGGTGTGCACCACGGCCGCGTCGATGGCAACCGCCACGATGCCATACGGAACGACGAGCAACACCGTGAGCCCATACACGACGAAATGCGCCACCCCGTATCCAAGCAGCGCTTGCGCCCGGCCGGTCGCCATCAGCACCGTGCCGACGGCATCGATGACGAGCGTCGCGGCCCCACCGAGCGCGAGAATCTGCACCGGCACCACAGCGGGAGACCAGCGCGCGCCAAAAAGGAACGGGACGAGCGTCGGCGCTCCGATCGCCAGCAGCACCAGCAGGGGAAACAGCACGATCGTCATCAGGCGGACCATCTGGCGGTAGAGCTGATTCAGTTCGGCCTCATCGTGCGTGCGCGAGAGCACAGGGAAGCCCACCTGAGCCATCACCACCGCGACCTTGCTCTGATATTCGACGGCGAGCGTGTAGGCACGAAAATAAAAGCCGGTCTGCAGTGCGCCCAGGCGCGCACCGACGATCGCGTAGTCGATATTGCTAAAGCCCACCCAGCTGATCGAGGCCAGCGAAACGGGCAGTCCGTAACCCAGCAGCTCACGCGCCGCCGTGCGCTCCAGGCGCGGTGCGGGCGGTGGCGCGCTGATCCATGCGATTACCGCCGTCACCAGCGAGCCGACGAGCACGCCGAGCACCAGCGCCACGCCGCTCAGGCCGATGAGCGCCAGACCGATGCAGGCGACGGCACGGGCCAGGGTGCTGAGCACTTCGATCTCACTCAGCCGCCGAAATGACATGCGCCGACGCAGGGTCGCCATCGGCACAGTGCTCAGCGCCGAGATCAGGCACAGCGGTGCCATCAGACGCACGAACAGAGCGGTGCGCTCACCGAAGATCGGAGTGACGATCAGACCAGCCGCAACCAGCGTCAACACCGCCAGCCCGAGCCCGGCGATCAGTCCCAACGCCATGCCCGTCTGCATATGCACGCGGTCTATCTTCTTATGCTGCACCAGCGCGCTGCCGAGCCCCCCGGCAACGATCAGATAGGCGACTTCCTGGGCGATCAGAGCGATCGCGTAACGACCGAATTCGGCGGGTACGATCAGACGCGCCAGGACCACGATCGAGCCGAGCTGGAGAACCTCGACCGTCGGCCGGGCGATGGCCGACCAGCGAACGCCGTGCGCGGCCGCGGTGCGCAGCTCCTCCCTGCTCGGCGGCTCGTCCGTCACGGCGCTCGCTTCGAGGGCGTGGCCTCAGCAACAGCCAACGTATGCGCTCCGGCTACCCGTAAGGCGACGAATCCCGCGACGCAGTCTGGGGAGCGTCTGCAGCGCGCGCCCACTCGCCCAAGCCGGCAGGCTCAGGATCGCGATCCATGCGATGGCGCGAGCGTTCGTGTAGAGGGTGTTGCCCTCGGTGTATCGCAGCGATCGGCGAATCGCCTGCCGCCCACGCCTGCGATTGCCCTCATCGACATGCGCCCGCCCGATCACGAACAGATCGCGGGCCATCGTCTCCGCCGCCAGGCGCCGGTCGCCGACGCGGTCGGCATTCCGCGCGCGCACAAGATGCATAGCTTCGTGTATCGCGGGCAGACTCTTGGTGATGTTGTGCTCGTGGCGGCGGTAGCGCACCAGCGTGCGCGGCTCGTAGTAGAAGGGGACGTCCGCTCGCAGACAGCGAAAGAAGAACTCGAAATCGTCCGCCAGGAAGCGGTCGGTGAACCAGCCCAGACGGCCGAGCAGCTCGCGCCGAATCAACGCCGACGGCATGTTGATCGGGTTGGTGTGCAGCAGATCCTTCAGCAGATCCTGCCCATCCAGAACGCCACTGCCGACTGGGCGGACATGATCGCCCTCGACATGGCCGAAGAACACGGCATGACCGAACAGCACACCCACCTCGGGGTGCTCTGCAAGCGTCTGAGCCTGCCACTCGAGCTTGGACGGTTCCCATATATCGTCGGCTCCGCAGGGCGCCACGAACTCGCCGCACGCCTCCTGAATCGCCCGGTTCATGGCCATCGGATAGCCGCGGTTCTCTTGGCGGATCACCCGGATACGCGAGCCATAGCTCTCGAGGATGCGAGCCGTCCCGTCGGTTGACCCGTCATCGACGACGATCACCTCA
>Ga0210387_10003653_pt1 | contig 11830 bp, 10 predicted proteins | sample IncBWC7OmetaG_FD_160108 | JGI IMG/M metagenome (GOLD analysis project Ga0210387, IMG submission 160108) | Forest soil microbial communities from Barre Woods Harvard Forest LTER site, Petersham, Massachusetts, United States - Inc-BW-C-7-O ... | reverse complement strand
GGGCGCCGGCATTGCGGGGCTGCAGCGTGTACTTGTTGCGTCCCCACATTTTTTCTGGGGCCAGTATGCAGAACTATTTGATCGGAGCCTTTCGCGGCACACCCAACGGACAGGGGAAGCGGGCCGCCGAAATGCGATCCCGGGGCCAACGTCTACCCTGCATGCTTCCTTATGGACAGAAATACCTCGACAACAAGATTCAGTTTGTCCACGTAGACGACGTCGCCCGCCTGCTGGCTGCCATCGTCCATAAGACCGAACCAGAAGCCCAGCGCTTGACCGTTCTCAATGTCGCCGGACGGGGTGAATCGCTTACCTTTGCCCAGTGCATCGAAATTGCTCAAGCCAAACTGGTTCGCGTGCCCGGAAAGTGGGCCTTCCTCCAGGTCCTGCGATTCATGTGGAAGTTTGGTATCTCTGCGATTCCGCCCGAAGCCATGCCCTACATGACCGGCGAATACATTATGAATACCGACCGGCTCCACCGTTTCCTTGGCCAAGACTATGAGAACGTAATTCGCTACACCATTCGAGACGCGTTCGCCGATTCCTTTTCCGCCGCGCCAACGGCCGAACATAATTCCGCGGCAGCGTCTTAAGTTGCAGAACTGGCGTCCCCGCCGGTTTTCGCCGGGGAGTTTCGTTCTAGCCCCTTACGACAAAGTAATTTGGCGCGCTTGGAATAAATCCATTAAGTTCCGGTTTACTCTATTGAGGTGCAACCAGGGCGATTGGCGGCGGCGGGGTTCGAAGAGTTGGCGATGCCGCTTTTCGATCAGCTCTACAACTTCGCCTGCTGGCTCACCCAGGATCGGACGGAAGCTGAAGACCTGGTGCAGGAGACCTATGCGAAGGCGTTGCGGGGATTCTCGTCATTTCAATCGGGCACAAATTTCCGCGCCTGGATATACCGCATCCTGCGCAACACTTTCCTCACGTCGCGCACCGGGCTAAGAGCAACCGCCATGATCCCACTTGACGCCGAAGATGCCGACGAACTCCCCGCCGGGCCGGAAACCCCGGAGACCGTGATGATCTCCAATTCCGAGCAGCAGTTGGTCCAGGAAGCACTTGAGACGCTGCCGGTTCACTTCCGCGAAATCCTCTTACTATGCGAAGCCGAGGAGATGTCATATCAGGAGATATCTGAGGCCCTGTCTGTTCCCATCGGGACCGTGATGTCGCGCATCTCTCGCGCCCGCAAAGCGCTCCGCAAGATCTTGCAGCAGAAGTTGGTGAAGGCCTGACATGGATAAATGGACAGGACAAATCGAGACCTACTTGGACGGCGAGCTTTCCGCTGGCGAGATGAAGGAGATAGATGCTCACCTGCGAGTCTGTCCAGCTTGCACAGCCGATGCCCTAAAGCAAGTCCAATTCAAGCGCGCGTTGCAGTCCGCGGGCCGTCGTTACACTCCGAGCGCGGATTTTCGAGAGAAACTACGTCAAAGTATCGCAGCCCGTCCCCGCCGTTCCGCAGTTTGGTTCTGGCTTCCTGCAACGGCCGTGGTTCTCGTGCTGTTCGTTGGCACTGTCACCTTGTCTATCAAAGATCAGCGCCTTGCACTGCAGAATACCTACAGCGAACTTGCCGACCTGCATGTAACGGCGCTTGCCAGCCCCAACCCTGTGGATGTGGTTTCCTCGGATCGCCACACCGTGAAGCCTTGGTTCGAGGGAAAGATTCCGTTCGCGTTTAATCTGCCGGAATTGCAGAACTCCGAAATCTCCCTTGTCGGTGGCCGGATTGCCTATCTCGGACAGTCGCCCGGGGCTGAGTTGATCTACCTGATTCGTAAACACCAAGTCTCGGTTTTCATTTTTCAGGAGCGCGCGGTGGGTCATTTGCCCAAGTCTGACTCCACGCTGCAGAGGCAACAGGAAACTTTCAACTTTTGCAGTTGGACCCAGAATGGGCTGCACTATTTTGTGATTGGCGGCATGGCTGCCGACGACTTATCCAAGATCGCAGATCTATTCAGAAATGCGGGTCGTTCGTAGAGTTCACTTCCTGCCCCAATACAGCCCCGCAATGCCGAAGGTGTATGGCGTCCACACAACATCACGGAACCCGGCGGCTCGCATGCGCTCCAACATCTCCGCTGGCGCAGGAAAGCGCTCCACTGACGAAGGCAAATAGGCATACGGCCCGTGCACACCGGAAATCAATGTCCCAATCACCGGGAGCACTCGCCTGAAGTAAACGCGGTAGAACTTTCCGACCATCCCGCGCGGCTCCGCGAAATCCAGAATGCCGCACTCCCCCTCCGACCGCAGCACCCGCACAATTTCCCGTAGACCAGCATCGTAATCGGCCAGATTGCGAAAACCAAATGCGGTCGTTACCAGATCGAATTGTTCGCTAGGAAATGGCAGGCACAAAGCGTCAGCTTCGATCCACCGTAGGGGCGTCCCCGCCGCCTTTGCGTCTGCACGCTGCAACATGGCGTGGGAGAAATCTACACCCAGAATTCGTCCGGCAGACTTTCCTGCTTGCCGCAGCAAGGCAAACGTCATGTCTCCCGTACCGCAACACAAGTCGAGCACGTTGGATTGCGGTCGCGACAAGGCAGCGGCAAAGCGGCGTGCTGTTTTCCGCCACCACATCTTGTCCACGTTGAACGAAAGCAGATGGTTGAGCAGGTCATAACGTGGGGCGATCGAACTGAACATATCACGCACGACCCGCGCCGCCACCTGGGGATTTCTGGCGCCTTCAGGAGCCGCTCCTATCACCGCGCTGTTGGTTGATCTGTTCAAGACCGAACTCTGTGACCCTCTGTGCTCCCTGTGGTTACTCCTTCGTCCGACAACCGCTTGATCTCCTCCACCGCCGCGACCACAACGTCCTCGGGAACGTCGCTCGCGATTTCCACCTTCCCGATCTCTCGCGGTAAAACAAAATGTGGGACCCCGCCACGCGTCTTCTTGTCCCCTTGAATCGCTTTCACAATCTCTCGGCCACGAGCCTCCACCCTCGGCAGCCGACCGAGACCCAAGACGGCCTCAATAATCCGCCGAGCGGTCTGCTCGCTGCACCTGCCCATCACTCGCGAAATATGTGTAGCCGCAATCATGCCCCAGCCAACCGCCTCCCCATGGAGAAACCGGCGGTATCCCGAAGCCGCCTCGAGCGCATGACCGACGGTATGGCCAAAGTTCAGCACCCTTCGCAGTCCGCCTTCGCGTTCGTCCGCCGCAACGATCTCGGCTTTCAGCTTCACCGCTTCTGCGATGAACCACTCTAATGCTGCGGAATCCCCTCGCAATTGCCTTACTTCCATTTCCTCCAGACGGCTGAACAACTCCGGTCTGCCAATCACTCCGCACTTCAGCACTTCGTACAGCCCAGCGCGAAGTTCACGCTCCGGCAAGGTCGAAACAACTTCCGGATCGATCAACACCATCCGCGGCTGATGAAAGGTTCCCAGCAGATTCTTCCCGGCTCGAAGATTGACTCCCGTTTTCCCTCCGATCGAGGCATCCACCTGCGCCAGCACGGTCGTAGGAATCTGCACTATGTCCACACCGCGCATGTATAGTGATGCCAACAGTCCAGTCACATCGCCGACCACTCCCCCACCGAAAGCCACGACCACCGAGTCACGATCCGCTTTCAGCCGCACCATCTTTTCCGCCAGTTGTTCGACAGTGGCCAGTCGCTTGCTGCGCTCGCCGTCCGGCATTTCCACGAACTGTGCCTTGAAGCCAGCCCCGTTCAACGACGCCATCAGTTTTTTGCCCCACTTGCGGCGCACCGGGGCCACCGTGATCACGAGCAGCCGATCCCGCATACCTAACAGCTCCCGCAGACGCGCCCCGGCCCGCTCGATCAAGCCAGCTTCAATGATCGCTTCATACGGACGAGGCGACACCCCTATGGTCACGCGAGGCATGAAACGTCATCATAACTTACGGCTGGGCGCATCCGCCTGGGCCGCAGGTGATACCATTTTTATGTATGCCGTCTGCCCCCGCTCAAGCCGATTTTCTGGTAGTCGGCGCCGGAGTTGCCGGCCTGCGCGCTGCCGTCGATCTCGCCGCCGCTGGCTCGGTAACGGTTCTCGCCAAGCGCGAGGTCTCCGACTCGAATACCCAATGGGCGCAGGGTGGCATCGCCGCCGCACTGAGCGATGAAGACGAAATCAGCCTCCATCTCCAGGACACGCTGCAGGCCGGCGACGGCCTCTGCAACCCAGTAGCTGCCAAGGTACTCGTAGAAGACGCTCCCGACCGAATCGAGGAACTGATTCAATGGGGCACGGAATTTGACCGGCAAGGCACCAAGCTAACCTTCGGACGGGAAGGAGCGCACAGCCGTAACCGCATCCTGCATGCGCACGGCGACTCCACAGGACGCGAGATTCTTCGTGCCCTCTATGCCAAAGCTCAGACCCTGAAAAACATTTCCGTCATGGAGTTCGAATTCTCCACTGACTTAATTGTCGAAGCCGGACGGATCTGCGGCATTCACTTGATCACCGAAAAGGGCCACCAGGAGCAGATGGGCGCCTCCGCCGTGCTCCTCGCCACTGGCGGCCTGGGACAGCTCTATCGCAACACCACCAATCCCGGCGTTGCCACCGGCGATGGAGTCGCCATGGCGTTCCGTGCCGGCGCCGAGGTCAGCGACATGGAATTCATTCAGTTTCATCCCACGGCGTTATATCTGAAAAAAGCTCCGAGGTTTTTACTATCCGAGGCCTTGCGCGGCGAAGGCGCGTACTTGCGCAATCTTGAAATGGATCGCTTCATGCCCAAGTATCACCCCATGGCCGAACTTGCGCCGCGCGACGTGGTGGCTCGCGCCATTGTTCACGAACTGGATGTCAGCCGCGCCAAAGACCCGGTCGTCTATCTCGACCTCACCCATCTCGACCCCGACCATGTAAAGGCCCGCTTCCCACGGATTTACGCCACCTGCCTCCAGTACAACATCGACATCACCACCGAATTGATTCCCATCCGCCCGGCGGCGCACTACGCAATGGGCGGCATACGCTCTGACCTCAACGGCCGCAGCACGTTGCCCGGCCTATACGTCGCAGGAGAAGCCGCTGCCACCGGTGTTCATGGCGCTAATCGGCTAGCCAGCAATTCCCTGCTCGAAGGATTAGTCTTCGGCGCGCGGGCAGGTCAAGCAATGCGCAAGGAATTGGGCAAGCATGCCGCAACCATCCGCCCGGCTCAGCCCCTCGCCTCAAACGGCCCCATCGACGCGCCCATCGAACAAGTCATGGGTGAGATCCAGGATCTGATGTGGCGCGATGTGGGAATCGTCCGTACCGAGGCAACCCTGAAACGTGCTCTCGACCAACTCACGGAGGTTTGCGCCCGCGTCGCGCACCCCCAAACCCGGCGGGCCTTCGAAGCTCGCAACATCCATCTGGTGGGAACCCTGGTTGCCCGTGCCGCTCTGGCTCGCGAAGAAAGCCGCGGCGCTCACTACCGTCTCGACTTCCCGGCCCACAACGATGTCAAGTTCCTGAAGCATTCCGTCATCAAGGGCGAGTCCATCCGGTTTGAATAACGTTCGGTAGTATCGTGGGCTGAGGGATCTTTCGATCAGAGAGGCGAAGAATCGGTCACGCGAGCACTTTCAGTTGGACGCAGTTAAGATCAAGCGCGCCCAAAAGCTTTGCGAACCAAGCCGAAACCATCGACCGAGCCTTGGACTTAGTGACCGCCGAATACCAAGGTAATCGTTTGGCGATTGAAGCCAATGAGCGTTTCGTCAAGAGTGGCATTCAGGTCAAGGGCGTTTGCACCATCCTCTAGCCGTGTTGCTTCGGATTCACCACCGATGCCGCCATCGAGATCAGCAATACTCCCCCCACCGCAGCCAACGCCCACACCGTCGGAATGTCAAAATAATCCGACACCAGCATTTTGCCGCCAATAAAAATCAACACCACGGCTAACCCATAATGCAGGTAATGAAAGAAGTCCATCATACTCGCCAGCACAAAATACAATGAGCGCAGACCGAGAATAGCGAACACATTGGAGGTATAAACGACAAACGGTTTCAAGGTGATGGCCAGAACGGCGGGAATGGAGTCGGTGGCAAAGAGCAGATCCGTGACCTCCACCAGAACCAGCACCACCAGCAAAGGTGTGGCGTGGAGCTGCGGACGGCGCACCAGAAACTTGTCTCCCTCGTAGTCAGCGGTGACTGGGATTAGTCGGCGAAACAGCCGCACCATCGGGTTCTTCTCGGGATCAATTCCCGCTTCCTTCTTTCCCAGCAACCGGATCCCGCTATATACGAGAAACGCGCCGAATACGAAAATGATCCAGTGAAATTGACGGATCAATCCGATTCCAACCACAATGAACACTCCCCGCATCAACAGTGCGCCCACAATCCCCCAAAATAAGACTTTGTGCTGGTAGTCGGAGGGAACGCGAAAATAACGGAAGATCAGAAGGAAGATGAAAAGATTATCAACGCTGAGCGACAGCTCAATAATGTAGCCGGTCGTGAACTCAACCGCGGTCTCTCGCCCGTGCCAGAAATAAACCAGCCCCGCAAAAGCAATCGCCAGGAGGATCCAGCCAAGACTCCAGCACACCGCTTCGCGAAACTTGACGGTGCGCCCGGGCCGATGAAACACCCACAGGTCCACGGCCAGCATGGTCAAGACGAACAGATTGAATAAGATCCAGAATAGAGGTTGGTTCACTCACTCCCCCGACGCGCACCGCGATTGAGGCAGCGAAGCGAGTTTATTCCGTCCGGCCCAGCGTTCCCTTCTCCCATTGGTCCCACATGCCGAAGGTTTTCATGAGGTCGTCCGCATGCGTTTCATGCATGGCTTGTTCGATCTGAGCGCGGGTGAAGCGCGGTCCCACTCTTTCCGCGCTGTTGGCCAGGCTGAAACTCAGGTAAGCAGCTTCGGCGACATGTTTCTTGAGTTGCTGCATATCCACTTTGTCGAAAGTGTCAGACATGGCGTGATAGTTGATCAGATAGTTTGCTTCCTGCTGATTGGCCATGAAGGTCGGCACCCCTTCCAGCATGAAGTCAAAGTGGTCGGTGCCCCATGACATGTCAGTCGTCAGGGTGGTGGCGCCGAACTGCTGAAGCGGTGCGACTAGTGCGGTCACTACATTCACCAAGTCTTTACGTCCGCCGAGTGAAAACCCGGTGGTAGCTCCACTTCCAGAATCGAAAACCACCATCCCCGCGGCTTTGTCGAGTTCGTTGCGATGAGCTCTGACGTACGCATGTGAGCCCAGCAATCCCTCTTCTTCGCCGGAGAACAAAATGAATCGTATGCTGCGCCGCGGCTGCAAGCCCAAGGCCTTGATCGCTCGTAGCGCATCGATCACCAGCGCCGCGTTGCATCCGTTATCGAGCGCGCCCGTTCCCAATTCCCAGGAATCCAGGTGAGCGCCCAGCACCACAAACTCATCCGGCTTCTCGCCGCCGCGTATTTCCGCGACTACATTGGTAGCGGTGATTGGGCCGCCGACGTGGTTGGGAATCGACAGATCGGCATAGAGCTTCTGTCCTGACTCCAGCAGCCGCGCCATGCGTCCCGCATCTTCGCGCGCCAGCTGCACCATGGGGAGGCGGTCAATCTCTCCCGCGAGAGAATCGGTGTGACGATAGAGCAGGTCATGCGGGCGCGTGGACTGGAACGCAATCGCCAGCGCCTTTCCTTTCACCGCCCGATCGATAATGCCGGGAGCGTTCAGGTATTCAGCAAACAGGTCATCCCATGTGTGCATCTCGTTGGTGTTCACCAGCAGGATGGCGCCGGACACCTCGCCAGCCTTGGCGAACTCCTCCGCCGTACCGTGGCCGACAGAAATGATGCGCACGTGCTGCTGCGGAGCCAGCGCTGGCGCCCATGACAAAGACACCAGACGCACCGCAAATAACTCCGGAGCAACCACAGTCATCTTGGTGGCGCCCTCTGACCAGGACGCTTGAATCGTGAAGTCTTCCGTGTGAACACTGTCGGCGCCCGCGGCTTTGAACCCGTCCACGCCCCACGCAACCGCTCGTTGCATGGCAGGAGTTCCCGGAACTCGCCCGCCGATTTGGTCAGTGAGCCGACGCAGGTTGGTCTCCAGCGGAGAAGCCTTGAGGGCTTCCGCGATGACTTGGTCGCCAGGTTGCTGGGCAAAGGCGGCAGTTACGATCAGGAGAAGACAGGAGATTTTCGCGGTTCGCATAGAGTCCGCATTAGAAATGAGAATTGAAAAAAAGAAAAGACGAAAAGCGAATCACAGAGTTCGCGGAGCGATGGAAACCTTCTCCGCGCCCTCCGCGGTCGTTCTCTGCGACCTCTGCGGTTACGGCTTCTTGTCCAGCATCCTTACCGTCTCCAGCGTCACCGTGCCCACAATCTCCAGGCTCTTCGGACTGAGCTTGTCCACCGTGTCCTCCGTCGTATGCCAGAAGACATTGTTGTAGCCGTACTCGAAATCAATCAGGTCGGCGCTGGGAACTCCGCGCTTAACAAAAGGTTGATGGTCATCTTCCACGATGTTGTTCCGCCCGAAAAAGTGAGATTGGTAACCAAGGCGCGTTGCTGACCGATAGATCAGATCTTCAAGCCACGGAGTGGAATTCTGGTCATGATCAATGTTGAGGTCCGCATCGCCGATCATGTCTTCCAGAAGGAAGGCTTTGATCTTCTTAATGGTTCCGTCATCTTGCCACTTTTGGGCGACGTGGCGTACGCCGTAAAGCGCCTCCGCGTCGTACCACGGCAGCCTCATGGACTCTTCCGCATCATCCCAAAGCAGCCAAACGCTGTATCCGTCCCGGGTCTTGCCGCGGAGTTGGTCGGCGATTTCCAGTAGCAGTGCACTCGAGGAGCCGCCATCGTTCGCCCCTACGTATGCCGTGTCGCGCAATGGCCAGTTGGTGTCGTAGTGACTGGCAATCACGATGATTCCATTCCGCGTGCCCGGATACTTGGCGATAATGTTGTGGACAGGAAACTTCCCTTCTGTGGTATCAATGGTGAAAACGTCGTCCTCGACCACATCGTCTTTCAGGTGGGCGTGAATGTAGTCTTCAACCTTCTTATGATTCTCGCTCCCGATCGGACGAGGACCAAACGCCACGATTTCCTTTACGTACTGCATGGCCCGAGCGGAGTCGAACGACGGCGCAGGGCCGGCGTCAGCTAAAGCCGCCGGCGAATCTACGGCCGTTGGAGCAGAAGTAGTATCGTTCGCCGGCGAGGCAGCAGCCGCCTCCTTCTGCTTCGAGCAGGCAACCAAGCTCAGAAAACACATCAGCCCAATGATCTTGAAACGCCTCATGCTCCCTTTCTCTCGCGCCGGGCCTTCCGCTGCTTGGGATGAACCAGCCATGCGAGCCCAATGCTCAACAGATACAGCACGACCATGGGAGCGGCAAAGATGCACATATTCAGAATGTCGGTCGTAGGGGTAATGATGGCCGCGATGATGAAAATCACCAAAATGGAATAGCGGACGTTACGCCACATCCATCCCGCGCTCACTACGCCCATCAAAGCCAGGAAGAACACGAGAATGGGCAACTCGAAGACCAGGCCCAATCCCAGAATCACAGTCAGAAACAGATCCGTGTACTCATGAATAGTGATCATGGGCTGGAACTGCTTGCCATAGCCGATCAGGAATTCCAACGCCGCCGGATACACCAGTTTGTAGCCGAAGTATGCGCCCGACAAGAACAGAGCGATGGTTGAAACCATGAAGGGCACAACGTAGCGCTTCTCGTTGCGATAAAGGCCCGGTGAGATGAACATCCACACTTGATACAAAACGAACGGACAAGTGACGAACACGCCCGCCATCGCACCGATTTTCAGGTACAGGTTAAAAGGGTCGGTAGGGTTCAGGTACACCAGCGTCTGCGGCATGCCGTTGTGCTTGAGTGCTTCCATGATCGGCTGCTGCATCCAGCCCACGATCTTGTCGGCATAATTCCAGCAAGCAAAAAACCCCAGCGTCACCGCGATAATGGAGTAGATAATGCGTTTCCGCAGCTCTTCCAAATGCTCGAGAAAACTCATGGCGGGCATAGCATCGGGCACATGTTCTTGCGAAGGCGCCTCGGCTGTCATCTCAGGCATCGGGAACCCTCGCCATGGTAGATTGCTCCGTCTGTCCTGAGGAGGTAGAGGGTACGGAAGCCGAGGGCAACGTTGCTACAGCGCCTTTGGGTTCTTCCGACGGAGGCAGCGCACTCCGCTGCTGCTCCCGTTCGAGGTGTGAAATCTCAGATTCAATCTGCGACTTGAACTCGTTCGAGGCGCGTCTTAACTCATTCAGCACCTTGCCCACCTGTCGCGCGATCTCCGGCAGTTTCTTCGGCCCAAAAATCAGCAGGGCAAGAAAAAACAGGAAGATTGTCTCCGAAAACCCCATGTGTTTCATCATACTGCCCGCCGGGTGACGGCAGCAATCGAGGCCGAACCTATTGCCGGGTTGACGCATCTTACTTCTTCGAGGCAGATAGCTTTTCGGTTACCTCCAGGGTTGGAAAAGACCCTATTAAGACGAAAACTTGCATGCTATACTGCGCTCAGATGAGGTATCTGGGGGTTTTTCCGCCCGTACCGAAGGAAATTCACGATGGTTGGTAGTTCTCGTCGCACGCTGTTCCTGGTGGTCATTATTCTTGTGGGGTGTGGCTTTTTCGGGCTGATGTACGGCCAGAAAATCAACCCGTCGGCAGCTCCCGGCGGCGATGCTGACGTGCGCGACAGCCTGCACACCTTCACCGATGTCTACAGTGTCGTCGAGCAGAACTACGCCGAGCCGGTGAACCCGGACAAGGCCATCTACAATGGTGCCATTCCGGGTATGCTCCACGTGCTCGACCCGCACTCGAATTTCTTCGATCCCAAGGCTTACTCGCTGCTGCGCGAGGACCAGCGCGGTAAGTACTACGGCGTGGGGATGACCGTCGGCCCCCGGAACAACAAAGTGATTGTGATTGCTCCTTTCGTGGGCACACCTGCGTATCGCGCCGGCATTCGTCCCGGAGACATTATTGTCGCGGTGGATGGAAAACCGACTGACAACATGAGCACGGGCGACGTTGCCGATCTACTGAAGGGCCCTAAGGGAACGACGGTTCACATCACCATCGTGCGCGAGGGTGCCGACAAGCCCCTGGAATTCGCCGTAGTGCGCGATGAGATTACGCGCTACAGCGTTGACCTGCACTTTCTGATTCGCCCCGGCGTCGGCTATATGCACGTCAGTGGTTTCAATGAAACCACCGAAAAAGAAGTCGGTGACGCGCTGGACCAGATGGGCGACCTGAAAGGCTTGATCCTCGACTTGCGCCAGAATCCCGGTGGCCTGCTGAGTGAAGGCGTGGGCGTGGCGGACAAGTTCCTGCGCAAGGGTCAGCTGATCGTCTCGCATCATGGCCGGTCATCCCCGGAAAAGCGGTACACAGCGACTCATGGCGATGGCGGGAAAGAATACCCGATTGTAGTACTGGTGAATCGTGGCACAGCATCGGCCGCAGAGATTGTGGCCGGCGCCATTCAGGACCACGACCGCGGCCTGATCGTGGGCGAAACCACTTTCGGCAAAGGACTGGTGCAGACTGTCTATCCGCTTTCCGAAAACACCGGACTGGCCTTGACCACTGCCAAGTACTACACCCCGAGCGGCCGTCTGATTCAACGGGACTATTCCAATGTCTCGCTTTACGATTACTATTTTGATCGTGACACCGACAACAAGACCGCCAGCCGCGAGGTTAAGCTCACCGACAGCGGCCGGACCGTGTACGGCGGCGGCGGCATTACGCCGGACGTGAAGCTGGACCCGGTCAAGAGCAATCACTTCCAGGACA
>Ga0210387_10003652_pt1 | contig 11831 bp, 8 predicted proteins | sample IncBWC7OmetaG_FD_160108 | JGI IMG/M metagenome (GOLD analysis project Ga0210387, IMG submission 160108) | Forest soil microbial communities from Barre Woods Harvard Forest LTER site, Petersham, Massachusetts, United States - Inc-BW-C-7-O ... | reverse complement strand
GACCAGATCGGTCACGCAGAGCTCCCGCTCCCGCAAGAGCGCGCAGAGACGGATGCGGTTCTCGTCGCCCAGAAGGGCCAGCGTGTCGACGTAGTGGGAGAGGCTCATGAGGCACGGCCGGGAAACGTATAATCCTTGTATCTGGATACTTAGATACATCGAGAAAACGCCTCCGTCAACCGGCGGGTCGACCGGCCGACGCCCATAATGGGCGGCGCCGATGGAGGAGCTCGAGATCCTGTTCGTCGACGCCGACCTGGTGATCGTGAACAAGCCGTCGGGGCTGCTCGTTCACCGCGGGTGGGCCAACGACGACGACGTGGCCATGTTTCGTGTCCGCGACATGCTGGGCGCCCACGTCTATCCGGTGCACCGCCTCGATCGGGGCACCAGCGGGGCGCTGGTCTTCGCGCGCACGCGCGGGGCGGCGGCGGCCCTCACCGCGGGCTTCGAGTCGCGGCAGGTCGACAAGCGCTACCTGGCCCTGGTGCGCGGAGAGCCGGCCGCCTCGGGGACCATCGACCACCCGATCCCGAAGAGCGTTGACGGCCCGCGCGTCCCCGCCGTGACGCACTACCGGCTGGTCGCCCGATCGACCGTCGATCGCTGCTCGCTGGTGCTGGCGATCCCCGAGACCGGGCGCGGCCATCAGGTGCGGCGGCACCTCCGCCATCTCGGCCACCCGCTGGTGGGCGACGTCAACTACGGGCGCGGGGAGATCAACCGCCGCTACCGCGCCGAGTACGGGCTGCACCGGTTGGCGCTGCACGCCCAGGAGATCGCCTTCGAGCACCCGGTCACGCGGGCGCGCCTGGCGGTCACGGCGCCCATGCCGGACGACCTGGGCCTGGCCCTCGAACGGTTGGGGTTGCCACGGTCCGTCTAGTCTGAGGATGGGGCCGGGCGCCGGTCAGACGAGATAGAGGCCGTAGATCACGTAGGCGATCCCGATCGCGCCCAGCACGCCGGACGCCGCCCAGAGCGCCTTGCGCTTGGTGAGCAGGCAGACCGACGCCAGCGCGATGGAGATCTGCAAGAGGGCGATCCCGAACCCCAGCGGCGGGCCGTGCTTGGCGAAGCCGTCGCGCAGCTCCTCGAGGTGCTCGGCCTTGGCCTGAGACACTTTCTGATCGTTCTTGTAGCGGGCCACATCCTCGGCCGCCGCGGTGGCCACCGGTCCGGTGGCGCTGCGCGCCTCCATCTCGGCGATCCGTTGCTTGATGCTCTTGGCCTGATAGTAGGCCCACTGATCGGAAGCAAGCCCCTGATTCAGCACCACCCGGGTGCTGAACCCGCCCGCCTTGAGCGAGCCGATGCCGGTCGCCACAGCGAGGACCACCACCATCAACGACACGTACCGGGTCCAGCTCTCGCGCTTCTCTTTCTCCTTGCCCGAGCGCCGTTCTTCGGCGATGGACCGGATCAGCTCTTGAACGTCGTTGGCTTGGTCGCTCTGTTGGGCGGTGGGGCTCATTGGTCCTTCTCGGCGTCTCCCCCGGAGGGGAGACCCTGGTCGAGGTCTTCTTCGGAGGCCGGCGACTCGATCTTGAAGCCGCCGTCGAGCCACTTGCCGAGATCGGCCAGCCGGCAGCGGCTGGAGCAGAACGGACGAAACGGCCGGGCTTCAGCCGACTCGCTGAGCGCCTTGCGACAGGTGGGACATCTCGGTTTCACGCGCAGAAGATAGGACGAGCGGCGCGGTCTTGCCAACGGGGCAAACAGCGGAGCATCTGTGGAAAATGACGGAAGTTATTCGGAAGTTGCTGGTTTCCCGGTAAGAATCGGAGCGTGGGCCAGCAACCGCAGCCCGCCGATCCCGACTCGGGACGGCGGCCGATCACGCGGGCTCAGCTCACGCTGCAGGGGCTGCGCAAACTGCCGCGCGTCGTCTGGCTGCTGGGCCTGGCCAGCCTCCTCAACGACGTGTCGAGCGAGGCGATCTTTCCCCTGTTGCCGACCTTCCTGGCGACGCTCGGCGCGCCGATGAGCTTTCTCGGCCTCATCGAGGGGAGCGCCGACGCGCTGGCCAGCCTGATCAAGATGGCCTCGGGCAAACTCTCCGATCGGGGGCCGCGCCGCACGTTGGTGGCGAGCGGCTACGCCATGCCGGCGCTCGCGCGTGCCTTGATCGCCGCGGCGGTGGCCCCCTGGCAGGTGCTGGGGGCGCGCCTCTTCGATCGCGCCGGCAAGGGGATCCGCTCGGGCCCGCGCGACGCGCTCATCGCCGATTCGGTCGCGCCGTCGCAGCGCGGGCGCGCCTTCGGCCTCAACCGGTCGATGGACCATTTCGGCGCCGCGCTCGGTCCGGTCATCGCCTGGGCGCTCCTGTCGATGGGGGCCAGTCTGCGGACGACCTTCGCGGTCGCCTCGGTGTTCGGTCTGCTGGCGCCCGCGGTGCTCTTCTTTCGCCTGCGCGAAACGGAGCAGCTCCCCGATCGCAGCGGCCCGCTCGACACCCGACCGCGCGGCGGCACGCTGCGCCCGGGGTTCGCGGCGTACATGGTCGCCTGCGTCCTGTTCGCGTTCGGAAATTCGTCGGACGCGTTCCTGCTGGTGCGCGCGCGCGAGGTCGGCTGGTCGGCCACGACCTTGCCGCTGCTCTGGACCTTCCACCACCTGGTGAAGTCGATGGCCGCGCTGCCGGGGGGGGCGCTCTCGGACCGACATTCGCGGGCGCTGGTCGTCGCTGCCGGCTGGGGCGCCTACGCGCTCACCTACGTCGGCTTCGGCTTCGCCAGCGCCCGCTGGCAGATCGTGGTGCTGTTCCTGGCCTACGCGCTCTATCACGGCCTGGCCGAGGGCGCGGAGCGCGCGATCGTCGCCGATCTCGCCGAGCGCGGCGCCCGCGGGCGTGCCTTCGGCCTCTACCACGGCCTCACCGGTGTGGCGGCGCTGCCGGCCGGAATCGCCACCGGCTGGATCTGGGATCGCTGCGGCGCGGCCTGGGCGCTGGGGATCAACGCCAGCTGCGCGGCGGTGGGGGCCATTTTCCTGTTCGCGCTCAGCTTTGCCGGACCGCTGCGCCGCGCGCAATAACCGAGGCGCCTCAGCCGCGCTTTTCGCGCCGGTAGATGGTCGAGGGGTCGACGCCCAGGATCTCGGCTGCTTTGATCTTGTTGCCGCCCACCATCTTGAGGATGCCGGCCAGGTAGCGGTCCTCCAGCTCCTGGAGAGTCATGGGGTTCTGGAGCAGCCGTGGAATCGGATCGGAGGCCGCGGCAGGGCCGAGGGCGCGCTTGACCTCCTCCAGGCGCGCCAACGGCTGTGAGGCGGTGACGACCAGGCGCTCGATCAGATTCTCGAGTTGCCGGACGTTCCCCGGCCAGTCACAGCTGGAGAGAAAATCGAGGGCGTCCGGCTCGAAGCCGCCCAGGACCGAACGGGAGGACTTCTCCAGGCTCTGTCGCAGAAAATGATCGACCAGGCGGGGGATGTCCTCGCCGCGCTCGCGCAGGGGCGGAACGCGGACCCGGAGAACGTCGAGGCGGAAGAAGAGATCTTCGCGGAACTGGCCGTTTTCCACCAGGGCCGCCAGATCCTTGTGGGTGGCGGCGATGCACCGGACATTCACCGTGCGGGTCGCCTCGGCGCCGACGGGACGAACCTCCCCCGACTGCAGCACGCGAAGCAGCTTCCCCTGAAGCGCCAGCGGGAGATCGCCGATCTCGTCGAGAAAGATCGTCCCCTCCTGTGCCTCCACGAACATCCCGCGGCGGCTGGTCGCGGCCCCGGTGAAGGCGCCCCGCGCGTGGCCGAACAGCTCGCTCTCCAGCAGGTGCTCGGGAAGAGCGGCGCAATTCACGGCCACGAAGGAGCGGTCCGCCCGAGGCCCGCTGGTGTGAATGGCCAGCGCCACCAGCTCCTTCCCGGTGCCGTTCTCACCGGAGATCAGGACCGACGACGTCGCATCGGCGATCTGAGCGATGAGCGCGCGCAGCTGCCGCATCGGCAGGCTGTTGCCCAGGAGCTGGCGCGTGGGCGGGTTCGAACGGAGCGTGCGCCGGAGAAGCGCGTTCTCGCGGGTGAGGCTCCGCTCCCGACAGGCGCGCTCGACCAGCGTCCGCAGGGTCTCGAGCGCGAACGGCTTCGTCACGTAGTGGTAGGCGCCCCGTCGCATCGCCTCCACGGCGCTCTCGACGGCGCCGAAGGCGGTCATGATGATGACCGGCACGGTGGGATCGGCCTCCCGGAGCCCCGCCAGCAGATCCAGCCCGTCCCCCCCCTTCATTCGAAGGTCGGTCACCACCACGTCGGTGGGCTCTTTGATGAACTGCCGGAGCGCGCTGGCGCCGTCGGCCGCGACGTCGGTCTCGAACCCGGCGCTCCCCAGATCATTGGCGATCGTCTGGGCCATATCGAGGACGTCGTCGACCACCAGGGCGCGAAGCTTAGGCATCGATCACTCCGGCCTGGTCTTCGCTGCGCGGGCGGGCCGGCCAGAGCACCGTCACCGTGGTCCCCTGGCCGGGCGAGCTGCGCAGATCGATCTGCCCGGCGTGGTTCCGGACGATGCCGGCGGTGATCGACAGACCGAGCCCCGTCCCTTCGCCGCGGGCCTTGGTGGTGAAGAAGGGATCGAAGACAGCCTTGAGGTGCTCGGGGGAGATGCCGCAACCATGGTCCAGAACTTCGATGGCCACCATGTCGTTGGGGGCCTTCCGGGCCGAAAGGGAGACGTGACTTCCCGGCTGGGAGGCATCGCAGGCATTGATCAAGAGATTGACCAGGACCTGCTGGAGTTGCTCTGGATCGGCGGTGAGCATCGGAAGGTCTTCGTTGAGGTGGATCTCCAGCTGCAACCGCCGTGCCTCGAGCTTCACGAGGAGGAGCTCCTGGGTGTGCTCGACGATCAGCGCGAGCGCGACCGAGCGCTTGTCGGAGGGGGAACGGCGCGAGAAATCGAGCAGCTGTCGGATCGTCGCAGAGATTTGATCGACCTGCTTGATGATGACCCGCAGATCCTCCGCGCTCTGGCCGGTCCCGACCTGGCGCGCGACCTGCTCGGCACGACCACGGACGACGGCCAGGGGCGTGCCCACCTCGTGCGCGATCTCGGTGGCCATGACGCCCACGGTGATGAGGCGATCGGCACGCACCAGCTGATTCTCCAGGTCGCGCGCCTGCGCCTTGGCCTCGGCGAGACGGAGCTGGTTGACCAGGCCGACGGCGCGTCGCTGCTGGCGGAACAGCACCGCGCCGACGCCGCCGACCACCACCGCCGCCGCGATGGCGGTGGTGACGATCCGCGAGAGCACGGACTGCTCGCGCTTCATGATCGGCTCGGTCGAGGCGATCCAGGTGACGGTCCAGCTGCCCGTCGGTCCCACCACCTTCTCCGAGAGACAGAGCGCCTCCGCCGGAAAGAGCCCCAGCCGCTCGGCCTGGGGCGCATCGAGGCGGAGCGGTGAACCGGCGGTGACCGACTTGGGGACGTTGTTGGGATCGGTGATGCGACATCCCGCCGGGGTTTCACAGCCCGACCAAACGACGTCCGAGGGGTCGGTGACGAAGAGCTTGCTCCCCTGGAGCTGGGGCCAGGCCACCGAGCGGAGCAGCTGGGCCGCCTCGCTCGCCACCACGATCGCGCCACCGCTGCCGACCGGGGTGGCGTAGACGAGAAAGGAGCGGAGGCCGAAGCGAACCGGCTTGCCCAGCGTCTCGGCCCGCTTCTCGGCGGCCTCGATCCCCAGGCGGCGAACGGACGGGAGCAGGGCTTCCGGTGTGCTCGGCTTCTCCGTGGGATCGACGGCCAGGACGTCGAGCGAGCCCTGCCGGTCGACGAGCGCGATGATCCGGTGTTGAGGCACCACCACGGCCAGCGCGCGAAAGTCGCTCGCCCAGACGCGACGCTCGGTTCCGGCGTCCAGCTGCCGATCGTTCCGTGAGCGCTCGACCAGATCGGCCAGCATCTGCATGTCCTGGTGGACGGAGTCGAGGCGCGAGAGCGCTTCGGCCGAGGCCTGAACCTGCTTGCGCGTCTCCGCGGTGAAGGCGGACAGCAAGCGCTCTTCTTCGACGGTGGCGTTCGACAGAGACAATCCGACGATGGCCGACAGGGCCAGAAGAACGATCGCGATGCTCGCAGACGCTCTCAACGACGCCATCCTAGCCGGTTCGATCGGAGGCCGCTCACGGCAGAATGCGAAAACGACTTGGCGTTCTGCCAAGGCGATCGGGTCAATTGAATCCGAGCGATGCCGAGGCGGTTTCCGCGCTGTTTCCAGCCGACATCCGAGAGGTGTCGGGCGTTGGTCGCCCCGTGGCAAGTGTCTGAAACGACGCGACGCCGGCGGGCCTGGTCCGGGTTCGGCATCGGCATTGCTCATGGTCCGACACGAGTTCCATCGCTCACCTACTCGAGAAAGGACTGCACACAATGGGGATGCTCAGGAATCGCCGCTCCCGGAAGCTGAAGCCGGTCGTGGACGTCGCAGACGACGAAGTGAAACTGACCTGGTCGCAAAAGTATTCGCGTCTCAGAGAACGATTGAGGGATCCGCAGTGGCTTCGCTACGGCAAGCTGCTGCTGGCGGGGAAATTCCTGGGCCTCGCCGTCGTGGCGGCGATCGTCCTCGGCGGGCCATGCCTTCTCGACATGCTGCGCGGCGGGGCGGTCGCCCATGCGCAGACGGCGGCGGCCGATCCCTACGCGGCGGTCAAGCCGGCCGAGCACATCAACGCGCTCAACACCGCCTGGGTTCTGCTGGGCGCCTTCCTGGTGTTCGGCATGCAGGCCGGGTTCACCATGCTCGAGGCTGGCTTTTGTCGCAGCCGTGAGACGGTCAACGTGCTCGTCGAGTGCGTGTTCGACACCTGCGTCTGCGGTCTTCTGCACTGGGCCTGGGGCTTCGCGTTCATGTTCGGCGCCGGCAACCCGTTCATCGGCTGGCACGATCCGAACGATCCGACCAAGAGCTTCATCTTCATGAAAGACGTCGGCGTGCTGACGCTCTATGCCTCGACCGGCATCCCGGTCTTCGCGCACTACCTGTTCCAGTTCGCCTTCGCCGATTGCGCATCGACGATCTGCTCGGGCGCGATGGTCGGCCGGACCCGCTTCATCGGCGACGTCATCTACTCCATCGGCGTCTCCGGGTTCATCTACCCGATCTTCGGCCACTGGTGCTGGGGGCCGGATGGCTTCCTGGCCACCATGGGAACGGCCGGGCATTTCATGGAAGGGCTGGGGATGAACTTCCACGACTTCGCCGGCTCCACCGTGGTGCACTCGATCGGCGGTTGGGTCGCCATCGCGGGCGCGCTGGCCCTCGGGCCCAGGATCGGGCGGAAGTTCAAGCGCGACGGCGGCGGACCGATGCTGCCGCACGATCTGACCATCGCGGTCGTCGGTGGCCTCATCCTCTGGTTCGGGTGGTACGGGTTCAACCCCTGCTCGACGCTGTCGATCATGGACAACGGCGGCGTCGGCCGCGTGGCCATGAACACCACGCTGGCCGCTTGCACCGGCGGCATCGCCGCCGTCCTCCTGGTCTTCTACATGGGGGGCAAGTGGGACACGGCGGCGATCATCAACGGCTTTTTGGCCGGGCTGGTGGCGATCACCTGCCCCTGCTACTGGGTGAGTGACGTCGGCGCCTGCGTCCTGGGCGCGGTGGCCGGGCTGCTGGTCATCGGGGCGATGGAGCTGCTCGAGTACCTGCGCATCGACGATCCGGTCGGTGCCTTTCCGGTGCACGGGGTGTGTGGAATCTGGGGGACGGTGTCGCTGGGCCTCTTCGCCAATGGTCAATACTCCGCAGCGGGCTCGAGCCCCTTCGGCGTGCCGACGGTGGCGGCCAAGTCGGCCGATGCGCTCACCGGGCTCTTCTACGGCGGCGGGTTCAAGGTGCTCGGGGCGCAGTGCATCGGCAGCGCGGTCGTCTGCACCGCCACGTTCGTCAGCGCCATGGTCATGTTCAAGGTGCTCAACGCCTTCCGCGTCCTCCGCGTCTCCGCCGAGGGGGAGATGCAGGGGCTCGACATCGACCAGCACGGGATCTCGGCCTATCCCGAGTACGTGATCTCGGCGCTGACCGCGCCGCACGGGATGGCACCGGACACCGTCGGCAGCGGCAACCTGGCCAGAGCGCCGGAGGGCGCTTTGAGCCCCGTCGTCGTGGGATCGAAGTAACTAAGGAGCGCAGCTCTGAAAGATGGTCCCCCGGGCGCACGAACCCGGGGGAGCACGCGGCCCAGGATGGTCCTCGGTCGTGTTGGGGTGGACGGCGCCCCCGGGGCACCCGGGGGCGCCGATCCTTTTTCTGAAATCCGCAGGCGGGCAGCCGGCCCGCGGCCTACCCGGCGCGCGGCGGGCGCGCGATCTTCAGCTGATCGCGGCGATTCTGGAGGATCTCGCGCAAGATGATCTGCAGCGTCGCGATCACCGGCACCGCGACGACGGCGCCGACGACGCCTGCGATCTCACCGAGCAGCAGGATCGACAGGGTGGTGACGAGCGGGTTGACGTGCACGGTCCGGCGGAAGACCAGCGGGCCGAGCAGGTTCCCCTCGATCTGGCCGTAGGTGATGAAATAGATGCCCGCCGCGATCCCGTGCCAGGTCCCCTTGGTGATGAGCGCGATGAGCCCGATGGTCGTCCCCACCACCGCGGGTCCGGCGTAGGGGACCATGCTCGACAGACCGGAGAGGATCCCGAGCGGCAGGAAGAAGGGGACGCTGTCGATGGCCAGGAAGCTGGTGGTCAGCGTGGCGTTGGCGGTGCAGATGAGCGCCAAACCGCCCAGGTAGCCCCCGATCGACTGATAGATTTTCCCGAGAATGCTCTGGTAGGAGGCGACGTGCTCGGGGCGCGCCTCGGCGAGTATGGCGCGCAGCAGCCGCCCCCCGAAGATCAGCATGAAGACGACCAGCACCGCGACGGTGACCGCGGCGCCGAGCGCGGTGAGGACGCCACCGAGCGCGCTCAGGATCGGCGTGGCCGCCCCCTCCAGCATTTCGGGGAGCCGCTGCTCGGCCTGCGTCACCCGCGCGTCCAGGTGAAAGCGGACGTCGAGGCGATGGAAGAGACCGCTGCCGCGCGCCTGGCGGAGAAACGACGGCGCGTCGTGGAGCAGCTGCCGTCCCTGTTCGACCCCGGGCGGGATCAGCGTGAAGCCGAGCGCCACCACCAGCCCGAGCATCGACAGCGAGATGATGGCGATGGCCAGCGAACGGTTGACGCCGCGGCGCTGGAGCATGACGACTGGATGGTCGAGCGCCACGGCCAGCATCACCGCGGTGCCGATCAGCGTCAGCGAGACCATCGCGTGGGCGATGCCGTCCACGATCGCCGCCACCAGCAACACACCGAAGCAGACCGTCACCACGGTCTTGAGCGTCACCTGCGAGGGCCGAAACTCGGGGCTCGGTTCGGTGTCTTTATTCACCGAGGCCAGCCTCGGCGCGCGCCAGCTCGGAGAGCACGGTGGCGCGATCCTCGGCCCCCGCGACCAGCGGCTCGCGCGCCGCGGTCTTCTGGACCGGGGCCGCCTCGGCCCAGACCAGCGCGCGCTGCAGGTGGACGCGCGCCTGGTGGAAGCGCTTGAGCTCGACGTAGGCCCGGCCGACCAGGAAGTTCGTGAGCCCGAGGCCGGGATCGTCGCCCAGGCTGCGTTCGAGCAGAGCGACCGCCTTGTCGAGCCGGCCGTCGCGCCGGGCGATGGTGGCCAGGCGCGCGATCGGCAGGGCGAAGGCGCCGTTCTGCAGCGCCGCCTCCTCGTAATAGTGGGCCGCCTCGGCCGCGCGACCGGCGGCCTCGGCCAGCGTCCCCAGCCGCTCCTGAGGGGCGCCGAATCCCGGCGCGATGGCGCGCGCCCGCTCGAAGGCCGCCGTCGCCGCGGCTTCGTCACCGCGGCCGAGGAGTCGCACGCCGCGGAGGTAGGGCGCCCGGCAGGAGAGGGGATACCGCTCCTCGGCCCGACCCAGCGCCGCCAGCGCGACGTCGTCGTCGGTCGCCGTCATCCCGATCAGCAGCGGCGGCAGGTGGCTCCCGGGGGAGAGGCGCTCGGCCTCTTCGAACGCGCGCAGGGCTTCGCCGATCTCCGCGGTCTGGCCGGTCTGGCCGGAGGAGCGCTTCTGCCAGCCCTCGACGAGCAGCCGATCGACCTTCCCGGCGCCGAGCGCCAGGTAGCGCGCGTCGGGGAAGGCGCGCGCAGCCTCGGACGGCTTGGTCAGCTCGGGCGGTGGAAACGCCGCCTGCCCGTTGCCCCCCTCGAGGCGGATCCCCATCTGCGCCGCGACCGAGAGGTAAAATCCCAGCCGGTGCGCGGCGTGCGGCCGTTCCAGCCGTTCGGCGGCCGTGTGCGCCGCGCGGGCCGGGATCGCGGCGCGCACCTCCGTTTCGGCGAGCGCGCGTTCGAGCACCGTCTCGAGCTCGGCGGCGTCTCGAAACAGGAACCCGGTCTGCCCGGGGTGCACCACCTCGCGAAAGGGCTCGAGATCGGAGCAGACGGCCAGCACCCCGTGCGCCGCGTACTCGAGGAACCGCACGTCGTCGCCGCAGCGGTTGTAGGCGGTCGCGGCGAGCGGCGCGATCCCGATGTCGATCTCGTCCAAGAAGCGCTGCCTGCGCTCGAAAGACCCCGACGGGATGAACGAGACCCGGGCCACCGGAAACGACGCCAGCGCGGCCTGCAGCTCGGGATCGCCCATGATCGCGAGGCGGACCTCGGGGTGGCGATCGAGGACCCCGGCCAGCGCCGGGAGCGCCAGCTCGAGATCGGCGCGCTCGGCCCGCGTGCCCGCCCACCCGATCACCACGCGATCGGCCGGGCGCGGGGGGGGAACGACCGGCGCGTCCCAGAGTTGACTGGGAAAGATCGCCCGCCGCGGGTTGAGCCCGGCGAACTGCGCGTCGAGCGCCGCGGTGGCCAGCTGCAAGCAGTCGGCTTGCCGGGCCAGCTGGGGCGGCAGGCTGCGGGCCGCCAGATCCTCCCCGCCGCCCGCCGCGCGCTCCTCGGACGGCCGGGCGAACACATGGCTGCTGATCTCGTAGACGGTGAGCCGGCCGTTGCGGCGGCGGGCGGCGATGACCGGCAACAGATCGGGATCGGCGACGTCACGGATCACCAGGATGTCGGCGGCCAGCAGCAGCCCGCCGTCTGCGCCCTCCGGCGTTCCCGACGGCGCTGAGGCGTAGAGCGCGGGCGACAGCACCGACCCGCTGACGACCGTCACGTCGGCCAGCTCGCCGAGCGCGCGGCAGGGCTGAATGGTGCGGTAGACCGCCGCCCCGCGATCGAGCGGCTCGGGCGGCCCGATCTGCACGATGAGCAGGGCCGGACGGGCGACGCTCAAGATCGCCGATTCTGGACGTCGGTCCCGGCGGTCCCGTCGTCCTTGCCCGCGCCCCCCTCCACCTGCGGCAGGGCTGCCGCGAAGCGCGCCTCCTCGGCACGAAAGTCGTCGGCGAACAGCGTCGCCACCGTCGCCGCCGCGGCGGCCGCGCCTCCCGCCGTGTGCGGTGCCAGCGCGGCGGCGAACTCGGCCGCCGTCTGGTAGCGCCTGTCGGGATCGACCTCCAGCGCCTTGCGCACGATGGCGCCGCAAGGGGCGGGGAGGGCGGCGATGCGCGCCAGCTCCTCCGGCCCGGGGCCGGTCGCCGCCTTCACCAGCAGCTCATAGGTGGTCTCGCCGCGGTAGAGGACCTCGCCGGTCAGGCAGTAATAGATGACGAGGCCGAGCGAGAAGAGATCGGCGCGTCCGTCGATGCTGGTGCCGCGTGCCTGCTCGGGCGACATGAAGCTCACGTTTCCTTTGACCACCCCGTGCTGCGTCTTGGTCACGCGCCCCTCGGCCTTGACGATCCCGAAGTCGAACAGCTTCACCTCGCC
>Ga0210387_10003650_pt1 | contig 11832 bp, 17 predicted proteins | sample IncBWC7OmetaG_FD_160108 | JGI IMG/M metagenome (GOLD analysis project Ga0210387, IMG submission 160108) | Forest soil microbial communities from Barre Woods Harvard Forest LTER site, Petersham, Massachusetts, United States - Inc-BW-C-7-O ... | reverse complement strand
GAGATATTCGCTTGCTGATCGAGATGAGCGGGCCGAGCGTGCCGTTGATCACCCTTGGCAATCATCTGGTCGATGCGGTTCCGCGAGGAGATCGATAATGGCCGCTCCCGCTCCGTCGCCTATGGGTCTGCAGCCTCCGCCGCCTCTGCCAAACATGCCGGACGTGAGCTCGACCCTCACCAATTACCTCAACACCTTTGCGCTCTGGTGCCGGCGCGGCTTCGCCGCCAAGCTCAACGCCAACGCGGCGCTGCCGGGGATCCTGCTGCAGGCCGCCAACGCGCCGGCCGGAACTGTGCCGAATGTCTGGCTTCTTCAGGTGAGCCAGACCGGGCAGATTGCGGTGACCCAGGTGCCGATTGGGGGCGGCCAGCCGTGAGCGCCCCCGTCTATCACGCCAAGCTCGCGCGGGTGCTCGATCGGATGGGCGGCTTGTACACGCTCAATGACATCCTGACTGCGATCGCCGAAGGCAAGATGCAGAGCTTTGTCGAAGGCAACAGCTGGGCGATTACGCAGGTCAACCAATATCCGCGCGCACGCACGCTGCAGCTCGTCGCCCTCGTCGGCCACCTCGAGGACGTCGACGCCCTGCACGCCAAGATCCTGGCCTACGCCGACGACGTCAACGCGGGCCTGCTTTCGACCTATGGGCGGCTCGGCTGGCTTCGCGAAGGGAGCTGGCGTCGCCTCGGCTGGCGTTTGAAAACGAAGAACTACCTCTATCACCGGGACATGTGAGATGGGCGGCAGCGATACGACCCAGACGACCCAGAGCCAGCAGGTGAACCAACTGCCGCCCTGGATCAATACCGCGGCGCAACAGAACTATGGCTTTGCCCAGAACGTCGCCACCCAGCCCTTGCAGCAATACCAGGGGCAGACGGTGGCCAACGTCTCACCCCAGACGCAGCAGAGTTGGAACACCGCCGCGCAGGGCGGCAACGCGGGTCAGGGCCAATATAACGCGGCTCAAGCCGGCTATCTCGGCGTCTTGGGCCAGCAGCCGACGAACGTCACGGCGACGCAGGCCGCCCTGGCGCCAGCGACCACCGCAGCGCAGGGCGCCTTAGCGCCGAACACCACGGCTGCACAAACCAACGCGGCGCAGTCCGGGCTGTCCACGCTCGCCGGGACCAACCTTCAGCCGTACATGAACCCGTACACTCAGGATGTCATCAACACGACGCTGCCGATCATGCAGCAAAACCTGGCGATGTCGCAGAACCAGCAGCAGAACGCCGCCAATTCGGCCGGCGCTTTCGGCGGTTCGCGCCAAGCGATCCAGCAGGGCGTGACCCAGGCGCAGGGCGCGATGGGCATGGCGCAGATGGCGGCCGGGCTCAATCAGGCGAATTTCGCCCAGGCGCAGGCCGCGGGTGAATACGATGTCGGCCAAGCCAACCAAATGGGGCAGTTCAACGCCGGTCAGGCCAATCAGGTCGGCATGGCCAACACTCAGCAGGCGAACACGGTCGGCATGAACAACCAGACGCTGGCCGACCAGATGGCTTCGTCCAACGCGGCCCAGGCCAATCAAGTTGGCCTCGCCAATATGGCTGCAGCCAATCAGATGGGGCAGTTCAACGCTGGGTCTTTAAACACCGCGGCGTTAGCCAATCAGGCGGCCCAGCAAAACCAAGGCAGTCTCAATTTACAGGCCGCCGCCGGCCTCGGCGGGCTCGGCAATGCCGCGCAGCAGCAGCAGCTGCAAAACTTCGGCGAGCAAACCGCGGCCGGCGGCATGGAGCAGCAGCAGGCGCAAAACGAGATCAACGCCAATATGGCGGCCTTCCAGCAGGCCAACCAGTACCCTTACCAGCAGCTCAGCCTGCTGCAGAGCGCGCTCGGCATGACCCCTTACGAGACGGCGCAGCAGGGGCAGTCGACCACCCAGACGCAGAGCTCGCCCAACTTTCTGCAGGCGGCGACCTCGGGCCTGCAGATGCTCGGCGGCCTGTTCTCGGCCCCGGCCGGCGGGACCAGCGCAATCAGTGGCCTCATGGGCCTCTCCGATCGGCGACTCAAGACCGACATCACCAAGATCGGGCGCCATCCGTCGGGCATCAACATTCACGCCTATCGCTACAAGGGCGATCCCAAGAGCTATCCGAAAGTGGTCGGCCCGATGGCCGAGGACGTCGCCAAGAAGTTTGGGCCCGCCGCGGTGGCGAAGATCCCCGGCTCGGGCGGCAAGATGGCGGTTCACCCGGCGGTGATGGGCGCGCTCGCCGCCCCGCTCGGCCGGCGCCCGATGGGCCTCACGCCAGGCCCAGCTCGAGGAGCCGGGCCGGTCGGCTCGCCCCCGCCAGGCTTCAACATGGGCCCGCCAGTCGCCGGCCCTCGAGGCATGCCGACGCCGAGCCCACGGGGCGGCATGGGCCCGCCGGTGCCTGGCGCGCTGGCAGGGCCCGGCGTCGCCGGCGCGATCGGCGCGCTCGGGGCGTCGATGAGGCCGCCGCCCAGGCCGCAGGCGAGGCGGCCGCGCATGGGGTCAGTCCGGGGAGCGCTCGGTGGCTGACGACTATGCCTATCTGAGCGGGCTCAGCGACCACCCGAATAGGGCGGGCGACACCTCGAATTTCAATCCGGTGTTCGCCCAATCGCTGGCCAATGCGCTCCGGCAGGCCAACGCACAGGGCCTGCATCTTGGGGTGATGTCGGGTTATCGCGATCCGGGGCAGACCGGCTCGGCCTATGACGCCGGCGGCAACAGCTCGCACACTTATGGCCTGGCGTCGGACATTTCAGGCCTCGACGGCCCGAACGGCAAGATCACCAACCAATGGGCGCAAATCGCCGCGGCGAACGGCCTACATAACCCCTATGGCGTCGGCAATACGGCTGAGTTCAACCACTGGCAATTGCCGCCGCAGCCGCTCGAGCAGACCCCGGGGCTCCTCAACCAGCTGAAGACCGCCAAAGCTAGCGGCAACATGCAGAACGTCTGGAACGCTTACAACGGCGCTCAGGGCACGGCCGTCGCCTCTACGATCGCCCGTCCAGCCACGGGCGCGGTTGCTCCGAATAACGACTTCCTGACCGCTCTGCAGCACTACGAGAGCGGCGGCCGCAATATCCCCAACACGACGCAGGGCACCTCGTCGGGACAGGCGCAGGGCTATAATCAGATCACCACCGGCACGTGGAACGAGTTCGGCGGCAACGCCTATGCGCCTGACCCTTTGCATGCCACGCTGGACCAGCAAAACGCCATCGCGGCTAAGATCCCGATGGGCCGTTGGGACCCGAAAACGCTGGCCTATCTGCAGGGCCAGGGCTTCAAAGTCGACCCCAAGCAAACCCTGGCCGCGAACATCGCCATGAATGGCGGGACGCCCGGCACGACGCTCAACTCGACGGCGCAGAATGCGCCCGTCTCCACCGCGCCCGGGACCGCGAGCGCCGGCTCGAGCGGCAGTCCCGTCTCGGCCGCCGCCACCACTGCAGTCGGGGCGCTCGGCACGCCCAGCGGTCCGGCGCTGCCTGGCTTCGCCCCGGCGCAATCCAACCAGTTCCTGCAGGGCGCGAGCGGGCTTGGGAAGGCGATGGGCGGCCAAGGCCTTCAGGGCCAACAAGGCGACGGCGGCGGCCAGGACCCGGTCAAGCCGTCGCCGATGATCGGACAGGCCCAGCCGGCGCACATGCCGAACCCGCAGGCCGCCGCTCAAACCATGGGGGGGATCCTGAACAGCATGCGCACGCCGCTGCAATGGGGCTCAGGGACGCCGGGGTCGTCGATCTTCGCTACCGCCGGGCCGCAAGTCGCCCCGGGCATGCCGCAAGGGCAGACGGCGCAGGATCTGCAGGATCTGCAGCAGCAAATGCAACAGCAGCGGCTATACCAAATGATGAGCGGCGGCATGGGCACGAGCCTGAACAGCAGCTCTTACGGAGGCGGTTATGGCTAGTACGCCGACTTTCGACCCGAACCCTTACGCGAACTTCGACCCGTCGCAGTGGAGCAATCCCTATTCGAACTTCCAGAATAGCCCGATCCCGTTCCCGGCGAGCTATGCCGGCTGGCCGACCGACGCGATGGGCAATCCGATCGCCAAGCCGCCGGGCATGACGCTGAACAGTTCGCCCGCCCCAGCCGCGGCTGCGCCCGCGCCCGCCGCTTCGCTACTCAATAACCCCGGCCCGGTTGGACCAGGCCGCATGCAGGGCCAATATGTCCAGACAAACCCTGGCGGCATGCTTCCGAGCGGCGAGAATTATGGGTCAAGCAGCCCGACTTACATCCCCGCGCAATACCAATTCATGCCCTCGCAGCAGCAGGCCGCCGCGCCCATGCCCACGCCCGCGGCCAATCCGGCGGGCCTCACTTCGCAGCAATATCTGCAGCTGCGCGCCAACCCCGGCTATGTGAACACACCAGGGGCGACCGTGCCCCAGGCCGCCAGCTCGACCGCGCTGAACCCTGGCGTGCTGCAGTCGTTCCTCGCCAATTGGAACCCGGCGCAGAGCGGACCAGGCTCGGGCTTTCAGCAAAATTTCGCCAAAGCGCTGAGGGGGGCGTGAGATGAGCCTGTTCGATCTGATCGAAGCGGGCTTGGGTCGGCCGGACCCAACGGCGCAAATGATGGCCAGGCTCGGCCAGGCCCCCGGACAGCCGGGAAGCCAAGCGGGACCGCAGCCGCTCGCCCCTCCTCCTGCAGCTCCCGGCGCGCCCCCTGGCGCACCTCCGGGCGACGGCCCTGCTCCACCGCCTCCCGGAGCAGGGCCGCCTGGCGGGCCTCCTGGCGGGCCGCCGGGGCAACAGCAGCAGCAGCAACAAGCGCCGCCGCAGCCCCAGGCCTATCAGAGCCCACCCGATCTCATGCAGATGTATGCCGCGGTCGCCCAGCGCCAACAGGCCAGCGAGCAATTCAACCGGGGCCTCGCGGGGTTGACGGCGGCCTTCTCGCCGATGAGCCAGCGCAACTCGGTCGCGCATGAATGGGACAACATGACCCAGGATCCGGGCGCGTTGTTCTCAAACATCATGGCGCTGCAGAACAACCAGTATCAGCAGCAGCAGAGGCAGGCGCTGGCCGCGGCCGCGCCGGGCCTCGCCAAGCAGCTCAACACCGATTTGCCGACCGCGCAGGCGATCATCGCCAGCGGCAAGTATGGCGACATCGAGAGCACGCTCGCCGGCGTCTCGGGCGATCCGACCATGCAGCAGATGCGCGCCGATCAGCGCAACTTCGTTTCGACCCACACCGATCCGAACAGCGGCAGGCTGACCGATCCCGTGCCGGACTATTTGACGAACCTCGAAAAGTATAAGGCCCAGATGCAATTCGAGAGCACCACCGCGCAGGGCAAGGCGAAGGACCAGCTCTCGGCCAAGCAGGATTTCGCTCAGCAAAACCAGTCGTTCAATCAGGCCGAAGGCCTGCTCGGCAACCTGCTCAAGTCTGACAGCCCGCTCGACCAGGTCACTCAGACCTTGCTGCCTTCGACCGGCCCGGCCGGCGTCGCCAAGCAATGGATGGGCTTGCAAACCCCAGCGGGCGGCCAGGCGGCGGCCGACCTGCAGCAGCTCAAAAACATCGTCTATTCGAAGGCCTTCCAATCGACCGGCTCGAGGCGCACGCAACAGGAAGTCTCGCGCTTGAGCGACGCTCTGTCGCAGCTCGACAACACGAACCTGACGCCGCAGCAATTGCGGGATCAGCTGACCAACATCCAGGGTTTGACCCGCCAGGCGCACGCCAACATTTACGGCGCCGCGGGCCAGGTCGCGCCCGACGATTATTACAACCTGGTCGACCCGATCTATAAGCAGAAGGGCGACCTCTATTCGGGCGTGCAGGGGGGCGGCAAGGGAGGATTTGTCGGCCCTTCCGCGCCCGCGCCGGCGGCGCCTGCGACGAGCTCCTCGAGCAATGCTCCGCCGGCATCAGCGCCTCCCGTGCCGAACGCACAAAAAGCCCCTGATGGCAATTGGTACGTTCCCGACCCCTCTCGTCCTGGCAAGTACCTGAGAGTTGACTGAAATGCCGACCCTGACCCCGGTCGAAGGCGACCCGTTCGCGCAGACACAGTCAAAGCTAACGCCGGTTGACCACGACCCGTTCGCACCGGGCGGCCCGGGGCAAAGCTCGCAGGCGAGCGCCAATCAGCCAGCATGGCTGAACCAGAACGCAACCCCCTCGCTCGGCCAGATGAGCGCCTTCGACCCGGGGGCCGCTAATTCCTCGTGGAGCGACTTCCTGACGGCGCACCTGGCTGAGCTAGGGAAAGGCGCCGGGCAAATCGGGCAGACAGCGGACGACTATGTTCGTGCCGCGACCAACACGTTTGGGCTCGGCGACCGCTTCGCCGCCGGCATGAGCAATCTGACCGGCGTGGGCGGCGGCGACCTCGCGGCCCAAAGGGCTCAGACCGCAGCGGCCGAGGCGCGCCTTCCTCCGGAGGCCAGGATCGCGGCCAACATGACAGGCTATGGCCCTTTGGCCGCCCAAGGCATCGCGCCGGCGCTCGGCGGCGGCGTGTTGGGCGCAGTAGGGGAAGGCCTCGCGGCCGGGGGCTTGGGCGCGGCCGGTCACGATCAGCCCATCACGGGCGGCCTGGTTGCCGGCGGCCTGGGCGGCCTCGCCGGCGGCGTAGGCTCGAAGGCCCTCGGCGGGATCGCCAACAAGATCACTGGGGGGCCCGATATCAATGCCGCCGCCGGCGACATCACGTCATCGCTCAAAGACACGAGAGACGCCGCCTACGACAAGATGAAGGGGGTATTCTACAAGCCCGACGATCTTTTAGATCATCTCGATCAGACCAAGGCGGATATTTACGCGAGCGACCCCGGCGGCGACCTGGTGGGAGCCGCGCCGCGCTCAATGGCGGCGCTCAATTCGCTCTACACCCGCACGGCCGACACGGCGGTCAACCCGACGCAGACCGCGCACGGCATCCTCACGACGATCGACAAGCTGAGCGACATTCAGCGCTCACCTGGCGGCCCAGAAAACGACATCGCGCCGATCATCAAGGATCGGCTCAACAATTTCCTGCAGACGGCCAATCCGGTTAACGCCGATCTCGGCCCCGGTGCTGCGTCGAATATGCTCGCCGAGGCGAAGGCTGCGCATCAGCAATACGCCAACGCCAGGGATCTGCAGCAAGCCGCTCAAAGCCTGAGAGGCTTCGGCCAGTCGCCGGCAAGTTGGGCGCAAAACACGGCTGAAGCTTTCCACCCCGACCCGAACAGCCCTGCATACAAGGCGCTGTCCAACATCGCGAATTCAGGCGGCGCCCCGGGCGGCCAGAGCGCCTACACCATAACGCACGGCGTCGTGCATCCGCTCATCGAGGCTGGGGCCTTTGCGGCGCTCCCGGCAGGGATCGCGCCATTGGCCGCTGCCGGGGCCACATTTCTCGGGGTCAAGCCGGCGCTCAACGCAGCTATGGGAGCGGGCTCGAAAGCGTCGCAATTGAACTCGATCTATAAGGCCTATCCGACGCTGACCGGCAGGCAGTTCACCCCGCCGACCGGCCCTGACCCAGGCGCGGCGTTACGCGCGCTGATCCTCGGGAATGTTGCCGCACGCTCTCAGTGAATGAGAAGGCCAAGACCAAATATCAGCGCCAAGAATGGAATGGTGATTAGGACGGCCATCGTTGTGTTGGACAGCCCAGCGTCGTTGACGCCCTTAATGAAGAGAAGGGCAAAACAGACAAAACCAATGGCGATCGTCATTTCACATCCTACGATATGTGCGGCGGCCAAATATGGAGCGCCGCGAATAGGGCGCTCACCGCTGCGGCGGCGACGGCGCCCGTCCAGATTTTGAGCCTCTGCTCTACGGCTTGGATGTCGCTCCGCAGCGCTTGCTCCACGATCCTCAAATCGCTTTTCGTCGCGACGTTGTCGCGGATGGCGTCAAAGATCGTTTGCGAGATCGTCTCAGCCTTGTCCTGCTCTATGCCAGCATCGCGAAACGCCTTAGCGAGCTTCAGTTCGTTCGTCGTCATCTCGCGCGCCTCGGTTGCGTCATTGGCAACCATTTAGCTCCGCGCCGCTGCGCCCGCAAGTGTTTCGCTAGGCCGTTCTGTTGCTTTCACGGGCCGAAGTGGATCTCCATCTTGCCGAGCGCCGCGACCTTCTCCTCGGCCGTGTGACCCTTCGTCCGCATGCTGCTGCCCTTCTCGTTCCATTGGCGGTTGGCGCTGAGTTCGGGCGGAAAGAGCGCGATCGCTTCGGTGTCGCTCCAGCGCACCAGGCCGATGATGTTCTCCTTGGCGCGGCGCTCGAGGTAGGCCCTTAACGCCGGGTCGCGATGCGCGTCGGGGTGCTTGGGGTCGACCCAGATCTGCACCACCTGGATGTGCTGGGCCTCGCCCGTCTTGTCGTCCCGCAGCGTGACGAAGTCGGGAACCAGGTCGATCACGTAATGGCTGCGGTCCGGGCGCCGTAAATCGGCCGTGTCGTTCTCGACCAGCCAGCGGCAATTCCACAACCTGCACTCAGGCGAGACTCGCGCCAGCTGGTGGTAGACCGCGCAGCCCTTCGAGTGGCGCTGGTGCTTGCATCGCTGGCCAGCCTCTTTGTCCAGCGAGCGCACCGGCAACAATTTACAGCAGAGCTGGCAGTCGCCGCATTGCCGCATTGGCATCTCCTCTTGCCCACATGGTGCCCACATATTCGGGTTTCGTGGTGTGGGCAGACCCTTTATTTAAGCGTTTGCCTTGGTGGGTTTTTCTTAGTCTTTTCAGGGGCTTGGGGGGTGGTGCCCAGGGACGGAATTGAACCGCCGACACCGTGATTTTCAGTCGCCGCGATGGGGTATTTGTTGCCGGTGAAACCTATCAGGAAGCTATTGATTTCGTGGCTACTTGACATTTGAACACCGTGACCTTTATACGGTTCTGCCGAAGCCGACGCCCACATCCTATCCACACCTCAAACACCGTGACCACGGATCACGTCGTCGCCAAAAAAGGAACGAAAATGCCCCTCGCCAGCAAGTCGCTCACCCAGCGCATTATCGATACGACCCCACTGCCCAAGACCGGATTTAAGGAGCTGCGCGAGCGCGGCCTCGTGCTGCGCATCTCGGTGACCGGCGGCAAGTCTTGGTCGTTCGAATATCGCTCGCCCTTTACCGGCAAAAACTCTCGCATCTCGTTTGAAGCGCCGTCGCTCGCCGAAGCGCGCCTGACCGTGCAAAAGCATAAGCTCGCCATTTCAGAGGGCAGGGATCCCAAGGTCGAGGCGGTCGTCGCCAAGACCCTTCGGCGAGCCGAGCATCTCGCCGCGCTTCCGGTCCCCGAGGCGGTCGATAAATACGAACCGGCGTTTTTGGATATGTCGCCGAGCAAGCGAGCGTCTCGGCTCGATCGCTTGCATCGGCTCAGGCGCATCCTGGCGCCGTTCGGCTCGCGCGCCGTCGGTACGATCACGCGCTCGGAAATGATCGCCTTCCTTGACGATATCCAAGCGAACAGCGGGCCGATCGCGCGCAACCGTGCGCACGCCGAAATCCGCGCTTGGCTCGGTTGGCTGCATGCGCGCGAAATTGTGTCGACCAACGTGCTCGCCGGCGTGCGAAAAGAAATCAGCGAAACGCCCCGCGCTAAAACTCGCGTTCTGACCGATGACGAGCTCGCCGCCATGCTGGCCGCGACAACCGACGGGACCGAATATTCGGATATCGTGCGCGTGCTGTTGCACACCGGCATGCGCAAGGGCGAGGTTGCCAGCCTGCAGCCGCGCGACCTCGATTTCGAGGCGCGCACGATCAAGGTCAGGGGGGAAGTCTCGAAAACCAAATATGAGCGCATGATCCCGATGGCGGCCGCGATCGCCGGCATGCTCGAGGAGCGCGCCGGCCCGTTGCGACGCGAGGCGTTCATCTTTGGGGTCGGTTCGAATTTCATGCGCCCGTTTTCAGGTTGGGGCAAATGCACCGAGCGGTTGCGCGTTGCCTTGCCCGAGGGCGATGCATGGACAATGCACGATATCCGCCGCACGGTCGCGACGCGGCTTCACGGCCAGGGCGTCGATCCGCTCGTCATCGAGGATCTGCTCGGCCATCTTGGCGGCGCGCGGGGCGGCATGGCTGGCGTCTATAACCGGGCCGTCACCCTGGCGAAGCAAGGCGCGGCGCTAAACGATTGGGCCGCTAAGCTTGCCTCGCTCATGGGCGACAATGTCATCCAGTTCGCCGCCCCCGCTCGAGCCATTCGTCAAACTCGTTAGTGTAGAATAGCCAACGATTGGAACCGGGCCGCTTGAAACCAGGCGGCCCCATGTTCGCATGTAGGAGCGCGCGCAACGTGCTCACGCTCATACTGCCGCGCTTCGCGGCCTCGGCCATGACGATAAGCTGGCCTTTCGGGTGCGGGGTCATTGAAAGCTCGGATCGCTGTCGTTGCCGCCGTCGGCCCCGGCCATGCCGCGCAACATCTCATAGATTTGCCGCGTCACGGTCGCGTCGGGGCTCGCGCACACCCGGCGGCCAAGCCGCATGCGATGGCGCGAAACCGTCTCAATGGCGTCGGCGAGCGCCGCGTCGAGTAACCGCTGGCGCTCCTCCTCCTCGGTCGGCTCGTAGCGCTTGGGCGCTGGCGGTGGCTCGAGCGCCACGGCGACCGCCTGGCGGCCGAGCTCGATGGCTGCTTCCTCGAGCTCGTTGACGCTGATGTTGCGCATCGCGTCGCGAAGGCGGTCGGCGGCGGGCCGTTCGTTCATAGTCCTTCTCCCTTCGCCATGTGGGCGAGCGCTTCGCGAACTTCGACCAGGCCTTTCCTGCCAAAGTTGGTCACTCTAAGCAGTTGGGTATCGCTGGCGGCGTCAAGATCGGCCGCCGTTTTGAAACCCCCATTTTCGAGGGCAGTTTCGGTGCGGACAGAAAGGTTCATTTTGCCGATCGGCGTCAGGCGCCAAACCTCGATCGGCACCGGCGGCGGATCGTCTCGCAGACCTTCGATCTCAAGGAGGGCCAACAATGTCCCGCAATTCGGACAGGCAAGCCTCACTTTCATAGCCCGTACTCCCTTGCAATGCGCGGCTTGCCGGCGGCGACCAGCGGGTGCTTGGCCTCGCGCCGCTTGGCCTCGCCGATGTCGCCCTTGTCGTCTTTGGTTTTCGCCGGGTGGCAGACCGCGATGCAGAGCAGTTGGCCGTCGGCTGGGGTCAGCTTGCGCGCCAAGTCGGCGAGAGGACGCATGCCCTCGGGAATAATGTGGTCGATCGCGTAGTCGGCCTTGCGTTTGATGAGGATGCCGCAGCCCTCGCAATGGACGTTGCCGCCGCCGTCAGAGGCGCGGCCGCGGATGGCGATCTTGTCGGCTTGGGTGAACTCGCGGCGCTTGCGGTTCATTTCAGCTCCACGGCCTCATTGTTCTCCGGGTCGATCGCCTGGCGCACCGCGACGACCGCTTCGTTGATACGGCCTGGATTGACGCCCATGAGCGCGGCGACCCGGTGCTGATCGAACCCATCGACCAGCACCGCTACTGCGACGCGCAATTTCTCCGCTGGCGTCAGCGCCACTTTGTGCTCGAGATAGGGCTTGTCTCTCATGCCACTCTCGCCGGTTGGGCGTCGAAGTCGACGCCGCGCTTCGCGCCCTCCGCAAAGAGGAGCTCGATCAGGTTCGACATTTCGCCGATCTCGAGTTCACTGCTCCGGTAACCGAGCGGGACGATCTCACCGTCGAAGCCGGGAACCCATTCCATCTCTTTGCCCAAGGCATGCATGCCGATGCACTTCCAAGTCTCCTCGTCGTACTTTCTGCCGTTGTGCTCGACCTGGTCGGCGAACAGGCTGAGCAAGCGCCACATCATGCGGTTTTGCGCCAGCGTCCTAACCGGGCCCAGCAGTGTGAGCCTCGAATA
>Ga0210387_10003648_pt1 | contig 11833 bp, 12 predicted proteins | sample IncBWC7OmetaG_FD_160108 | JGI IMG/M metagenome (GOLD analysis project Ga0210387, IMG submission 160108) | Forest soil microbial communities from Barre Woods Harvard Forest LTER site, Petersham, Massachusetts, United States - Inc-BW-C-7-O ... | reverse complement strand
TCGTTCTTGAAGGTGGGAATCGCAATGGTTTTGACGTTCTCCGGAAGCTGTACCACGTGGCCGGCGGTGTGATAACCGCAACCTGGATTGAGAACTAGAAGGAACAGGAAAAACGCGAGCGTCACTTCTCGCCCCTTCATTGAATCTTCCCGGTCGGGCGCGTGGCCGTCATACTCTCCGCGCACTCCACCGCCGTCAGAGCTGAGATGCGAAGATTGTCCCCGGCCGTCCATAACCACACGCCATTCGGCTGAACTGGATCAACCTTCATCGAGAGTTGGATGTCCGCCTGACCCGCGGCACTTACGTTGCTCGGAGAGTCTTCCTCTGCTCCAGGAATCGAGACGTGATCACCAGCCAAGGCCGGTGACAATTTCTGCAGGTCCACGGGACCGTCCATCTCCAGGAAGATGGCCATCGCATAACCGTGGAAGATCGGGGCCTGCAGCAGTAAAACGGAAGGCTGCGGAGCACCGTCTCCGGCAATCTTCTGATAATGGCGAAGAATGCGTGCCTGCACACAATCCAGAGAGGGCTGCGACTTCTGCCCGTAGACCGCCACCATGTTGAAGGCCACCTGCGCGTCGAAGACGTCCTTTGGCAAAGGCTGGAAAGACAGAAGGTTGACCGTCTGCTGGTGCATCTCGTCCATGCCGCGCTGCCCGTGCTCTGAAGCTGGTTCGAAGATCGTCGCTACTACGCGCTGGATCGACCCCGCTTTCCTGGCCCGCAACAACAGCAATGCCAGCGTCACCGCGACCGGATGCGCGGCTACGCATGGGCCTGGCTGCAGTTCCGGAGGAGGAATCTGTCCACGCTCTCGCTCCACCCAGAGAGACCGCACGCTAGCTCCGGGTTCCTTTTCCAGCGCCCCAGACAGATCGAGAATAGCGCTTCCGGCATCGCGCGCATCTTTCCAATTTTTGCGTGTGCTCTCTACATCGGAGGCAAAAAAAGTAAAATCCACGTTCTCAAACTGGTCCGCGCGAACCCGCTGGATGAAACTGATCTCGTCGCCCATGGCCTCGAGCTGGCCCATCGCCTCATCGTCATCGAGCAGGCGGATATCGGCAGCGGGGAAATTGCGCTCATTCAGCATCTCCGCGATTTCTTTCCCTTTGAGCGAGGCGGCTCCCACGATCGCGGCCCGGTATAGATTTCCGCGCGTGGCGATGCCGTGCGTGGCAGACGGTGATTTAGCCGGGTCGCTCATGAGGTCTGCGAGGCCTCCTTGTAGGGCGGTGGAGGGCGGTCATGTTTACGGCGAAACATCCATTGCAAGCGCCAGAACACGCCAGAAACCGTGTAGATCAGGGCGATGACAAAAAGCATCTGGCGCGAGAAGAACCAAATGGAAGCAAACAGCGCGGCCAGAAAAAGAATCAGGCGGAAGGGATGACGTGACTTAAAGTCGATGTCCTTAAAGCTGTAAAAGCGCCACGTGCTGACCATCAGGTAGCCGACTGTCGCGACCATCGCGAGCCAGGTCAGTGCCGTGTACCAAGACACCAGAGGATCTCCAGCGGTGAAGTGAACCATTGCGGCAATGACACCCGCCCCAGCCGGAATGGGCATGCCCACAAAATATTTCTTGCCCGGTCGGCCGGGATTCGACGGCTGGGGATTGCTCGTAATATTGAAACGCGCCAGCCGGCTCGCTCCTGCCATGAGAAACAGAAAACTCGCGATCGCACCCAATTGGGTCAACTTGATGTGCCATTCGGTCAGCACGACCGTCGGCATCAAATTAAATCCCCAACTCCACGCGAGTATCGCTGGAGCCACCCCGAATGTGATCACGTCGGCCAGAGAATCCAACTCTTTGCCGAACTCGCTGCTGGTACCGGTCATGCGCGCGATGCGCCCGTCTAACCCATCGAACAGCACCGCAAACCCGATGGCTTTGGCCGCATTGTCCAGGTGCCAAAACTCGTTCGCCGTGGCGTGCATGACTTGCAGAATGGCGTAGTAGCCCATCGCCATGTTCGCTGTCGTGAACAGCGACGGAAGGATGTACATCCCTTTGCTGTGCCGGCCGCGCGGCTTGAGGATGGGTTGATCCATCAATGCGCTCTCTCTGTGGCAGCCGCACTCCCTGCGGAGGTAAGCACTCCCTGCGGTTGCAGGTAGGCGAGTATGCTGGCGCCACCCTTCACCCGGTCGCCGATCTTCACGTTCATGCGAGCAGAGGCATCGAGCACGACGTCGACGCGCGATCCGAACTTGATCAAGCCCACCCGCTGGCCGCGCTCCAACCGGTCTCCTACCTTCGGATAAAACACGATTCGCCGCGCCAGCAAACCCGCGATCTGCTTGAAGATCACCTTCTGGCCGTCCCCTTCCAGGGTGACGATGTTCTGCTCGTTCTGTTCGGCGGAAACCTTGTTCATCGCATTCAAAAACTTGCCGCGCCGGTAGCAGATATCGCCAATCACTCCCGCGATCGGGGATCGGTTCACGTGCACATCAAAAACACTGAGGAAAATGCTGACGCGCATCTGCTTCTCGCTTCCGACGGTCAAGGCCGAAACATCCGTTACCTTGCCGTCCCCGGGCGAAACTACAGCCCCTGGTTCTTGCGGGACAACGCGCTCGGGATCACGAAAGAACCACAGAAAGAAAGCAGCCAGCAGAACCGGAATGATCGCCCAAGCGGGATGGGTGAGCCAGCCAACCAAAACCGCGACCGCGATCAGCGGCAGCGCGTACAAGTATCCGTCACGAACCATGAGAGAGCTCAATTATAGCCGCGCCAGCCTGCCACCGCCGCCTGGCCAAACTCGCTCTGTAAGTATAAATAAAAAAAGGCGCTGCAAAGCGCCCTTCAGGAGATGCATTCCTCCCTATACGGTCGAAGCCGCTCGGAGGTTCGCCAGAATTTACGCTACGTTGACGCCGTAGTGTTGCCGATACTCGCGCTCGATGGATTCCATCTGATCTTTTAAGCGCAGTTTCAGTTTTTTGAGCCGAACTTCTTCGAGCTTTTCGTCTTCGCTGAGATAACGTTTTTGGGTGAGTGAATCGAGCCGCTTTGCGTATTGCGTGTGCTCGTGAGCCAATCTGCGGAATTCTTCGTGATTGCTCAGCAGTTCGTCCTTCGAAGTCAGCATCCAGCAGACCTCCAACCGGGATATATATGAGCTCAGGCTAGCACAGCCCAAATGCCGGTACAATGCCAAAAAAGTGGTGCATCTTCAGCTTCAATCTCATTATGAGAGTGCGCTAGCGCACGCTGCGGCGATACAAAATCGCATCTTCCACGGGATCACGGTAATAGGCTTTTCGGCGCCCGGCAGGCTCGAAACCGGCGCTTCCGTAGAAAGCCCGCGCCGCGGTGTTCGACTCACGGACCTCGAGAAATAAGAATTTGCTTTTCGTGTCTTGGCAAGCTTCGAAGAGCGTATCCAACAACCTCTTTCCAACGCCCTTGCGGCGAAAGGCGGGCGCTGTCACCAGGTTTTCAAGTTCCCATTCAGGAGCAAATTGGCGGGCCACCAAGAACCCTAGAATCCCTTGTCCGACTTCGGATTTTGGATCGGGACCCGACGGCGTGGGTCGCGATTCATCGGCCACCAAAATCAGCCGTTCGCCGTGCGCCGCGGCTACCAATAGCTGCTCGTATTGCTGCTCGGTCCAGTGCGCGGCGCTTTCTGACTGCCGCTCCAAACCGATCATGGAAGCAACATCGGCGATCGTTGCAGGGCGGATGAGCACGAGATTTTTTGAGTGCGGACTTGTCTCCGGTTCAACCTAGAAGCTAAGAGCTAGGAGCCTGTTCTTACAAACATCTCGGCATCGGAGCGCCGCATGTAGTTCGCTTCCAACTGCTCGGGCAACACGGTTTCCCCGGCTCGAAGCTTCTTCCAGCCACACCGGGCGATCATCTCCGCGCTCGGAGGTTCGACTTCGCGCAGCGAAACTCCTGCCCCTCCCGCGATGGCAGCCAAGGCCGGGTCGGGCGTAATGACAATCAACTCATGGGCCGCGGACGACAATTCAGCTTTCGCCAGCAGTTTTTCCCTGACGACCTGCACCGATTCGCTTGTTCTCTCGTATTCCCCGAAATAAACATCGCCGCGACCGGCATCCAGCACCACCGCAACCTTGCCGGGGAGGCCGCCGGCGGATGCCAGCACCTCCAGCAGCGACACAGCAACGATGGGTTTTCTAAGGATCTCCGCCAGAGCCTTGATTGCTGCGAGCCCCACGCGCAATCCAGTAAACGATCCTGGACCAGACACGACAATGAAACCGTCGATGTCGGCCTTCGTCAGCTGATGGTTGGCCAGCAGCGCGGCAATCTGCGGCACCAGCTGCGCCGAAAAGGCACCCCCCGTGAGACGCGCCACTTCGATGACTTGAACGTCTTCAAGCCCGCGTTCACCCGCGCGCGCGAGTGCAACGCTGCCCTGCCGGCCGGAAGTGTCGGTAACAAGAAAAAGCATTGCTCAGTTTGATCCGTGATAATTCGCGAGATCGGTGGCCAGGTTTTCCTTCTATCCCTGAACCAGTTCCAATAGCACTCCGCCGGTGCTCGACGGGTGGACAAACACGTATCGGTGACCGCCTGCGCCAGTCTTGATCTCTTCCGACACCAGGCGCACGCCATCCGCTTTCAGCCGCGCAACCGCCGCCGCCAGGTCTGGCACTTTCAGGCACACGTGGTGCAGGCCTTCCCCGCGCTTCGCGATGAATTTCGCAATCGTCGAATTTTCTGACGTCGCCTCGAGCAGTTCCAGTCGGCTCTCGCCGAGCGGCACCATCACCAGTCGTACCTGTTCCTGCTCCACCGTTTCTTCCGGCGAGACGCTGAGGCCCAGCTTCTCGTAAATACCTTTTGCCGCCGCCAGCGACTTCACCGCGATGCCGAGATGATCGATTTGAATGTTCAACTTTTTCCGATCTTCGCTGCAATCTCTTCGACCAGCGTATAAGGATCCCGCTTATGTTCGGCGACTTCCGCGGCCAGCTGCGCCATGTTGCCATTGTCGAGTTGCGCCCGCGCTTTCTCGAGCATCGCATCGCGAAGCATCTCCACCAGCCGCTCCTGCCAGTTCTGTACGCTCTTTTTCAAAGCCAGATTCTCTTTCTGAAGATACCCGAAGTAATCGTCGATCGCCGCGGCCAGATCGTCGACACCCGTTCCGTCGCTGGCAATCGTTTTCACAATCGGAGGCGTCCATCCATCGTGCCGCAGAGCCAGTGACTGCAACGCGCGAATCTCGCGCTCTACACGCTCTGCGCCCTCGCGATCGCTCTTGTTAATCACAAAGATGTCGGCAATCTCCATGATCCCTGCCTTGATGGTTTGCACGTCGTCGCCCATGCCGGGAACCAGAATCACGACCGTAATGTCGGCAAGCCGCACAATATCGACTTCATCCTGGCCAACGCCGACGGTTTCAATCAGTATGAGGTCGCGGCCCGAAGCATCGAGCACCATGGTGACGTCCGCCGTGGTACGCGCCAAGCCGCCTAGCGAACCACGCGTCGCCATGCTGCGAATGTAAATTCCCGGATCGGCGAAATGGTCCTGCATGCGGATGCGATCGCCCAGAATCGCTCCGCCGGTGTACGGACTCGTCGGATCCACCGCGACAATGCCCACGCTCTGATTTTGCTTGCGATAGAGCCGCGCCAACTGGTCGACCAGCGTGCTTTTCCCCGCCCCGGGAGCCCCCGTCATCCCAATCACGCGAGCGCGCCCACTGTGCGGGAATAGAGCTTTCAAAAGCTCGGACCAGCCGGGCCGGCGATTTTCCACGGTGGAGATGGCACGCGCCAGGGTCCGCACGTCTCCCGAGCGCAACCCCTCGATCCAGGACTGCATTTCGTGATTCAAACCAGCAGGGTTCAAACCAACAGTGTAAAGCAGGACTGGAGTCTGAGGAACGGGAAGCCCGGAATTAGCGAGTAACGCCCGGGACTCTGGTACGACTAATACCTGACGATCTGACAGGCCGGGCAGGAGAACCGGCTGCTGGTCCCCGCCATCAAACGGACCGCACAAAATGGACAGACCGTATCCGAGGTGGGCGGAATCGATTTAAGTTTCTTGCGAAGAGAGAGGTCCCTGGAAACGCCAAGCAGACGGATGGAAAGAAAAATCGCCCCGGCCGGCGCGGCAAATCGAGCAATCCAGCTGACGATCGCAAAGCTGGAATCAACGGGAAGCGCCCAGAGCGAGATCGAGGCGCCGACCAGCGAACCCAGTGCAGTCCACCGGAAATAGCGCCGCATTTTCGGATTCTTATGCGGTTTCCGGCCGCATGTGCTGCATACCCAGTGTCTCCAATAGCCTACGGGCAAAATCGGGATCCAGTAGACGTGTCCTACATCGAACGTGCGGAAGGCGATGGATCGGCAAGGAGCCCCGCACGATACGCAGTAGTCATCCCGAAACGCAACTCGCTTGGGCCGGAAATGGTAGGCGCCGCGAATGACCAGCATCTTGATTCGCCTAACCGAGACAATCTACAGCAGCCGGGATTTTGACAAGAACCGACGTCGGAAAAAAGCGAATTGCGTTCACGACGCGGCGCCGCCCGGCTGGATATTCAGGACACGACGAGCCAGAGCGCCCAGTAAAGGATACTCAGCCCACTCTCCGCGCCCGGCGTTGATGGAATAAACCACCGCGATCACAAGCTTGACCACCCACGCCCCCGTCAGACCCAGCCAAAACACCGGAAATGTCAGCACGACGGCAAGAGGTGGCGCGTTATTGCCACCGTGCGCGTTCAGAAATGCCAGGAGAAAACCGACCACCAACAACATCGTCAGGAATAGATTGAGCACCAGGAAAACCAGCTCGAGGAAAAGTACTTGCAGCGAGTGAAACGAAACGGAGCGCGACTGCCGCTTGGCAAAGAAAATTATGAGGGGCGCAATCCAGCCGCCCCCACGCTGTAAAACGTGAGCCAGAACCGCCATGGTGCGCTCGTCCGGTGTCGTCTCCGCTGGAGTAACAACCTTGTCGGGCGTGGCTTCCGGCATGCGCAGACACGCTATCACACAAGCCGACAATCGGGAAACTTGCCGTGGCCGGAACTTCGCCTGCAGGACGGCTGGAGCTAAGAGGCTGGGAGCTACAAACTAATCCTTCAATAACTGTCTGGCAATCACCAACCGTTGAATCTCGCTCGTCCCCTCGCCGATTGTGCACAGCTTGACGTCGCGGTAAAACTTTTCAGCCGGATAGTCCTTGATAAAGCCGTAGCCGCCGTGAATCTGTACACCCTCATTGGCACACCGCACGGCTACTTCGCTGGCGTACAACTTGGCCATGGAGGATTCTTGCGTGGTCTTCATGCCGGCATCCTTCATCGACGCGGCACGCATGGTGAGCAGCATGGCCGCGTCGATCTCGGTGGCCATGTCGGCCAGCTTCCACTGGATCGCCTGAAAATCGCTGATCGCTTTGCCAAACTGTCTGCGCTGTTTCGAGTACTTCAAAGCCGCTTCGTATGCGCCCTCGGCCATGCCCAGCGATAGCGCCGCAATCGAGATGCGTCCTCCGTCGAGCACCCGCATAGCGTCGGGGAATCCCTGGCCTTCGCCGCCCAACAGGTTTTCCGCCGGAATCACGCAGTCCTCAAAGATCAACTCGGCGGTGTCGCTGGCCCGCAATCCCAGCTTGTTTTCTTTCTTGCCGGGACGGAATCCCTTGGTGTCTTTTTCCACGACGAACGCGGAAATTCCGTGCGTGTGCGCGGCCCGATCTGTGACTGCAAGCACGACCACGACATCGGCATAGTGACCGTTGGTGCAAAAAGTCTTGGTGCCGTTGAGAACCCAACTGTTTCCCTTGCGCACAGCCGTCATGCGCGCGCTGCCCGCGTCGGATCCTGACGATGGCTCGGTCAGGCCCCACGCGCCGATGAACTCGCCGGTCGCCAGTTTGCTAACGTACTTTTTTTTCTGCACTTCGTTTCCGGCAAGAAAAATATGGTTCGAACACAGCGAGGTGTGCGCCGCCACAATGATTCCGACGGAACCGTCGACGCGCGAAAGTTCCTCGATAGCGATGACATATTCCACGTAACCCATGCCCGCGCCGCCGTACTCCGCAGGGAAAATCATTCCCAGCATTCCCAGTTTGCCCAGTTCCTTAACCGTGGCCAGCGGAAAGTCTCCGGCCTCGTCCCACGTCATCACGTTGGGCTTGATCTCGCGCTCGGCAAACTCGCGCACGCTCTTCTTCAAATGCAACTGCTCTTCGTTCAGTTGGAAATCCAAGGTTCCTCCGGAGCACTCGGGTACTGCGGATCCCCGCGAGTCCCGCTTCAAGAGGCGAAGGTACGCCCCGATTTGTGATTAGAACATAGCGCCGGGAAGACCAAGAAGCCACTCCCGGAAGGGAAAGGTGAGGGATGGGATCAACCGCATGAACACTGGCGATTCTGCAGGTTTCGTTTCGCCACCCAACCGACCGGATGGTTTGGAAATCAGCCGGCTACGCTGGCGGCAGCCGGCGCTCAATATCCAAGACGAATTATACGCCGCTCTGGGCGTGGTCGTCGGTCGCGAGGAAGGCCTGAAATACTTCGTTGGACAGCAATCGTCCCCGCGAAGTCAGCCGAATACAATCCCCTTCTTGCTCGATCAGTTCATGGCCAACTAATTCTGCGATTCTAGGCCGCAAATCGATGACCGCTTTCTGACCGAAGCTCTCGGCAACATCTCGCAGGTCCACGCCCCGGTTCAAACGTAATCCAAGAAAGAAGCGCTCCTCCAAGGCTTCGGCGCGCGAAACGACGCTGTTCTGCAGAGGAAACCCCGCAACATATTTTTCCAGCACATCGGCGGTGGCGAATCGGACAGCTTCCGCCGCCGGCCCGACGGAGGGCAGCATCGAGTGCGCATCCACGCCGAAGCCGAGATAGGGAAGCCGTGTCCAGTACTTGAGGTTGTGCCGTGACTCTGCGCCGGCACGCGCAAAGTTAGAAATTTCGTACTGGGCGATGCCTGCCGCCTCGAATTGATCGCAGGCGGCGAGATAGAAGTCCGCCGTGGCTTCCTCCTCCGGCACAAAATGCGCGTGATACCGCTTCCCGCCGGCGATGAGCTCGCGGCCGAGGCGAGAGTCTTCGTCCACCTCGAGCATGTAGACGCTGATGTGCGAGGCGCCCGTCGCGAGCGTCTCTGTCAGCGACTCCTGCCAGGTATCCACGGTCTGGTGCGGAAGTCCTGCGATGAGATCGATATTGATGTTGTGAATCCCGGCGGCACCTAAGCGGGCTATGTCCTGCAGTACGGACGATCGCTTATGCAACCGTCCCACCGCCGCCGCCTCGACGTCAACGAATGACTGCACGCCTAAGCTCACGCGATTCACACCCCAGGCCAACAGTCCGTCAATCACGTCAGGCGCGAGCGTCCCGGGTGCACCCTCGACCGTCACTTCCGCATCCGGCGCAAGGGAGAATCGCTCTCGCACGGCATCAAAAATCCGCTGCAACTGCCGAGCTTCGAGCACCGTGGGAGTGCCCCCGCCCAGGTAAATCGAGTCGACGCTGTACTCGATCTGCCCACCCATCCCCTTCGCAAGCTCTGGGGCGCTGGCAATGTCGATGCATACGCGATCCACGTAGCGCTCAAAAACCGCTCGCGAAAACACATCTGACGCGAAGTTGCAGTAGCTGCACTTCGTCCGGCAGAATGGTACCGAGATGTAGATTCCCAAGGCCACGTTGCTGATTATCCCACCTCAAAGCTTTTGCTTCCTACGGGGGGCCGCAGCCATCTATTTAGGTTAACCTGTTCAAAGCGATCTCCGACCCGCTGGACTCTTGATTGTGAGGTATTGTCCGAGTACCGATGGCCCAGGAAGAAGAAGTACTAGGAAAAGCGTATGACAGCCGTCTGATGCGGCGGCTGCTCACCTACCTGCGGCCGTACCGCTGGCAGGTGACGATCGCCATTGCCGCGATTATTCTCAAATCCTTCTGCGACGTGCTCGGACCCTACCTGGTGAAGGTTGCCGTCGACCGCTACCTCGCGCCTGTAAACAGCGCGACGGCGGGCATATGGAGTTGGCTCAGCCCGCGGCCTCTGCCTGGAATCGCGCAGATTTCCGCAATCTACTTCAGCCTGCTGATCCTGACCTTCGTCTTCGAATTCCTGCAAACGTACTTCATGCAATGGACTGGCCAGAAGGTGATGTTTGACTTGCGCAGCCAGATTTTCCGGCATCTGCAGCGCATGCACGTCGCTTTCTACGACAAAAATCCCGTCGGCCGCCTGGTCACGCGCGTGACCACCGACGTCGACGCGCTGAACGAAATGTTCACTTCCGGCGTCGTTTCCATCTTTGAAGACCTGTTTGTGTTGCTGGGAATTCTGGGAATCATGCTGTGCATGAACTGGAAGCTGGCGCTGATCACCTTCGCCGTGCTGCCATTCATTGTGGTGGCGACCAAGATGTTCCGCGACAAGGTGCGCGATTCCTACCGCCGCATTCGCACCGCCATCGCCCGCATCAACTCATACTTGCAGGAGCACGTCAGCGGCATGGTGGTACTGCAGCTTTTCAACCGCGAGCGGAAGGCCTACGAGCGCTTCTCAGAAATCAACCGCAGTCACATGGACGCGTTTAAAGACGCGATTCTGGCCTACGCCGTTTATTACCCGGCTGTCGATTTCTTTTCTGCCGTCGCGATTGCCTGCGTCATCTGGTTCGGCGGCCAGGATGTGATGCGCGGCATCGCCGCGAACAGTGTTTCCATCGAGTTCAATCGTCATGCTTTGGTGTCGTTTCATGTGGTCGCGGCTGCGGCTTCGCTTGGCGTGCTGATCGCTTTCACGCAATACGCGCAGCGCTTTTTCCGCCCCATCATGGACTTCAGCGAGAAGTACAACATTCTTCAGTCAGCGATGGCAGCCAGCGAACGCATTTTCAAGCTGCTCGATACGCCGGTCGACATTATTTCTCCCGCCATCACAAAGAAACCGGAAAGCCACGGCCGGATTGAGTTCGATCATGTCTGGTTCGCCTATCGAGATGTGCCGGAGCAGGGAAATACGGCGGAAACGGGCACGACCCATTTGGGTCCGGGTCTCAGACCCGGACATGCCCAGCAAAGCTCAACTGGCTCTCTGCCGGGAAATGGAAACGCCCCAGCTCCAGAACCCACTCCCGACTGGGTACTCCGCGACGTGACTTTCTCTATCGGACCCGGAGAAACGGTGGCTGTGGTCGGTCACACCGGCGCCGGCAAGACCACGCTCATCTCACTTTTGCTGCGCTTCTACGATGTGCAGAAAGGTGCCGTCCGCATCGACGGCGTGGATGTAAAAGAAATGGACCTCACCGATCTGCGCAGCCGCTTCGGCGTGGTTCTGCAGGACCCGTTTCTTTTCACCGGAACGATTGGCGGCAACATCCGTCTCGGTACCGAGCGCATTCTGGACGAGCACGTCGCCAAAGCCGCAGAGGATGTGAACCTGGGCGATTTCGTCCGCGCACTTCCTAAGGGCTTCAACGCAGAAGTTCGCGAGCGCGGTTCAACTCTTTCGACGGGCCAAAAACAACTCATTTCGTTCGCTCGTGCCCTCGCGCATGAGCCCAAGATTCTGATCCTCGATGAAGCCACCTCGAGCGTCGACACCGAAACCGAGTTCAAAGTGCGCGACGCGCTCAGCCGCATGGTCGAGGGACGCACTTCCCTGATCATCGCCCACCGCCTCTCGACCGTACAGCGCGCCGACAAGATCATCGTCATGCATAAAGGCCAAGTCCGCGAAATGGGGACGCATCAGGAACTCCTCGCCAATCGCGGCATCTACTTCAAGCTCTACCAGCTTCAGTACAAGGATCAAGAGTTGAATGTGG
>Ga0210387_10003647_pt1 | contig 11836 bp, 8 predicted proteins | sample IncBWC7OmetaG_FD_160108 | JGI IMG/M metagenome (GOLD analysis project Ga0210387, IMG submission 160108) | Forest soil microbial communities from Barre Woods Harvard Forest LTER site, Petersham, Massachusetts, United States - Inc-BW-C-7-O ... | reverse complement strand
CCAAGCTCGTTTCACGGCATCGCGCTGACGGGTGGCGTTCATTTGCCGGTGGTGTTCGTGCGCGCACACAGCGCGTTTCTCTATTCCGGCAGCCCAACGAGCGGGCTTGTCATTTCGCGACCGCTCGGGTTTCGCGAAGCAATTCCGATCAGCGGCCGCGCGCAGACATCGGCGGGCTCGAGCTACCTCGAGACGACGACCGGCGATTGGCTCCGTGACGAGAACCTGGTTCGCGTGGAACGCATGACATCCAAGCCCGGCTGGGTGCGACCTGGCCGAACCTGGATTCACGTCTCGATCGTGAAGCAGACGATGGTCGCGTACGAGGGCGAAACCCCGGTATACGTGACACTGGTGTCGACGGGCGCGGATGGGCTCGGTGACCCGAAGACCACGCACTCGACCGTGCGCGGCGAATTTCTGATCCATACCAAGCACGTCACCGCGACGATGGACAGCGATGAGGTGGGTGACGAATTCGATCTGCGCGACGTGCCTTATGTTCAATACTTCAGTGACGGCTTCGCTTTTCACGCCGCGTACTGGCACGACACGTTTGGTACGCCGCACAGCCACGGCTGCGTCAACCTGTCCCCGATCGATTCGCGCTGGCTCTTTCACTGGACCGACCCGCCGGTGCCGCAAACCTGGCATGGCGCGATGAGCCTGCACGGCGGCACGCTCGTTTACATCAGTCCGTAGGGTTCGAAATGGACGACTCAGTCGAGCCGCAAGCGACGTGCAAAGTGGTTGATGGTCGCGCAATGCGGCGCGTCTCGGCAGAGCCTTCGGCGGCGAACCGCGAGCGCGCGAGCACGACGGGCGCGCCATAGCCCTGCCCCCTGGCACATTCGTCTGGCACAAAGCTTCTGACTGATCGCGCAGGTTTCTCGGTCCGTTCTCATGGCACGTCACTTGCTGAACCAGGCTCGTGCAAAAGCCCGTCGTTGCTCTCCTGACCCTGTTGCCTCTGGTGCTCCTCGCTGCCGCCGCGTGCGGGGGCTCGGCCTCCGACGACAGCAGCGTGAATCGCGCGAGCGGGGGTTCGGGCGGCGAAAGCCCCGTTGCTTGCAGCAATATCGCGTCCGTCGATGTTGCTGTGACTTTCAATCTGGCCTGCGCTCCGAATGACCTGACGACTGCGACGGTGTCGGGACCCTGCGCCGGCAGCACCGGCGGAGATCTGACCCAGTACGTTAAGGGCCGCGGCCAGCTCGTGTTCGTCAGCCCGAGCGAGGGCGTGTGCCACCTGAAACTGACCTTCGCGAGCGGCTTCAGCTACGGGGCCGACGTGACCTTCACCAGCATGAGCGACAGCTGCGGCAGAGCCACCGTTTCACCGACTCAGAGTACCTTTGCGGTCGATAATCCGAGTTCGACCTGTACGGATGGCGGAAGCGCGGCTGGCGCGGGCGGCTGACAGCGGTTCCGACGCGCCTGTATAAGCCCGATTTCGACTCCACCCTGCCGGGATCCCGAGCGGCCGCCGACTGCACGGCGGCACGTTGGTTTACTTCAGTCCGTAGGGTGGCGGGTCCTCGCGGTTGACGGCGGTCGCTCGTTGAGTGCCCCATCTCGGGCATGCCAGCCGACGCCGAGCCCCCGTTAGAGGAGATCGCCGAGCGCACGCTCGCGCACTACGAAGCCAACGCGGCGCCATTTTGGCAGGGCACGCGCGATCACGACGTGACCCAAAACTATCAAGCCTTGCTCGGTGCTTTGGGCTTTCGCGACTCGCTGCGGATCTTGGATTTCGGCTGCGGTCCGGGTCGGGACTTGATCGCCCTCCGTGCGCTCGGTCACCGGGTTACGGGCCTCGACGGGACGCCTTCCTTCGTGCGGATGGCGCGCGCCAGCTCGGGTTGCGCGGTGCTGGAGCAGAGTTTCTTCGCGCTCGATCTCGGCGTGGCTGCGTATGACGGCGTGTTCGCGAATGCGTCGCTGTTTCACGTGCCGCGCGCGCTGTTACCCAAAGTGCTCGGTCAGCTGAGTCAGAGTCTCGTGCCGGGTGGCGTCTTGTTTTGCTCCAATCCGCGCTCGTTCGATCGAGATTGGGAGGGCTTTCAGGGCGAGCGCTACGGCTCCTATTTGACGATCGAAGGCTGGTGCGGGCTCATCGCGGCTGCTGGCTTCGCGATCGAGCGGCAGTTCTTGCGTCCGCCGCACAAACCGCCGGTCGAACAGCCGTGGCTGGCGCTCGTCGCGCGGAAGCCCGACGCAGCGTGAGCTCCTATTGCGACCCGATTGCGTCGCCGCGTCAGCCGAGATCTTCGGCCAAACGCGTCGCGTACTCGTGCAGCGTGTCCGTGTTCTTGCCACTCAGGCGGTCGTAGGCTTCTTGCACGGGGTGCGTGGCGCCGCCGTCAGGTAGCAAGAGCGCGTAACTTTCGGGGCCAGTTGCCGCACCGATGGTGTCGCGCCAAGCGGCGCCCAAAACCTCGCGCAATGTTTCCCCGAGATACGCCCCGACCAGCACGGCTGCGCGCTTCACCCAACGCGCGCCCGAGACCGCTTTACCGCTCTTGGGCGCGAGCAGCGCCACGTAGTTGTCGAGCGCGTGAAGCCCGAGGAGCGAGCGATCGAGCGGACCGCCGCCGAACTCCGCGCAGTACAGCTCCACGACGGACTGCGCGAAAGCCAGGCCCAGCCTCGGCAGCATGCGCGCACTCGGCCATTCTGCTGGATCCCACGGAGCGGGCGGAGCCATGGGCATCGAGATCGGTGCCCCGCTAGCGCGCACGCGTCGGTTCTGCGCGCCGTCGAACAAGAGTGGCTTGCCTTGCTCCAGACGCAGCCGAAGCTCGTGAAACGGCGCAAACCGCGTGTGCTCCGTATCCACGAACACGGCTTCGGGGAAGGCCAATGAACCGACCCAAGCGCCGCCGTAGCCTTGGCGCAAGCATTCGCCCACGTAGGTGGCGAGCATTACCTGCGTCGGATAAGCGCCTCTCGACAGTGCAGCGCGAGGCCTCCGCCCATACATCACGTCGAGCACGGCTTCTACGCGCGCGATACTGCCGAGCGACAGGTCGTAGGGCGCAAAATGTCGCCACACGGGCTCGGTGGTGAAAAACCCAGCGGCCATGGTCGCGAGTAGCGGAATGGCATCGGTCGCACTTTCACCGACCAAACCGCGAAGCTCGCGCGCGGCTCCTCGTTCGAAGGCAGCAATCGCGCTGGCCTGCTCGCCACTGAATAGATCGACCTCGATCTTGTCCCACAATCTGACGGCGGAGTTGCTGCCTTGCGACGGCGCGGCTTCGACGTCACGCAGCGCCACGCCGAGCTGCTGCAGGCGATCGCACAAGTGCTCGGCTTCGTCCGGGGACAGTGCGCGTAGCCGCTGCCAGGCCGATTGCGCTTCGTCCAAGCGACCGAGGCGCGCGCAGGCGAGGCTCAATGCGGCCTCCGCGTCGAGCGCCTGCGCGTCGAGCTTGAGCGCCAGCCGAGCCGTGGTCACGGCTCGTTCCGGGTCGCCCTTCTCCGCCAACACGGAGGCGCGCAAGGCTTGCAGAAGCGCGGGAATCGCGCCTGGTTTGGCGCGCAGTCGCGACAACACGCGCTCCGCCTCGTCGATCGCCTGGTGGTTCGGCGCGCGCCGAGCCGCGCGTATCAAAGACCAAACCAGCATCAGTTGCACGAGTGGCGACGCCGGGTCGTCATGGATAGCGTGGCGAGCTTGCAACAGCGCACGCTCCGGCTCACACGCCTCGATCAAGAAACGCGCACATTCGGCGCGCAGCTCGGGATCCAACAGCGGCGCGTGCTCGAGCCGTTCGACGTGAGCCAGCGCTCGTTCGCGCGAGCCTTGTTGCCAGAGGCCGCGCGCGCGCGCCAACATGGATTCTGGACCATGCGCTCGAGCCGAGATCTCCACTGGCTCCGACACGGACGCCCCGCCGGACATCGGTGACGCGACCAGCATGCGCCCGGAAGAGCTCGGATCGCTGCCGGGATCAGGCTCGGGCTGGCGGATCGTATCGCGCGGCGACTCGGGTAGCTCGAGCTCGAGCTCGAACTGCGCGGACGCACTGCGCGCGCCGGGCGCGTAGCTGGGCATCAGGTTCGCCGGTGGCGTGAAGCGCGGCACCATGGGCGCGCGCGGGATCTCGGGCATGCTCAGGCTGCGGCGTGGCTCGGTTCGCGCGCGTGCGGGCTCGACCGGCGCGACTAGCTCCAATTCCGACGACAGCTCGTCGGAGAGCTGATCGTGATCCGTATCGAGGTCGTCGAAGCCGAGCTCGATCGTCGGTGCGCTCGATTCCTTACGTGGTGGCTCCGACCACGTAGCGGGTGGGCTGGAGGGAGCGGTCGACAGCGCTGGCTCGCGCGGCGACATCGTGGCTCGCAGAAAACCTTCCCGATCCGGGCGCAGGGTGCCGCGCTCGGCGGCCAATAGCATGGCGCTCGCTTGGGGAAACTCCGGCTCGGTGAGCATGAGCTCGCGGAGGCGTTCGACCACCCCCGCCGAGTCCAGCCGACCACGTTGGTACAGGAGGCGCGTCGCAAAGTAGGTGATCGCCGTACGATGAACCTGTAAATCTCCCAGCTCGGCAAGCAGGCGCTGAGCCGCATCGATCTCGGCGCGATCGAGTCGTTCTTCGATTTCAAGTAGCCGCGGGTGGTCGAGAGGCCCCGAACCCATCTTCAGATAGTCCCTCGTTATCGCTGCGATGAGAAGCAATCTGGACCGCCCTCGGGGCCGATTCGCCGCTGAGACCGCCTTTTTTCGGGGAGATCGGGCCTGGCAGGTGCTGTCGCGGCTGACCATCCAGACTCGAGTCGCGCTGCAAACCCAGAAAGAAAACAGCAGTTTACGCTGGCCGAGGCCGGAAGTGTCGGTCCGGGCGCCGCTGGGCGGTCGCCCGTCGCGCGGAAACCGAAGCTTTCCCGTGCGGTCAATCGCCTGCTCGGTCGCGTGGCAATCGCGCGCAGCGAAGTGCCCCACGGGTGGCGCAATTCGGGAACCAGTCCCACACGCGTCCCACATCAACCCACGGGTGTGAGAATTTGCGGCGTCGCTACGGGTGTGCTCGATGCCTGCGTGCTATCGTGGAGTACATTGGCGTTCTCGGTGAAGCGCAGCCTTCCTTGCCAGGCGTGACACCGGAGCTGAATTCAAGCTGAGCCCAACTGGAACGGTGTTCTGATGAAACCCTTTTATTTGTTTGCAGCGATCTCGGGCTCGTTCTTCGCGGTGCTTGCCGCGTGCTCTGCGGGCAGCGGAGTCAATAGCTCGGTTCGAGGGGCAGGCGCGAGCACGGGCAACAGCGGCGGCTCGAGCGGTCTGATCGTACCTACTGGCGGGAGCGGCAGCTCAGGGCTAGCACTGGATCCAGACGGAGGCCTCACCCCGAGCTGCACCCAGTGCACTGACTTTCCGACGACGCCACTCATGGACACGGGAGTGCCTGCGAACGCCGCGAGTCAGTTTGCGACGGCGGCCTCGGGCACCGGTCCCTGTATCACCGAGCCGCAAGACGGATCGCTATTCCCGAGCAATTGGGCCCGCCCGCGAGTCAATTTCACCGGCTCTGGCACGCTCTTTCAAATTACCTTCCACGCCGACCGTGAGGTGAACGACTTGGTCGCTTACACCACGAGCAGCACTTGGACCTTGCCGAGCGACATTTGGTCGACGCTCGCGAAGCACGTGTTGGAGGAGGACATCACCGTCACGGTCCGCGCCAGCACGGGCTCGGGCGCGCCCACGCAAAGCATCGTGAAATTCCGCGTCGCGCCGGTGGATGTCGGCGGCTCGATCGTGTTTTGGCACACGACCGATCCGACGCCAGGCGCAACCACCACGGCTCTGTACGGCTTTCGCCCCGGGGATGAAGGCGTGATCTCGGCGCTCACGCCCGTCCAAATCAAACAGCAGATGTACGACAGCGATGGTCAGCTCAAGCAACCGCTGAACGGCTCTGGCACCGGCCAAGCGCGCTGCGTGGGCTGCCACACGTCGACGCCGGACGGGAATGCGGTCGCGATCGCCGATCACTGGCCATGGAACATCGCGATTGCCGACATCACCGGGGCAAACGTCGGCGCAGTACCTAGCTACGTCACGCAGGCCGGCGCAATGATGGCTCAATCACCGTGGCAGGGTGTCACGACATTCTCGCTCGCCGATTGGAATACGGGTCGGCACCGCTACGTCTCTTCCTTTGCTCCGCGACCGAGCCCCATCCCGATGTATCAGGAGTCGGAGTTTTGGCCTGGTGAAGCGTCGAACACCGCGACCGGAAAAGACAACCTGATCTGGGTGGATTTGTCGGGTGCGGGCACCGTGCCGACTGACAACCAAACCGACATCGGCAAGGCGTTGCTCGCCGGTCAAGGCACGCTGTGGGGCATCATTGCGCGCACGGGCGACACGCTGGGCGCGGTCACTCCGAACTGGAGCCACGACGGCCAAAACGTTGCGTACACGTCGACCAACGCGACATCGGACGGTCGCATCGGACCCGGCCCGAACTCTGCGGGTGGCACCATGCTCACCACTTGCAACGTCCTGTCGGTGCCGTTCAACAACGGCGCCGGTGGTCAGGTGGTCAAGGTCGCGGCCGAGAGCGGCGTCGCCCAGTACTACCCCGACTATTCGCCGGACGACACGATGATCGCCTACAACCGTGTGGCGAAGATGGACGGCACGGCGATGTACTACCGGCCAGACGCCGAGTTGTACGTCACCAAAGCCGACGGCACGGGCACGCCGCGCCGGCTCGTCGCGAACGACCCGCCGATGTGCACGGGGCTCACCACCGCGACGATTCACAATAGCTGGCCGAAATGGGCGCCGCTCGTCGAGCAAGGCCTGAACGCGAATTACTACTTCTACATTTTCTCGTCTTCACGCTACTCCAAGACCACGGTGCTCGACGGCTCGACGCCCGTGCCCGCATCCGAGTTGTTCTTGGCCGCGATCAAGATCGACGCACAGGGCAACGTCACCGACTACCCCGCAATCTACCTGTGGAACCAGGCGAGCCTGATCTCGACCGACGCGACCAGCATGATGTCGAGCGTGACGCAGTCTCCCGGCCTGAATCTCACGCCCGCGTGGAAGGATTTTCAGATCCCGCCCGTGCCGCCCGTCATCGTGAAGTGAGCGGCTGAGGTGAACGGCCTGTGCCGCGGAGCGCTGCACGAGCGGCGCTCCGCGTAGGCTTATCGCGCGATCGATTTCACGCAGCGAAACCCGATGCCGTGGCTCTGCGCAGAGGGCACCTGCGAGTAGCGGAAGGAAGGGTGCAGCCAGGTGTCGTAGCTGGCGTTCCAGGCGCCGCCGCGGATCACGCGGCGTTCTCCCGCGGCTGGACCGGTCGGGTTCTTGACGGCGTCGACGGTGTACGGGCCGTACCAATCGGCGACCCATTCCCCGACGTTTCCGACCACGTCATACGGACCGAAGCGCGAGCGGCCAGCGGGGAACTTGCCGACTGGCGCGGTGGTCGCGTAGCCGTCGTCGCCCTTGTCGAGAGCGGTCAGATCGACGTGGTGCGCCTTACCCCACGCGACGCACTGCGCGTCGCAAGCGTTCAAGTGCTCGGCCGTCGGTGGGTCGTCACCCCACGGGTAGACTCGGCCGTCCGGACCGCGCGTCGCAAATTCCCACTCGGCTTCCGTCGGTAGGCGCTTGTCGTAGGCCTTGCAGTACGCATCGGCCATGTCCCACGTCACGCAATTGATCGGATGATCGGTCTTCTCCGAATCGCCCGCGGTGCACAGCGGCGAGTAGGTTTTGCGCTCGGCTTCTGTGATCTTCGGCCACTCGACTTCTGTCGGGGCGCGTTTGCATTTGCCGATGTCCGAGCACGCCTTGTACTTTTTGGCCGTGACTTCGTACAGATCCATGCACTCGCTGTCCACGCTCACGTTGTGCGAGGGCTTCTCGTTGTCCGCGGCGTCCTTCAAATCAGAGCCCATGAAGAACTGACCCGTTGGAATCTGCACCATTTCGTCGGGGCAAGTCGGTGCGGCCGGAGCTGCGGCGGAGGCAGACGGCGCCGCGACCGGTGTGACGGCTGCAACTGCGGAAGGCGCGGGCTTGTCGCCGCCGTCGTGCTTGCCGCCCAGCATGAAAAAACCGGCGGCTGCGACGGCTGCTGCGCCGAGCACGCCGCCCACCACCAAGCCCGCTTTGCTGCCGCCGCCAGTCGCGGCGTTGCCAGTGGTGACCATCGAGGGGCTGCTCGTGCTGGTGATGTTTGCCTGCGACGTGCGACCGAGCAAGCTGCCCGGAGCTAGCTGGGTGGGGAAGGCTGCCAACTCTTGGCTCACGACCGAGGGACGGAAGCCGGCCTCGCTGTAGAACCCACCGTATGCTTGCTCGAGCGCAGACCAAAACTCTCTCGCGCGCGCGTAGCGATCGTGTGGATTGATCGCCAATGCCTTCTCGAACACCGACTCGACCGCGTCCGTGACTTGCACGCCCATGTTGCGCGGAGTGGGGCGACGCTGCGGATTGCCCGAAGAGAAAGCGAGCTGCACGATGTCGTCGCCATCGAGCGCCGCTTTGCCCGTCATCATTTCCAGAGCTACGAGCGCGAGCGCGAATACGTCCGTCCACGGCCCGGTCGCGCCGTAGCTGCGGCTGAATTGCTCGGGCGCGCCGTACTGCGGCGTGAACGAGGTAATGTTCATGCCCGTCTTGGCCATCGCGGCCTTGAGCTGGGTGTTGTCGCTCATCATCTTCGCCACGCCGAAGTCGAGGACTTTCAGCGTGGGAGACTGATGCGGATTGCCGAGCACGAAGATGTTCGCCGGTTTGATATCGCGGTGCGCGATGCCCTTGCCGTGCGCCACGTCGAGCGCATTCGCGACCTGCGTGAGCGTGGTGATCACCTGCTCCACGCTCCACGGCGCTGTCTTGGCGACTCGCTCGCGCTCTAGCAGCTCGTCGAGCGCCACGCCGTCCAGCCACTCGAGCACCATGTACGGCATCCATTGGCCGTCTGGCGACGTGTACGTCCCGACGTCGCGCGCCTGCACGATGCTCGCGGTTTGACTGCTGAGCTCGGTCAGCAGTGCGCCTTCTTGAATGAACTGATCCTTGAACTGGTCGCGTTGCTCGACCGGCGCCGCAGACAGGCCGTTGAAGAACTTGATCGCGACGGGCTGATTCCAGATCGTGTGTTGGGCTCGATAGACGACAGCGAACCCGCCTTCCCCCACTAGGCGTTCGATGCGGTACTTCTCCGCGATGGTCGTGCCGACGATACCGATGGGGTCGCGAGTGCTCATGGTGGGGGGTGCTTTCGAACCACGCTCAGGTTAGGCAGGTTTGCTCGCGTTGGGCACATAATTGCTGGTTTTTGGGTTGTTTTGGCCGCTCTCAGGGCCTTTCCCGAGCAATGCACCGCGTTCGGCCAGGTCCGAAAGGAGCCGCGCGGTCGCGCTCAGCAACTCAGCCTCGAGCGGAAGCCCGAGCCGATGCGCGGCGCCGGTCACGGCCGAGCCCAGCGTGAGACGAGCGTCGAGCAGGCCCGACAGCACCTGAGCGGCGAACGCTCCCAGCTCGAGGTAGCGCACCTCGTGCTCTGGGCTGCGGTAGACGAGCAGTGACATGGCCTGGCGTTCCGGCAGGACGCGGCTCGCCGTGTCCTCGGGCAAACGGTGTACGGCCCAGGCGTAGTGCACGAGCCGCACCGCGTCGATGAACTCGACGCACTCGTCGAGCGAGAGCTCCGCCGGAACGTGGTCCTTGGGACGAGCCAGCAGGGTGGCCACTTCGATCTGCAGTGCCTCGTGCTGGGCGAGATCCGCCAGGTATTCCGGCACGTTCGGATCCTGCGCCCAGCGCGGCAACGCGAATTCAAGGAAGCGCGGCGTCAAGTCCTTCAAGAGCCGGGTGACCGGCGGCGACACGCGCAAGAAGTCGGCGAAGTCCGTGTCGAAGCGCGCGCCGAGCCGCGCGATGCAGCGCGGGATGGTGCTCTCCAGTGCGTCGCGCAAATTGCGGCGTACCAGCTGTCGGTACACGAGCAGCCGCGAAAAGTCTCGCTGCAACGCGCGTGCGTCGTCCGGTGTGACCTCGTTGCGCGCGAGCCACGCGCTGATCGCGTTCTGATCTTCAGGCGCGATTTCCGGGCCCAGTGTCAGCTCGGCCAGCGCGGATTCAAGCGCTCTTTGCATGACGCTCCGCGTGCCGTGCCAGCGCGCGTGCTCGCAGCTGGGCGAGGACCTGCAGCTCGCTCAAGAGCTCGGCTAGATCCGGAACATTGTTGTCGCGTTCGAGCAACACCGGCACGTCGCCCGCGCGTTCGAGGGTCCATTCCAACAGATCGAGCACGGGATCCACGATTTTTTCGCCATGCGTATCGAGTAGCAATCCGCTCTCCAGCCGTTGATGTCCGGCGACGTGGATCTCGACCACGCGCTCGAGCGGCAGTCCGGCGATGAATGCATACGGGTCGAACCCGTGGTTCTGCGCGTTCACGAATACGTTGTTTACGTCGAGCAACAGGCGAGCGTTGCTCACTTCGAGCACGCGATTCAGAAACGTAAGCTCGCTCAGCTCCGGCTCGCCCGGATGCACGTAGTAAGTGATGTTCTCGAGCGCGAACGGGCGCTCCATGAGCCCCTCCATGCGCCGCGCGCGCTCTGCGACGCGGCGCACGTTTTCTTCGCAAAATTTGAGCGGCAGGAGCTCATGCAGGACGCGCTCGCCGGCCGTCGAAAAGCACAAGTGGTCGGAGTGCCAGGGCGGATCGAGCCGCGTCAGCTCTTGCTTCAGCGCGCTCAGGTAACCCGGGTCCGGCTCAGCGATGGCACCGATCGAGAGCGTGAGCCCGTGCGTGACGATCGGATAGCGCTCGGCGATCTGCTCGAGCGCGGCCGGATAGTAGCCACCGCGGCTCAAGTAATTTTCTGGCGAGACCTCGAAGAATGCGACGTCCAAATGCGGAGCGTCCAAAACTTCTTCCAGGAAATCCCAGCGCAGCCCCAACCCGATGCCACCGAGCGCTTGGCGTGAGCCGCGCGGGGTCGCCTCGTATTGGGGCTCGTGGGTCATCGACGGACTCAGCCGCAGGTGCCAGCGCCGCAGCCAGCCTTGGCCCCAGCGGCCTTCTTCTTCGCGGCAGCCTTGGGCTTGGCGTCGCTCGCCGCGGGCGTTGCCGCCGGCGTGGTTGCAGCGTCGGTCGAGACGACCTTGGTGTCCGGAGCCGCAGCTGGTGCAGCGGCCGCTGCCGCCGGAGCCGGAGCGTCGGTCGTCTTGGCGGCATCAGCGGGTGCGGCTGCCGGTGCGTCCGCCACCGGGGCTGCCGCGGCCGGAACTTCCTTCGCGTCCGCGGGGCTCGCCGCGGGCGGCGTGGCGCCACCACAGGCGATCAGACCGGTAGCGCTGAGGGCGGCGAGGGTAGCGGCGATTGAGCTGAAGCTGAGTTTCTGCGACATCGAACGGGCTCCTTGACGTGATGCGCGTCCCGTTACGGGCTCGCGTGTGTGAAAGTCTCGAAATTAGCGATCCCGCGTCTGAAACGCCAGTCGCGGGGGCAGCGGCAGTGAGCTGCGGGGCACTAGGGGTACGTTGCTCGCACGAGACGGTTTCACGATCCTTGCCCAGACCGGGCTCGGTTCGTGATTTCTGGTTCAATCTTTTCTTCCGTAGAGTTCAATACTTACACGTACATCGCGAGCCGACGTCAGGGGCCCCGTGTGATGCCGCGGGGCACTGCTTGGCGTGGGCTCGCGGCTGTGAATTTCGTGGGTTTCTAGCGAAATTACGAGCGGAGCACGACTCCGGATCAACAGCGTTGTCGGTACCGTTCGGTCACTGGCGAAGCCAAATTCCACCTCCAGCGGCTCGCGCTTGAGCACGCGAAAGCCATTC
>Ga0210387_10003646_pt1 | contig 11836 bp, 8 predicted proteins | sample IncBWC7OmetaG_FD_160108 | JGI IMG/M metagenome (GOLD analysis project Ga0210387, IMG submission 160108) | Forest soil microbial communities from Barre Woods Harvard Forest LTER site, Petersham, Massachusetts, United States - Inc-BW-C-7-O ... | reverse complement strand
CCGCGTATCCCAAAGCTGCGGACGCTTATCCCAGCGGACGCACAGTTCCCCGTCATGCATCGGGGCTCGTCGGCAGAGATTCCTATGGAACTTGCGTTAGCTCGCCGCCGTTAAACGGGATTTTGCGGCCCGGCGGCCTCGCTGTATGGCAAGCCAACCGAGCTCTCAAGTACATAGAGGGCAATCTTGGATCAAAACTGGTGATCCGAGAAATCGCAGATTGCTTGGCATTGAGCACGAGTCATTTTTCACGAGCCTTCAAGCGAAGTCTCGGGTCAGCTCCCATGGCGTATGTGGCGACGAGAAGAGTCGAGCGCGCCCGGCTCATGCTCACGTCGACGCAGAAGAGTCTGACGGAAATTGCGCTGGCATGCGGATTTTCAGACCAGCCACACTTCAACAGATTGTTTCGCCGCCTCGTCGGCATGAGCCCCGGGCGTTGGCGTCGATCATCGATAGATTTTCAACCTACCGACAATGGAGATAATTTCATGGAGATTAGCAGACGTGCTTTTACGGCCGCGCTTGTTGCAGGAGCGGCCGCCTCGTTGACATCCATCCGCGGCATTGGCGCTACGGCTACTGCGGCCAAGGCGCGTAACGTCGTTTTCGTGCACGGTCTTTTCGCCGACGGATCATCTTGGTCCGAGGTGATCGCACGTTTGCAAGCGGCGGGGCTCAATACTACATCCGTACAAAACCCCTTGACGACTCTACCCGAGGCAGTTGCCTCGGCGCAGCGGGTGCTGGAACGGCAGGATGGCCCGACGGTTCTGGTTGGACATTCCTTTTCCGGGATGATTGTTACCGAAGCGGGCATGCATCCAAATGTTTCGGCCCTTGTTTATGTGGCAGCACGCGCGCCGGATGCGGACGAGGACTACGCGGCGTTGGCCAAGAAATTTCCCGCGCCCCCAGCCTCCGCCGGCATCATTTTCGACGGCGATGAGGGTCGCCTGAGCGAAGAGGCGTTCTTGCGGGACTTCGCAGGTGACTTGCCTGAAGCGAAGGCGAAGGTGCTTTACGCCGTCCAGGAACCATTTAATAAGACTCTGCTGGCAGGCAGGACTACCCAGGCGGCGTGGCGGTCGAAGCCAAGTTTCTATGCTGTCTCGACCGAAGACCGCACTATCAATCCGGATCTTGAACGCTTCATGGCGAAGCGTATGCGCGCCAGGACTATTGAGGTGAAGGCAAGCCACCTGTCGCTGATCTCCCATCCACACGAAATTGCCGAGCTAATCCTGGAGGCTGCGCGAGGCACGACTTAGTGACTGGCTCCGTCGGCTGCCTGGAAAAGCAAAGGCGCATGCACCTGTGAATGCCATTGTCCTCATCGCCCTCAAACGGCCGTACACGTTTGCGGTTTTGGCGATCATGATTCTTATCTTCGGCGGACGCGCCGCCCTGCGCACACCGACGGATATCTTCCCGAACATAGGAATACCCGTCGTCGCAGTCGTTTGGACCTACACCGGTCTCACGCCTGAGGATATGTCCGGACGGGTCGTTTACTACTACGAACGAGCGGTCACGACGACCGTCGGGAACATCGAGCATATCGAAAGCGAGTCGCTTTACGGCCGCGGCATCGTCAAAATCTTCTTTCAGCCGGGTACCGATGTGGCAGCGGCGCAAGCGCAGGTCACGGCGGTCTCTCAAACCGTTCTGAAGCAATTGCCCGCGGGTATCACGCCGCCGCTCGTAATCTCGTACAACGCGTCATCCGTGTCGGTACTGGCGCTTCAGATCTCGTCAGACCGAATGACCGGGTCAGAATTATATGATCTGACTAGCAATGTCATCCGGCCTTTGCTGGTCTCGGTTCCGGGAGTTGCGATCCCTGCACCCTACGGTGGAACGGTGAATAACGTCGAGGTGGACCTCGATCAGAAAAAATTGATCGCGCTTGGCCTTTCGGCGCAAGACGTATCCAAGGCTTTGGCACAGCAGGACATCGTGCTTCCCGCGGGTGATCAAAAAATAGGTGCACTCGATTACCTGGTCGAAACCAACGCGCAGCCCGTGGATGTAACGACCTTCAACTCGTTACCGATTAAGCAGGTGGGCCCCGCTGTCGTGACGGTGGGCGATGTTGCCCACGTGCACCTCGGGGGGCCGCCGCAGACGAACGCCGTACTGGTACGTGGAAAGCAGGCGGTGCTGCTCGACGTATTGAAGGCGGGTGATGCGTCGACACTCGCGGTGGTCGCCGGAGTGAAGGCCAAACTACCCGTCGTAGAACGAGTATTGCCGGCGGGTGCGGGGGTGAAGATCACCGTTTTGAACGATGCTTCGACCTTCGTGAGAGCGTCGGTCAAGGACGTATTGCAGGAGATGGTTACGGCAGGGATCCTGACCGGCTTGATCGTCCTGACATTTTTGGGTTCTGGGCGATCGACGATTATCGTCGCGACGTCCATCCCGCTTTCGATCCTATGCTCGATCCTCGCGCTCTCGTGGGCTGGGCAGACCATCAACGTTATGACGCTCGGCGGCTTGGCGTTGGCGGTCGGTATTTTGGTCGACGACGCGACGGTGATGATTGAGAACATCGACGCGCATTTGAAGAAAGGCCTGGAGCTGCAGCCGGCAATCATTCAAGCGGCAAACCAGATCGTGATACCCACGTTTGTTTCGACATTGTGCATCTGCATCGTCTGGCTGCCGCTATTCCAGTTGTCGGGTGTCTCAGGATATTTATTTCTGCCGCTCGCCGAAGCCATCATTTTCGCGATGATCGCCTCCTTCATCCTGTCGCGGACCTTGGTACCAACCATGGCGGTCTTGCTGCTGCGTGGACAGGAAGTGTCTCGCAAAGAGGGGGCCACCTCGGAAGGAGCATTTCGTCGCCTCCAGATGCAGTTCGAGCAACGCTTCAATCAGTTTCGTGACGGCTACCGGGCATTGCTAGCGCGAGCCGTCGAGCAGCGCGGTCGGTTTATCGTCGTTTTCTTGGTGGCAACGTTCACCTCGATGATCATCATCCTGCCCTGGCTCGGGAGGGATTTCTTCCCCGGTATCAAGTCCGGCGAGATCGACATGCATTTCCGGGCGCCGATCGGTACCCGTCTCGAAGAAGCGGGAAAAATTGCGGCGCTGGTCGATGCTGCCTTACGCGACTTGCTGCCGGGGCAGGTCGCCAACGTGATCGACAATTGCGGCCTGCCGGTGAGCGGCTTGAACCAGGCCTACAGCGCGAGCGCCACGATCGGACCGCAAGACTGCGATGTGACCATCAGTCTCAACAATCCAGCCTCTCCTGTCGATGAGTATCGTTCGATTTTGCGAGCCAAATTGCCGAGGCTATTCCCCGGCACCGCATACACGTTCCCACCGGGCGACATTACGGCCAAGATACTAAATTTCGGCCTGCCGGCACCGATCGACGTACAGATCATCGGCCGCAATACCGAAGCCGACATGGCGTATGCAGAACACCTGGTGGACAAACTACGGAGCATCCCTGGCATCGTGGATGCGACGATCGAGCAGACCCTGGGACAGCCGACACTCCTGATTTCTGCGCATCGCGCGTTTGCGCTGGGTGCGGCACTGACGGAGTCGGACATCTCGAACAATACGCTTGCCACACTGTCGGGGTCGGGGCAGGTGGCGCCGACCTACTGGCTCGATCGCAAGACAGGTGTAGCGCACCTCGTGAATGTGCAGACGCCGCAGGCCCAGCTTACTTCGATAAGCGATCTTGAGACGATTCCAATTGATCAGGGTAGCGGTTATCCGAACGGCCGAGGCACACAGATACTCGGAGGACTCGCCGAGATCAACCAGATTGGGCGGGCGCTCGAGGTTTCGCACCGCGACATTCTTCCGGTGATCGACATTTATGCTGGTAATCAGGGGCGCGATCTAGGAGCGGTGAGCGATGCCATCGGGCGTGTGCTTGAGCAGACGAAGAGCGAGGTGCCGGCGGGCGCCATCGTGCAAGTACAGGGTCAAGCGGTCACGATGAAGAGCGCCTATGTGCAGCTGTTGGTCGGGCTCGCCTTCTCGATCTTGCTTGTGTACCTCGTGATCGTAGTCAATTTCCAGTCCTGGCTTGATCCTTTCATCATCATCACGGCGCTACCGGGCGCGTTGACCGGGATAATATGGTCGTTGTTCCTGACCGACACGACCCTATCTGTGCCCGCATTGACCGGCGCGATCATGTGCATGGGCACTGCGACGGCCAACTCGATTCTGGTGGTCTCATTCGCTCGCGAGGAATTCGCGGCGCATGGGGATGCGGTCCGCGCCGCCGTGGCCGCGGGGTACGCGCGCCTGCGGCCGGTGATGATGACAGCGCTCGCCATGATTATCGGCATGCTGCCGATGTCGATGTCGAACACACAGAATGCGCCCTTAGGGCGCGCAGTTATCGGTGGCCTGTTGGTAGCAACCTTTGCCACGTTGATGTTCGTCCCCTGTGTCTTCGCCTTGTTGCACCAGAGGCAATTGACCGCAGGAGAGGCACGATGAAGCGACGCAAACTAATGATTCTCGGGGCGCCGGTGGTAGTCATAGGGATGCTACTCCTCTACGGCATCATGCGGCGCGACCAAGCCCTAAGCGAACTCACGCGCGTGTCAAAGGAGCAAGCCGCATTACCGGTCCAAATTATCACGCCAACGCGGGGACCTTCCGAGCGCCCGCTTATTTTGCCGGGAACGGTGCGCGCTTGGTACGAGGCCCCCATCTTTGCGCAGGTCTCCGGATATGTGCACAGCTGGAACGTGGACTATGGAGCGCCCGTGAAAGCGGGACAACTGCTCGCGATGATCGACACCCCAAGTCTCGACGCGCAGTATGCGACTGTGAAGGCGAATCTTCACGTGGCCGAGGCCAACTATCGCCTTGCAGTTTCGACAGCAGAACGCTGGCAAGCGCTCGCGGGCACGGTCGCCGTCTCGAAGCAGGAGGTGGACGTTCAGGTTGCGGGGGCGGCGGCACGCAAGGCGGAGCTCGAGGCGGCCACCCAGGAGGTGGCTCGCTATGCGGCTCTCGAATCATTCAAGCGCGTGGTAGCGCCGTTTGATGGGGTAGTGACCGCCCGTCTGACCGATGTCGGCAGCTACGTCAACGCGGCGGGCGGCGACTTGTCGGTACGCGGCTCCTCGACCGAACTCTTTACCGTAGCGGATGTGCACAAGTTGCGTGTGTTCGTAGCAGTCCCGCAGAATTATGCTGATCAGTTGGTCACTGGGATCACGGCAACGCTTCGCCTGCCCTCGCAACCGGGTACACCGATTGAAGCTCAGTTTCTGACGACGGCGCGCGCCTTCAGCGATAGCACTCGAACGGCCGTGACTGAACTGACGGTCAATGGTTCGAATCGTTCGCTCTGGCCGGGGACATATGTTGATGTCGAGTTCGAAGTTCCCTCAGATCCCAGCGTGCTCACGATACCGGAAGGGGCGCTCATCTTCAGAGCGGCGGGAACTCAAATCGCGATCGTAGAAAATGGGAACCGCGTGCATCTTCGCAACGTCACTCTCGGCGAGAACCTCGGAGCGATAGTACAGATCACGAGCGGCCTAACGGCCAATGACAAGCTCGTGAACAATCCGCCCGCAGGCCTTTTGGAGGGGCAGAGGATTGAGGCGGTCATCCCCGTGCCCGGCTACACTCTGGCGCGTCAAAGTCTATCGGAAGAACCGGAGCCACCGCCGCCGTCGGGCGCTGCGAGCGGCGATGGTCACGCCACTACGCCATGAGGCGCCTGTACGCGGCACTGGCGGTGTCGGTATTGCTCTCCGGCTGTAATCTGGCACCGGAGTATAGGCCGCCAAAATATATAGTGCCCGCATCCTATCAGGGGGACGGAGCGTTCCGAGTGGCAGAACCAGAGGATGGCTTGTCGTCGCGCGGGGACTGGTGGACGCTATTCGGTGATGAGCAGCTGAATAGGTTCGAAGAACAGTTGCAGCGTGAGAACCCGACGTTGCAAGCTGCCGCCGAAGCCTACACCCAGGCGCGCGATTTGGCCGCAGAGGCTCGATCACGGCTCTATCCTCAAATAACTGCGCAGAGTTTAGCGTCGGAGAATAGAGAGTCCGCGCATCATCTTTTCAGCGGCGCCACCGGTGCCCGCGAGGAATCCTCGAACATCATCGGAGTGGCGGCATCGTGGGAGCCGGATTTCTGGGGCGCCATCGGCAATCGTACCCATGCGCAGGAGCGTCTTGCGCAGGCGAGCGCCGCCGATCTAGCGACCGCGCGATTGAGCCTCGAGGCGGAGCTTGCGAATGACTATATCGAATTGCGCGGACTCGATGCCGAACTGGAAGTGCTGCGCCAGTCGATCATCGCATACCAGAAGGCGGTCGAAGTGGCGCGCCTCCGTTCCGAGGGGAGAATTGCCTCCGGACTGGATCTCGCGCGAGCTTTGAGTCAGCTCGATTCTGCGCAAGCTCAGGAAACCGAGACGCAACTACAGCGCGATCGCGTGCAACACGCATTAGCGGTGCTGGTGGGGGCGATGCCGAGTAGCTTCTCAATCCCGGCGGAAAAGCAGTTCACCTTGAGGCCGCTGCCAATTCCCGTGGGAGTGCCTTCGGAACTGCTGCAGCGCCGCCCCGACATCGCGGGTGCCGAACGGCGCATGGCTGCCGCGAACGCCTCGATCGGCGTGTCACGCGCCGCTTTTTATCCGAATATCACTTTGAGCGGCATCGGGGGTTTCGAGGACAACGCCTTTAACCTCCTGAGTCTGCCCAATAGCCTCTGGTCGGTAGGGGCCGGGGCAATGTTGCCCCTGTTCGAGGGAGGGCTGCGCCGTGCCGAGCTGCAACGCTCCTGGTCGCGGTACGCGCAGACGCGTGACGAGTATCGCTCGACAGTGCTCGCCTCTTTTCAGGAGGTGGAGGATGGACTGAGCCTGACCCAACGGTTAGCGACCGAAGTGACGCAACAGCGCGAGGCAAGCGATCAGGCGATGCAAGCCTTGTCCCTCTCGACGATGCTCTACGAGGATGGACTCGATAACTATCTGAGTGTCGCGGTCGCGCAGGTGCAAGCACTCGCGGCGCAAACCACAGAGGTAGAACTTCAGTCCCGCCAAATGCAGGCGTCGGTATCCCTGATTCGTGCACTCGGGGGCGGGTGGACGGTTCAGGCACTTCCCGGCGAAAAACAGACGCTTCCATTCGAGCCTTTCGATTACGGTCGAACCGCGAACAAATGAACTTGCCCGATAGGCGCTCAGAGAAGAATCTCACCCGAAGCCCCCGCTAATTCATCGTCGATGTCGCCGTAGACGTCTGCGTGGCCCTTCTTCGTTCCCAGCACGTCAGGAGAAATCCTGTCGCCACGATCACGACACAGGGCACAAGGGCGTGGACCCCATTCAGCCTGGTGTAGCAACCTCCGCACAGCGCTCCTATAACGAAAGAGACGCAGATTACGGTCAGGGTGATTGCCTTGCTACGGTTCGCCGCGGTTTGGCGACCCGCGCTCCATTGAACCAAGCCGGCGGTTACATCACGGAGATTGCCCGTCATCATCGCGGAGCTAAACGGCCATGCCCCGACTCTATTAAGGCTCGTGTATTGCAAGGCCGCGACGAAAGACAGGAGTGGCACCACGCTTGCGTCGGGTAGTCGTGCTCCGACGGCTGCGAGAGCGGCGAGAATCGCGAGCTCGAATGCTTGGCAGAACAAAGTCGCGCGTAATATTTCCCTTTCCGCGTGGACGGCCAGCCATGTCGCGACCGCCACGCCGAGAGAAGAAGCGACGATCGGCGGTAGGTGCCGTACTGCCTGCGACCAATGGCCTTGAGACGCCTCCACCGAAAATAAGACGAAGTTGCCAGTCTGCGCGTTTGCGAAGACGTGACCGTGCGCCAGATAAGAATAGGCATCCATGTACCCACCCGCCACCGCAAAGAGGCAGGCAACTACGAGTAGCCGTAAGACTGGACGAGCCTCGATCAATGGATCGACGGGACTGAAAGTAGCCGCCGTGGAGACAATCGAATCTAATTTCACCGTGTCCGCCATATCTGTTTGCAACTCAAGTGGCAGTGTATTGGCCACTGTTGCGTCGATAAATGTGTCTGAATGGAAGCTTCATCCACTGCCATGCACAATCGTCTCGCGACAATGGATACGTACGAGCAATCGGCGCCCGCTTGCGCCTCGACGATACGGGCCAACGCTCTGATGGCGCGCATGTGATCCATGACTTGAGTTCCTTGTGCATCGTGATTGTTCACACCAATGCATAGTGATTTCACAGCAGGCCATTTATCTCCGTTTGCGGGATGAATAGAGTGCACTCCGTGATCTTGATATCGCTGGAGGCTGAAGTGAACGAGTCAGATTATCGAAACATCCATGCCGTCAAACATGCCGGCAAGGTCGCGCTCGTGACGGGCGGTAGTTCCGGGCTCGGCCTAGCGACGGCTAAGCGCTTCGCGCGCGAGGGCGCCGTGGTCTATATCACGGGCAGACGACAAGCTGAGTTGGATGCGGCTGCTCTCGATATCGGCAACGGAGCGAAAGCCATCCGCGGTGACATCGCAAATGCGGCCGATCTCGATCGCATCTACGCTCGCATCGCCGAAGAGGAGGGCCGTATAGACATCTTGTTCGCGAATGCGGGTGGTGGGGAATTTGTGACTTTGCCCGAGGTCACCGAGGCGCACTTTAACAAGTACGTGGACATCAATTTCAAAGGTACGTTATTCACGATCCAAAAGGCACTTAGGTTGATGCCTCCGGGCAGCGCGATAGTCATTGCGGGCTCGACCGCCGCTATTCAGGGTGCGCCGGCATTTGGCGTGTATGCCGCGACAAAGGCCGCTTTACGATCGCTCACTCGGACATGGGCGTCGGATCTCAAAGGGCGCGACATCCGCGTCAACATTGTCGTACCAGGAGTCGTGGTGACACCTGGTTACAAGTCCGAGCTTAAGCTAACTGATCAGCAAATCGGTGATTACGTCGCAAAAATGTCGGCTGTGACCCCGTTGGGCCGAGTGGGAAAGCCCGACGAAATCGCGAAGGCCGTGTCATTCCTCGCCTCCGATGATGCCAGCTATATCACCGGCGCCGAGCTGATCGTCGATGGCGGACGGACTCAGATATGAGTACGCGTGAGCGGCGACACAGAGTGAGCGAACTCAATGGGTTGTATGCCTTGATCATCGTCCTTCTATTGCCCGGCGTACTTGCAGCATGTGCCGCGGAAAGAAAGTGCGGCTGGGGCGGCTGCCCAGGGGATAAGCAAATAACCGCAAATGTGCAAACGCAATTGAACCGACATGCGGATTTGGAAGGCGTCAGTTCAATCAACGTCCAAACATTGGACCATGTCGTGTATTTGTCCGGCGAAGTCAGCGATGGCCTCATGAAGGAAGCGGCCGAGAGTATCGCCCGGAAGAGTCCAGGAGTATCGCGGGTTGAAAACACAATCGCGGTCATTTATTAGCCACACCCAATTGCGGTAGAAGGGTCGAGAGTACTATGAACATTCAGACAGCAGCCGTGCAGAAAAACTGGTCCACTCGCCGCGATGAAAAAGCGCGACGAATGGCTCTCGTCGCCAACTGGCTCAGTGGTCCCATTCTGCGCCAAGAGAGAATCGTGGATGCGCTCGAAGCGCTTATCGCCCCGGGCGATAGGATCGTCATCGAGGGCGACAATCAGAAACAGGCGGATTTCCTTTCTCGTTCTCTGGTGAAGGTGGACCCGAAGAGAGTTAATGACCTTCACCTGATCATATCCAGCATTAGCAGGCCCGAACATCTTGGACTATTCGAGGCCGGGATTGCGAAGAAAGTAGATTTCGCTTTCGCGGAGCAGAGCCTGCGCGTGGCGCAGTTGCTGAACGATGGCGTTCTGGAGATCGGTGCCATCCATACCTATGTAGAACTCTACGCGCGCCTTTTTCTCGACCTGACACCGAATGTCGTACTGGTGTGCGCGGAGGAGGCAGATGAAGAAGGAAACCTGTATACGGGGCCGAACACAGAAGACACGCCGGTTATCGTCGAGTCAGCCGCTTTTCGCGACGGGATCGTGATCGCGCAGGTGAATAACATCGTGAAAAAGGTGCCGCGAGTGGACATTCCAGCCTCATGGGTGGACGTAGTCGTCGAAGCGGACCGCCCTTTTCACGTTGACCCTCTGTTCACCCGCGATCCTCGAAAAATTACCGACGTACAGATCCTGATCGGAATGATGGTCATACGGGGGATCTACGAGCGTCACCAAGTGCGCGCCCTCAATCACGGTATTGGATTCATCGCTGCGGCGATCGAGCTTCTTTTGCCGACTTATGGCGAATCACTTGGATTGCGCACGAAAGTCTGCGAGCACTGGGCGCTTAATCCACATCCTACTTTGATTCCCGCCATTGAAAGCGGATGGGTTAAGTCAGTCCACTGCTTCGGAAGCGAAGTGGGAATGGATAACTACACTCGCGCCCGCAGCGACGTGTTTTTCAACGGCCGAGACGGCAGTCTGCGCTCGAATCGTGTCCTTTGTCAGCTCGCCGGACAGTATGCGGTCGATGCCTTTGTCGGCTCGACTCTGCAAATGGACGGCGACGCAAACGCATCGACGGTGACCTCCGGGCGAATCACCGGTCACGGCGGTGCACCGAACATGGGACACGATCCCCACGGTCGGCGTCACGCGAGCCCTGCCTGGTTGGATCTCAAGACAGACCCAAGTCCCGTGGTCCGCGGAAGGAAAGTCGTCGTGCAAGCCGTAGAGACATTTTCTAAGGGAGACACACCTGTCTTCGTCGAGACGCTGGATGCGGTGCAGGTTGGCAAGAAGGCAGGCATGCCTATCGCCCCTGTGATGATCTACGGCGATGATGTCAGCCACGTGGTGACAGAAGAGGGGATTGCGTACCTCTACAAGACGGAGGGTCTCGAGGAACGTCGCCGCGCGCTGGCGGCGGTAGCCGGCGTCAGTCCCATCGGTCGACGTGCGAAACCTGAGGACACGGCGGAGCTTCGAAGAAGAGGCATCGTGGCCTATCCGTCAGACATCGGAGTAGAGCGTCTGCAGGCTCATAGGTCCTTGCTTGCTGCGCGGAGCATGGAAGATCTGGTCGCGTGGTCGGGTGGTCTCTACAACCCACCGCCCAAGTTCAGGAGTTGGTAAATGCTCGCGGCCCGTCTTTCTGTACCCGTGTTACAAAGAATAACGCCTGAGCTTCGACACTCTGAGCGTCTCGCTGCACTCGCCACGCAGGCGCTGATCGCCGAGGCCGAGCTTACGCCAAAACCCGGTCTGGTCGATCGGCGCGGGGCGGGTGCCCACCACGACCTGTCACTGGCTCTGATGCGCCGCTCGGCAAATGCCTTGGAACCTTACTTCGCAGCGATGGCTTCTGTCTCCGCAGGCCGCACCATAGACGCGGGCCTGCGGGAGGATCTTGCGGCGATTGGCCGGTCCGCAGAGCGCACCATGTACAACGTGACTCTCGGAAGCAACACGCACAAAGGAGCCATCTGGAGTTTGGGTCTTCTAGTTGCCGCGGCCGCGCGCTCAGAGTATCAAGACGCCACTCAGATTGCGTCCCTCGCGGGCTCAATTGCACGCTTGCCCTTACGAGCGTTGCCCGCTTCGATCACACATGGGGAAGTCGCGCGAATGCGCTATGGGGCCGCAGGCGCGAGAGGAGAAGCCTGGAACGACTTCCCTCATGTGATTCAGTACGGCCTTCCCAAGTTGAAGGAGCGGCGAATGGCAGGATGCACCGAGCAGGTCGGTCAGTTGGACGCGCTTCTCGCCATGATGGCGCGACTTGACGATACCTGTGTGCTTTACCGAGGCGGCGAAGAGGCCCTGTCTGTGGTCAAGTCCGGAGCAGAAGG
>Ga0210387_10003645_pt1 | contig 11838 bp, 9 predicted proteins | sample IncBWC7OmetaG_FD_160108 | JGI IMG/M metagenome (GOLD analysis project Ga0210387, IMG submission 160108) | Forest soil microbial communities from Barre Woods Harvard Forest LTER site, Petersham, Massachusetts, United States - Inc-BW-C-7-O ... | reverse complement strand
GAGCTCGTCGACCACGCGCAGCGACTGCAGGTTGTGCTCGAACCCGCCGAAATCCGTCATGCATTCGTTCAGTGCATCCTGCCCGGCATGCCCGAACGGCGTATGGCCCAGATCGTGCGCGAGGCAAATCGCTTCGGACAGCACCTCGTTGAGCTTGAGCGCCCTGGCGATGGTGCGCGCGATTTGCGCCACCTCGAGCGAATGCGTCAACCGGGTTCTATACAGATCGCCCTCGTGATTGACGAAAACCTGAGTCTTGTAGACGAGCCGGCGGAACGCGGTCGAATGGACGATGCGATCGCGGTCCCGCTGATATTCCGAGCGATAGGCCGGCTTGGGTTCGGCGTAGCGGCGCCCGCGCGAGTGCTCGTCGAGGGCTGCATAGGCGGCGAGGGCGCTCATCCGAAGTGTTCCGCCAACGCGGCATCGAGCGCGGCTTGACCGTAGTCCCCGGTCACGATGGCGCGTCCCAATTTTTCGAGCAGCACCAGCCGCAGCGAGCCGCCGAGCACCTTCTTGTCCATTTGCATCAATTCGAATGCCCGGGCGGCACCGATGCGCGGTGCCTCGGTGGGCAAGCCGGCTTTGACGAGGACATCGCGCAGGCGGTCGGTCGTGGCGGCGTCGATCAGCCCCAGGCGCTGCGACAAACTCGCGGCGATCAGCATCCCCACGCCCACCGCTTCGCCGTGCAGATAGGCCGTGTAGCCGGTGGAGGCTTCGATGGCGTGACCGAAGGTGTGACCGAAATTCAAGATGGCCCTGAGGTTCTGTTCGCGTTCGTCCTTGGCCACCACGGTGGCCTTGATCTCGCAGGACCTTGCGATGGCATAAGTCAGCGCATCGACGTCGCGCGCGAGCAAGAGATCCATGTTGTTGTCCAGCCAGTCGAACAGCAGCGGATCCCAAACGCAGCCGTACTTGATCACTTCGGCCAGCCCGGCGCTCAACTCCCGGTCCGGCAGGGTGGCGAGCGTATCAGTGTCCGAGATGACGCAGAGGGGCTGATAGAACGCGCCGATCAAGTTCTTGCCGCCCGAATGATTGACCCCGGTCTTGCCGCCGACCGAAGAGTCGACTTGCGCCAGCAACGTCGTCGGAAATTGCACGTAGCCGACCCCGCGCTGGTAGCTTGCCGCCGCGAAGCCCGCAATGTCGCCGACCACGCCTCCGCCCAAGGCCAGCACGGTGGCGTCGCGATTCATCTTCTGGCCGACCAGCGCGTCGAACACCCATCCGGCCGTCTGCAGCGTTTTGTGCTGCTCGCCGTCCGGCAAGATGCATTCGGCGACCCTTCTCGGGGCCAGACCGCCGGTCAATTTTGCGAGATACAGGCGCGCGACCGTCGCATTGGTGACGATCATCAGATCCCGGCCGCTAATCTGGAAGTCCAGGAACTCCCGATTCGTCAGCAGTCCGGAGCCGATCGCGATGGGATAGCGTGAATGTCCTACGTCGACCTGAAGCGTTTGCACGGCGTCGATTATACGAACCTTACGGCGCCTGTGCCCGCCGAAGCGCATGGTGAATCTCTTCGGCCACGAGCTGCACGCGCCGGCCATCCGTGGAAACGGTGAAATCGGCTATTTGGGCGTACAGGATTGCCCGGCGCTGCATCAATTCGTGAAGCTTGCGTTCGGGATCCGTGTCGATCAGCAAGGGCCGATGGCGCGCATGGCGCGTGCGCTCCAGCTGCTGATCGATCGACGTCGCGAGGTACACCACCATGCCGCGCCCGGCGAGCGCACGGCGGTTGTCCTCGTCGATCACCGCGCCGCCCCCGGTGGCCAGCACGATCGACTCCAGGCGAGTCAGGCGGTCGATGGATTCCTTTTCGCGGATCCGGAAGCCGGGTTCTCCTTCTTTCTCGAAAATGAATGCGATATCGACGCCGGTTCTGGCCTCGATATCCGCGTCGCTGTCGTGGAAAGTAAAGCGCAGCATGCGTGCCAGATGGCGCCCCACGGCGGTCTTGCCCGAACCCATCGGGCCGATCAGAAACACGTTGCGCTTGCCCAGCATGGGGGCATTTTGTATCAATTCTTCCCTGACAAATGAAAAAACCGCCAGGGTTTGGCGGTTTTCTCAAGTCTGCCCTTGAAGTCGGCGTTTAGTACAGATTCGATCCCTCACGCAGAATTTTCGGGGTAATGAAAATCAACAATTCGGTCTTGTTGTTGATCCTGATCGTGCTCTTGAACAAGTTGCCCAAGATGGGGATGTCCGCCAGGAACGGCACCTTGTTGGCCGAAAAGGATTTGGTGGTATCGAGGATACCGCCCAGGACCACGGTCTGGCCGTCGTTGACCAAGACTTGGGTGATGATTTGACGGGTGTCGATGGACGGCACGGTGCCGCCGGTGGCGCTCGTCACCTGCGCCCCGACCGAATCGTCGCTGACGTCGAGATCCAGCACCACCCGGTTGTCGGGAGTGATCAACGGCGTCACCTTGAGCGACAGCACGGCATTCTTGAATTGCGTCGTCGTGGCGCCGCTCGAAGCCGATTCCTGATAGGGAATTTCCACACCCTGCATGATGGTGGCTTGCTTCTGGTTGGCCGTGATGATGCGCGGCGAGGAGATCACCTCGCTCTTGCCCTCGTTTTGGGCCGCCGACAGCTCCAGATCGAGGAGGTGGGTCCCGGACAGCAAGGACACGCCGATGCTGCCGTTGACATTGGCCGCCGGCAGATTCACTTGATAGCGGTTGGGCAACGTGGGGAAATTAATGAATCCCGAAGGTTTCAAGGTCGACGGCGGAAACGCCGAAGTCAGCATCGAGTCGGTGCCCACATTGTTGCCCGACACCGTAAAGAGGCCGTTGTTCCCGACCGTGCTGAAGTCTGAAATGCCGAGCTTGGCGCCCAAATCGCGCTCGAAGGTATCGCTCACGATCACGATGCGCGCTTCGATCAACACCTGCTTGACCGGTACGTCGAGCGTCTGCACCAGGCGCCGGATGTCGGCCAGGTTTTCCGACGTGTCCTGCACCAGCAGCGTGTTGGTGCGCTCATCGACCGACAGGCTGCCGCGCGCCGACAGCATCGAGTTCCGGCCACCGCTGCCGGCGGCGGCTCCGGCGGTGGGCCTGATCAACTTCGCGAGATCCACCACCTTGGCGTAGTTGACCTGCATGAATTCGGTGCGCACGGGCGCGAGTTCCTGCACTTCCTTGTGCGCGGCGAGCTCGGCCTTCTCGCGCGCCGCGAGCTCCGCGGTCGGTCCGATGATGATCACATTGTCCTGGCGGCGCTTGTCCAGCCCCTTGGTGCGCAGGACGATGTCGAGCGCCTGATCCCAGGGCACGTTTTGCAGACGCAGCGTCAGGTTCCCCGTGACCGAATCGCTGACCACGATGTTCTGGCCGCTGGTATCGGCCAGCAGCTGCAATACCGAGCGCACGTCGATGTCCTGGAAATTCAACGTCAAACGCTCGCCGGTGTACTCCTTCTTCTCGTCGGCGGCGGCGCGCTTGAGCGAGGGCTTGATCTCGATGGTGTACTGGTTGTCGGACTGGTACGCCAACTGTTCGAAGTCGCCTTGCGCGCTGATCACCAGCCGCGAACTGCCTTCCACCCGCAGCGCGTCGACGGTTTGCACGGGGGTCGCAAAGTCGATGACGTCATAGCGGCGCATGAGGTTCTTCGGCATCAGCGTACCGGAAAAGTCGACCACGACTTGATTGCCTTCCTGCCGCACGTTGACCGGCGTGCGCGGATCGGTCAGCTGCACGATCACCCGGCCGGTACCGTCGGCGCCGCGCCGGAAATCGATGGTCTTGATCGCCCGTTCGACCGGCGTCGCCGCCTGGCCGGCGCCAGCGCCAGCGCCCGCGCGGGCCGATTGAGCAGCAGCCGCGCCGGGCTGGCCGCCGAGGGTGACGATGATGGTATCGCCGTCCACCTTGGTGGTGTACGGCAGCAAGGAATCCACGTTGACGACCACGCGGGTGCGGCCATTGGCCTCGGCGGCGAGCACCGTGTCGACGCCTCCCGAGCGAACGTCGAAGCGCCGCGTCGTCAGTGCGAGAGTGGTGTTCGGCAAGTCGAACGCGATGCGCGCCGGCTTGTCGATCGTAAATGGCAGAGGCTCGGGAGCCGGACCGCTCAAGTGCAGTTTGAGCTGCACTTGTTGACCCGCCAGGGTCTGAACGTCGATTGCGTCGAGCTTGAGCGGTTCCTGGGCACGTACCGTGAACCCGATTGCGCTGAAGGCGACGAGCGCTATCGCGCCGATCGCCGACGTTCCTATCTTGAATCTAATCATGCTCTCTTCTCCCTGTGGCCTCAATTGGCCAACGCCAACGAGGCCGGTCGCTCGATATAGCCGCCGAGACCATCCGGAATGATTTCGACGAGACTAATTTTGCCGCCGGTAATTTCCGTCACTTTGCCGTCGTTCTGGCCGAGGTAGTTCCCCGGCTGAACCTTGTGCACGAGGCCGTCTTTGGACTGGACCAGTCCGTAGAAGCTGCCGCCCACTTTGAAGGTGCCGACCATTTTCAGCGTGTCGAGCGAAAAGCCTTCCAAAAATTCGCGGTTGCGCCGCGAGCTTGGCCGCACCCCGGCCAGGCCGCCGGCATTCGGACCCTGCGGTTGAAACGGCGATCGCAGCCTCGAGGCGCTGTACACATAGGTTTCGTACGGCTTTACCTCGGGCAGCGCCTGGATGCGCCCACCCGGTTTTTTCTTGGTGTCGGCAATCCATTTCTCCAGATCCGACTGGCCGCCGGAACATCCTGCGGCGACCAGGCCGGCGAGCACGGCGCCGATGAGGCCTGCTTTGCCGAGAGCCGCTCTGGCGAGAGCCGTCTTGCCGATGGTTCTCACGTGGCACCTCCGGTCTTCTTCTTCGCCGGGTGCGCGGCGCCTTCATCCTCGATGTAGCGGTAGGTCTTGGCCGTCACGTCCATGGTCAGATTGTCGTAGCCGCCTTTTGCATCGGCCGGCGCGATCTGGATGTCGTGCAGCGTGACGATGCGCGGCAAGGCGGCGATGCCGCTGACGAAGTTGCCGAAATCATGATAGGTGCCGACCAATTTGATCTTGATCGGCAGCTCCGCGTAAAAGCCGTTGCTCTTCTCGCCGCCGGGCTGGAACAGCTTCTCCTGCAGTCCCGCCGCGAGGCCGGTCTGGGAAATGTCGACCAGAAGATTCGGAACTTCGGTCTTGCCGGGCAATTGCCGCAGCATCGCGCCGAAACTGCGCTCCATTTCCGCGAGCTGCGTCCGGTAGGCGTCTAAGTTGGCGGCGCGCTGCTGCTTGCTTTCGAATTGCGAGCGCAGATCCAGCTCGTCCGCCTGGGCTTTTTGCAGGACCGGCCGGTCGTCGTTCCAAACGAACAGGTACCAGGCGACGGACGAGCACACCGCGAATATCACCGCAATGAAGAAACCGCGCACCGGCAGCGGCCAGCGGCCGACGTCGCGTGGATCGAGAGTTCGGAGCTGATCGAAAAATTTCATTTCGCCGCAACCTTCTTCACCGTTGTTTCGCCGCCGTGTTCGAGGTCCACCCCGACCACGTCGCTGGTCAGCGTGAAATTCGAGCCGCCCGTCGGGGAGTCCTTCGCGGACTCGACCACCTGCAGCACCGGGTTATCCATCCATACCGAGGAATCGATGTTGCGCATGAACGTCGACACGCGAGTGCTCGACTGCGCGATGCCGTGAATCTCGAGCTTGTTGCCGGTCTGCTTGATGGCGGTGAGATATATGCCTTCGGGGACCGTCTTCACGATCTCATCGAACAGATGCACGATTTCCGGCCGCTTGCGCTGCAGCTTCTCGATGATCTCCATGCGCGCGACCAGGCGCTGCTTGCGATTCTCGAGATCCTGGATGTCGGCGATCTGCGCGTCGAGCTTGACGATCTCCTTCTTCAGCAGATTGTTCTTCTCGATCTGCGCTTCGGTCCAGCCCGCGTACAGCAGCTTGCCGACGCCGAGCAGCACGATGGAGGCGATCACGGCGCCGCCCGCGGCGACCAGAAATTCGCGGCGCCGGACTTTGCGTTCTTGTTCGCGCCAGGGAAGTAGATTTATACGCGGCATGGCTGCTCTTTAGTCGAAGCTTCGCAGCGCGAGGCCGCAGGCTGTGAGTAACGCGGTGGCATCGCGGCCTACTGCTTGCGCCTTGGCCTTGGACGACACCTTCATGTTGCCGAGCGGGTCACCCTTGTCCGCCGGCACGCCGACGCGGCTCGAGATCACCTCCGCCACGCCCGGTATGTTGGCGCAACCGCCGCAGATCAAAATTTGGTCGGGCTGCGAGCGGCCGCTGCCGGAGGCCAGATAGAATTGCAGCGAGCGGCTGACCTGCTGCGTCATGTCGTCGATGAAGGGATCGAGCACTTCGGGTTGATAGTTGCTGGGCAGTCCGCCTTCCTTCTTGGCGCGGCCCGCTTCTTCCATCGAGAGCCCGTAGGTACGCATGATCTCCTCGGTGAGCTGCTGTCCGCCGAAGGCGAAATCTCGGGTGTAGATGACGCGCATGTCGCGCAGCACGCTGAATGTCGTGCTGCTGGCGCCGAAATCGACGACGGCGACGGTACGGTCGAGCCCGCCGTCCGGCATCTGGTGGCGCATCAGGGCGCAGGCATTTTCGAGCGCGAAAGCCTCCACGTCCACGAGGTGCGTCGTGAGGCCCGAAGCCTGGACCGCAGCCTGGCGCTGCTCGACGTTCTCGGTGCGTGTCGCGACCAGCAGCACGTCGAGCATATCCGGATCTTTTTCCGAGGGACCCACGACCTGATAGTCGTAGCTGACTTCCTCCATCGGAAAGGGAATGTATTGGTCGGCCTGCATTTCGACCTGACCTTCGAGTTCGTTCTCGCCGAGGCTTTTCGGCATTTGAATCACTTTCGTGATGGCGGCGTCGCCTGAGATCGCGATGGCGGCGAGCCGGCTCTTGGCGCCGGAGCGCTTCACGGCGCGGCGAATCGCTTCGCCGACGGCCTCCGCGTCGACGATGGCCTTCTCGTTGATGGCGTTATGCGGCGTGGGTTCCGCGGCATAGGACTCAACGCGATACTGGCCGCCGGACATCGCGAGCTCGATCAGCTTCACCGACGAGGTGGTTATGTCAAGTCCCAATAGCGGACGATATCTTTTGCCGAACGACCACACAGCTTTTTTCCTTTTTCGCTCAGTACCTTGGACGCCCAAACTGGTGCACGAGACTACTTAGCCCGCGCAAACTTAGCAAGAAACTGTTAAATAGAACGTGAAGCTACTCACGGTAATCACCGCCGGGCAGCTTGCCGCAGCGCAAAGTGATATCTCCGGCAAATCCGGCGCGATCTGGCCTCGCTTGAGTCATCCTTTCAGACCTCGTCACCCTTTGCTCGTTGGGCGAATGGTTAAGCTTGGTCTGGCAACCCCGCTATCCCGTGGGGTGTAAGCCCGGTGGACCGGTGGCTTTGCGTCCTCACCTTTCGATGAGTATGCCCATGTATCCGGCGGTAATATGCTTGGCATGATATCGCCGGTGCAATAAGTTAGAACTCTTTGCTGTGACCAAACGTTACCTAGTTCTCATCTCGCGCATTTGCGCATGTCTCGTTGGCGCAATAGCGTTAATTGCGTTCGCCAACGTGTGTGCTTATGTTTACTTGAAGCCCGCCCTGCCGGATGTCGACAGCCTGCGCGACGTGCAGCTGCAGGTTCCGCTTAGGGTCTATACCCGCGACGGGAAATTGATCGCCGCCATCGGCGAGCAGCGCCGCATCCCGGTGCGCTACGATCAGCTGCCGAAAAGGCTCATTCAGGCATTCCTCGCGACCGAGGACGATCGCTTTTTCAGGCACCATGGTGTAGATTGGCAAGGGATTTTGCGTGCGGCGGTGGCCAATCTCAAGGCCGGCGGCATTCGCCAGGGAGCGAGCACCATCACCATGCAGGTCGCGCGCGATATGTTCTTGACCCCGCGGCGCGACATGAAACGCAAAATGAGCGAAATCTACATTTCGCTCTTGATGGAGACGGAATTCACCAAGGAGGAAATCTTCTCGCTGTACGTCAACAAGATCTTCCTCGGCCAGCGCTCCTACGGCGTGGGTGCCGCGGCGGAGGTGTATTTCGGCAAGAACTTGGACCAATTGACGGTGGCTGAAATGGCCACCTTGGCGGGGATTCCGACCGCCCCCTCCGTGGTCAATCCGGTGGCGAGCGCCGAGGCAGCCAAGGTCCGTCGCGCGCACGTGCTCGGGCGCATGCTGGAACTCAACTACATCACCCAGGCCGAATACGACGAGGCCAAGAATAGCCCCATGGAATCAAGGCTCCACAGCTCCTCGATCGAAGTGGACGCGCAATACGTGGCCGAGATGGTACGCAATGAAATGCAGGCCAAGTACGGCGATGATGTGTACACGGCCGGCTACAAGGTGTTCACCACCGTCGATTCGCGCCTGCAGGCGGCGGCGACCGTGGCGCTGCGGACCGGGCTCCTGGAATACGATCGGCGCCACGGCTACCGCGGTGCAACCGCCAAGGTGGATCTGTCCAAGATCACCACGCCCGCGGAGTTCGAGGGCCAACTCGAGGAATTCCCCATCATTGGCGGTCTGCGGCCTGCGATCGTGGAGAAGGTCGACGCGAAAAGCGCGAAGATCTACGTCAAGGACATCGGTGAAGCCACTTTGCCTTGGGAGAAGCTGTCCTGGGCGAGGCGCGAATTGCCCGACGAGATGACCGATCGGGCGCCGGTGGGGGCCGCGGAGATTCTGGCGCGCGGCGATGTGATCTACACGGTGGGCCGGACGGCCGAATCACTGTTGTTCGTGCAAGTGCCCGAGGCGCAGAGCGCCCTCGTGTCGGTGGATCCGCGGGATGGGGCGGTGGTGGCCCTGGTCGGGGGCTTTGATTACTTCCAAAGCAAGTTCAACCGGGTGACGCAGGCGCGTCGCCAGCCGGGATCGGGTTTCAAGCCCTTTGTGTACGCCGCGGCGTTCGACAAGGGCTATACCCCGGCCAGCGTCGTGCTGGACGCGCCCATCGTGATCGACGAGGCCGGCAGGGAACAGGCCTGGCGCCCGAAGGAGGACACCAACAAGTTCTACGGCCCGATCCGCCTGCGCGAGGCATTGACCTATTCGCGCAATCTGGTTTCGGTCCGGCTGATGCGCGCCCTCGGAGGGGACTACACCTGGAATTACGTGACTCGCTTCGGCTTCGACAAATCGCAGTTGCCGAATGACCTGACCCTGGCGCTCGGCACCGCCGAATTGAGCCCGCTGCAGGTGGCCATCGGCTATTCCACGTTCGCCAACGGGGGGTACAAGGTGGGCGCCTACACCATCGACCGGATCGAAGACGCGAGCGGTAAAGTCCTGCAGCAGGCGAGCCCCGCGCTCGCCTGTTTCGAATGCGATCGCATCAGCGATCCCGCCGCGATCAGGAGCGCCGCCGGCGCTCGCGCGACCCTGATGGACGAGGCGCCGCACGACGGCAAGACGCTGATTCCCCCCAAGAATTTGGCGCCGCAGATCATCCGTCCCCAGGTGGCGTATTTGCTGGCGGACATGATGAAGGATGTCATCCGCCGCGGCACCGGGGTGCGCGCGCGGACGCTGAATCGCGAGGATATCGCCGGCAAAACCGGCACGACCAACGACCAGCGTGACGCCTGGTTCAACGGCTTCAACGGCGATCTCGAGACGACGGTCTGGGTCGGCTTCGATCAGGATCGAAGCTTGGGCGAGGGCGAGCAGGGCGGCCGTACGGCCGTGCCGGCCTGGACCTACTTCATGCACGAGGCGCTGGCCGGCGCCCCCAAGCACGGGGTCCCGGTGCCCGACGGCATAGTGACCGTGCGCATATCTCCCGAAACCGGTCTGCTCGCGAGCAGCGACAATCCCAACGGCATCATGGAGAAATTCATCGAGGGCAATCTGCCCAAACCCGAGGCCTACGAAGGGCCGAACAACCCGAATCCGATGAACGACGGCGATAAGCCGCTATTTTAGGGTTTAAGGAATCATGGCAAAGAAATTTTCGCAGCGTGCAGAAGATTTGCGCCGCGCTCTCGCTCAGGAAGCCGCGCGCATCATGGCCGAACACGGGATCGGGGATTTCCTGCAGGCCAAGCGCAAGGCCGCGGACCGGCTCGGCGTGAACGATGTCGCTGTATTGCCGAAAAACATCGAAATCGAAGCGGCGCTGCGCGAGCACCAGCGATTGTTCGGGCGCGATTCTCACGATGTGACCCTGAAGGAACAGCGCCGCATCGCCCTGCATACCATGCGAATGCTGGGCGAGTTCCAGCCGCGCCTGGTCGGTTCCGTGCTGACCGGCACCGCCACGAATTACAGCGACATCAATCTGCATTTGTTTGCGGATCGGTCGGAGTCGGTCGCGATACGGCTGCTCGAAATCGGCGTACCGCATGAATTTTATGAGCGGCGCGTCAAAATGGATGCCGAGCGCAGCGTCAACTATCCCGCGCTGCGTTTCGAGGCCGACGGTCGAACCGTCGACGCCACCGTGTTCCCCATCGATGGGATCAGGCAATCGCCGTACTCGCCCGTCGACGGCCGGCCCATGAAGCGGGCGGACGCCCGCGAAGTGTCGGAGCTGGTGGGTTCCAATTAACGCTCGACGACGGGCAGCAAGATCGCAGTCGCAATCGCGTACATCGATAGGCGCAAGTTGCGCAGCAGCCGAGCGGCGTCGCCGGCTTGCGTGACCAAGCACTCGCTCAGCACGCCGTGGCCCATGATGACCATGCAGCTCGCCGCGGACCGGACTTCTGCAGCGTCCGCGTCGGGAGCGAAATGACGCATTGCGCTGGTGACCGACGCGACCACCGCTGCGTCGTGGGCTTGCTCGGCGTCGCGTAGTTCTGGAATCGCGCCGATCAGGCGCACGACCGCGAGTACGCCGGGCTGATTTCGATACAGTGTCTCCACCTCGCGCAACATCCGGTCCAGATACCCGAGCAAATCCGCAATCGCACTGCGCGCGGGGTGAAGCCCTTCGACGATCTCGCGGATGCGGCGCAGCCACTGCGTGCCTAGATGCAGGACGATGGATTCCTTGTTCGGAAAGTACTCGTAAACCGCGCCGATCGAGACCCCGGCAGCGAGGGCGATGCGCCGCGTCGTGGCTCGTTCGACGCCTTCGCGCTCGATGAGTCCGACAGCGGCGTCGAGGACCGTGCCGAAGGTCCGCTGCGCGCGGGCCTGCGAAGGGTGGCGGCGCATACCGAGGCCGCGCCTCTGCGGCGCAATCGTAGGGCGAGACGACTTCACTGGCACGCGATTCGGCCTCCCACAATAAACCGAACAATAAATCAGCTCTGCGCCCCAGTCAAACGCTAAATCCAACGTTTTTCGGATCCATCCCCTTTGACTCCGATCAAATGTTCAGTTTAACATCGGACTGATCGAGCGGCGCCGCTCAAAATTCCGGGAGCCTTCAACATGCGTCGACCCGCTGCACCCCTCCTCTTGGTCGCGATGCTGGCGCCGGGGGCGAGCGTAGCGGCCAGAGCTTCGGCCGACTTGGTTGTCACGGAGGCGCGCATCTACACCGCCGCGGCGGACCATCGCTACGCCGAGGCGCTTGCGGTGAGCGGCGGCAGGCTTGTGTACGTTGGCAGCAAGAGCGGCGCGGGCGAGTGGATCGGGCCGGCCACCCGCGTCGAAAGCCTGCACGGCAAGCTGGTCTTGCCCGGAATCATCGACTCGCACATCCATCCGAGCGGCATTGTTGATCTCGACGTTTGCGATCTTGACAGCAAGCCCATGTCGCTCGCGCGGCTGACGGACTTCGTGCGCGGCTGCGTGGCGCGCTACAAGACTCCGGTCGGCGAGTGGGTGAACGTCAGGCAGTGGAAC
>Ga0210387_10003644_pt1 | contig 11839 bp, 10 predicted proteins | sample IncBWC7OmetaG_FD_160108 | JGI IMG/M metagenome (GOLD analysis project Ga0210387, IMG submission 160108) | Forest soil microbial communities from Barre Woods Harvard Forest LTER site, Petersham, Massachusetts, United States - Inc-BW-C-7-O ... | reverse complement strand
AAATCGCTGAGGTCTCAGAGAAACCTCGCAGAGTGCGTGGAGGAACCAGGCACAGAGCCAGCTGCCAGATCTCAGGCTGTGGCTGCAGCCGCCACGGAGGAAGCCAGGACAACGACTCTGCCAGCACCCTGGGCAACGGAAAGGTGAACTGCCTGCTCGGCGCGATTGACGACTTCAGTGACAATATCCACCGGATCGTATTCGGCGCGGACTACCGCTTCAGCCAGTCCGGCGTTGAAGCGGACGGGATCTTCTTTCTCGGGAAGCTTGACTTGGGCGACCAGGCGCTGCAGTTTTTCCGCCGCTAGAATGCCTTCTTTTTCGGTGGTTTCGCCCAGCACGATGGCGATGCTGGTTGCTTCATAGCGGAAAGCGAGATCGTTCTGGCGAATGTTGGCGGCAAACAGTTGGCCGATTTGCCGCATCAGGGCTTCGATCGCGGCCTCCCCGAATTCCTTTAGCATCGCGGCCTTCTCGCCGAACTGCAGCAAGAGGATCGACAGCGAGGTGCTTTGCTGGGTGTTGCGGCGAGTCTCCGCCATCAAGAGATCAAGATAGGATGCGCGCTTGAGCAGGCCGGAACGTTCGTCGGTGACCGAGAGGCTCTTGACCAGACGGCGCAGACCGGCATTGTTCAAGGCGATCAAGATTTGATCGCAGATGGTCTTGAGCACTAATACGTCGTTGGGACTCCAGACCTGGGGCATATTTTGGGCCAGCACCAGAACTCCCGCGTGCTCGGTTCCGTCAGCCAGCGGCAGGATTAGCAAAGAAACCATTCCGAGTTGATCACAGGCATCCTGAACACCAGCCAGCTCCAGTGAGGAGTGGACGTTGGTGATTGCTAGCATGCTGCCGTGACGAATGACGGCATCGTGTGCGACGGAAACAATTTTCTCCAGTGCGCCAGCCTCGGCAGGTTCGGTACCGGAGCCGCAGAATTCTTTTGTACTGGTCGGGCGTTGTCCTGCCTTACGCATGGCAACCACACAGCGGTCGACCTTCCACTGCGCGCCAATTTCATTGGCGGCGGTGGACATCACAGCCTCGGCATTACTTTGGCGATAGAGTTTGCGAGTGATATCCGCCACCCGGGCAAAGCCGCTGACATCCGCAGCCGAGGATTGCGCTGGGGTTGCAGCAGGGGTCGGCACGGGAACCGGCGCAGATGCCACAATCGGTGGTTCGGACCCTTGATAGTGCGGGATCAAACCCACGGAAAGGTAGAGCTGCTGCAGCGCAGGATTGCGTTCTTCCTCATGGGGAAAGAGCTGTTGGATGCGCTGCAAGCGTTCGAGGGCCTTGGCGCGCATGCCGTACTGCACCAGGATTTCCGCTTGCAACATGAGGTCCTGCAAAGCGGCGGCGCCAAGCAACTTTTCTTCGGCGCGCACCGATACCGTGGTTGATTCCGACATGCTGGTGAAGCGGGAAGAAATCACTTTGAAGCGGTTCTCGTCAATCTTGCCACGCAGCATTTCCAGGCGCTTGTGGTGGCCGGGCTCATAGGCGTCAACCTCGGCGGCGCGGTCCAGCGACTCGGCGGCTTTGTCGTATTTGCCCATACTGCAATGCAGATCGAACAACTTGAGCAGGGTCTGGCAATAGTCGGTCTCGCGGTTGGAGGAATTGAACTGCTCGCTCATGAACTCGAGCATGTCCGCCGACGGCCGATGAGCGGCGACAATTTCCTGCATCAAGGTAAGAAAGGCGCGGCGATCACCTTTACGACGCTGGTATTGCTCCAGCTTTCGCGACAGAGAGACGGCGTCGACGTCTTGATTGGAATCAAGCAGCAAGCCGATGAGTTTGGCCACGTCCTGAGTACGAGAGGGAGTTTCTTCAAACAGTTGCCAGATGATGGGCTCGGCGTCGTTGAGGCGATTGGCTGCCAGCAGCGCCTTGCCGTAGGTGTCGCGAATATCTGGCGGAGCCGAACCCGCGCTGACCAGGGGCTCGAGGACGAAGATGGCGGCGCCCACCTGCCCCTGCTCCACCAAGCCTTTACTATAGGCGAGGGCGATCTGCGGGTCGGTGGGGTCTTCGGCGTAGGCGCGCTCAATCCAAGGCGCACTGTTGCCGCCAGAGGCACGAGTCGTTTCTGAGATTTTGAAAAAGGCTGCCGCAGCCCCCCTGCCGTCGCCGAGCTCGGAGGACAATTCTCCCATGCGGATCAGGTTCTTCTCGCTGGAGTCGAGCTTGAGGATCCGCTGCAGGACGGAAAGCGAGTCCTGTTTGCGACCCTGTTTACTTACCTCCTGAAAGGCATCTTCGTAGGTTTCGAGTGCGAGTCTGCGGTTGTTGTTCTCGAGTAGCTCGCCGAAGCGGACCTTTTGTTCCCAAGTGGGGTTCGCAAAGCGCGCCAGTTTTTTGTAGGTAAGGCTGGCACGGGTGGCGTCGCCGGCCTGGATCTGGCGTTCGAACATCGCCCCCAGCAGGCTTACAGCCTCGGGAATGCGCTGCAGCGAGAGGCTGAGATCTGCCGCCATCTGACAGATGCTGTCATTGGTCGGATCGGCGGCGAGAACTTGCAGGTACTCCTCCAGTGCGACGTCGGTCTTCCCTTTCTGGAGAAGTTTTTCGGCGCGCTCGATCCGCTTGGTGATTTCGGCCCGGTCCATATGCTTGACGGTGTCTGACATTGAGAACTGGAAGTGCGCGGAGTGACCCCACTGAAATTTTAGGAGGGGGTACGGTGGGCGGCAATGAAGTAAGGCCGGGTGCGATTACGAAAGTCACCCGGCCGAATAAGTCTTTGGCAATACGGGACTTTCTGGTATACGTGCCGGGATGACTCAGGCCCAGCCAGTCGATCCCGAGCACGGTCTCCAGCACCAGTTAAGCGCCGGCCAGATGGCGATGGTGGCGGTGGGAGGGTCTATCGGCACCGGACTGTTGCTGGGATCTGCGGCCGCGATCGAAGTGGCCGGACCGAGCGTGATCTTGAGTTTTCTGCTGGCGGGATTCATCAACTGGACCGTTACCATGGCGCTGGGAGAACTTTCCAGCATGCATCCCGCGGCGGGATCCTTTGGCCTCTACGCCGATCTTTACCTCAACCAGTGGGCGGGGTTCGTGTCGCGCGCTGGATACTGGGCGGCGATTTGCCTTTCAGTTGGCGCGAGTCTGGTGGCCTCGGCGACGTATATGAGGTATTGGTTTCCAGGGGTTCCACCGTTGTTTTGGGTTGCACTATTTTCGTTGTTTTTGGGGCTGGTGAATCTGCGCAGTGTGCATGAATACGGCCGTTTCGAGTACTGGTTCTCGATGGTGAAACTGGCGACCATGCTGGCGTTCATCGCCATTGGGGGGACGCTTTTGCTAAGCGGCCACATGACCCCGCAATACACAGCGCATGGCGGATTTTTCCCGAATGGCCCGGTGGCCTCGTTGCTCGCTCTGACGTTTGCTCTATATACGTTCGGCGGAGTTGAGATTGTGGCTATCACCACGGGCGAATCGCGCAGTGCGGCAGAGGTCCCGCGGGCCGTGCTCTACACTTTCGGGATTCTTACTGTGGTTTATTTGGGCGCGGTGATCGTGTTGGTGGGCGTAATGCCTTGGGACCATGCGGGTGTCTCCGAGAGTCCATTTGTAACTGTGTTTCGCATGGTCAAGATTCCGGCGGCTAGTACGGTGATGAACTTTGTCATTCTGACGGCGGCTTTGTCAGGCGCGAACGCAAATCTGTATGCGGGATCGCGCATGTTGTTTTCTCTGGCACGGGACGGATGGGCCCCGGCGAAGCTGGGACAGTTGAATACTGCGGGATCGCCCAAGCTGGCGCTGTTGGCGTCTTCCTACGGGATTGTGGTGGCGCTGGTAGCGGAAACCTGGGCACCAAAGAACGCGTTTGTTTACATTCTGAGCGCAGCTTTGTTCGGCCTGATGCTTTCGTGGCTGACATCCCTAGCGGCGCATGTTTCATTCCGGAGAAAAGCCACAGAGGAGGAATTGCAACGGCTGCCAATGCGTTCCCGGCTCGGCATGTGGGGATCGGTGCTGGGATTCACACTGGTGACGGTTGCGATCCTGCGCACGTGGTGGGATTCGCGCGTCAACCTGGTAAGCGGCATAGCTTATCTGGCGCTGTTTTCCGTGGCTTACACAGTGATGAGAAAGATCAGAAGACCAAGTACAATACTTCCGTGACCGACCACTTGCTGCAATATCGCTCTGAGTTCCCCATCCTGGAACGGACTACTTACCTGATCAGCAATTCGCTCGGCGCCATGCCACGCGGAGTGTATGACGCCATGAAAGGATACGCCGACACCTGGGCTATGCGCGGGGTGCGCGCCTGGGAGGAGCGATGGTGGATGCTGGCGGCGGAGGTGGGGGACGAGATTGGTGCGCTGATGAACGCGCCCAAGGGATCGGTTTCCACTCATCAGAATGTAACTACCTGCCAGGCAGTTGTGGCATCGTGTTTTGACTTCTCGGGAAAACGCAACAAGGTTGTGTACAGCGACATGAATTTTCCCTCGGTGATGTATTTCTGGGAGGCGCAGCAGTCGCGGGGCGCGCGCGTACACATGGTAAAAACCGATGACGGCATCACGGTACCACTACAGCGTTTGCTGGATGCGATCGACGAAACCACGCTACTGGTACCGATTTCACACGTGATCTTCCGTAGCGCTTTTATCCAGGACGCGCGGGCCATCATCGAAAAGGCACACAATGTGGGCGCTATGGTGGTGCTGGATACATTTCAATCGCTCGGAACCGTGCCGGTGGATGTGCAAGCGCTCGATACGGATTTTGCCTGCGGCGGCGTGCTCAAGTGGCTTTGCGGTGGGCCGGGCGTCGGGTATCTGTATGTGCGCCCAGATTTGGGGAAAAAGCTCCGGCCCACATTTACCGGCTGGACCGCGCACGAGAATCCTTTTGCTTTCGAGATTGGAGCGAACCGTTACACCGATCCGCCGTATCGCTTCATGAATGGAACGCCGCACATACCAGCCCTTGAAGCAGCCCGTCCGGGGTTGAGGATCATCGCCGAAGCCGGTATTGAGCGGATTCGGGAGAAATCGAAACGGCAGACCGGGCGGCTAATTGAATTGGCTAGTAAGCACGGGTGGCGGGTGAATTCGCCTCGCGATGCGCAGCAACGCGGAGGGACAGTTTCGTTGGACGTGCCCGATCCCCAGGATGTCTGCCGCGAGCTGATTAAGCGAGAGATCCTGGTGGACTGGCGCCCCAAGGCTGGCGTGCGCATGTCACCACACTTCTACAACACCGACCAGGAGTTGGAAATTGGGATCGGTGCGGTGGAAGAAATTCTGAAGGAGCGGGCCGTGGCAGTGCGGTAGGGTTGTTGGGCTAGCGCTGGTGGCTCTTCCATTCACCCTTTCCTTTCTCGGTTGGAGCGAACCAATAGTCGTGAATGCGCGTCTGGTCAATATGGTTCAGGGAAGCCGCGCCCTCGCTCGATAAGATGTGCGCCCTTATAAGACCCCCTTCTAGCAGGCCTTGGATTTCATCAACTATCTCAACAAGTCGGTACTCAGGCTGACCACAATTGGGCTCATGTGTCTTCCGAAGAGCCTCTCGATTTACGCCTAGATAGACCTGCTCTACATCCTCGTAGTCGTCCATCATGGCGTTGATTATTGCGAATTGAAGCTCGGTCAGCGCCACGCCTGATCCTCAGGTGACTAACGTAATTCCCTTCGCCCTCTTATTGGTGTATTGGCTCAATGATATCCCGTAGACTCGGCCCGATGCGTTCTGTTGGGTCACGAGTGCGATGTTTCTTCTGACTTTCATCTTGAGTTCACGTTCATCAGCACCTTGGTTGTGGCCGGCGCTGGGGGCGGCCGCTGGAGTGTATCTGTTTTACCGCGGCTTCCAACTGCTGCAGCGAAAACGGTTAATCATGAACACGCCGTCCTCGAAGATTCGCAGTGCGGCGATGGGGCTGGTGGAAGTCAGCGGGCTGGCGACCGGCCCCTACACTTTGACGGCACCGATCACCGGAGTTCCCTGCTACTACTACCGCACCATGGTTTGGCAGTGGAAGCAGCAGGGCAAGAACAGTTCGTGGGTAAAGGAAGCGGACGAAAGCCTGCACGTACCGTTCTACCTGGAGGACGGCACGGCGCGCGTGCTGGTGAATCCTCAGGGCGCGGAGATGGACATCCATCGCGACTTCCAGGAGGAATTCACCCATTCATTGTTTTCCAGCAGCCTGGAGATTCCGGGAAACATTACCGGCTTCCTGACCGCCCACGGTGTCGACACCAGTGCCAAAGTCAAGATCGAGGAGTATTGCATTAAGCCCAAGAACGCACTGTTTGTTCTGGGGACACTGGCAAGTAATCCTGGGATCGAAGTGAGCGCCGCGCCGGTGCGCAGTTCGCCGGCCGGGCAGCATTCGGTGTCAATCAACCTGGGCGGCTTGTCTCTTGGCTCCAACGTGTCGATCACCGAAAACACAACCTTGACCCTGTTCAAGGGGGATCCAGCCCCACAGGAATTGTCTAGCACCAGGTTGACGCTCGATCCGGCCCAGCATGCGAAGATCGCCGATGCGATGACCAAGGCTGGGATCACCAACCCCGCAGCTTGGGCGGCGGTAGGAATCAAACAGGCACAGGTCACTGCAGTCGCGGCAAGCAGCGGAGGGGGTGCAGCCGGGGCTGCACCGGCGCCAGAGCAATTCAATCTGCATCCTCCCACTGTACTTATGAAGGGCGAGCACAGCCCGGCATTTTTCATTTCGTGGCGAAGTCAGCGCGACGTGGTCAGATCATTGGGATGGAAATCGGCGCTGATGATTTGGGGTGGGCCTACGCTGACCCTGGTATGTGTTTACATTTTGGCTGCCGAATTCGGCTGGCTGTAGGGAGACTGAAGGCACAAGATGAACAACATTCTTTCACTGGCATTTCTGTTTGCGATCATTGGCCTCGCGGTTTATGTGGTCATGATCTTTAACGGCCTCATCGCGGTGAAGAACGACGTAGCCAAGGCCTGGGCGAACATTGACATCCTGCTCAAGCAGCGGCATGACGAACTGCCCAACCTCGTGGAAGTCTGTAAGGGCTACATGAACCACGAGCGCGAGACGCTGGAGCAAGTTACCCAGGCGCGCAGCCAGTATCAGCAAGCGGTTTCGGTGGACCAGAAGGCGCAGGCCGATCAAGGCACAACCTCGGCTCTGCGCAGTCTGTTTGCCGTGGCGGAGAATTATCCGCAACTGAAGGCGAATGAGAATTTCCTCAAACTGCAGAACCGGATCACGGAACTGGAAAGTGAAATTGCAGACCGGCGGGAGTTCTACAACGATTCCGTGAACACTTTCAATGTCCGCATCCAGCAGGTGCCCGACACGTTCATCGCAGCTTTCATGAATGCGCGGCCACAGCCCATGTTCAAGGTGGAAGATGCCGACAAAGCGGAAGTGAAGCTGAGTTTTGGGGCGGCGGGATAGAATGTATCAAGGAGGGACCGAGATACGACAGCGTTTAACGGTATTCTCCCTTTCCTGCGGCGGACGTTGCAGTCCGCGATTGAAGAACCCGGGACGACGGTTGTCGCTCTGGTTGGTGCGACCATAGCTGCGACTCTCACAGCTATTGTCGTCTGGGTTCTTTCCTGGCCGATCGGTCCCCTGCTGCAGCGGATGCATCCGACCACGGACGAAGGCGCAGCTTGGTCCGGAATCAGCATTGGGCTTCCGTTTGCTGGGGTTGGAGCAATAATTGCCTTCGTTTACTTCTTCAAGAAAATCTTTAATTACGGCAGTTCGTCGAAGTGACTTCGCGGTCATCAGCCTTCTCACCTCGGTAACCGCTGCGACCCGAATTTCTCAATTAGAATTGCCTCGTGGCTGACTCGGTCCGCATCGGCGTATTGGGAGACTTCGATCCGAAGTCACCGACGCTGCCGGCTGTCGATAAATCACTGCAACATGCGGCAGCTAAGCTGGGCGTGACTGTCGAACCAACCTGGCTGCCCACACCTTCGCTGCTCGAACCTGGTATTGAGAAAACGCTGGAGAAATTTGACGGCATCTGGGCTGCGCCGGGCAGTCCCTATAAGAGTTTCGATGGCATGTTGCAGGGGATCGAGTTCGCACGGCGGCGGGACTGGCCGTTTCTGGGTACGTGCGGAGGCTTTCAATACGCGCTGATCGAGTGCGCCCGAAATGTGTTGGGCATCAAAGACGCGGACTCGGCGGAGAACAATTCCGGATCGAAGAACATCGTCATTTATCCGGTGGCATGCGCCGTGCCGAAGCGGGGCAAAGACGCACCCAAGCTTTCCGGCGAGATACCTGAAATTCGTTTGCGGCCTGGATCGTATCTCCATTCCTTCTACGCCCATGACGTAGTTACGGAGGAATTCTTCTGCAATTTCGAAGTGAACCCCGAATACGAATGGGCGGCAATGGAAGCCGGGTTCCCAGTAGTGGCGCGCGGGTCAAGAGGCGAGATTCGGGCCATCGAATCGCCGACCCACCGGTTTTACATCGCCACGTTGTATCAGCCGCAGCTTGCGTCGAAGCCCAAGAAACCACATCCGCTGGTGATGGCGTTTGTTCAGGCCGCGGCTGACTGGGGACGAAAAAAGCTGGACGACAACGTGTTGGAGTAGATTGGTCCTCAGCTACGACTATCTGCTTCAGACAGTTCTATGGCGATGAGTGGGCGGAGTGTAGGGAGGGCGGTCATCGTGAGTCAATTGTAAGGCGAACCGACCCGCCTGGAGGCAGCGTGGGCTACGTAGTTACGTGCGCTTCACGAAGCGCAGCGACGCCGAGTTCATGCAGTAACGAAGTCCTGTCGGACGGGGGCCGTCATCGAAAACGTGGCCGAGATGGGCATCGCATAGGGTGCAGGCGACAGCGTCGCGAATCATGCCAAAGCTGACGTCGCGGATAGTACGGACGTTCTCAGGCGCAATTGGTTGCCAGAAACTGGGCCAGCCGGTGCCGGAATCAAACTTGGTCTCCGAGGTGAACAGCGCATTGTCGCAGCAGATGCAGCGGAACAAGCCTTTCTCGTGGAGATTCCAATACTGTCCGCTGTAAGCGAGTTCGGTATCGGCGTGGCGGGTGATCTCGAAACCGGCGGGTGTGAGCTGCTTCTGCCATTCGTCTTCCGTTTTGACCACCTTGGCGATGTGAACAGTTTGAAGCCGTTTGCCGTCATCGGAAAATTGGACGATCTTCACTTTTCCGGACTTGTCGGCAGGCTGGGACGCTAAAGCCGCTACCAGCTTTGGATGCCGCAGCGACCAATAGGCGTAGCCGAGGGTAGCGGTAGCCGCCGCAGCCATAAACTCACGGCGTCCCAGCTTGCCTTTCGATGTAGAGCGGTCAAGAGAATCGAACATGCGCCTGTCCTTTTGCTGTCACTTTCCCGTGTAGAGATCCGGGAACTGCTGGCGAAGATGAGCAACCTTGGGCGCGTCGTTATAAAGAATGTAAAGGTCGTCGGGATGATTGGTGGCGTAGTTCTGATGGTAACCCTCGGCCTGGTAGAAGGCCTTTAACGGCACCACCTGAGTCACAATGGGGCGAGAAAAGACTTTGGCCTGGTCCAGCTGGGCAATGTAGGCCTCGGAAATGTGTTTTTGTTCGTCACTGCTATAGAAGATCGACGAGCGATATTGCGTGCCTTCGTCGGGACCCTGACGGTTCAGTTCGGTGGGATCGTGGGCGACGGAGAAAAAAACGCGCAGCAACTCGCCATACGTAACCTGCGAGGGATCGAAGACGATCTTGACCGACTCCGCATGACCGGTTGCACCGGTGCTGACGATTTGGTATTGCGCAGTAAGAGAAGAGCCACCGGAGTAGCCCGAAGTAGCGCTGACGACGCCTCTAACATGCTGGAAGACGGCCTGAATGCCCCAGAAACAACCCCCAGCGACCACTGCGGTTTGCTGACTTGAGGTCTTGGCCATGGGCGCGTCAACGGCGGGCGCGGGGAAAGCCCCGTTCCCTGCGTAGGCGTATACCCCCAACACAAACACTAACAAAACGTTAAGAAACGAACGCGACACGGCAGTCACCCTCCGCAAGCTAATGATTGTACGTACTGGATTAGAGTCTGGATGGGAGGAAAAGTTTCGGCGGTAAGCAACAGATTTTGAGTGCTTTAGAAAGCGGCATCTTAACAGCAGCGGTGGACAAGACCTCCGCAGGCTGAATAAACTGCTTGTACTGCTTACCTGCTATGCGATTGATAACATTTGAAGATTCAGTTCGGCGCTCCCGCATCGGGGCAGTGACCAGCGATGAACGCGTCGTCGATCTCAATTTTGCCTGCGCTCTCTATCTTCGCGATGTCGAGAACGAAAGCGCCTTCTATCGCCTGGCGGATGCGCTGGTTCCGCCCAACATGCTGGCCTTGTTTCAGGGCGGTGACACCAGCTTGGAGGCGGCGCGCAAGGCGTTCGACCACGCGCGGCAAAACAGCGTGGCTAGTGGGCCGCAAGGTGAGGCAATCACGTACTCTCTGGGCGAAGTCAAGCTGAAGGCTCCAATTATTCCGAAGAAGTTCTTTCATACTGCTGGAAATTTCCGAGAGCATCACGAGGAAGCCACCAAGGCCGGCTTTTCGCATCCGGTGATGCCGTGGATTGTATTCTTTCAAAATGTAGATGCGATCATTGGCCACGAGGAGCAGGTAATTTACCCCGAGCACCTTACGCAGGAACTGGATTACGAGCTAGAGCTGGCGGTGGTTTTGAAAAGCGGAGGCAAGCATTTCACGCCGGAACAAGCGGCCGGCCACATCGGCGGGTATGTGATTTTCAATGACATTACCGCGCGCGATATCCAGCGGCGCGAGATGAAGTCCGGAGTGTTCAGCTTTTGCAAAGGGATCGACACGTTTTGCCCGCTGGGTCCCTGGATCGTGACCGCCGACGAGATTCCCGATGCCCACGACCTTGCCATGGAACTACGCGTGAACGGCGAGTCGCGGCAACGGTCGCATTCGAGCAAGATGTCGGTCAAGATTCCTGAGATTCTCTCGCACTACTCTCCCATGGGATACAGCGCCGGCGATGTGGTCTCGACGGGCACGGTCTCCGGCGTAGCGGCTTTCAGCGGCGATCCCAAAGCCTGGTATCTGAAGGCGGGCGACGTGATGGAGTGTGAGATCGAGAAGATCGGAGTTCTGCGGAACCCGGTAATTTCATGGCAAGAGGCTTACGGTCACGAACCGGCAGCGATGGCAACGCAAGAGAAATAGTTCGCAATCCGCCACAGAGTCAGAGAGGCCCGCAACCCACCACGGAGACACAGGGAAATCATTTCATGGGCGCGAACGACAAAATTTGGGTGAGCGACCTTAACTTGCGACCGGAGATACGCTCGGGTTTTGTCGGCAAGACGGTTCGCTTCTACGACACTACGCTGCGCGATGGCGAGCAGACTGTCGGAGTAGTGCTCTCGCCTCAGCAGAAAGTTAACATCGCTCACAAGCTGGATCAACTCGGAGTCAACCGCATTGAGGCTGGGTTTCCCAAGGTTTCTCCGGAAGACGTCGAAGCCATTCAGCTCATGCAGAAGGCGAACCTCAAAGCCGAACTGTGGGGCTTTTCGCGGGCGGTGAAGGGCGACGTGGAAGAGCTGGTTCGCCTGGGTCTGCGAGCGTCGGTCATCGAATCACCCACCAGCGACATCAAGCTGAAAGCCTACGGCATGTCTCGGGACGCAGTGCTCAAGCGCGTAACGGAGGCCATTTCCTTCGCCAGGCAGAACGGGATTGCAACCGCATACTTCGCCGTGGATGGCACGCGTACCGATCTCGAATTCCTTAAGAAGATCTACTTGGCGGCACTGGACGCGGGCGCGGCGGAGATCGTCGTGGTGGAT
>Ga0210387_10003642_pt1 | contig 11841 bp, 5 predicted proteins | sample IncBWC7OmetaG_FD_160108 | JGI IMG/M metagenome (GOLD analysis project Ga0210387, IMG submission 160108) | Forest soil microbial communities from Barre Woods Harvard Forest LTER site, Petersham, Massachusetts, United States - Inc-BW-C-7-O ... | reverse complement strand
TTCATTCTGCCCCCCGTTAGCTCACAAAAGCCCCTCCAGCTCGGGACCGCGCTGGAGGGGCAAGGGGACGCCGCAGGGAGCGATCGGCCCCGGGGGAGGAACACCTCACCATAACGGGCCACATTGGCGCTCACTATTGATCCGGCGGAAAGATCGGGCACCAAATAGGAATGTACGCACTATACGAAGGTTGTGCATTACGCGCCTAGTCGGTTCGATTTTGCTGGCCAGCTACTCGCCTGACGCAGAACGAGCCGACTTCGAACTGCCAGTCCGCCGATGGCGATCGTCCGTCCGAACCGAATTGGACTGGCAACCCCTCTATCGTCCCCGCGACAATCTCGGTAAAGTCCATGGAGAACAGGCAAAGCTGTTGCGCATGTCGAGGAGGAACATGTGATAGGGCAAGCGGCCAAGGACCAACCGCCGACAGTGATAGTCATCGACGATGATCCGGGGGTGCAGGACTCACTCGACAGGCTGCTTCGATCCGCGGGCTTTCGGGTCAAGCTGTTTGGTTCAGTACACGAGTTTCTTGCAGCTGATCGGCCAGAAGGACCTGCGTGCCTGGTGCTTGACGTGCGCCTTCCTGGCCAGAGCGGGTTAGAACTGCAGCGCGAGCTGGCAGGCGCCAAAAGACAGCTGCCAATTATCTTCATCACCGGACATGGTGACATTCCCATGTCGGTGCAGGCGATGAAGGGTGGCGCGATCGAATTTCTGACAAAGCCGTTCCGAGAGCAGGATTTGCTTGAAGCAATTCAGCTCGGTCATGCCAGGGATCGGGCGCAGCTCGAGCAGGAACAAGCTATGTCAGATCTGAAAATTCGTTTCGAAACCTTGACGCCGCGGGAGCGTGAGGTCATGGCGTTCGTGGTGAGCGGGCGGTTGAACAAGCAGATCGCGGCCGAACTCGGCGTCAGCGAAATCACGGTAAAAGTTCATCGTGGCCAAGTCATGCGCAAGATGCGGGCGTCGTCCTTGCCTGACCTCGCGCGTATGGCGGATAAATTGCAGCTAACGCCGACAAAGCCACATAGCCCAGGCCGCGTTGCTTAGCACAGCCGCTCTGCCTGCGTTCTGCTGTACTTCACCTAAGCCACGTCGCGGATTCGAAGCGGCGCTGTTTTTCAGGACACGGCTGCCGGATGACCGGGCGCAATGAAGCGGAAGATAGCGCCACGCGGCACGTTGGGGCTCGCCGACAATCGTCCGTTATGCGCTTCGATAATCGACCGGCAGATCGACAGCCCGAGTCCCAAGCCGCCAGGTTTCGTGGTGTAGAAAGCTTCGAAAACGCGATCGAGAACTGCCGGCATGAAGCCTGGCCCTGAGTCTCGCACCTCGACGGACACACCGTCCGGTTCGTTGCGGGTGCTGATGAGCAGTTCCCGCTCCTTTTCGCCGACGTCGCGCATCGCTTCGATGGCATTGACGATCAAGTTGAGCAGCACCTGTTGCAGCTGGACCCGATCTCCCTGAACCCGGGGCAGGCCCTCCGCCAATTGCGTCCGCACCGAGACGCTGTTGTCTGCGGCCTCCGTACGGGTGAGTGCAATAACCTCGAGGATGGCGTCGTTGATCGCTACGGCGTCCTTTCGTGCGGGCACCTTCTTGACGAGTGCGCGAATTCGCCCGACGACGTCGCCAGCGCGATTCCCCTCCTTGACAATAAGAGAGAGCGCGTCATCCACCTCGCGAAAATTCGGCGGCTCCGCGCTTAGAAAGCGCCGAGCGGCCAACGCGTAGGTGACTGCCGCCGTGATCGGCTGGTTCACTTCATGCGCGATTGATGATGTCAGCTGTCCCATCGTTGCCACGCGATTGGCGTGCGCGAGCTCCAGTTGCGCCTCACGGTAGCGCCGCTCGTTTTCACGAGCTTCTGCCTCGACCCGCTTGCGCCCGGTCAGGTCAAGCACGAAGGCGACACCCTGATTGCCGCCCTTTTCGAAAGTTGCCCCACCAATCAGTATAGGCACGCGGCTACCGTCCTTTCTGGTGAACTCCTTTTCGAACGGTTCGAACCGACCGCTAGCTTTTTGCTGTTCGATCCTTGCGTTATTCCTGTCGCGCCAGTCGGGCGGCGTCAGATCCGCCCACCATATGCTCTCCGCGAGCAGGTCTTCACGGTCATGGCCCACCATACGAAGAAATTCGTCGTTGGCCTCAAGAATGCGACCATCGAAATCCCAGATGAAAATTCCGATGATGTTGGAATCGACCAGGCGCCGGATCTTCGCTTCGCTTTCCCGCAATGCCTCCTTGGCGCGTTTGTGGTCGCTCATGTCGATGACGAAGACGACCCCCTCGTCTGCCTTTCTCTCGAAAAATGCGCCGCCGACCAGAACCGGTATGCGGCTGCCATCTTTGCAGTAATACTCCTTTTCGTAAGGCCTGCAGGTTCCGGTCATACCTAGCTGGGCCAACGCGTCCTCGTCGGCGCGGGACCACTCAGTGGGCGTCAGTTTCGTCCAACGCATCCGGCCTGAGATCACGTCATCATGGCCGTAGCCCAGCATCTCGAGAACGGCATCGTTAGCTTCGATGATCCGCCCCCGCGAATCCCCGATAAAGATGCCGATGATGTTCGAGTCGACCAAGCGCCGAATCCTGGCCTCCCGCTCCTGGAGATCGTTGTACAGGCGCGCGTTTTCGATGGCGATCGCCGCCTGGCCGGCGAAGGTCTCGAGAAGCGCGATCTGCTGGTCGTGGAATGGTCGGACTTCCATTCGCCGTACCAGAATTACTCCAATGGGGGTACCCTCGCGCAGCAACGGCGTCGCAAGCGTCGTGTGCCAACCCTGGCCTTGCACGATCCTGCTACCCACCGGGTACTCACTCACCTCTGCGGCAATATCACGGACATGAACCGTCCGACGATCACAGGCCGCTCGTCCGGTCACCGTGTCTCGGTCTGCGGGAAGGCCCTCGCGGCCATCCATGGTCGCCGAACTTTCCCCGTACGAAGCCACCAACCGAAGAAGGTTGCCCTCCAGCCGCCAGATCCTCGCATTGCTCGCGTGGCACAGGCGTGCGGCATGTTCGGCAACGGCATCCAGCACCGACTGAATCGGCGAGTTGGAGATGAGGCGCAGCATCTCGGAGGTGGCAGTTTGTTGCATCGTCGCCTCGGCAAGGCGCTTGCGCGCGCGGGCGATCTCCCGCCTGCTCGTTTTGAGCTCCTGTTCGAGATCAGTGCGGGTCTTGCGAGCACCAGTAATACCCGGCTTCGCTTTAGTCCGGTCAAGCTTTCGACCGCGCGTTCGGTTTTTCACCCTCTTGGGAGACAAAGTCACCTCCATCGCCGAACTAACAGCCCCCGCAATACGGCATGGATCGGCAAGGCTTTCCGTGTCGGCAAACCAGACATTCCAACCAGACTCCGCGGCAGCGGCATGGCCAACGGCCACAACCGTCTTGCCAATGCCGCCGGGGTCGGGCGGTGTTACGAACCGTTCATCCCGAAGCTTTTCGCCAACTGCGTTGACCGCCACATCGCGCCCGATCATCGTAAGCGGTCGCACGGAGGGTCTGCCTTGGTGCAGGAATTTGGCGTTCCTGCTTCCCGAATTGCCTACAAGAGGAACGACGGTGCAAACGAATGCGTACCCCCGTCCCTTGATGTTTGCGATGTAGCGGTTGCCAAATTGGCCGTCACCAAGTGCCTTGCGAATCGCGGCCACATGGACCCGGAGGCTCCCCTCTTCGACCGTCACACCCGACCAGACGTAGTCGATCAGCTCGCGCTTTGCGATAACCTCGCCCGGACGCTCGGCAAGGCAGATTAAGATGTCGAGGGCTCTGCCGCCAAGGGGCAGCACCACTCCCTCGCGTCGCAGCATCCTCTCCCTGCCCGAGAGCTCAAAGGGGCCAAACTGCAGATCTCCGTGAATATGACGGCCAGCCATGGTTCTTGGCACGGGCCTGGCGTGCTTTCCGGGACATTCAGCTATCCGCGAGAAACCTGAGCGTGCGTTCATGACAGACATCAGCTTGCTTTGGCTCTACGCGTGGCCTCGAAGGGATGCGCGCAGCGACCAGATGCTCACGCTTTGGCGATGCCCCACCCTTCCTTCTCGCTGACAGAGATCGTACATTTTCCCCACTGCCGGTACCCCCCGAATGGGGGAACACTGTCATGCGTAAGGGGGAACCTTGATTCAGCCGCGCTCGAGCCATCCCGCATCTGAAACGGACGCCTTGTCCGGCAGAGGACGGCTGCCATTCCTGGCGACCAAAATCGTGCCGGCACGGTTCGGGGGGCTGGTCGCGCGTCCCCGGCTGCTCGCCATGATGTCCGAGCTACCTGCCAAGCGACTTGGCGTGATCAAGGCGCCTGCGGGATTCGGCAAGAGCTCACTGGCGGCCGCTTGGGCTGAGAAGCTCGAGCAAAGCGGCAATACTGTTGGGTGGCTGACCATCGATCCAGACGACGACGATGCCACGCGGTTTCTGTTCTACGTGTCTCAGGCCCTGCACCACGCCTGGCCGGACGTTGGCGCCGACGCGATCGAGCTGATCCTCGAGAATAACCTGATCGACCCCGCTGCGATCCTGTCGAGCCTGATCAACGATCTGGCGGAGATAGAGGATGAAATATACCTGTTTCTCGAAGACTATCACTGGATCGGCGCTTCCCGCATCCATCAGACAGTCGCGTATTTTCTGAAGCACGCACCGTCTCATTGTCATGTGGTGCTTACGACTCGCACCGAACCTCCCCTGCCCCTCGCGACCTTGCGAGCCCAGAATCAGCTGATCGAGATTGATGCCGAAGCCCTGCGATTCGATATGCAGGAGACACAAGCGTTTCTGAACAGCACCAAGCCCGGGGTTCTGGAAATCCCCGACATCCAACTCTTGCAGCGCAAGACTGAAGGGTGGGCCGCCGCCCTACGGATTATCTCATCCATGCCTTCGCAGCCCGGACTCGGCTTGAAGGAGTATGTACATAATCTGTCGGGTTCGCAGCGTCCAATTGCCGCCTATTTGGTGGAGATGCTGGATGGACTCCCAGTGGAGGTGGTCGACTTCATGCTGCGAACGGCCATTCTTGATCGGCTCTCCGGTCCCTTGTGCGAAGCCGTAACGGGTTCGAGCTCGAGCGGCGCAATCCTGGCATCGCTAGCCCAACGCCAAATGCTGCTCACGCCGCTCGATCATGACGGTGTCTGGCTTCGTTATCATGCGCTGCTCGCTGAATATTTGAGGCAGAGGCTGGAGGCGGACCGCGGTCTTGAAGTCCGTGAGCTGCACAAGCGTGCCGCTCTCTGGTATGCCTCCCGAGAATTATGGACCGAGGCGGTTCAGCACGCGATCGCAGCCGACGATTCGGACAGAGCGATCAGCTGGATCAAGAATTGCGCAATGACGCTGATCAAGAAAGGTGATCTCTTCACCTTGCTCGACTGGCAGCGCCAGTTTCCCGATGAACTCATGAGAGGTCAGCCCGAGGTCAGGTTGGCGATCGCCTGGGGATTGGCACTCGCGCTGCGTTTTGATGAGGCCCTGCAGCTCGCAACTGAAATAGAGAACGATATCGCTGCTACTCATCTGCCGGCGAGCGATCTACTGTGCGAATGCCAGACGATCCGCTCCGTTGCTTTTGCGCTGAAAGATGACACCGAGCGGGCGTTGCCTCTGGGACAGGCTTGCGTGAACGGCTCGTCTGATCCGTGGACTGCGAACGTTGCCTCAAATGTCCTTCGTTACGGTCATCTGAAAACGGGCAACCTCAAGCAATTCCATGCGACGCCCTGGATCCCGTATTCAGCCGAGGAGGATCGCAGGAACGTATTTGCATCGGTTTATCGACACTGCCTCAAAGGACTTGCGGAGGAACGACAAATACGTCTCGCGGCGGCAGACGGAAATTACCGCGAGGGTTTGCGGATCGCCGAGCAAGATGTCGGGCCAAATTCAATTGCAGCAGCCTTGCCGGCAAGTCTGATCGCGCGAATCAAGTACGAGCAAGGTCAGCTCGATGAGGCGGAGGCCTGGGTCATCGATCGCATACCGCTGATCAGCTCGGGGACAATGCTCGACTGCGTATGGAGCGCCTATTTCGTGATCTCCAGGGTCGCTGCTGCCCGGATGAATTTCGAGCGAGCCCGCACTCTCCTGGAGCGAGCTGAAAATCTGGGCGCCGCGCGAGATTGGGGAAGGCTTTCGGCTGGCGTGATAGCAGAGCAGGCGCGGCTCTACGTCACCGATGGCCGACTGGACGAAGCCGCCGCGTGCGTCGATCGCTTGGAACATCTTGCGCGGAAGTATTCGGCGCCAGGGCCTTGTGCCTGGTCCGAAATCGAGTGGTACCACAAGTTGACGCGCGCTCATTTGTTGGGCCAGCAGGCTCGTCCCGACGAAGCCATTTCGATCCTGCAACAGCTGCAACGCGAGACGGAAGCAATGCAGCATCGTCAGTTCCTGATCTGTGTTGCGATCCGTCTGTCGGCGGTCCAGCTCGGTGCGGGCAAGATCACGGAGGCAATGACACGTTTTCGACGCGTGCTCGCCTCCTGTGCTGCAGCCGGCCTTTATCAGACCGTTGTGGACGAGGGGCCAATCATTTCCAAGCTGCTCCAAACGACCCAGGAGGGTGGCCATGTCACGGCGGAACTAATCCCCTATGTCGATCGGCTTAAGGGAGGTCTGCAGCGAGCAGGACAAGACCGTTCGGAGCCGACCTCCGATATCAGGATTCTCGGCGCATTAAGTCCCCGCGAGACTGACATCCTCAAGCTGATCGCGGAAGGATTCTCCAACAAGGAAATCGCCCGAAGCCTTTATATCGGTCCTGAGACCGTAAAGTCGCACCTCAAGAACGTCTTCAGCAAGCTCGGCGTGGAGAGGCGCGCCCAAGCAGTGTCACGCGCGCAAACCCTGGGCCTCGTGGCCACGCAGTGACATTCCGATTCGAGCAACCTTCTGTTCAAGCTTTCGTTCCACCCGATGACTTCGCCATCGTTTTGGGGTCCGGCGGACGTCGTCCGGACCCCAGATCAAGAGGATTACCTCGATTGTTTTCCAACGTCTTGTTCAAAAGGCTCGCGTAGAGCGCGGCAGTGGAATTGTGCTCGCCACTCGCAGCGAGTTTCTCCAAGGCATAGGAGCGCGTCGTGTCGAGTAATCGGTAAAGCATGCCCCGGCGGGTGGGCCACGCTGATATGAGCGATTTATTGACCAGGCTTTCTACCGCGTCCTCGATTTCAGACCGGCAAATTCCTTCTTGCTCCGCAACCGCAAGTGCTGCTTCCAATGAAAAGTGCCCGATGAAGATCGAGACACGTCGCAGCACAACTCGTTCGACCCCGGAAAGGTGACCATAGCTCCAGTCCAGCGTCGCTTTCAGCGTCCGATGGCGCGGATTTGCCGTTCGGCGGCCGAACTTCAGGAGATCGAGGCGCGAACCAAGCTTTGCGACCGTATCCCTGACGCCAAAGACCGCGGCCCTTCCTGCAGCGAGTTCGATGGCGAGTGGAATGCCGTCAAGCTCGCGGCAGATCTCGGCAACCATTGGGGCTTCGTCGTCGCCGAGCGAAAAGCTGCCGCCGCGAGCGCTGACGCGCTCGGCGAATAACTGCGCAGCCGGATATTCAAGCACCTCTGATGCAGTCAGTCCCGGCTGCTCCGGCGGGCACTTCAGCGGAGGAAGACGGAGCACGTCCTCACCCGCGACCTTCAGAGCCTCCCGGCTGGTCACAAGAATGCGAACGTCGGGAGCGCCCTGAAGAATACTATCGGCGACCTCCGCGACATCTGCGATGAGATGCTCGCAATTATCAAGGATGATCAGAGCCCTTCGAGGGCCTAGAAAATCGAGCAGCGCATCGCTACGACCTGCAGATCTCGGATCAAGCCCGATCGCGGAAGCGATAGCGCCGAAAACATGTTCCTTATCGCTTGCGGTTGACAGATCGACAAGGAAAACCGCGCCAGAGAGGTTGGCCAGCAGCCCATGTCCGACTGACAGAGCAACCGTTGTCTTGCCTATACCGCCTACACCGACAATCGTCAGCAGGCGTTCGGTCTGGAGCGTGGCTTGAATCTCAAGAACAACAGCGTCGCGACCGATCATGCGGCTCAGTGCGGGCGGCAGGTTCGACCGTCCCGTAGATGCGCTACTTGCTTCGCGGTCCACGGGAAGGCGCATGACCGGCGCGATGAAGCGGTAGCCGTGGCCCTGCATGCTTGCGATGTACTTGTCGCCGAACTGACCATCGCACAGCGCCTTGCGCAGCGCCGAGAGATGCACGCGAAGACTGCCTTCCTCGACCGTTACGTCAGGCCATACCCGCGCGATCAGCTCGGCTTTTCCGACAACCTCCCCGGCGTTTTCGAGAAGAGCGATCAGGATCTCGTAAGCCCTGCCACCAAGTGGAATGAGCTGGTTCGACTTCTTCAACGAGCGGTCGGTTGCATTGAGCTCGAATGGGCCAAACCGAAGGCGGATTGCATCCGGTGCGACAACTTGTTGAACTGACATGAGTTATTCCACCAAGAACCTCAACGATCCGATTGTTGCACCCGCTCGTTGTCAGTCTTGCGCAAATACACCCTCAGCCCATCAAGTGTTAGCCCAAACCTCCCCCAGCAACAAGCTGTCAGCGTATTGAATTGGTGGCGTCATCGCGCCGATGTGAACCGCTCAACACCTGCTTGGCCAACCGCAGATCGGAGGTCTCGAGGCCTTCTCTGAATTTCGCATGAGTGGCTTGCAAGGTCCGCCACGCCGCCTCCTTTCGCCCGACCGATTTTTCGGCAACAGCAAGGCTGGTCGCGGCCCTGAGCGCCCACGACAAGCTCGCCTGTCTGTCCGACAGCTCGAGCGCTCCGAGAAAATACTGCCTGCCAATGGCAAGCCCCTCACCGTTGCATAGGGCCAGTTCGCCTCTGATGCGCCGCAGTTCTGGTGCGTACCACTGCATCTCGTCAAGGTCGATCTTCGCGCGTTCGAACACGACAAGTCCCTGCCGCGGTCGACCGGCGACGGCCGTGCATCTCGCAAACTCCGCTTGCAGGATCCAATTGAAGACCCCATAGCGCGCCGCCGACAGCTTCTCCAGGCCCTGGTACATCGTCACCGAAGCAGCATCGCCCTCGCCTCGCCTCGCTTTGCAGAGAGCCTGCATGCTGAGGCCGAAGCCGTGATAGCTGTCCACAGCGTATTTCGCAGCGTGGTCAATAAGCTCGCTGGCGAGCGCTTCGATCTCGAGATCGTCCGGATTTGTCAGGTATGCGTTGAAGTTTGCCCAGGCGAGCGCCACGCAGAGCGGTACCGCGGGATCGAGTTGGCGTGCCTCAGCGATCGACATCATGTTGAGTCGCCGCGCCTGATCGGGACAGCCGCGCAGCCAGACCAGGTTCGCCAAAACGCCCAGCGCATCGACCTTTCGATCGTAGCCAAACCGCTTGATGAGAGACTGTCGAGACGCCTCGTCATCGCGATGCAGGGATAATTCGAGGTGAGTCTCGGCCTGCGATATCCGGCCGATGTGGTGGTAGGTTACACCGCGCATGTAATTGGCCATTGCGATCGCGCCGCGATCGCCGCTCTCCTCGGCAACGTCGCCACACTGATCTGCCAACTCTGTCGCTTCGAGGTAGCTCGGAAGCCGTATCCGGTGAGCCCAGAGAACGAGCATTGAATCGAGCTGGCATTCGGTGTCGTTGAGGCACTCGGCGAGAAGGCGTGCTTTGGTCCAGCTGGCGTACGATTCTTCCGTCATGCCGTCTGTGAACATCATGCAACTGGCGAGCGCAGACTGAATGATCATTTCCTGCCGTGAGCCGGTACTTGCATCGTCGAGTCGACCGATGGCTCTCGTCATCCACTCCCGGCATTCGGTGAGCAGGGCCATAGCCATCCAGATGCTCGCCGAAGCGGCAGCCAGTTCAATGCCGACTTTCGCATCACCCTTGACCGAAAAGGCCCAGTTCAGAGCGGCCCTGAAATTACCGACCTCGATGCCAAGCGTCCGGGACTTTCCAGATCCATCCGCTGAAGCCCCCTGTTTGGACAGGTCCGTGAAGTAGAGGGCGTGACGCCGGCGCCAAAAATCCTCTTCATCGCTTTCGGCAAGTCGTTGTGAAGCGAAAGCGTGAGTGGTGTCGAGCAGACGCAGCCGCGCCCCCTGCCTCTCGGCGGCGATCATCGATTTTGAACGAAGCTCCCAAACACAATCCGAGACGTTCGCTTCATCTATCGTCTCGTCAGCGGCAATCGCGACGGCCGCCTCGAATGTGAATCCGCCCGCAAAAACACTGAGCCGGCTCAGGACCCGCTTCTCTGCTTCTCCGAGCAGGTCATAGCTCCACTCGAGCGTTGCGTTCAGGGTCTGATGTCTCGGCACGGCCGTTCTACGCCCCACCCATGACAGGTTCAGTCGGTCGTCGAGCAGGCTTGCGGTCTTGCTGAGGCCAAATATGTCGACTCTGCCGGCCGCGAGTTCGATCGCCAATGGAATTCCGTCAAGCCGCCGACAGATTCCCGCGGCAACCGCCGCATCCGCATCGACCAGCTCGAAGTCACTCCGCACGGCCCGCACGCGGTCGACGAGCAGTTGAATCGCGGGATATTGCAGCGCGTCGCGTGCCAACAGGCCGCGATCCTCTGGAGGGTATGCGAGCGCACAGAGTTCATAGACATGTTCACCTTCGACACGCATCGCTTCCCGGCTGGTCGCGAGCAGATGCAGTGTCGGAACGCGGCGAATCAATTCTTCCGCGACAGCGGACGCTCCTTCAATAACGTGTTCGCAACAGTCGAGAATGATGAGCGCTGGCCTTTCCTGCAAACGATCGATCAAGGCCGGCAGGACATCGTTTGTTTGTACCGATAGACCGAGTGCGGTGGCCACGGCTGGCGCGACGAGTGAAGCGTCACCGAGAGCACCCAGATCGACGAAATGAACCTGACTGTCGAAGACCGCGCTCATTTCATGGGCGACGGCAACCGCCAGTGTAGTCTTGCCGATGCCGCCAGGCCCGACGATCGTGACGAACTTCTCCTTGGCCAACTTCAGTTGAAGCGCGGCCAACGCATCTTTTCGTCCAAGCATGCGCATCAAGCGCGCTGGCAGTCGAGAGCTCGAGGGTAGCTTGATATCTCGCGAAATCGGCGAGGAAATCGACGTTACCGGGACGACAAAGCTGTACCCTCTCCCGGGCACGTTCGCGATATATCGCCTGCCGGGATCATTTTGATCGAGAGCCTTGCGCAGCGCCGAGATGTGGACGCGAAGGCTGACTTGCTCCGCTCCTCTTTTTGGCCAAACGCGCTCGATCAGGGTTCGTCTGCCCACGAGCGTGTTGGCTTGCTCCACCAGGACGATGAGGATATCCATGGCACGCGCGCCGAGCGGTACGACCTTCGTGCCATTTGTCAGAAGCCTGTTTCCGATCGATAGTTCGAAAGGCCCGAAGCTCAGGACCTTTCCGCGCTGGTCGTTCATGGGATGCTCTCATCCATGCGGGCTCTCGCGGAGAGCTCGCCGGGATTCTCGCGCTCACGTCGCCAATTGGCCGGACTCTGACCAAAAGCCTGTCGGAACAGCCTGCATAGATGTGCTTGGTCGGAAAAGCCCACGCTCAGGGCTATTTCACTCAGTGATGCCACACTGGTCATCATCAGGTGACAAGCTCTCTCCAGGCGCCTTCTCACCACGTAGGCATGTGGCGACTCGCCGACGGCCAGCTTGAATTTTCGTGAGAAGTGCGCTGGGCTCCGGCGCGCGACCGCACTGAGGTCGCGGATGTGTATGGTGCGGTGTAGATTGCTGTCGACGTAAGCGCGCACGCGCAGGATCTGCCAGGCCGCGAGACCACCCCTTGCGCAGCCGT
>Ga0210387_10003641_pt1 | contig 11844 bp, 7 predicted proteins | sample IncBWC7OmetaG_FD_160108 | JGI IMG/M metagenome (GOLD analysis project Ga0210387, IMG submission 160108) | Forest soil microbial communities from Barre Woods Harvard Forest LTER site, Petersham, Massachusetts, United States - Inc-BW-C-7-O ... | reverse complement strand
GGGAGGAGGACGTTGTGGTCGTCGTGATCGAGCGAGGCGGCGATCGAGAGGGCGTGGAGGTAGAGGGTGCGGTGGGAGAGCATGACGCCTTTGGGTGCGCCGGTGCTGCCGCTGGTGTAGAAGAGTTCGGTGATGGCGGTCTCGTCGATGGACATGAGGTCGGGGAGGGGAATGGGGGCGTGGCGGAGGAGAGAGGTGAGGGTGGGGTCGGCGGTGTCGGTGTCGTCGATGGAGATGAAGAGGCAGTCTGGGACGGCGTGGCGGAGCTGGTCGACGATGGGGGCGAAGTCTTGCTCATAGAGGATGGCGATGGGCAGTGCGTGGCGAAGGATGACTTCGAGCTCAGAGGGGTGGAGGCGCACGTTGAGCGGCATGACGATGGCGCCGGCGAGCGGGATGGCATAGTAGCTTTCGAGCAGCGCGCTGCTGTTGAAGCTGAGGACGCCGATGCGGTCGTCGGGGGCAACGCCGTTGGCGACCAGGCCAGCGGCGATGCGGCGGCAGCGGTCGGCGAACTGGGCGTAGGTATAACGAGTGTCACCTTCGACCACGCCAACCTTCTCGGGATAGAGATCCAGGGCGCGGAGGAGACAGCGCAGGGGAGTGAGAGGAACGTGCATGGGGTGAGGCCCTCGGGGATTCGTTATTGGCGAACTGTTCTTTGCGGCGGTCGGGCGAGAGATGGCGCGATGAAGAGAAGAGATCGCGGGAGTTCCGTGCATCGCGATGCGGGCAGTGTAGGTGGCGACGGTAAGGTCTGTCCAGTTGCGGTCGCGGCATATGTTCTGATTGGTTGGGTCACTCCAGGTTCAGCAAACAGTCCGAGGGAGCGGAGGGGTCTTCCGGATCGCTTTGGAAGTTGCTTAGGCCGACTCCTACTAAGCGAAAGAGTTGGGTGGGTTCGATCTCGACGCGCTCGCGAAGCGACAGGGCAATGCTGGCCAGCTCTTCAGAGGATGTAGGAGGCGCGGCAGGGGTCAGGCTGCGCGTTAGGGAGCGGAACTCCCTTGTCTTTAGCTTGAGGACGACGGTCCTTGCACAGCGCGCATTGTTTCGGGAGGCGTTCCAGACTTTTTCGGCGAGTTGTCGAATGGCCGCTTCTGTTTCCGGGAGGGGGATGTCTTCGGGGAAGGTGTCTTCGGCGGAGATCTGCTTGCTCATGCGATTGGCTATCACCGGGGTGTGGTCGATGCCGCGTGCCAGTTCGTAGAGGCGCATGCCGTAACGGCCGAAGGAGTTCTCGAGCGCGGCCAAGTCCATGGCGTGGATGTCGCCGACGGTCTTGATGCCGGCCTGCTTCATTCGTTCTTCGGTGACTTTGCCGACGCCGGGAATACGACCGACGGGTAAGGGAAGAAGGAAGGCCTGGATTTGGTGCGGCTGAATGACGAAGAGGCCGTTGGGCTTCTTCCAGTCGGAGGCGATCTTGGCGAGGAATTTGTTGGGCGCGACTCCGGCGGAGGCGGTGAGGTTGAGTTCCTCCTGAATCTGTTCGCGGATGGCTTTGGCTACGCGAGTTGCGGTGGGGAGGCCGGTGAGGTTTTCGGTGACGTCGAGATAGGCTTCGTCGAGAGAGAGCGGCTCGACCTGCGCGGTATGGCGTTCGAAGATGGCGCGCACGGCGAGAGAGACGGCCTTGTAACGAACGAAGTCGGGCTTGATGAAGATGGCGTCGGGGCAGAGGCGCTCGGCGGTCAACGCTGGGAGAGCGGAGCGGACTCCATAACGACGGGCTTCATAGGAGGCGGCGCAGACGACGGACCGCTTGCCCTGCCAGGCGACAACGACGGGCTTGCCGCGAAGGGTGGGGTCGTCTCTCTGTTCGACCGAGGCGTAGAACGCGTCCATATCAATGTGGACGATCTTGCGCAGTTGGATGGAGCTGGCGAGGGGGTCTGCCGAGGTTGAGATAAGGGTGGTCATGGCAGGCAGCGCAAACGTGTTCCTACATTCTGGCATATTCGCTAATTGTTCGCCTATACTGCGGAGAAGAGTTTCACGCGGCAGACGATTCGTCGCGGAGCGGACAATCAGGCTGAGGGTCGATGAGCGATAGGAGTCTGGAAGCGATCGTTACCGGTAGCCCGTGGGCGGGGGACCTGCCGACGGGGCTGTGTTTGCGCACCGAACTGAGTGTGCGAGGTCTGAGGCATGCGTTGATGCATGGCTATTTGTACGAGCGGACCGATGGAACGATCCCGAGTATTCTGTTTGGCTGCGACGAAGAAGGACGACATGGCAACTTCCATCCCGCCTCGTATCGCAGCATCTGCGCGACACCGGCTTGGTCGAGGCGTTTGGGGAAGGTTCACACGGGGTATTGGCGAGTTCGTGTGCGGGCCAATTGGGTGTGGAAGGAGTTGGATTGTTCGAACAGCTCTGACGCGCTGCTGATGAATATTTTTTGTTATCCGGAATTGACGGACGTGCCTGGTGTTCGTGCGCTGTTGGGCAGCGATCGGACACAAGTTCTCGAGTTTGGGGTGAAGCCGCGCACGCCGTTTTCCAATGGCAGGATGGACAACACGGAGATCGATATGAGGCTGGGGGATCTTTTGGTGGAAGCCAAGCTGACGGAGTCGGACTTTCAAGTTGCCGATGCTCGATTGGTGCGGCGATACCGTGATGTGGAGACTGTGTTTGAGATGTCTGAACTTCCGCTGCGGAATGAGAAGCACGTTGGGTATCAACTCATGCGCGGTATTCTTGCGGCCTATGCTGAGGGGGGAAGCTTCTGCGTATTTTGCGGTGCTCGCCGTCCGGATCTCACTGAATGCTGGTATCGCGTGATGCGTGCGGTGCGGCTCTACGATCTGCGCTGCAGGCTCAAGCTGCTGACGTGGCAGGAACTGGCGGAGGTGGTGCCGCGCGACTTGCAGGAATTCCTTGCCGTGAAGTATGGCATCTTGCCCGCGCGTTAGGGCGGGCGGCTAGACGGACAGCGTGATGGTGACGGCTAGCTCACCGTTGTCGTCGTCGTAATAGTCGAAGGCCCGGGCTTTGACGGTAAACGGGCCACCCTTATAAGAGAACTGGTCGCCTACTGCGGGGATCGGCAGGAAGCCGTCGCCTTCCGCGAGGGTGAAGGTGTCTCCATTTTGCGTCTTGTATTGGATGGTGATGAACATTGGCTCTCCTACCCGCTCCGTTTATTTTTTCGGCCAGCGCTTCATGCTGTTGGACTCGATTCGGCCAGCGTGGGATGACTCGAAACGGGTACGTTCGCATACAGGGGCGAGCGCGAAGGCCCTTTTCGGCGGCCTGGTTGATCACTAAGGTCTTACTTTCAGCTAGTTGATGGTGGGCACAGCAGGATTCGAACCTACGACTTCCACCGTGTGAAAATTTGGGCAACCGCTAACCCATTGACTATGAAAGGCCCTCGTCGCTCACTAAGGCCCTGAAAGTACCCATGGAACGGGTTATTGTTCCCACATTGTTCCCAGAAGTCGGTTTACTGTTCCCACGTTCCAAGATTCGAACCTACTGGTTTTGGGTCATCGGTTCAGATCTTGACTCTTTAGTTCTGCGAAGAGCCTTCGACCTTCTTTCGCTGTCGCTGCGCCTGTCCGAACTCCGGTGTAGTTTGGAGATCTTGCGCTCGCTGCCGGGCTGGTTCGTTTATGTAGATTGCAAGATACCGGAACGGTCCGGTCGTGCACTGGGATCTCTGTTCGCATGGACCGCACTTCTTACGGGTTCCGATGTAGCCGAGGGTGCGACTCCTTTCTTTGCGTCCGCCGTAGTTCAGATGATTGAACGTTAATCTAGTCGCGCAGCAAGCCAAACAAAGCCGAGCGGACGTTTGAAAAAGACAAAGTCTACATCGGCTTCGCGGAACAGTATGCGGTCATCAACGCCAAGATCGTGGATGCTGCGATTGGAGGAGGACGATTACAAGCGACGTTACTCAAGAAGATCCCCTTTGCCCGTGCGGTAGCGGGCTCAAACTCAAACGATGTCACGGATCCATTGTCGATCCGGGTAAGGTTGGTGGGAACCTCTGCTTCTCCCGAGTCAATCGCTTGAAATATTCAACGCTCCTCATGTTGGCATTCCAGTGACATCCCCTAATTAACCCATTGCAATAGCGCATTATGTGCCTGATGCTTGGTGCGACTTCGGGCCAATTTCCCAATTCAATTGACGGGTGCACTTCCATGCAGAGAAGGTTCTGGATTGTTGCGTTCTTGGCTTTGGGTACCGCGGTCTGTTTCGCCCAGACGCCTAAATTGCCAAGCTCCTGCCAAGTTAAGCCCGGTCAGACCGGAATTGCCGTCAAACTGTCGGGCACATCGATGGAGCCAGATTGCGAACCGGCACGTATACGCATCGCTGACCATACTTCAGTCTTGATTACGATTGAGGACATTAGCCCAATCGAGGTATGCGGCATTATCCCCAAAGCCCAGACCATCACAACGGTCGTCAATCCGTTGGAATCCATATTCAATACAATCACTGCTTACAAGAATTTTGATATAGGACCTGCAACGGCTCACACGGCCCTATACAAGGTCAAGGGCAAGGAAGCGGACTACGCTGCGTTCGAACTCTTCAAGAGCCTGTCCGGCCAAGTCATACCGAAGACCAACGCCGTTATCGACAAGCAGAATACGGCCCAGAAACAGTATGGTGCTGACATCAAAGCTCTTAGCGACTATGCCGTCGGCGTATATCGCGGAACGTCATGGGACTCATTCAAGCCTGACCAAGCAGCAAGTCTTGCGCAAGCAAAGAACGACTCGACTTTCCCTAAAGTCCTCGCCGACGGTACAACCAAGGTACCGAGCGAACTTGATTGGGCCCCCATCCAAGCCCTAATAGATCAGATGAAAACACTTCAGACTCGGCTCACAGCCTCTTGCACTTCCGCCGGTACGACCTGCGATGCCGATGAACTTGCCGTGACGGCAAACGATGTCGAGAACGCTATCTCCTCCCTCGCCATCCTGAACGATAACTTCAAGTCCCTACAGACTCAGCAGGCGGCGGTATACACGGCTTTTACAACCCTCAAGAAGATTCGTACAGATTTCGACGCACGGGTAAATACAGGAATCGTCAATAAGTTTCCAGCAGATGCCGTCGCAGGACAGCCACCGGTTCCGACTAACACGCAAATACTTTACATGTCGATCCCCCTGGGAAGGGACTACGGGACGACGGACACCGGTACCATTAGCTGCACAACGACCTCGACGCCGGCGGTTGCGACAACCGACGCCATCAACTACACGATCCTGTATCAGAATGTCCCAGCGCTGACCGTTTCAACGGGAATTCTTCTCACGTTCTTGCCGAAATACGAGTACGGCGTTGTCTCGACGCTTGATGCCAACAGTGTCAATCTGGGAGCAACTCCCCCAGATCCCGGAACATTCACCAATTATTTCGCCCAGACCGATTATGCCCGAGCGTCCGTCTTCCCGATGGCCTTCGTGAACTATCGCTTGTTCAAGCCATACCTGAAATCGTGGTGGGCCGAGCCGAACAGTGAGCTAGCGATCACGAACAATATCAGCGGAGGAATTGGCGTGAACCCAAATACCGGAACCAATCAGGTCGAATTCTTTGGGGGTTACGCGATCGGTTTCAGCCGCGCCCTCGTGCATTTTGGCGAGCACTGGGGACGGCAGGAAAGCCTTGGAGGCGGCTTCACGGTGAATAGCCCGGTTCCGACCGGATGGTCTTCTTCAAACACCGTGCCTATCAACTGGAAATACCAGCATTACTTCGCCATGGGTTTCAGCGTCCGGATTGCTCCGTTCTAGAAATGTGTCGCTCCTCGCGCCACTTCTTTTCCTCATCGGGTTTGAACCTAGTGCTTAGCCGCCATTGTGCTGGCCCCAAGTATATTGCTTCTCACAAAGTTGTCACCACAAGGCCATTCTCGCAATCCCGTGGACCGTTTGGGTTTCATTGCACTATCGATAGGGATTGGATTTTCATCTTACTGGGTGCTTACTGCTATTTTTGGGGTAGGATTTTTGGGCTGGGCAATTGTAGGCGGGATGTCTGCTGCCACTATTCCAGTCCTGATATTGGTTAGGCGCGAGGCATGGAGGGGTATCTAAATGATCGAATTTTTAGAGGCGACCCGCCTTCACTCGATTGAACCGAAAATAATTAAGCGAAACATTTATATTGACATTGCAGAAAATCATGCACTAGTATGCCGCAAACACATAACGAGCTTTCCAAGTCGTCATCCGGGTAATGCGCAGCTACGTTGTATTGCTTGACTAGTCTCCCGCCGAGTTGTTTTGGAGGTAAGGAAATGCGCATAAGAGCCAGGATTTCCGTGCTAAGAAGAGCTCCAGTCTCAGACATCTTATCTATCTCCCTACGGAGCGGATAGGTCTCAGGCCTCCCCGAAAAGACAGATCTCTCACATCCAGCTATTGTGCCTGCGGTTACCGGCACTTTCGAGAGAAAGTGTGCCCGGAGCATAGAGCGCAAAGACTCCTCCGTAAATCGTGTGTCTAAAGTTCGAAGGATATGCAGATGACTTATGTCTCCAGTAGTTTTACTAGGCGTATCGCACCTATGGCAATCGTCACTTTGTGTCTGATGATCATCATCGGGTCTGTATCGGCGCAGACAACCATGCCTTCAGACGCGCAGATTGACAGCGGGCTTCATCAGTATTCCAGTTATGACGGAACCGTAAGTCTAATGAGCGGGAATTTAACTTTTTGCGTTCCTCTGGTATCCCTGCCAGGCAGAGCGGGGTTCAATTTAAACATCCCTTTGTGCTATAACAGCGAATTTAATGAGGTCCAGACCACCGCCCCAGGGACGGGAGAGGGAGCAGTTACGGACGCGATCTCGTGGTTTCCTTGGGTGTGGGGGTCGAGTACGGCCAAGATGGGACCTGGCTGGACGCTAACAGGCCGCCCGGTGGTCTATACGACGTCCAGTGGCACGGGCGGAGATGTGCTCTTCATGGCTGACGGCAGCAAATATGGTCTTCCAGCCGGTGGCGGAGTCGAGGAGAGCACCGGAGAGATTTTTTATAACCCGACTACCGGTGTTCATTTGAAAGATGGGACCGTTGTGCTCCCAGGTCAAATTCAACCAAACAACAGCGGATTCGCTACCGTTACGGATGCACATGGCAACACAATTACCTATACGTCGACCTCCGTGACGGACACAGTTGGAAGGACGGTAAATGTTTCGGCGACTAATGCAGCCGGTGCGACACCTTCGACCCTCGTCTTTCAATATCCTGCTTCGAATGGAACCGCGACGGTTACTGTTCAATTTTTGCCGGAGACGTATAGCTGCCCGCAAAGTACCCCACAAACGCCGGGGCCCGGACCCTTTGGGGCGTCCGGTAGTTACGCCATGCCCTCAGCAGTCATTCTACCGAGTGGCCTCACCTATACGTTCGGGTATGACAGTTGTGGGCATGTCATTAAGGTTACCTATCCTAACGGCGGTTATACGCGTTACGTCTATACCCAGCACACGCTATCCGTGTGGGGGCCTGGAGAAGCCGAGGGGACCCAGATGCTGTTACCTTATATCGTCAACGAGGTGACAGCGAAATACGACTGCACCGCGCCTGCTGTCACCCTTGGTTCGACTAGTGCAGCCCCCGGAAATACGTGTCCTGTTGCTGAACTGCTGACCTCATATAACCCGACTTCGAACCAAAATGACACTAACAACTCTGAAAATATAGTTACGGATCCGCTCGGAAATCAGACAGTCTACCAATTTACGCAGGCGACACCTTCAGGGCAGGCGTTTCTTCCTGCGGTCGAGACTTTTCGTTCGATTTCTAACGGAACAAAAGTCCTGCGGACCATTGCAACTGCCTATACACCGAATGCCGCGGGAAATAATAATCCGTTGCTGCCGGTTAGCAGAACCACGACCTTGGATAATGGAATGGTTTCACAAGTGCAATGGACCTACGACTTCCGCAATCTAAGTGAATACGACAGCCCGGTTACCTCGAAGCTCGAATACGACTACGGAGTAGGTGCTCCAGGAGCGCTGCTTCGGAAAACTGTCTATGATTGGCTTCAACTTGACTATCCGCAGGTATATACAGAGGGTCCCGATTGGATCATGGACCGTGAGACACGAGAGACGGTCTATAACGGCAGTGGCACCATGGTCGCTGATACAAAGTACATCTACGACAACGGGTCTCCAGGTGGAAATGCCAATGTCACTTCCATAGAGAAATGGAGCAATACAGCTAATGCATATCTAACAACTCAGATGTCGTATAACCCTGGAGGCACTCTCGCCTCTACGGTTGATCCAAACGGCAACACCACGTCTTATGGTTACATCGACAACTACACTGATGGCGTAAGTCGAAATTCGAACGCGTTTGTCACGCAAATAACTTATCCGACCACTAACAATGGTGCTTCCCACGTGATCCAAAAGCAGTACTACTGGGGCAGTGGTTTGCTTGCTGCAAGTTGTGGCGAGAATTACTCAGGCACTTGCGCGATCGGCAAGAGCTCAGTAAGTGACTATACCAGCTACGCATACGATGTCATGGGACACCAAATTGAGGTCACTACTGGTGATGGTGGTTCGGTGGCGACCTGTTACAGCGAAATCGTGGGAGCAAACTGCCACAGTGCCTCGTATCCGCTGACAGTCACTTCAACTGAGGCCATAGCCATAGGGCTGGCCAAGACGACGACAAACACGATGGACGGTCTCGGAAGAGTGACCGAAACGCAACTCAAGTCCGATCCTTTTTGCAGCACTGGAACCCTGTTACTGACTACATACGATGGAGACGGGCGAGTTTCGACGAAGTCCAATCCGTATTGCGGGACCAGCGATCCGACCTATGGGATCACGACATACACCTACGATGCTCTCAACCGCATTACGGAGGTGCTGAATCCCGATGGCACAGACACTACTAGCACTTATACGGGAAGGGCTGAGCTGAACGCCGACGAAGGTAACGGCAATGTTCGTGTCCAACATATCTCACAAAAGGACGCGCTGGGCAGGCGGACATCCGTCTGCGAGGTTAGCAATACCACGCAGCAAGGTACTTCGAACAATACTCCTATTTCTTGCGGACTCGACGTGTCTGGGACAGGATTTCTCACTTCCTATTCCTACGACCCGCTGGGCAATCTGGTATCTGTGGCTCAGGGTGGAGAGAACCGGAGCTTCATTTACGACTCGTTATCTCGGATAACTTCCGCCACCAATCTAGAGTCCGGAACAACAACCTACGGATATGACAACGACAGCAATCTGACGAGCAAGACGAGCGCACGTGGCACCACGACGACCTACCGTTACGACGCGTTAAACCGATTGCAGGGCAGATCGTACTCTGACAACGTCACGCCTTCGGCATGCTTCGAGTATGACCAGGGTACGAATGGCAAAGGCCGATTGAGTATCGAGTGGACGCAGGCGTCGACGCCGACATGCCCTGCATCGCCTCCAGGTAGCGGGGTACTGACAGAGCGGACATTTGCGGCGTATGACCTGATGGGACGCATTGCGACCGACAAGCAATGTTCAACGCTCGGGAACTGCACCGGCACGCCCTACACGGCGAGCTATGCCTACAACCTCGCAGGAGATGTTGCATCCTTTACAAACGGTCTGAGCGGGACGTCGATGATGTCCTTCTCAAACACATACGATTCTGTGGGGCACTTGGCCACGTTGGTTGGGCCGTCAGCGGCAGGGACTTCATACGAGCCAGTGAACCTATTCACCTCGGATGGCTACAACGCAGCCGGGGATTTACTGAATGCGCAAATCGGGCCGGGTATTGCACTTCAGCGTACCTATAACAATCGATTGCGTCCCATCAGTGAGACAGACCAGGTAGCCACGACTCCGGGCACGGCGACCATTCAGATCACAGGAGCTGAACAATCCAGCGGGTCTACCACGGGTAGTATCACCTTCAGCGGCACTGAACAGAGTGAAGTCTACGAGGGAACAACTGACTACGATAGCGGATCCTTCATCACCTCGATCAATGGTGGAGCGGCAATTCAGGTCAGTTACGGACAGTCCTCTACTCCCCAGAGCATTGCAACAAGTTTGGCGTCGGTCATCGGTTGTGCTTACGGACCAGTAAAGGCGGTCGCAATCGGAGCAACTGTTAATCTCAGTAGTTGCACATCAGGGGCGGGGACGAATTACACCATGAGTGCTTATCTCAACGGTCATTCGTCGATCTTTGCTAAGGCCTCTTTTGCAGTGACGACGTCTGGCTCGACGATGACGCTGCCTCCCGCAACGTTCGCAACGGGAACAATCTTCATTGGAGGAGAGTGGACTGAAATGGAGGTGCTCGAGGTTTTTTTCGAGCCAAATCAATACGGTGGCCCCGTGAGCATCGGAACCCCGACGTCCATCACGCCAGCCGCGGTGGCTTCAGCGCTAGCTGCAGAAATTCCACCTTGTTCGGCGAACCAGTACTTCTCCGCGGCTGCCAACGGACCAGCTATCGATCTGACGAGCTGCACTGCAGGCCCCGGAGGAAATTATGCGATTACTACAAGCGGCGGCGGCTCCTTAACGATGACGCCCTCTGGGCCAACGCTGACCGGTGGGGAAAGTCTCCCCGGGGTATATGACTCAGGTACGGTTAATCTGACAATTAATGGTGTCCAGATCGCCTCGGCTCCTTATGACGCCGGTTCAACCCCGACAAGCATCGCATCCGCTTTGGTGACATCAGGCAGTAGCAACACTTTGGTGACACTGAGCTCTAATGGCGCAAGCCTAACCATGCTAGCTAAGGGAGATGGTACATACTCGGACTATACTTATGCCCTCACTGTCGACTACAACACCGCGGACTTCACTCAAGCGTCATTCTCTGCGTCGTCTACCTCAGGCTCGTTGGCGGGTGGTGAGAATGCTCCACTGTATAGCTGGGCCATTAATAGCTACGCTCCCAATGGTGATGTACTCTCGATGACCGACAGTGTTATGGGCGCATGGACCTACGGCTACGACGATATGAATCGCTTGGTAACAGGAAGCGCGAGTGCAGGGAGCATGGCTGGGTTCGGCTTGTCTTGGACGTATGACCGATACGGTAACCGATGGAACCAGAGCGCTGCTGGTAATGGGTCTGCTGTGCAGACGAATTTTACATTTAGTGCTAACAATAATCGAATTGATCAATTCAGCTCCAACTACGATGCCGACGGGAATCTGCTAAGTAATGGAACCAGCACCTACACCTATGACGCGGAGAACCGCATCGTTACGCTAAACGGTGAGCCAACGTATATTTATGATGCCGAGGGCACGCGGGTAGCCAAACTGAGCACAGGGGGCGCCGTTTCTGCTGTCTACATCCTTGGCTTAGGCGGGCAGCAGATGACTGAGATCAATGCATCCGGACAATGGGTGCACAGTAATGTATTTGCATCGGACGGTGGCTTAGTGGCCACTTTTGACGGACCTGGAAGTACCGTCGCTGGAGGCTATCATTATCATCTGACGGATTGGTTGGGGACGGAGCGGCTCCAGACCAATGCCAACGGAAACGAAGACGAGCAATGCGTTAGCTATCCTTTTGGCGACGGCCTAACATGCACCGGCCCCCGCGCGACAGATGCCACCGAACAGCATTTCACCGGCAAAGAAAGGGACACCGAATCAGGGTTGGACTACTTCGGTGCCCGGTACTTTGCAACCAACTTCGGGCGATTCATGACTCCCGACTGGGCGGAGAAGGCTACCGGTGTTCCCTATGCCAACTATGGTAATCCGCAGAGTCTGAACCTGTACTCCTACGTGCACAACAATCCTAACAGCGGTATAGATTCGGATGGGCACGATGGCATAGATAACAAATGACCT
>Ga0210387_10003639_pt1 | contig 11851 bp, 10 predicted proteins | sample IncBWC7OmetaG_FD_160108 | JGI IMG/M metagenome (GOLD analysis project Ga0210387, IMG submission 160108) | Forest soil microbial communities from Barre Woods Harvard Forest LTER site, Petersham, Massachusetts, United States - Inc-BW-C-7-O ... | reverse complement strand
TACTAACCTAGCCTAGGCAGCTTTTGACTGCAAACTCGCTTTTGGGCGGGAACCGCGGAATCGGGTCGCATGAGCGTTCCAGCCGAACGGAGCCGACGGCATCTCCCCGCGGGCGATCGATCGAATGTCGACGAGCATGACCGGGCGCCGTCAGAGCGCAGCCGGCCCGCGCTCGCGGAAGGTGGCGATCCATGCGCAGCGTCATTCCGCGCGTGCCCTGGCGATCGCCGTCTGGAGCTGAGGGAGGGGCAAGCAGGCTGGCAAACAGGGCTGGAGAGCGGCGGGCGTAGAGGCGCCCAGACTTTCCGCGCGAGACCTACCCCTTGAGCGGTCGAATCTCCTTCACCAGAAGCGGCGCCTCCCCACCCCACAAGCATCGCCCCCCTTTTCGCAGGTCGAATCGCCACCCGTGCGCCGTGCAGGTGAGAACGCCGCGCTCTATGACCGCGTATTCCAGGTCGCGTCCCCGATGGGGGCAAAACCTCTGGCACACGTACTCCATTTGCTCGTCCTGGACCACGATCAGGGCGGGGTTGAGCCGGCGCACCAGATCGAACAGGGCCTCGTCGTGGCGATAGTCGAGATGCTGCATGAGGCGGTCGCAGTCTCGATCTGGCTCGCGGTGAACCGCCACCTGGTGGCTCATGAGAAGGTCCGGCCAGGTCAGTTTCTGCTGCAGCAGCAAGCTCATCCAGGCGCTCTCGAGAGTCAGGACGTAGTTTGCCGATTCGTCACATTCCGTCAGATAACGGAACGGCTTCTTGCGAAAGTCGACCCAGACCGAGGGCCCGTCGCTGAGGCGAACTTGAACCAAAACACCCAGGTCCCAGGTCATGTCCTCGAACTGGAACAGGTCGCGCAGGTAGGCCCGCAGATCTTTAACCTCTACGGGCGTTGCCAAGGCCCGCAGCTCGGCGAGATGAGCTTCCCGGATGGGCGCGCGAACGCGACGGTACTCTTCCAGGTAGCGTCTTTTGTCGTCGTAGGGCCGGCGGCCGGCGAATTGCCAGTCTCCGTCCTCCCCAACCGCAACGTCTCCAGGATGGAGGACCCGAAGCCGCTCCGCCAGAGCGGGCTCCTCCCGGTCCGCCGTCACCAGCAGATCGTCGGTATCGAAGAAGATGCTGCCGCCGAAGTTCAGCTCGAATCCCCAGTCGTCGAGGAAGCAGGGGGGCCCTCCCGAGGGAACCACGTACTGTGCACCGACCCCGCTGGCCGCGGTGAAGAAGCGCCGAGAGATTCGCGCAACCTCCTCCTCGACGTGGGCTTTCATCCGATCCGGAGAAAAATCGTAGGCTGCGGGAAAATACGAAGCGCCCGAGAACTGAACGAAGTGCACCAGCGGCCTGAAGGCTGCAAGACGCGAGAGCGTCGCGCCGTCGAGCAGGCAATCGTTCTGGTTGACGATGACCTCACCGTCTACTTCCAAAACCAACGTGGCGCCCAGGAGGTGCCTCGTCGGGGATGTCACGAGGGTGAGGCGGGCGCCTTGGCCCAGATCGAGCGGTTGCCAGTCGGCGACCTCCACGACGTCGGTGAATCCGAGGTGGCGGACCTGATCCGCCAGCAAACGGGAGGGAGCCGCTGGAATGACGACACGCACCGTTTTGGGAAACGCCGCCAGCGTCTCGGGGTCGAAGTGATCGGGTCGGTGACTGCTGACAAAGAGAAACGGTGTGTCGTGGAGATCTGCAGCGATGAGATGACTGTTGCTCGGGAACTGGTGCCACGCCCCCAAGTACGCGCCTCGCGCCGAGAACCATGGATCACAGACGACGCGCGTGGTTCCCAGGCGGAGGTCGAGACCCGAATGTCCAAGGAACTTGATCGTCGATCTCATGCCAACCTGGTAAAAATGTGGAGAGCATGGCGAACGTGATCATCGCGCCGGTGACGCTCGAGGGCCCGCGGCTGCGACTGGAGCCGCTCTCGGAAGCGCACGCAGCGGCGCTCGCCGCGGTCGGACTGGACGAGGAGCTGTGGCGCTGGGTTCCCACTCCGGTGCGCACGCCCGACGAGATGGCGGCGTACGTGGCCTTCGCGCTCCAAGAGCAGTCGCGGGGCGCCGCGCTGCCATTTGCCGTCGTCGAGAAATCGAGCGACCGCGTCATCGGCAGCACGCGTTACGGAGCCATCGAGCCCGTGCATCGTCGCGTGGAGGTCGGCTGGACCTGGCTGGCCCGACCCTGGCATCGCACCGGGACGAACACGGAAGCGAAATACTTGCTGCTCCGGCACGCCTTCGAAGCTCTGGGCTGTATTCGCGTGGAGCTGAAGACCGACCTGCTCAACGAACGATCCCGCGCGGCCATCCGACGCATCGGGGCACGCGAGGAGGGAATTCTTCGTAACCATATGATTACAGCCAGCGGAAGGATCCGACATACCGTCTACTACAGCATCGTCGATTCTGAATGGCCGGACGTGAAAGCGAGGCTGGAGCGCAGGCTCGGCCTCTGACCCCAATTGTGCCCGGTTTGGCAAACGGCCGTCAGCCGGCGATCCCGGAGAACGTCCGCCCCAGTCGAACGAGATCGCCGAACGTGGAGATCTCTTCCAGGTTGATTCCCAGGCGGGTGGACTCCTCCGCGAGATCGACGCTGAACTCTTCCCCGAGTCGGAGCATGAGCGACACCAGGGAAAACGAGTCCAATCCGATCTCCTCCCGCAACGACATCTCCGGCCGCAACGGGCGGTCGGCTGGAGCGTGTAGGGCGTACTCCAAAACGAGACCCGTGATCGTCGCCTCGATCGATGCGGATGTATCCTTTTCTCCCACCTTGACCTACCTTGTGCCTCCGTGCGCCATCTTATGGTTCCACGTCCGACTTGACCAGGGGTGGCGCGGGACCACTGGGGGCTACGGACGATTTCGAAGATCTTGTGAACGGACGCATGAACGTCGATTCCGGCATTTATTCTACGCTTTTTTGATACCGGATGTCGATTGCGCCACTAACGAGCTAGCGTTGTTTGTCTTGGGGCGCCCGCGCTATTGACCGCAAATTCTCGTCTGCGGTAATCTGCGTCCATGGCGTCCATGGGTGCGGAATTTGGGTTTCGGCGAATTTACGACGTCGCTCCAAAGTCGGAAGCCGGCGTCGCCCTGCGACTGAGCGATCGGCAGGTACAGCTCGGCACCCGCGAATTCGACCTCTACGAAAAGGTCGCCGAGCAGGTACCGAGCATTCGATCGCAAAAAGAGGTCGCTGCCGCGCTCGGAATGGACGAAGCCCGACTGGGCCGGTTGCTCACGGCGCTGGAGAGCGCGGGGCTGATCTATCGGGCAGACGCGGTGCCGGCGACGTTGAGCGGCGTCGAGCTGCACACGATGTTCAACAAGGTGCTGCCGAGCTGGCTCGACGAGGCCTTCTCGCATCCGTTCTGGGAGCGGATGACCAGCGGTCAGGGATCGCGCCGGATGTATTCGGGTTGGCTCATCGAGCTTTACCACTACACGCGCAACGCCAACCGGCACATGCCCCTCTCCTGCGCGCATACCCGGGAGAAGTCGATCAAGAACATGCGCGCCAAGCACTATGCCGAGGAGTGGAACCACTACCATTACTTCCTCAAGGCGCTCAAGGCCCTGGGATTCTCCGAGGAGAGCGTAGTCAAGTCGGTGCCGCTTCCCATGTCGCTGGCGCTCTCGAACTTCATGCGGCAGGCGGCGCGCGAAGACATCCTGGCGTATTCAATCTGCTCGGCGGTGCTCGAGGGAACGACTGTCGACCGCGGCGCCTACAACCCCTATTACGAGACCTGCGCCAAGCTCTACGATCTTCCGCCGGAGTCCATCGCGCCGATCTATGCCCACCTCGATCTCGACGTGCAGTACCAGCACTCGGATCTGTTCCTGGACATCCTGAGCAAGGTCGATTCGATTCCGGCTGCCCGTGCGAGCCGCATTCTCGATTACGGCCACCAGCTGATCGAGCACATCTGGCTCTGGACCGACAGCATCGAGAAATATTATGCCGTAGAGTCGAACCCCATGCCCCGTCCGACGTTCAACAAATTGCTCGACTAGCAGGTGGGCAATTTCGGCAAGCGAGTCGGCAAGATTGACGGGCTCGGCGGCCAGATGGTTCGGTAAGCTCGGTAAGCTCAGTAAGTGGGAGGAAGTCAGATGCAGATGCAGTTGCCAGTTCTGAAACGTTCCGCCAAGGTCGTGCATGGTAAGAACGACAAGCTCGCCATCCAGTACATGGGTCAGGAGGTGACCCTGGAGGGCGCCGCGGCGAAGCTGTTCGACAAGATGCTGCCGTACCTCGACGGCAACACCGGCATCGGTGGGATCGCCGAGCGAATCTCGGAGTCGCCGGGACGGCTCCAATCGTTCACCCAGCAGCTCGGACAGATCGGCGTCCTCGCCTTCAAGGACGCCGACAGCGGCGAGCGCATCACGGGCGAGCAGTTCTACGAGATCCACCGGGCCTACGTGAACGAGTGGCTGCAGCCGATCTACGATCACCCCTTTTGGGAGAGAGTCGTGACCGGCAAGGCGACCCGCGCGCAGGTGCTGGGGTTCGCCTTCGAGAAGTACCACTACATCGAAGGGGCCTTCGAGCACATGGCGATCGCTGCGGCGAACGCGACGCCGGAGATGATGCCGCACCTGGCCCGCCACTTCATCGAGGAGTACAACCACGGCGACATCTACCGGAAGGGGCTTCAGAGCCTGTTTCCAAACGACCTCATCCTGCGCGCCCAGCCGCTCCCCAGCACGCGGGCCCTGGTCAACTTCCTCAGCGAGTCGGCGGCGCGCAATTCGTTCGGCTACTACGCGGGGAACGAGCTCTTGCAGATGACCGAGAACACCGGCGAGGAGAAGGACTCGAGCTCGATCAACGACTTTTACGACGCGATGAGGAAGCACTACCCCTACACCAACAAGGTGATCGACGCGTTCATCGCGCATACCAACGCCGACCAGAAGCTGGGGCACGAGAACGTCTTCCTGGAGATGTGCCAGAGCATTCCGCCGCTGACACGGACCGAGGTGGACGATGCGCTGAACATCGTTCGTTCGATGGCCGAGCACCTCTATCTGTTCATGGACGGCATCGACACGTTCTACGCTCGGTTTCCGACGATCCCGCGTGCCCCCTGCGACCTGCTTTCCGAGTAGGCCTCGGGCTTGCCTCCCGGATCGCTCAACTACGGAGAGGCCGAGTTCCGACGTATTCGCGAGCTCGGGGGGGGACCGCTCGAGGTCCCTGAGGATCTGCGCCGGGTCCTGGACGGGATCGGGTACCTGGAAGACTGGCGCAACGCCTACCGCGTTCAATCGGTCAAGGCGTCACTGCACAGCGAAAAGATCACCTGCATCGACTCCGCCATCCTGGCCTACGGTCTGCTGGAGCTGCTTTTTGGCGACGTGAAGCGCCGCCTGCTCGCCATTCACCGCCGCGATCCCGTGTCGGGAGAAGAGGTCGGCCACTGCGTGGCGCTCCACTGGAACGACGCGGGCAAGGTGGGATCGTTCGCCAAATCGAACTATCCCGGCCTAGGGCACCGCGACGCGATCTTCAGCGACGAAACGGCCATCGCGGCCAGCTACGCCCAGACCTACCTCAAGATGGGGTTCCAGCCGCTCTACTTCGGGGTGACGACCCTGGAAGAGTGCGTGCCCGACATCGACTGGCGGTACTCGCCCGACGAGCTCAACATCATCTCGGCACGGATCCAGGAGCACTACGAATACTCGTTCATGCTGGCGACATGACCCCGACACCCGAATCGCCTCCAGGTTCGATCCCCCGTCCTTCGGACGTGCCGGACCTGCTGCAGTCTCTCCGGCGCCTGCCGTCCGATCGACCGGCCCTCACCTTCTACAAAGGCCGGACGCTCTCGGGGCGCCAGTGCTACGGCGAGCTGCTGGCCAGCGTCGATGGATTCACGCGACGGCTGCGCGACGATCTGGGGGTCCGGCGCGGCGATTGCGTCGCCGTGCTGTCGCCCAATCGGATCGAGGTTCCCGCCTTGCTGCTGGCGGCCATGCGGCTCGGCGCGGCGGTGGTTCCCCTCAACCCAACCACCCAGCCGGCGGATTGGGACTATATCCTCGCGCACTCTGAGGCCCGCCTGATCTTCGGCGTTGGCGAGCTGCTGGCGCGGCTCGTCCGGCGCCCCGACCGGGTCTGTCCGTTCGAGGACGAGCCTAAGGCCGTGCTGGGGCCTGCCGGTGCGGAGTCGTCGGACGCGATCTCACCGATCGGTTCGTTGGCCACAACGATGGCGATCGTGCTCTACACGTCGGGCACCACCGGGAATCCCAAGGGTGTCGCGCTGGGACAGGGAAGCCTGCTCGCCAATGCCTGGAGCATGGCGGTGAACTTTGGATTTCACGACGAGACCCAGTTCGCCGTGTTGCCCCTCTACCACGCGCACGCGCTGGGGTTCGGCCTGATGACGACGCTGACGACCGGAGGCCACCTGGTTTTCACCGAACGCTTCGATCCGTTCTCGTGGGCGGAAGTCATGCGCGCCGAGTCGGTCACCCTGACCAGCGTGGTTCCGACGCTGCTGGCTCCACTGCTGCAGATCGGCGTGCGCCGCGACCGCGTCCCCACGCTGCGCGCGATGCTGGTTTCGTCCGCCCCTCTGTCGGCCGCTCTGGCCCGCGCTTTCGAGGCCAAGACCTCGATCCCGCTGGTGCAGGGGTGGGGACTATCCGAATACACCAACTTCGCCTGCTGCTTGCCCACCGATCTGCCCGACGACGAGCGCCGTCGGCTGTTATACGGCGGCGAGCTCACCTCGATCGGCGGCCCCTTGCGGGGCACCGAGGTGAGGGTGGTCGGTCCCAGCGGCGAGACGGCGCCCGCCGAACAGCGCGGCGAGCTGCAAGTCCGTGGTCACAGCACGATGCTGGCCTACTTCAAGGACCCCGATGCGACCGCGGCGGTGCTGACCGACGACCACTGGCTGCGCACGGGGGACGAGGGTTTCTTCCGCCTCGCCGGTGACAAGCCGGTCTTCTTCATCACCGGCCGGATCAAGGAGACGATCATCCGCGATGGCGACAAGGTGAGCCCGCTGGCGATCGAACGACGGATCTTCGCCGACCTCCCGGAGCTCGAAGGTCGTCTGGTCGTGCTGGGGTTCCCGCACGAGGTCCACGGTGAGGAGATCGGCGTCTACATCGAGGGCGAGGAGCTCGGAGACGACTTGGCCGCCCGTCTCGGCAGGGTGGCGGGCGACATGCCGGCCGATGCGCGCCCGAAGGTGATCCTGCACGGCGCCGCGCCGATTCCCCGCACGCACACCGGAAAGATCCAGCGACGTAAGCTGCACGCCACGTTCGCCCCCTTCGGCAACTGCCGGGGTGCACTCAAGATCGTGCGAGTCTAGCCGGCCGGGCGATCGAGAGGAGTCGCCCATCGGTGGGCACCCCGGCGAGATCGCCGTGTGGCCAGCTCAGCGTTCCAGGACCAAGCGGTAGCGGACCTGGTTCTGCCGAAGTCGCGTCACGGCCGCGTTGGCTTCGACCATGGGCATCCGCTGAATCTGCGGGACCACCCCGTGGCGGGTCACGAAGCGCAACATTTCGCGAATGACCGCGCGGCCGCCGATATCGCTCCCGGTGATCGACCGCTGACCGGTGATCAAGAGGGACGGCGGGAACTGTAGGATCATCCCCGGAGGGATGCCCAGCAGACATAGAGTTCCGTTCGCTTTCAAGGTCTGCAGGTACGTCGTCCAATCTAGGCGGGCGGCGACGGTCGACAGGATCAGATCGAATCGTCCGAAGTGCTTGCGGATTTCTCTCGCGTCGGTGGAGGAGGCAAAGTCATGCGCGCCCATGGCCAGGGCCTCGGGCTTCTTGTCGGGCGACGTCGAGAAGGCCGTGACCTCGGCGCCGAGCGCGCGCAACATCCGGATCGCCATGTGTCCGAGGCCGCCAATCCCGATGACCGCCACGCTGCTGGTGGCGCCGATCCCGTACCGGCGCATCGGCGCGTAGACCGTCACCCCCCCGCAGAGCAGCGGAGCCGCCGCGGCGCTGTCGAGGTCGGGCGGAAGCGCGAAGGCGAAGCGCCCATCGATCCGAATCCGATTCGCCAGCCCGCCGTGGTGGCCCATGCAGGTGGCCTGTTGGCGTGCACAAAGGTTCTCTTCGCCGCCCAGGCAGAGGTCGCATTCGAGGCAGGCGCTCCGCTGCCACCCCACGCCCACCCGCTGTCCCAGCTCGAGATGTTTGACGGCGCTGCCCAGCGCGCCGACGGTGCCGACGATCTCGTGACCTGGGACCTGCGGATACTTGCTGCGCGACCAGCTGTCGTCGATGAGGTGAATGTCGCTGTGACAGAGTCCGCAGTGCGAGATCTCGATCTCGATGTCGTTGGGGCCGAGCTCCTCCGGCTCGTATGAAAAATTCTCGAGGGCGCCCCCCTTCATGAGCGCGGCCTGCGCCTGGATGACCGCCATCTATGCGGCCCGCGAGGTCAAGTACCGCTGCTTGAGATGATCGGTGATCGCGGTCGAGACATAGTCCTGGGCCCAGCGCGCGGTGAAGGTGTGATCGGTCCCCTTGACCTCGGTCCGGCGATAGTCGGACAGCGACGCCAGCGCACGCATCTCCCGGCCGTAGTTGGCATCCACGTAGTCGACGCCAGGATCGTGCTCAGTCACCACCAGGAAGGTGTCGACGCCCCGTTCCGCCATGAGGCGAAGGCACTTGGGAACGTCGTTTTCGCGTGGCTTTTCCGAGGAGGATGGGTCGCCGCTGTTGGTGCGCCCGCCACTCAAAGCTTTGCTGACGGCGCGTTTCAGCTGATCCGCCACTTTGGGCGCGACGATGCGGGCCGCTCGCGCCACATCCGCATCGCCGCGGAGAAGCTTCTTCAACGAATCCGTCTGCAGCAGCGATCCCTGGTACGCGCGCGCCTGCTGATAGGAGTCGACCATGCCGAGATCGTTCACGCAGAACGTCCGGGGGTTGATCATGATCGCGCCCGCCACCCGCGGGTGCCGGAAGCCGATCTCGAAGGTGATGTCGCCCCCCGAGCAGAGCCCGGTGAGAATGAACCTGTTGGCCCTGACGTCCTGGGACAGGAAATCCATCGCCAGCTGAACGTCCTCGCCCCGCTCTAGCGGATAGGTGAGGTTCTCCTGCCCACCGGCGGCGACCGGGCTGTCACCAATTCCCGAGAGATCGACGCGCAGTACCTGAAACCCGAGGGCTGCCCAACGTCGCGCCATCGGAACGTAGAGCCGGTGCGCGCCGATGCGGTGAATGGCCCCCGCGTTGAGCATGATGATCGCGGGAAGGTCGGCGCGCGCAGCGGCAGGCGGTGGGCTGGTCAGGACACCGAACAGCTGGCGTGGGCCCCCGAAGATCACCGCCCGCTCGCGAAGGCTCTGGGCCTCGGCAACTGGGGTTGGCGTGGGCCCGCCGAGCGGACGATCTTCGAGCGGACAGTCTTCGCCGAGCCACCCAGTGATGGCGTCGATGACGGCCTGCGGAACCTCCGAATCCTGCGGCCTTGTGATCAAGAACCTCTGACCCGGCATTTGCCGCGTTGTCACCCGGCTGCCCAGATTCGTCAGATGGGCCCCCAGCGCGTTTGCCGACGACAGGTTGGCGGTATCGACGACCAATGTCCTCCGCGCCGGCGACCGCCCAGTCGCGAACAGATCGACGACCGCGAGATCGGCGAGGGTCTGCGGGGTGAGCAGAAAACCCAGGGCCTCCTGGCCGTCGGTCGAGGGCGGTCCCCCCGAGAAGCTCGCCGGTTCGAGCATCGTGTGCATTTTGTGCGCCTTGGTTGCCTCGGACACATAAGCGCTTCCAGATTCGTGCGCCCCCCACAACACGAGGGCCTCCACGCCTCCCAGATCTTCGGCCGCCAGCATCGCGAGGGTGCCACCGAGCTTCAGCCCGAGCAGAGCCAAAGCCTCGACGCCGCTGCGCGAACGAAGCTCGGCCGCCGCCCGAGCCACGTCGGCGCGCCAGGTGGCGACTCGATCGGCATCGCGTTCGTCCCCGGCCGAATCCCCGGTGCCGTCGAAATCGAACCTGAGCACCGCGAACCCGGCGGCCGCCAGAGCCTCGGCCAGGTGGCGAACCGCCCGATGCCCGCGGATCAGGTCGTCTCCGATGGGATTGCAAAGAACAACCCCCAACGGACGAACGCCCGTTCCAGAGGGCGGATGGTAAAACCCGAAAAGCGGCCTTTCGGCGGCCCCGAAATAAATCGGATGCTTTCCGGGTGATGGCGGACCCATCCCTCCCTTTTTCTATATTGCCCCCCGCGCTGTCAAGCCTCTGCGCGAGGCAGATCGGAGCTACTCTGCCAGAACGCCGCGGGGGCGAACGGGCATTTCTAGTTTCCGAATCTCGATTTTGAATTCGGCGTCCTGGCTGGTCGCCGGCGCCGGAAGTCCGTCAGACTGGGTGTGGCTGATCTCGCTGCCTTCGATCGTCTGGTCTTTGTTTGAGTCCATTTGAAAATTTCTCCCCCGGTACGTTGTTCCTGAATCTCTGCTCACTTTGCCATCGCCTAACTCAGGCAGTCAATGCGATACGAGCGCCTCACCTCACCTAACGCCATCCCACCCTTCTGTTCCCCTTCCCCTCAAAGTTTAGGTCGATTCGGAGATTGTACTAAAGCTTCCAACGCAGCGAAAGGGTAATCTATATCACATAAGAAACTTGGTGACTTGGCGCATCGAACGGCGCACCCGCACCCCATGTCAGCCGGCTGCGCCCCTCGTCGTCGGCTGCTGGCCCGCCGCTCGCCAGACGAACTAGATTCTTCGCGACCGGCGGCGCCGCGAGAGAACCAGGAGAGCAACCAGCGGCATGAGGCCGAGGAGACCGGTCGTGCCAGGCCCGTCCCCGACCGCGCAGCTGCAACCGCCCGAGGAGCCGGACGCTCCACCTTTGGCTCCGCCCATCCCGCCGGCATGGCCCCCGGCGCCCTTCGACCCGGCGGCTCCGCCCGCCCCACCCGGGCCGCCGCCCGCACCTGCGCCGGCGTCAGTGGCGCCGGCGTCAGCGATCACCACGCCGCCATCGCCAGCGCCCGCGGCACCACCAGCGCCGCCGGCATCGGCCGCGCCCCCGTCGGCGATCGTGCCGGCACCGCCTGCCGCGCCTCCACTGGCACCGCCTGCCGCGCCTCCACTGGCACCGCCTGCCGCGCTTCCGTCGACGGTGCCTCCCGCCGCGCCTCCCGTGGCGCCGCCACCGGTGCCGGCGCCGCCGTCGACCCCTTGGACGGTGGTCTTGACGGTCTCCATTTGCGTCTGAGCGCCGGTTCCGGTGAGCTGCGCGGTGGTGATGAGCACCGTTCCGCTCGCCGTCTCCGGCGCGACGTTGACCGTGGCGGTGACCTGGCCCGACGATCCGACCGCCAGATCGCCGAGGCTCCAGGTGATCGCATTCGTGCTGGCGCTGAAGCTGCCCGCTGACGACGCAGACACGAACGTCGTGTTGAGGGGCAGCGCCGCGACCAGCGCGGCCGAGGGGACCGCTGCCGTGCCGTCCTCTTCATATGAAAGTGTGTAGGTGAGCTGCGCCCCGGGCTGGACGGGGTTGGGCGAAGCAGAGGCGTTCAGAAAGGCCGCGGGACCGCTGCAGGCCCCGGCCGAGACCAGCGTCAGGTTCGCGGTCGAGATGTCCAACCAGATCGTGCTCCCCGGGGCCAGGAACTGAGCGTCCGTCGCGCCATCGCAGCAGGTCTCGAACCCATACAGGTCGATCGTGTGGTTGCCGGCGGTGAGGCTGGTCATCCCCTCGATGATCTGGCTCGGGTCGGTGAACGAGTTCATCCAGTAAATGTCGACGCCCCACTTCGACGCCAGCTCGACGCCGTCGACCAAGATCGTTCCGCCGCCGCCG